>Ga0315294_10010573_pt1 | contig 10122 bp, 14 predicted proteins | sample YL17G13_40_MG_FD_203626 | JGI IMG/M metagenome (GOLD analysis project Ga0315294, IMG submission 203626) | Sediment microbial communities from Yellowstone Lake, YNP, Wyoming, USA - YL17G13_40 | ecosystem: Environmental > Aquatic > Freshwater > Lake > Sediment | place: USA: Wyoming | collected...
GATGAGATTGAAAAGTTGCCGGCTGAATCTTTGGTAGAACTGCATGGTATGGTGAAAAAAGATCCACGTGCGCCTGACGGCTATGAGCTTGTTGTTGATAATGCAAAGATAGAGCAGAAGGCCGAGGAAAAGTTTCCGATTGAAAAAAAGTTTCAAGGACCAGAGTATTTGATGGACAACAGGCACTTCTGGCTGAGAAGCGAGAAGATGCAAAAGATAATAAAAATACGTTCGAAATTTTTACTAGCAGCAAGGGAATGGTTTGTAAAGAATGGATTTACAGAGATACAAGTGCCGGTAATTGTCGGAGCGGCTGTGGAAGGTGGTTCGACATTATTTGAGGTGAAATATTTTGGCAAGAAGGCATACCTCACACAAAGCTGGCAACTTTATGCCGAGGCAGCGATAGCTTCCATAGGCAAGTGTTTCACAGTCGCCCCTTCTTTTAGAGCGGAAAAGTCACGTACTCGCAGACATCTGACTGAATACACGCATATGGAAGCGGAAGAACCATGGTGCGATTTGGAGGGAACGATGAAGACACAGGAACAGCTGCTTACATACATATGCCACTATCTAGCTGAAAATGCTGTTGAAGAGTTAAAACATTTTGGCCGCGAGCCTAAAGAGTTGCTTGCAATAAACCCGCCGTTCAAAAGGGTGACGTATGATGAGGGGATAAAAATTTTGCAAAACAAAGGCGTCAAAGTAAAATGGGGGGACGATATTGATTGGAAACATGAAAAGGTTTTGTCTATGCAATTTGAAAAACCATTTTTCCTCACGCATTTTCCAAAAGGGATTAAGGCATTTTACCACAAGCCTGACCCTTCAAAGCCTGAAGTGACGCTGTCAGCAGATATGCTAGCGCCTGAGGGGTATGGAGAGGTGACAGGAAGCGGGCAGAGGATTCATGATTACGAAGAGCTTGCTCAAAGGATAAAGGAGGAGAAGCTGAATGTTGATTCTTATAAATGGTATGTTGATTTGAGGAGGTATGGCATGCCACCGCACGCTGGTTTTGGCTTAGGAGTGGAGCGTGTTATCGCATGGCTGCTAAGGTTGAAACACATAAGGGATGCCGTGCTGTTTCCTCGTCTAATCAACAGGGTATATCCTTAAAAAATTGAATATTCCAAATAAAATATATATTATGTCTGTAAAAGTTGTTATATTCGATTGGGGCGATGTATACCTAGATTGGAAGCATAAATTCTGGGAAATAATAGCTGAAAGACTCAATGTGAAAATAGATTTATTGGAAAAAGAAGTCCAAAAGTATTGGAAATTATTAGGCATTGGCATTATACAAGATACAGAATTTTGGAAAAAAATTGGAGAAGGATTAAAAATAAAGATTCCTGAAGAATCTGAAAAATGGATTGAAGAAAGGTTTGATAAAGATTTTTCAGTAAACAAAGATGTGGAATTCATTGCAAAGGGACTAAAAAATCATGGCTACAAAATAGCTTTACTTTCTAACACAGAAAAAACAAGTCTTGATTATGGGAAAAGGCACGGCTGGACCAAGTATTTTGACGTGGTAATTGCTTCTTGTGATGTTGGTGTTATGAAACCGGATTTACGTATTTACAAAATAGCCTTGCAAAAGATTAGGGAAAAGCCAGAGGATTGTGTCTTTATAGATGATAAAAAAGCATTTTTAGAAACTGCAAAGAGATTGGGTATGAAAACCGTTTTTTTCGATAATCACAAACATAAAATAAGTTATTTGAAGCAAGAGTTGATTAAGCTTGGCGTGAAAAAAGAAGCTTTTAATAACTAAATATGCAATTCCATAACTCTTTACATTCACACACTAGAAACAGTGCAGCCAGGTGCAAGGTAATCCTGTATGTTTGTAGAAGTTTGCTTCATCTCCTCGAGATAAAATATCATGCATGCGTTCATGTTCAAAACATTTTTGCTGCATTTGCACTCGGCTATAACGTCAAAGCACCTCATAAAAGTTTCACATGTGCGCCTTCCTAACGGCGTAAGGCCTTGGCTGTTTTGGCTGATTACACCGTCCTTGCTGAGGTCTATTGATATTGTTATGTCACAATATTGTTTTGCTGTTGAACTGCTGCAGCTGTTTTTCTGATATTCAATACAAAAGTTTTTGCACGTCTCAAAAGATTGCGAGTAGCCTACAACAGGAAGCCAAGCTTGATTCGGTTGCGGTGTAAGTGAAGCAGATGAGGTTGTAGTCGTGGTTGTAGTTGGTTTTGGTTTTTGCGTGCCTTTTGATGCGAAAAAGAACAAGTAGATCAATAAAGCGAAAACAATCGCAATCACGTAAATAATCAGCGCATGCTTCATTTCCATAATTGCTATTTTTATTCTGGAATATAAATTAGTTTTATGGGCATGCAAAGGTATTTTGACTTAAAAAACCTGTCTGAGAATTTTCCTGTTGTTACATTTATTATAGCCATGGCATGCCTGGCAATCTTTCTCTTCACCCACAATGATATAAACCCTTATGAAAATCTTTTCGGATTCACTCCGGCCTCGCCTCGAATCTATTCAATAGTCACCTACAGCTTTTTGCATGCAAACATGTCGCACCTTATAGGAAACATAATAATGCTGATACTTGTGGGGATAGTCTTGGAGAATTATCTGGATTCTGTGTCGTACGTTTTAATCTATCTCACCTCAGGGGTCGTGGCGGCAGTATTTGACATGCTCACAAGGGGTGTACTCGGCATAAGCGGCTCGCTACCTTTCATCGGCGCTTCCGGGGCGATATTTGGCTTGGCAGGGGTTGCGATGCTTGTCAGGCCGTACGAAAAGATGCCTTCTATTCTTGTTATCTTGTTTGTCATCCCGCTCATAATGCTGGTCATGGATGTACCGCGCATAATGGAAAACCCTTTCATAATACTACTGACACTGATGTTTGCAGGCCTGCTGGCCGCATTGATTTTGTTTCAAGTGCCTTCGCTGCCTACCCTGGCAGTGTTTTTCTTTTACGCACTGTTTACGGTCATGTTCATATTCATAAAGGGGTTCACTGAGAACGTATCTTACCTCGGCCATCTAGGCGGTTTATTTGGCGGCCTGCTGTCCTTTTTCATATTCTGCAGGAAGAGCGAAAAGGAAAAACAATCCTAGTTAAATCCATTTCAATAATCCGCTTCCGGTAAGCTTTTCCAGTATGCCTGTAATCGCAGCCTTGACTATGTCGCGGTTACCATCAACGGAAAAAACATCGACTACCTGCTCTATGTTTGTCTTGCCATCGCACTGCAACCATACAAGGAAGGCTATCGGATCGAGCGTGTAATTTTTATTTCTGTTTTGATCGATTAGGACGTAGATGTCGCCAGCCCTGTTCCACTGAAGCTCTTTCATTTTGGCTGGCTTTTTATTTATATCAATAGATGCCTTTTTTGTCTCTTCCATGTTCTTGCCAACTGCTTTCACTTATGCAGACTCAGCCTCTAACATCTCTCCCTCTTCAGTGGCCGGGCTCACTACGTGCTTTATTATAACAACATCACCTATTGCTTGCACCATAGTGTACGGTACAATTATGCCTTTCTTGCCGCCAACCATCTTGCCGAGGAACGTTCCTTTGGCCGCCTCAATCACAAGCGAGCGTATTTTGAACCTTGACAGATCAAACTCAAGATCGCTTACCTTGCCGCAATAGAAGCCCTTGCCAGTGAAAACATCCTTGCTGAACATGTCATTTATGTCCTTAACACTTATGCCCATTTTTATTCCTCCTGAATTTAACTCTAATATAGAATTGTATTTAAAATTATATAAGAATTGATTAATATAAGTATTGGTGAGCTCAGGTCGCCTAACCTGGTAGGGCACCAGTCTGCTATAATTTGCAGCAAGCTGGCGTAGCTTTGCTACTTGCGGGTTCAAATCCCGCCCTGAGCGCTTTTCAAACTTTAGTTACACTAGAAAAAACTGCAAACCCAAGATTCACTGTTCCATTTCAGAGTATTCATCTGGCAGATGCCCAAGTTTTTTACTATCCAAACGACTTTCAATTATTTCGTAAAAACTGCCGAGCTTCTCTAAACAGCCTGAAAGTCTATTTGAAATCCTCCTGCGCAATGATGGTTTGAATGCATCATGCGTGTGCGAAACATATGTCCTGGAACCATCTGGACTTCCACCCAATTTAACCACCTATAACATAATTATCTGCTAAAAAATTTAACCTTGAATTTTTTTCTATTTCGAGAATAGGAACATGTATTTTATAAAACGAAACCAAATGTTAAAAATGTGGCCTGCATTAATAGCAATATTTTTCATTGGATTGTCTGCATACTTTCTTACATGCCGTGCAATCTTCATACCTTTGCCACGCAGCACTGTAAAGAAGATTTTGAAGCTTGCAAAGGTTGGTAAGAAAGACGTGGTGTATGACTTGGGTTGCGGGGATGGAAGGGTTGTTATAGAAGCTGCGAAGAAGGGAGCAAATGTAGTTGGTATAGAAAATAACCCTCTGCTCTATTGCATGTGCAAAAGGAATGTGGAAAAAAGTAATCTTGCAAACAGAATAAAGATAATTCGTGGGAATTTTTTCAAAAAAGATTTGCACGATGCTACGGTTGTTGTTGCTTATCTTACGCAGAAAGTTAACGACCGTTTGCAGCCAAAATTAGAGCGAGAACTGCGTGCTGGCACAAAAGTTGTTTCAGCAGATCACACATTTAAATGGAAAGAAATAAAAAGAATAAAAACAGGACATTTTTATACGCATTTATATAAAATCTAAGTCATGGGCCCGTAGTATAATGGTAGAACATCGCGTTGACGTCGCGAGGGTAGGAGTTCGATTCTCCTCGGGCCCACTTTTCTGTTTAAAAAAGTTAAGTGATTTTTTATAAATTGATTTTACAAATTGGTATATTATTTCAATTCATTTAAAATTTTCATTAATTTAGGGTGGATAGACGTTGTGAAATATTTTTTGATTTCAGAAGGCCTTATCCATTTTATTTCAGTAAATTTTTCTCTAGGCTTCTCTTCGCCTAAATTTTTTGCTTCAACAAAGTAATAGATTGATAAAAATCTTCTGTCTTCTGGATAAGTTTTTGAAAAAATGATATTTTTAACGCTTACGTCAAGGTTGGTTTTCTTTTTAACTTCTAACTTGAGGTAATCTTCTAACTCTTCATCATAAGCGGGTCTTCCGCCAGGAAAACCCCAACCAAGCTCTCGTATGTATGGATCCTTTTCTCTTTTGCCAATCAACATCATTTTTGTTTTGGGGTTGTATACTATGGCAAGAACATTAATCAAAAATACTCCCCTATCAAATTCATTCCAATCAAATTTTTTATTCACTTTTCAATCTCCAATTTCAATGCGCCATTTTCAAATTTCTTATTTAAAGCTGCATTCGCAGGAATCGGAATGAGTTTGAAATAGGTTTTGTTGCCAGCGAAAGCCTTTACCTCAATACTTTGTTCCAACTTGTTAACTTCAACGTCATCCCTGCTTTTCACGCCTGGCAGTTTGATGGAAATTATCTGTTTATTCCCAACAGTTTTTATTTCAGTTTCAGGCTCTTCAGTAGCCTTTGGCATTCTCCTTATTTTTTTTCTTTCTTTCACAACAGGTTCGGCACCCAATTTTCTTTTTAGCTCTTGCTCAATTTTTTTGCTGCCATTTGGAGTTCTTACAAATATCTTAGGCTTCATTCCTGAACCGCTAACGATTATGCTTATTCCGGGTTTGAATTTCAAAAAATCTTCATCAAAATCATGCGTCTTGTCTATTCTTCTCAACTCTTTGTCTATGCCTTGGAATATGTTTCCAAAAGATTCGCCGAACATGTTTTCAAACGGTTCTTCCCTTGTTTTTTCTTTTATCGCTACACCACAATGGGGGCAAAATTCCCACTCGTCTTTTACTGCTTCACTGCAGTTTGGACAATTTTTTTTCTTGAAAATCATAAAGCCATCTCGATAAGAGACTTTTAGTTGCTAATATAATATAAAGCTATCTTTATTTTATAAAGCAATTTTTTAGGAATGATAATTCACAAAGATTAAAAGGTAGCCAATACAAATATTTTAAATCATGTTCGAAGACAGCCCGACAGAATATTTTCTAAATACAGAGCTAATAGTGCATGCAGGCGGCATAGGCGAGAGGTGGTGGCCTGTCACAAAGGGCAGGATACCAAAGCCCATCACAGAGGTTGGAAAAAAGCCTCGGCCCATACTAGACTGGATCATACTGCCTTATGTTGTAGCAGGGATGAGGCGCATATATGTAACTCTATGGAACAACCCAGAGGCTGTGATAGAACACTGCAAAGATATTGAGAAGAATTCGGATGTAAAATTTACATTTTTAATCGAGCCGCCTGATAGAAGGCTGGGGAGGGCAGGCTCAATAAAATATTATCTTGAGGAAAGGGTTTTGGATGAGAAAAAGCCGAAGCTGAGCATGAATTCTTCTGATATAATAAAAATAAACCCCATAGAGCTGGCAAAGTTTCAGGCAATAGGAGTGAAAAAAGGCTTTGCCGGCACTATAGTCGGATCGCCAGCTGACATAAGCCAGTTTGGCAGGATTGTTTGTGATCCAAACACAAAAGTGATAAAAAATTTTCAAGAAAAACCTACCATAGCCCTTCCGAAGGGTGAGTATGTAAACACTGGTATGCTTTACCTTGATGGCAGCAGGAGTTGTGAATTCTACACAATAAAAGACAGCGAGCTCCCTATGGACTGGGAGAGGTCTGCTTTTATAATTAAGATGTGCAAGGAGGGGGTGATAAGGTGTTTGGAGGCAGCGCAACCGTTTAAAACATGGTTATGGCTGAAAAGCCAGCAGGATTTCAAAAAGGTCAACACAATAGATCTGGAGAAATTCTTAGAAGTCACTTCTGCAGAGAGATATTTGGGCGAGTATGAGCCGAGCAATAACCAATAGATTTAAGCTTAATTTATTCACTAAATAATTAGATTATTGACAGGCTCCCATCGTCTAGATTGCGGTGACGCAAGGAAAATCCGGTCAAGGATGTCAGCTTCTCGAGCTGAACACCAGGGTTCAAATCCCTGTGGGAGCATGTTTTTATTTTTTTAATTTATTTTCCCCATTTTTCTCTCAATTTTTTAAATGTTATGTCATCGCTTTTCATCTTTCTTTTCAAGAAAAATATTACAACTATGGGGGCAGCAATGGCAACGATTGCCAAAATTATATAGAATATATTGTCCATTATGATGGTTTCCATCGGAATGGTTGTAGTAGAGGTGGTGGAGGTGGTTGAGGTGGAGATAGTGGAGGTAGTGGAAGATGAAGTGGAAGAGGTTGTAGATGAAGAGGAGGTTGTTACCGCACCAGAAATGGTTGTTATGCTGCAATCAACAGGCAAGCCAGAGGTAGTTATCCACGAACCACTGCTTACGCCGGCAACAGACATTGAGGCAACACTGCAACCAAATGTGCTTGCAGATTGTGCTGTGGTTGACATGGCATAAACCACAAGCAGATAAGCAGTTGTGTTAGCTGGTATAGTATACCCATCCGTCACTGTTAGTGTAGTAGTGCCATCGTCCCTTAAAAACTTGCTCATGGCCAATAGATATTCATCGCTGCTATACTTGCCATCGTTGTTAGAATCTACTGTGAGCATAACCGCGCTTATATCATTTCTGTCATCGCCACTTCCGTTTGCATTCAGAGCAACAGACCGCAGGCTCACATCTTCATAGCTGCCAGCAACAAGCTTTAGCTGTAGTACTACATTATTGCCACTGCCGTTCACAGCAACATCCCAATTGTGATTTGCTGACGAATTCGGACCGATGGATGCTGCAAGTGAGCCAACCGGCAGAGCTGTGACTTCAAAACCAGTTGCTGTCAGGTTATCAACAAAATCATAGCTGCTGTTGTAAAATCCATCGCTATCCTTGTCAACTACTATGTCATACTTGCCAACAGTGGGGGTTTGCCACAGTAAAGTGTTGTTTATATAGCCGCTGTTGTTTGTCTGAAAAATGTTGGATAACACTGAACCGCTTAGGCTTGCTCCCTCAGACCAGCTATTGTTGTCAGTAACAACATACACACGCACGTTTGCAGTAGTGTTGGTTATATTTTGTGTGGTCATGAAATAGACAGATTCGTTGGTATAAAAATTATTTTTTTCGCTGCCGGTTGAGTTTGTAGAGACTACTGAGTTTGTAGGGATTACTTGCGCCCCAACAACCTGGCAGAATCCTGTTATCGCGATTAAAAAAATGAAAGTTCCTACAATCTTTTTCATTATTCATTATTTTGTCGGGTGACATTTTATACTTATAGGGATTGGATTTACTGCAGTTCAACCTTAGTGCCGATTTTTATGCTGTGCCTCTCAGTGAAGTTTGCATTCACTTCCAAGATATATCTTGCAGGCTCTTTAGGGCTGTAGGATTCGCAGAATAGCAAGCAGGGTTGCGCATCCTTTTTTATGTCAACAACCTTCCCATTGTTTATCCATATTATGTCAATAGGAAAGCTCATGTTCATCATCCATATGCCATGATAGCCCTCTTCGCCAAAATCGAAAAGCATGCCTTCATTTTGCGGCAAACTGCTGCGGAACATCAATCCCTTGATTTGTTTCGGCAATGTATCTGCCATTTCCGCATCAACAGTAGTGTTTCCAACCTTCACCTCCACCATTTTAGCCGGCTGCATAATGCCCTTTAGAAAAAAAACTGCAACAATCAAGACCAATGCCAGGATAATCACAACCAATTCAGGCCCGACCACCATTTTTAATAAATGCATTTCTTTTAATAAATTTTGAACAATAAATTGATTTTATGATATACAAAGTCAAAGTTGTATTTCACAAAGATTTTGTTACTGTTGAAAAGAATAAGATTGAAGCCGGTTTGGTAAGCAAACCTGAAAAAGGAGAGGCTAATAAAGAATTGGTGAAGAAATTGGCAAGGTATTTTAACACTCCGACTTCAAATGTAAGGATTGTTAAAGGTTTGAAGTCTAGAAACAAACTAGTGGAGATAGTTTCAAGATAGATAACATTTATATTTTGAATATAGAATAGATACTGCAAGCAGGGGTCCCGTAGGCTGGTCAATCGGACCAGGCTTAGGACGTAAGGAAGAAACCTGGTGCCTTAGTGGCTTCGTGAGTTCAAATCTCACCCCCTGCACACCACTTCCAGTGGATGTATAAATCCTTTCTCTTCCATTCAATCTAATTCGTAGATGTTTATGTGAAAAATTTGTTCAAGCATGTTGAAATTTATTATGGTTTTTCAACCTCTTCCTCCGAATGTGCAATCTCCTATTCTTTCCCATATCATCCAAGGAAACCGCGTGCCCATGGCGCTTTCTTGCACTATCAAAGCACACCTCCCGCACAAGGTCCCGAATCCACTAAGGTGTTTTCAGATTACACAAAAATACTTCCTATAGAAGCTATCACAAAGATTCCAATAAAATTTAGAACATAACTTATTACCAAAAACTTTCTTGGTTCGTATTTTGCTGCACCAAAAATAGCAACACCAATCTCATCCGGAAGTGGTGAAGCTATAATGAAACCAGCAAATACTGGTATAAGCAGTTTCCATATTTTTGAGTGAGAGATTTTTTTCCATATGAGAATTCGAATTCTTTTTGTGGTTATAAGGTTGGACAATGGCTCTGTTAGGTTATTAATTTCTTTCGATAATAATTTTATTTCAACCATTAGTCTATCTCTCACAAACCTGAATATAAGATAATCACTTAATACAGAACCAAAGGCACCAATAAAAGCAATGAGAAACGGGTTGAAATTCTCTCCCAGATTATAGAGTGCTGCTGAGGCTGGTATTGCAGTTAAAGCATAAGTGAAAAGCATACCCAAAACAAAAGACGCGGCATAACCAAAATAACTCAGTCCATGAATTAATGAAATAATGGGCTTGTATCTTAGAATAAAATATGCAATAACTATACTTATGAAAAGTAGGATAAGGTTTTTATGTTTCCATTCAAATTTTTCTATTTTAAGAATCGTCTTTTCCAATTGCTTATGCTTAGACATATGTATAATCATATTTTGTGGCTTCTAATAAAAACTATGCATAGAACAATAACTATTATCACATCATCAATCAAATAA
>Ga0315294_10010574_pt1 | contig 10122 bp, 8 predicted proteins | sample YL17G13_40_MG_FD_203626 | JGI IMG/M metagenome (GOLD analysis project Ga0315294, IMG submission 203626) | Sediment microbial communities from Yellowstone Lake, YNP, Wyoming, USA - YL17G13_40 | ecosystem: Environmental > Aquatic > Freshwater > Lake > Sediment | place: USA: Wyoming | collected...
CCGACGTCAAGGTGACGCTCGAACTGGTGAACGCCGGCGCCGACGAGGCCCTTCGCGGCCTCGCCTACCAGGGCAACGTGGACCTGGTGATGGCGGAGGGCATCGACCGCCGCGTCACCGTCCGGCTTCAGGACGCCCCGTGGATCGAGGCGTTCGGGTCGATCCTGGACGGCGCACATCTGGTCGCCCAATGGGAGGGACGCCGCGTCCGCATCCTGACGTACGAGCAATTGCTGGCCGAGCGGACGGCCTCGGAAAACCTGGAGACGCAGTTTCCGCGAACGGATGTCGTCGTCCTCCAGAACCTTAAAGCAAAGGACGTCGCCGGCACGGTGACGACGGTCCTGTCGGCGACCGGAAAGGTCGGCATCGACGAGGAAATGAACGCCATTGTCGTGACGGACACTTCCTCTCGCGTCCAGGCCGTCCGCCAGGCCGTCGCGAGGCTGGACCGCGCTCCGCCCCAGGTCATGATCGAGGCCATGATCATCGACGTGACGCTGAACGACGAGATGCACTACGGATGGGACTGGACGGTCTCGAAACTCGTCGGCGACACCATGACGTGGGACCAGACGCTCACCGTCGGCGCCGGCGCCAGCGCCGCCACCGCGCCCGGCGGCCAAGTCACCTTCGCCCTGACGCGCAAGAACTGGACGATGACCGGCACCTGGGACTTCATTGAGACCCATGACAACACCAAAGTCCTGGCGAACCCGAAGATCCTGGCGATCAACAACCGCCAGGCCACCATCGAAATCATCGACGAAATTCCCTACCAGGAACTCACGCAGACCAGCGCCGGCGGGCAGATCGGAACGACGTCGTTCAAGGAAGTCGGCATCAAACTGGCCGTCACGCCGCGAATCGCCGCCGACGGCACCGTCCACCTGGAACTGGCGGCCGAACAGAGCACCCAGACGGGCGCGGCCATCAACCAGATTCCCGTCATCCAGACGCGCCGGGCACAGAACGTCATGGTCGTCGATAACGGCCGGACGATCGTCATCGGCGGCCTGCGCCGTCGGCGGACCATCACGAACGAGGACAAACTGCCCCTGATGGGCGACCTTCCGCTGATCGGCGGCCTCTTCCGCCGCGTCGAGTCGGTCGAAGTGGACACCGAACTGGTGATCTTTATCACGCCCCACATCGTCACGCCGGCCCAGAACTTGACGGGGCGCGAACGCGTCCTCACCGAAGCCATTGACCACCCGGACACCCGCTCGCTCCTGGAGCGCAGCGACCCGCTGCGGATCGGCGTGAAGGAGGAGGACGACCGGGCCCGGCGCGTGCCGTAGCCCGCCTGGTTCGCCGCCCGCGCCGTTCTCATTTAGCCGCCGCGCTTGCGCGGCGCTCGCCGCCTGCCGCGGCGAAGTCCCACCGGGACGAAGACGGGTTCAATCCGCAATCTCAAATCTCCAATCCGCCTTCCCGCGCCGGCCACCCTCGCCCTGATGGGCCTCGGCGCGGCGGGCATCCTCTGGGTCAGTCGTCGGCGGTTCGGGAAACGCTCACGCTGATCGCCGTGAAGAAGGAGGACGACCGGGCCCGGCGTGTGCCGTAGCCCGCCTCGGCGGGCGAAGGTTGCCCGCCTATGGCGGGGGTCTCGCCGTGGACCGCCTGCCCGCCGTGGCCCGAAGGGCGGCACGCGATGCCCTTGCCTCGCCCGGTTACGGATCACCCCAGGAATTTCCTAGGTAACACATCCCGAATATTTTTTTGACATCGTTCGGGCCGTGGGGTATACTATCTACCCTGTGACCGAGGGTCGGAGCCATCCGACCGCCGGTTCGACATATCCACCACATTCCACCACGTGGCGGGGGAATTAATTATTGTGTCCCCAGAACCGTTAAAATGCAGGCTGAGGTGAGAAGTTGTAAGGAAGCATAGGCATGAGGAGGTAGGTTATGGAACGGTTCGTGTTTGGGGTATTGGTTTTAGCGTTGATCGGTCTGATAGGCGTCGTAGTCTACTATGTGGGTCTGGAGCAACGAACGGAGGAACGCTTCACTTCGGAGAGGGGCAGTTTCAAAACACAGATCGAGACGGCAGAGCGGGGGCGGAGGCAATTGGAAGGAGAGGTGAGTAGCCTTAAGTCTGAAAACAACGGGCTGAAAGGGCAACTTGCCGCCGAAAGTAGTGTGGTAACCGGGTTGAAAGAGGAAATTGAAAGGCTCAAGGTGGGCGGTGTTGCAGCAGTGAGGGCGGTGGCGGAAACCGCAGCAGCGGAAGCGGCTGCTCGGCGGGCAGCAGTACCAGAAGCACCGACAGTGCCAAGCGCGGATGAACTTCGCACTGTTGATAGACAGGAGCGGGAGAAGCGTATAGCGGAGATTACGAAGAAGATCTCGGATCTCGAACTGCGCAAGACGAATCTTCGGGCTCAGATCGGCGCGGGTCAAAACGAAGTAGCCGCTTTGTCAAAAGCGAGCGTCGATGTTCGAATGATTCCGCCGCCAGGTGGTTACATCAGTGACGGGCAGGTCTATAGGCGGGATAGATATAACGTTGGAACGACGCAATACCCAGACTGGCGGGAGAGATCCTACGCGATTGGGCCTGCCGTTAAGATAGGAGATTTCAGGACGGAGCACGATAAGGGCATGGCCATGGAGGCTGCCAGAACAAAGTTACTCCCCCTGTTCGAGGAGGTGCGGGCATTGGACAATGAACTTGACCCGTTGAAGAAAGAACTCGCCGAACTGGGAAAAGAGAAGACTTCCGGGGCCAAAACACCCGAGGAGGCCTCCGGGACGGTCCTAAAGCACAAGGAGACCGGCGAAACCATCAAGGGAACCCTTACCAGGCAGAAGATCAACAATCTGACGGTCTTCAAACTAGCGAACGGCGGGACGAAGACCATCAACCCGGACGAATGGGAAACCATCGAAGCCGACGCCGCCACCGCGCCCCCGGCCGCGCGGTAGGATGAAGGGAATCGCTAGGATTTGGGATTCCCGGGGACAGGCATTTCCGGCCACGCTCGCCCTGATGGGCTTTGGCACGGCAGGCATCCTCTGGGTCAGTCGCCGGCGGTCCGGGAAACGCTCACGCTGATCGCCGTGGCACAGAGGGCGACGGCGGGTCCACAATCTCCCTGTTCGCCGTTGGACCCCCTTGGGGTCCCTGTTCCTTCATAGGAGCCCTTCGGGCCGCAAATTTTCCCTCTCCCTTGACGGGAGAGGGCCGGGGTGAGGGTGAAACCTGGTTGCATTTTCTCCCCCTGTCGGCTAACCTATCCCCATGCCTTTTTCTCCCTCTCCCTTGACGGGAGAGGGTAGGGTGAGGGTGAAATTCGTGCCGCCCAAACGTAAACCCAAATCCTCCTCCAAACGCGCCTCGTCCACCGCTGCCGTTCGCCGCCTGCCGCGGCGAAGTCCCACCGGGACGAAGACGGGTTCACTCTGCACTTTGCACTCTGCACTTTGCACTCGCTCCTCCCTCCTCGACACCCGCGTCATCTTCTGCGGCGACAACCTCCAGAAACTTGCCGACTTCCCCGACGCCGCCGTGGACCTCATCTACATCGACCCGCCCTTCAACTCCAACCGCAACTACGAGGTCTTCTGGGGCGAGACGCGCGAAAAACGCTCCTTCGCCGATCGCCACGCCTCGACTCAAGCCTACATCGAGTTCATGCGCCCCCGCTGCCTCGAACTCGCCCGCGTCCTCAAAAAAACCGGCGCCTTCTACTACCACTGCGACTGGCACGCCTCCCACTACGTCAAAGTCATGCTCGACCAGATCTTCGGGGCCAACAATTTCCACACCGAAATTGTCTGGCGGCGAACCAATGCAAAGGGTTTGGCATTCCGCTCGTTTCCGAACAATCACGACATCATCCTGTTCTACACCAACGGTCAGCGCCACACCTTCAACCGGCTTTACCTTCCCCATGATGAAAAGTACGTCGCCGGGTTCTACACCAATGTCGAACCCGAAACCGGGCGCAAGTATCAACTCGCCGACTTGACCAACCCCAACCGGGATCGGCCCAATCTCACCTATGAATTCCTCGGCGTGAAGCGCGTCTGGCGGTGGACAAAGGAAAGAATGGAGGAAGCGCACAAGAAGGGCTTGATCGTCCAATCGCGCCCCGGCGCAGTGCCTCGTCTCAAGCGATACCTCGACGAGCAAGAGGGCGTTCCGGTGGATAGCATATGGTCCGACATCCCGCCAATTCAGCCGCACTCGGATGAACGCCTCGGATACCCCACCCAGAAGCCTTTGGCTTTGCTCGAGCGCATCATCAACGCCAGCAGCAACCCCGGCGACATCGTGTTGGACGCCTTTTGCGGTTGCGGCACGGCACTCGTCGCGGCCGAGAATCTCGGCCGACAGTGGATCGGCATTGACGTATCGCCCACCGCTTGCCGCGTCATGGCCAAGCGCCTCCGCGACGTCTGCGGCCTGCGGGAGGACGAGGCCCTTTGGAAAGCCGGGCGCGGCTTCGTCGTCCGCGATCTCCCCTGGACCCTTGAAAAACTCCGCGCCATCCCGCCCTTTGAGTTCGAAAACTGGGCCGTCATCGCCCTCGGCGGCATCCCCAACAAAACCCAGGTCGCCGACCGCGGCATTGACGGACGCATTTACCCCCTCTCGTCCCTGCCGCGAAAGAGCGGCGAGGCCGTCGGCGAACTTGCCTTCATGGACGCCTGGTATCCCATCCAGGTCAAACAGAAGGACAAGGTCGGCCGGCCGGACATTGACTCTTTCGAGGCCGTCATGACCCGCGAGAACCGGACCAAAGGGTTCTTCGTGGCCTTCGACTATTCTTCCGACGCCCTGACCGAAATAGACGCCTTCTTCCGCCGCTCCGGCAAGAGCATTATCGCCTTAACGGTGCAGGAAATACTGGACGAGGAGATTGCGAAGAAACTGGCGTAGGCTGGGTGTGAGTACATAATAGGGTGTATGCTGGGAAATGCCATGCCCGAACGAGCAGATGAGACCCCATACGAATCTTTCAAGTGCCTTGTCGAGGAAGCTTTCGAAACAGTACAATATGAAATTGACCAGTTGGCTGGCATGGCAAGCGCATTCGATGATAACCTTTCCGAGAACGATGTTGAGAACGCCTGGGATTGCGGCAAATCCTGCGGACATCTTGAGGTCGTGCAAGAATTGCTTGAGTGGCTGTTGGCCCGGCCAGCAGATCATTACAGGTGGCCCCCAGAAGGATCAGCTGAGTTAGCCCGTCCAGCCTCCAATTGGGAATACGCTTGCGCCCTTCTTTCGCAAGCACTCAATTACTGCACCCATGTTGCGGATGGTACGCTTATGAGGCTGGCCATTCGGCTTCTATCTGGTGGTGCGATAACTGGCGACCCGACAAAAAGTGCAAGTGTTTGAGCCCAGTGCACAACTTCCAGGGCAGGTTGCCATGGCAGGAAAGGACGACCTCACGTTTTTTGGGTATCACGTTGCCTGCCTCATTGATGTACTCGGGCAGAAAGACCAATTAGCCAAATGGAGAGAACTACCCGATGGCGGACAAGCCACACCAGGAAAAAGGGGACATGCTACTTTTTCAGAGGAAATTCCGGGGGCGACAGGCATTTCCGTCCCTCTGCCTTTCGCCGTCCATTCCGCGTTCCGGGTTCCGGGTTCCGGTTTCTCCCTGTTCCTTCATAGGAGCCCTTCGGGCCGAGTTCCGCGTTGCCTCTCTGCGTTCTCTGCGGTTAAACCACGCCCGGACAAGGCATTACGCATTCCAAGGCGAGACCCCTCCGCTTCGGTCGGGGTGACATCCAGCGACGCCTCCCCGCCACGCCTCAGGCACTCAGGCACTCAGGCACCCAGGCACTCAGGGACTCAGGGAGGCCGTTCCCCAATCCTCCCTTTGCGTCCCTTCGACTCGCTCCCTTCGACGGGCTCAGGGCAAGCCGCTCGCTCAGGGCAGGCCTCTGCGATCTCCCTGGCAGGGCTACGGCCCCTGCCGTGGCCCGCTGCGTTGAAGGCTGTGCCGTTTCGCCGCTGCCTTTCCCCAGTTTGCGCCTTTCTCTGCGTGCTCCGCGATCTCCGCGTTGAAGGCTGTGCCGTTTGCCGTTCCCCAGGGATCCGATGTCCTCTGCGCTCTCTGCGTCTCTGCGTTGAAGGCTGCGCAAGTCCCATGCCAAAGACACAGGGAAAAAGTTACTAACATAAAGGTATGCACATGGCATGGATGCGAAAAGCACCAAATTGCGACAAAAAGCCGGCAAAAACCGGCCAAAAACCCGCAAAAAACTGCAAAAAAGTGCAAATTCGCACTTGCCCATCTTACCCAAGGCACCCCGTCCGCCGAAAAATCCCCCCGGACGCCAGCGCCAAGGCCGGTGGGTTCCAAAAAATCGCCCAAAAATACCCCCCAAAACCTCCTCCAAAAAGTTATCCACAATCGCGGCCGTGCGTAAGTTGAACCTCGGCGATTGGGCACGTGACCGCGACCCTTCGGCTGCGCTCAGGGCGGCGCCTTCCGGTCGCGGCTTGAATCCCGGCGCGCCGGGACTCAGGGCGGCGCCTTCCGGTCGCGGTTCGAACGGCGGAAATGATTTTTTTGGTGCCGCCGGATGGGGGCATTCGTAGAATCCTGAGGAGGAGCGAGGTATGGCGGACGTATTCAGCGCGGAGTGCAAAGTCTGCGGGAAAGGATTCAAACTCCGCCCCGACCTATTGGGCCGGGAGGTCCGCTGCCCTTACTGCAAGGCGATCTGCAAGATCCTCCCCCAGACCGAGACGGCACGCGAAGCGGCCGAGGCGCTCCGAGGCGAGGTGCCCGAACACCGCCCGGTGACGACACGCCGGCAGGTTGTCATGCCGCGGGGCGGCGTTCGGCACATGAGCGTGGCGGTCGTGTGGGTCGTGCTGATCGGCATAGTGGCGATCGGGCTTGTGGTCTTCCTGGTGGTGAGGGCCCGCCGTCCGCAGCCGACGGCGCCCACGCCCGGCACGGCTCCCGGCAGCGGGGCGGTCGGCGCGGCAGGCACGCCCGGAACGGCGACGCCCGGGGCGCCTGCGGTCGCGCCGACGCCGGAGGCCGTCAACCTGGAGATTGAGAGACTCGTTCAGGGAAACCAGAACGGGACCCGCACGTATGCCGTGGGGACGATCACGAACCAGACGAGAGCGATGATCCGGGAAGTGGAGGTTGAGGTCGGCATCCTCGACGCCCAGGAACAGGAGTTGGGCCAGGCCAAGGCGCGGGTGCGGGACCTGAAGCCGGGAGAAAAGGCGCCCGTCGTGGCTGTCTGGGGGGAACACGACCCGGCGGTCGTGGGAGTGAAATGGGTGCCGAATTACAACACGCCGACGGCGCCCCCCGCCAACTCACCGAAGGATCTCGTCCTCGACGGGGAGGCCTGGGCGCTTCCCGATAGCGGCGGGTGGAACAACATGGGGCGCGTCACGGTACGCGTGCGGAACCAGGGCGTAACGCCCGTCAACGCCGTCGAGATGACGGCCGTGATGCGCGGAGCGGACGGGACCGTAGTCGGGGCCGCGCGCAACGACGTCATGGCCACCATCCTGCCGGGCAAGAGCGAAGAAATCGCGATCCGGTACGAGAGGTGCCCCGAGCGCCTGATCGGATCGGTCCAGGTCCGGGTGCAGGCCGCAGGGCAGTAGGCCTCGACGGACGTCGGCGGAACGTCTCACATCGCGAAGCCGGGACGCCACCGCGGCGGAGCGGGAACCGCGGTTCCCGCCAATCGCAGGACGAGTTCGGCAGTGTTCTGAGCGGCCCCGCTTTTTTCGATGGACCGGCGGACCTCAGCCAGGTCATTTTTCATCTCGCGTCGCCGGTCCTCGTCCACCAGGAGGCGCTCGATCTCGGCGATCATGTCGGGTGCCGGGGCGACGTCGCGCATGAATTCGGGGACGATTCGCCGACCGGCCAGCGCGTTCGGCAGGCTTAGCGGTTTATGGCCCACCAGCCATCGGCCCAGGAGGTTCCACTGGGCCCACGTCACGTTGTAGAAGACGGCCATCGGCGTCCCGTAGAAGGCCGTCTCGAGCGTCGCCGTGCCGGAGGCGACGAGTGCCAGGTCCGCCGCGCTCTGGACCTCGTGGGTCTTGCCCGCGACCGTGCGGACCTGGAGGCCGGACGCCGCGATGAGCGCGTCGGTCCACTGCCGGTGAGCCGCGTCCGCCAGCGCAAGGACAAACCGACACGGCCCGTGGCGCTCCTCGATGGCGCGGGCGACGGCCAGTTCCCGCGCGAGGATGCCCGGAACCTCCTGGCGTCGGCTGCCGGGCAGAATCGCGATGATCCGCTCCTCGGGCGAGGCGCGCAGGGAGCGGATGAAGTCCGCGTCGAGCGGCGTATTCAGAAGGTGGTCCACCACCGGGTTGCCGACGAACGTGACCGGGACCCCATGCGAGCGGAAAAAGGTTTCCTCGTGCGGCAAAACACAGGCGACGTGGGTGAAACGCCGCGCCAGTTTCCGCACGCGCCAGGGGGCCCACGCCCAGAGTTGCGGCGGGATGTACCAGACGAGGGGGATGCGGCGGGCGCGGACGCGGCTGGCGAGCAGAAAGTGGAAGCCCGGACAGTCGAGGGTGACGACGACGTCGGGCCGCCACTGGCCGATGAAGCGGTCCGCCCGGCCCAGGATGGCCAGATACCTCGATGCGCTGCCGAGGAACCCCAGGCCGATGACGCCGAAGTCGCTGGTATTCTCGAGCAGCCGGAGGCCTGCGCGGGCCATCCTCGGGCCGCCGAGGCCGGCGAGTTCGGCCTCGGGCGCGAGACGACGAAGGGCGCGGACGAGGTTGGCGCCGTGCAGGTCGCCGCTCGTTTCGCCGGCGCTGATGAAGATTCGCGGGTGCCCCATGGTTTCGCCTCTCGCGGGCGGTGCGGGGGGATTCTACCAGAACCCCGAAGAATACCCCAGGGGTTGCTTTGTTGAAAACATCCCTCTCCACCCTCCTGCGCAGCATCCTGCGGAGGGCGGAGAGGGGAGGGTGAGGATGAGCGGCCCGCTGGCGAGCGTGGCCTTGCTGGTGGCGTGCTACATCGCGTTCGACGTGTACTCGTTCTGGGCGGGGGCGGCGAGTTAGGCGGCGCAAGTTCTCCCGGACCATCGGCCCAGGAAAATTTCTTTGATGCCGTCCGTGGACAAGGTATGTTGAAAAAGTACGAGGGGTGAGCGAAACGGAGGTAAAACATGTACCGATTGCTGGGGTGTCTCGCGGCTGTGCTGGCGATCCTGTGTGCCGCCGCTCTGTGGGCCGAACAGAAGGCCGCCGACGTCGACGCGGAGGGCTTCCGGCCGCTCTTCAACGGCACGGACCTGGCGGGCTGGAAGGCCGACGAAGAGGCCAGAAAACACTGGGGCGTGGAGGACGGCGTCATCAAGTACGACGGCAAGAATACAGACCTCTGGACCGAAGCCTCGTTCAAGGACTTTATCCTCAAGGTTGCGTGGCGCCTGCCCAAGCCGGGCGACAGCGGCATCTACCTGCGCGGCTCCTCCAAGAGCCAGGTCAACATCTGGTGCAACGACCTGGGGTCCGGCGAGGTCTACGGCTATCGGACGGACAAGAACCAGCCCGAAGAGGTCCGCCAGGCCGTCACGCCGAAGAAGCGGGCCGACAAGCCCGTCGGCGAATGGAACGCGTTCGTCATCACGATGAAAGGCGACCGCCTGACCGTCGTTCTCAACGGCGAAGAGGTGATCTCCGGCGCCCAACTGCCGGGGGTCAAGCCCGACGGGCCCATCGCGCTTCAGCACCACGGCGGGCTGATCGAATTTCGCAACATCCTCATCAAGGAACTCAAGGAACCGGCGCCTGAGTCGTCCACCTCTCCCAAAGCCGAGGACAAATGAGGCGAGGCACTCCTGGACGGCGGTTCTGCGGACCAATTCCTATCCGGTCCACCGCGCGGTGCCGGAGTTGAAGTTCACGGACCGATTTCCGGTCCGGATGCGCGAGATGGTCCGGGCGATGGACCTGCGGCGCAGCAGCCTGGCGAAGTACGTCACGTGCACGCCCCCGCTGCGCGGTGCCGGGCTCTTGAAAAACGGCTCGTGATGACGCGGGCTTAAGACAGGAGATGTGACGATGAGCCAGGCAAGGACGGCTTTCTGTGGGATCGGCATTCTGGCCCTGTGTGTGGCAGTTCTGGTGGCGCAG
>Ga0315294_10010580_pt1 | contig 10119 bp, 10 predicted proteins | sample YL17G13_40_MG_FD_203626 | JGI IMG/M metagenome (GOLD analysis project Ga0315294, IMG submission 203626) | Sediment microbial communities from Yellowstone Lake, YNP, Wyoming, USA - YL17G13_40 | ecosystem: Environmental > Aquatic > Freshwater > Lake > Sediment | place: USA: Wyoming | collected...
TCTAACGGGTCAATCGGCGTCATTGTGTATCTCCCGATTGGGACTGGAAGCTGCTCCTTTCCCTTTTCCCCGCCAATAGGCTCCCTCATCGAGCTCATTGTACATACAATTACGGGACTGGAAGGGATAAATACGGGCGGAATTTTCTACGCCGCCACTATCTTCGTCGCCGCCTTCCTCAGCCTGTTCATGACTGCCAGGCCGAGGCCTTTCTCATCCCGCGCCTGCGCGATTATGACGTCGGCGTCCTCGCCGTCAAACCTGCGAAGCTGCTGGTAGAGGCTTGCGGCTCCGGTTTTCAGTATGCGGACCCTCTTTCCCTGGCGTTTGTGCCTGCGCGCAAGCTCATTTACCTTCAGCCTCGCCTTTCCCGCATCCCCCTCCACGAGTATGATCGGGGCCTTCGGCGCGTAGTGCCTGTATTTCATCCCAGGTGCGCGCGGCCTCTTGGCGGATTTCCCGGCATGGTAGATGTTGACTTTCCCAAGGACTTTCCTCAGCTCTTCGATGCCTATTCCGCCCGGGCGCAGGACGGTCGGCGTCTTGGATGTGAGGTCTAGGACCGTCGACTCCACTCCAATCCTTGCAGGGCCTCCGTCCAAGATTGCGTCGATTCTGCCTGACAGGTCATGTACCACGTGGGCTGCCGTGGTGGGGCTTGGCCGTCCGGAAACGTTTGCGGAAGGTGCTGCGACCGGCACCTTCGCAGCCTTGAGAAGTGCCAGCGCGACCGGATGGGCTGGCATCCTTAATGCGACCGTATCCAGGCCTGCGGTCGTCTCATAAGGGACCTTTTTAGACTTCGGAAGTATCATCGTCAGAGGCCCAGGCCAGAATCTGTCTGCGAGCCTCTTGGCGACCGGCGGGAAATACAGCACCAGCTTCCTGGCATCCTCTACCCTTGCGATGTGGACTATTATCGGGTTGTCCTGCGGCCTCCCCTTGGCCTTGAATATCCTCTCCACAGCCTCGGGGTCGAGAGCGTTTGCGCCGAGGCCGTATACCGTCTCAGTAGGGAATGCGACGAGGCCTCCTCCCCGTATTATCCTCGCGGCCTCCAGTATTGTTTTCGGGTTCGGTTTGTAGGCTATGGTCTTCATGGCGTTTTAAATATTACAGCTCTTATCGATTAATACCCTGGACAGGAGATTACTGTTTCTTCCGGCAGTCATAGTCCTCCTGCCTATCCTCTTTTTCTATCCTAAAACCAATGGTGTCTGGGATGATACATTTACCGCTCAAAACGCAAAACAATACACGAATATGTACTGCACCTGCCTAGGATTGACTGCGATGGAATCCGGCCATTCGCTGTCTGACACCCAAGTGCAATTATGCTATGGTTTACCTCTAAACTGCAGGTATGCGTGCAAAAAAGCGGTTGATGGAACATGGCAGGACATTCCATGTGATAAATTAGGCTGAACACTTGGCTTAGCCTTCAATACCTCCGCATGTTATCTTCCTATTTTGTGCAGAATTAGGGGTATTTCTAAGGTCCAGTGAAGCCGCATTTTCTGCAGGAGTATTTGGTTGCGAGCGTCCTGCAGGATTCGCACCGGACTATGACCTCTCCAGAGCAGCTTGGGCATTTGAATTCGCTGTACTTGAATATGGCCTCTTTGCCGCAGCTTGAGCATTTTTTAACCATGGACTATAATTATGCACTCGCCCTATAAGAATACCAAGATGGCTTCCGTGCTCGTTATAAAGGGTGATTTGACCGTCCTCCCTGCCGACGCTATCGTGAATCCTGCGAACTCCCACGGTTATATGGGCGGCGGCGTGGCGTATGCGATAAAGAAGAACGGAGGGCAGGAGATTGAGGATGAGGCTGTGTCAAAGGCCCCAATCCCTGTCGGCTCTGCGGTCGAGACTGCGGCAGGCAAGCTCCCCTGCAAGTACGTCATACATGCGCCGACGATGAAGGAGCCGGCGGAGGCGATAGGCGTGGATAACGTGCGTGCTGCCACTTCAGCTGCTTTGGCGAAGGCGTCCGAATTAGGTGTGTCCTCGTTAGCTTTCCCTGGGATGGGCACAGGCGTCGGGGGCGTGGAAAAATCCGGCGCTGCGAAGACGATGGTCGAATCCATCCTCGATTTTAAGCCTGGATTCACTGTGTATTTAGTCGGTTTCGAACCTGAGCTGGCGGAGGAGTTCGGAAGATGGTTGGCGTTTCACCAGGACAGAAAGTCAAGGTAAAGCACAAGGGGAAAACCTACGTAGGCACCGTGATGCCGCGGCCTGAACTCTCGAAAACCTCATTTTTGACCTTGAAGCTCGCAAGCGGCTACGACGTCGGGATTCCCCAGTCCGAGCTGGAGTCTGTCGAGGTTCTTAAGGAGCAAAAGCATCCGCAGGCGAAATCACCCCCTCCGCTCACGCATGACCGGTCAAAGCCTACCGTCTCAATCCTCTCCACAGGCGGGACCATAGCCTCGAAAGTCGACTACCACACGGGCGGGGTGAACGCGTCTTTCACGGCCCAGGACCTCCTTGAGAGCATGCCTGAGATTGGAGACCTCGCCAACATCATGACTGAGTCCGTCCTCAACGTGATGAGCGAGGATATGAACCCAAAGCTTTGGATTACGGTTGCGGAGGCGGTGGCGAAGGCTTTGAACGGCGGCTCAGACGGGGTTGTGGTGACCCATGGCACGGACACCATGCATTACTCGACTGCAGCATTGTCTTTCATGCTGAGGAATCTGGGGAAGCCTGTCGTCTTCACCGGCGCGCAGCGGTCCACTGACAGGGGTTCGGCTGACAGCTTTTTGAACCTCATCTCTTCTGTCGCGTTCGCGAAGTCCGATGCGGCAGGCGTCTATCTTGTGATGCACGGCAGCATGGCTGACAGCTTCTGCTTCGCCCACATCGGGACGAAGGTGCGGAAGATGCACACGACAAGGAGGGATGCGTTCCAGTCGATAAACACGGCACCTGCGGCGAAGATATCGTCTGTCGGGAACGTCGAGCTTATGAGGGATTTGCCCCGGCGTAGCGATTCGAAGGTGACCGTCGATTCGGGGCTTGAGGAGAATGTTGCGCTACTGAAAGTCTACCCTGGGGTCGACCCCGGCATAGTCGACTACTACCTTGGCAGGGGGGTCAAGGGCGTCGTCATAGAGGGGACGGCTTTAGGCCATGTTCCGACAAGGATTGCTGAGACTTCATTGATACCTGGGATAGAGAAGCTTGTGAGATCCGGAGTGTTGGTTGCGATGACTACGCAGTGTCTCTTCGGGAGGGTCAATCCCTACGTCTACAGCAACCTGAGGGAGGTGTCGTCGAGGGGTGTCGTCTACTTGGAGGACATGCTGCCTGAGACCGCCTATGTGAAGATGATGTGGGCGCTTGGCAGGTCACGCGGCGTCGAAGAGGCTAGGAAGCTGATGTTGGAGAACGTCGCAGGGGAGATGACAGAACGTACGGAACCTGTTGATAAAATCGTCGACATCTAGGATGTCATGACTTACTCTCTTCACTCCTTCAGTTTTTTGATGACTTCCAGAAGGTCCTTCAGGCTATCGTAAATCAGAAAGCTGTTCCTCAGTCTTTCTGCGTCAGTCTCTCCTAGGGCGTTAGATTTATGGAGCTTCTCATACTGCTCGTCAGTCAAAGTCACAAGTATCTTCTTACTCACAGCCTATCACAAACTTAATCTAGTATATGTTAGATATGCACAAACAGCTATATATAGGATATACTTTTTCCAGCCATGTGAGAGTTAGCTGGAACCCGTTTTCAGACGATTTCATGTATATACAAATTATTTTTTCGCAACCAATCTTCGTGCATTGTCTGAAAGCGAATAAACATACTGTTGCCGCCCCATACGGCTCTCCTTACCCTTTCTGACAACGACTGGATACGGGACATTCGGCTTACGTGCGACTTCCCTCTTGTTCAAACCCCTTAATTTCCTTATCAGGGAGCCTATGCTTCGTATGTCCTTTTTGAGAGTGTCGGAGAGCTCTGAAATGCTCAGGGACTCGTGAGCCATAAGCAGGTTCACTATGTCACTCTGGGTCGGGGAAAGGTCGTCCATGAAACTGTAAGAACCGCTTTGAACAGCCTCGGCTCGAATATCCGGCGTTTTCTCGGGCGTAACCTCGTCATCCCCCTCTAAGTCAACTTCTTTCCGTGACTTACTTTCCCTGGCATCTTTGGCTTTAGATTTTTGAGAATCACTCCCCCCCAATACACTTTCAACGAACGTGGCATCAGCTGCCTCAACATCCTGGGCAGCGCATTCCTCAACCACTCTCTGCCCGTTTTCAAGAAGCTGCCTTGGTACATGCCTTGCAGACTCGCAAAGCCTCATCAACCCGTCCTCGGTGAACGGCTTGATTCCCCTACCTCCCGCCCACCCAATCCGTTCCCTGACTATCCTGCCAAGGTCTTCGACTCCGATAGGCTTCAACCTGATTGACTTCGACTTGCGGTCCCTGAAACTTGACTCAGCGGTAATCCTGTCCTCAAGGCCCTGGAGGCCGAGAAATATCATGAAGAGGTTTTCTGTCCTGTCGTTAAGTATCCTCAGCCATTTGAAGAGCTCATCTTCGTAGTCCTGAGCTTCGTCGAACACGAGAAGCATGAGGTCCTGGCCTAGCTTCTCCTTCAAGGCCTCCCCGAAGGCAGTCTTGTCTCTTTTGAATAGGAGCCGTTTGGTGAGCGGCAGGCTGGATTTTATCCGGTTCATCACGGCCTCAGATGCCTCGTATGCGTTGAACGGTACGACATACTTTATCTCAGGGGGCTTGTTTATCACCAGCTGGTTCATGAATGTCGTCTTCCCAAATCCTATGGGGGCGGTTATGGCCATTATCCTATCCCATCCCCTGATGCATTCGCAGACGGTTTCGTATTCGTCCATCCTCCCCACGATTGGTATGTCAAGGGACGTGGATTTGATGAACGGGCTTTTGCGCCACCCTAGCTTTCGATAGTATTCTCCCCGTTCCATCGCCTCAAATATCTGTGTTTTGACTTAAATATGAAAATTCCAAGTAAGAAAGTAAGTCATGATTGTAAGTCATGAAAGTATGTCACCGTGTTTTATATGTCGTTGTCACTAATAGACTTCGATGTGGGTTGGGATTGACGATACGGACTCGACGCACGGGATGTGCACTACATACCTGGCTGCGAAAATACTACGGAATCTTGGGGTGACCGCGACTTTGCGGCTTGTGAGACTCAACCCCAACATTCCCTACAAGACAAGAGGCAACGGCGCCGTCGCATTCTGGACAAACGACAGGAGCGCAAAAAGGACGGTGCTGAAATTCGTAAAGGAATACTCCCATCTCAAAGACACCAACACAAACCCCGGGGTCGTATTCCTCGACAAGGAGAAAGTCCCGCATGAAGTGACCGAATTCTACATGAAGGCGGTATCAGAGCTTGTCACCTTGGGTGAAGCAGAAAAAATTGCATCGAAGGTCGGGGCTGAAATCCACAAATTCAAGAACGGCCGCGGAGTGATTGGCGCGCTTGCAGCAATCGGGTTCGCTGGGGATAGGACTTACGAGCTCATCGCATACCGTGAGAAGAAGAACTGGGGCAGGCAGAGGAGAGTGGACAAGAAATCAATACTCTCCATGGACGCCAAGATGTATCCCCGCGTTTTCGACAATATCGGCCCGAAGGAGCGGATTCTGATAACGCCGCGGGGAAAGGACCCGATACTCTGCGGCATACGCGGGACGGCAATGGACGCGGTCGAGACTGCGTGGGCGATGGTGAAGCCTCTCGAGAGGGTCGAACTGGTGCAGGTGTTCGAAACCAACCAGGCGACCGACGCGCACATCAGGGCGAAGAAGATAAACGACGCAAGACCCTACGACTGCGTAATGGTGGACGGGACCGTGACGTCCAAGCCGAAGACGATAGCAGGCGGACATGTGGTCTTCACACTCTCAGACGGCACTGGAAAAATAGACTGCGCGGCATACAGGAAGACAGGCTCATTGAAGAAGGTAGCATCTAAGCTCGCGACCGGTGACTCTCTCAGGGTCTACGGGGGAATAGGGAAATACGAAAACACGATAAACCTCGAAAAGATAGAAATCAAGTCACTGCGAGAAAAAGAAGTCTTTAAGCGGCCGATATGCTGCTGGAAGAACATGACATCACTCGGCAAAAACAAGGGATATAAGTGTAAAAAATGCGGCAAGAAAGTAAGTCAAAAAGAAGTCATGGTAAGTCATGAATTTAGACCTATTTCGGCCGGTTTATACGATGTTTCTCCGGGGTCTAGGCGGCATCTGTCAAGGCCTGCGTTCCTATAGTCCGCCACCGCCAGTCCTTCCACCCCTTTCGTCGTGTTCCCTGAACACCTTGTCTATCTTCTCTTCAGGGCTGAGCTGCCTTGCCTTCTGCGGCTCGTAACCCCCCTTTTGTCTCCAGAGAATTTCGTTCCTTTCGCCCCTTCGATAACATTCTACGACGCAGGCAAGATAAACGACGGCAAGAATCCCAAATAGACCCAATGCCAGGTAGTGGAGCCACATCCTCGACCCGTTAATCACGGTCGCGGAGGGGAAAATCGTCATCTCCATATATACGACAAGAGCTCCCCCAAGGATGAAAACCACGGCTGCGAGGAGGCCTTTTTTATTGTCTTCGAGATAGAAGTACCCGCCGCCCACGTAGCCGAAGACCATCTGCATTATGGCGGCTGTGACCTTGTCTTTCCTGGTCTTTGTGATTCTCTCCGGCTTCCTGATGTCTTTGACTATGTACTCATAATCGCTCCCTTTGCTTACCCTCCTGCCCCCTTCAACCTGGTCAAGACCCATACGAGATTCCCTCCCACCCTATTAGCCGGAGAGATTTAAATCCCCCATCCACCCCCCACAAAATAGAGTATCGTCGGGACCATAAGCACACCCATGAGATGGGTCCTGCTCACTCCAGAGAGAATCGGAAGCAGGCCGATTGACGTCGACACAACGGCTACCAGGAGGCCGAACCAGCCGACCAGCGCATAAACCATCGCAATTATGAAGGCCATGACGACGGTTGAGACCAGCCTGTAGTCGACGAGTCGGTAGTAGGTCATGGCTTTTCTCCCGATTGCGATGTGGAGGTAGGTTGCCGCGAATGCTGAAAGCAGGAAGATGCCAGTAAGGAGCAGTAGATCCGTATAGCTCATCTCCAATACCCTGCTTATCATCACCGACACCCCGCTTCTTGCGTTCCGTATCGTGTACAGTGAGACTAGGGAGTAGACGGCGTCTGAGGTGTTGATTGCGGCGACCGAGACCAGAAATCTCCTCTGGCTCCCCCTGAAAATCGACGACATTATTATCCCGATTTGGGAGGGGCTCATCGCAGGCAGTACCCCGATTACAGCTCCGCCCAAGGCCCCGGCGAAGCCCCCGCCGACCACTTCCCCGTCAACCCGCACCCTGGCATACTCCTTCTGGGGAATCGCCCTCTCCCTATCCTTCAGGGAATAGAGTATCCCGCTCAAGCCGAACATCCCTGAAAATACGGGAAAGAGTAGATACGTCGCTGAGACCGTCTTCATGTTCAACGTCAGAAGGCCGAGCGCGCCTGACAAGAGGAAGATGGAAAGTGCCCAGATTTTCCCTGCGATTCCACTCTCCCTGAACATCAATGCGAAGGCTGCTGCTGATATCACATACACGACATACTTTCTCAGCGGCTGGTAGACCAGAGGCACCAGCCAGACAACAAGGGGAAGCAAGAGTACTGCGAAGACTAGGCCGAGGAGGCATCCGTACCCCGTCAACTTCACAGCCTCAAGCGCCCTTCCTTCCAGGACCAGACGGTGTGCAGGCAGGATGCTGAGTGCGGTGTCTTCTTCCGGGATTCCGAGGAATATACCCGGTATGAAGTCAAGGAAAGAGTGGGTTACGCTCATCGCGACCGCGACAACCGCGAACTCAAGAGGGTTCAAACCGAGAAAGGCGTAGACGCTAAGCCCTAACATGCTGACCGTGTTGACGTGGAGGCCTGGAGTCAGTCCAGTCGCCACGCCAAGCAGGCAACCAAAGGCCGCAAGTATGACATACTCGAGCATAGGATACTACGCCCGTAGCAACCTATAATAACATGTATATTATTCCGGGATACTACCGTCCATACGCCTTTTTTTATATGTCGCGTATATCTTACCCTGAGGTGTTTCATGATGGATGCTTTCAAATCGGCGGGCGAAAGGAAACGGGCGAGAGAACTTCAGAGGCAAAGGGAAGAGGCCGAGGCGGCTAAGAACAGGAAATCAGAGGATGTTGGCAGTACATCGTATGAGATTAAGAAGAGGCTTGAGCGGATGGAGGAACTACAGCAACAAGGCAAGGCCGAGGCAAGCAAAGCCGCTAAAAAAGGCCTGTGGAACAAACTGGCCGAGCAAAGCAGGAGGAATTCAGATGCAGCATCACCGGCTTCGGGTGCGGAGTCGAGGGTCAGGTCAAGCGTGATGGAAGCTGACCCTAGGGAAGAGCGTTTCGACAAGGCGATGAAAGGCCTCCACATTGAAAGAAGGCGAAAGTAGGTTTTTCAGCTGTTGAGGGTTGCTGTATAAAAGCTCTAATACACTCAATATCACTCTAATAACGGCAAAATAGATATTAATTTACAAAACTATATATTTAAATACTTACTTATCTAATTATGTAATTCAGACATTGTTTAGTAGTTGTTGTATGACTGCTCTGAATTCACCCCCTTCCATGTCTTTATCGTCTCTGACATAGTAGGCTGTTCCTGTGCGTGTGTATTTGCAACCGAAGTTGAAATAGGGTACTGTGGTCTGGTTGCCTTTCAGGTAGACGTCCCATTCGCTGTCAGGTATCTGGCCTTCAACCTCGTCTGTGAGGGTGTCGTCGTTCCTGTCGAAGACCCAATGGTGCGCCACAATCAAACCCTCGCCAACGTACTCTTTCGCCACCTTGTCGAAGACCGGGCCGACCCATTCGCAGTGGACGCAGTCCTTCCTCCCATACATCCTGATTACCGGTTTCCCGAGGGAAAGGCAGACCGGGCCGCCGCTGTCTTTGAAGCTTCCTATCAGCGGATTAAGCGTCGTAGTGGTTTCACCCTCGAAAGCGGTAGTCGTAACGGTTGCGGTACCGGCTGTCGAAGCCGTAATGACTATGAAGTCCTCGATTGTCGTCGAGGCCGCCGTCGTAGTCACTGTCCGGGTCGTTGTGGTTGCTGCCGTCCGCATCGTATCGCTTACGCAACCGCATGCGAGGCCCAAGGCCAAGAGCGCGAATATGACCCTCATGTACCTCAACAATACGGCCGCAGAATATAAATAATATTTAATGCTGTACTGTGATAGTAATCTATGTACTTGCGTTTCTTCCTTCTGCTTGCGGTGCTTTTATGCGGCTGCATTGAAGAGAAATCCAATGAAACCACAACATCCCTGCCCCAAAGAGGGCAAACAACGTTGAATGAACACGGCGAAGAAACTTCGACAACCAGCGAAACCACAATGTCCCTGCCCCAAAGAGGGCAAACAACGTTGAATGAACACGGCGAAGAAACTTCGACAATCCGGGAAAGATGCAATAGCACAGGTTTCTTTTTCATTTTGCCTGAACTTAAGAAAATTTCAATCTCCCGGGGCGATTTTGAAGGCGTTTTCACAAACAAGTTTGGGACAAAAATACGAATACAGAATGCCACAATCAGGACGGAAGACAAAAAGGAATGCCAACTCGTCGTCTCCGCCAGGGAAATAAAGGCTAGAGATGAATTCAAGCTGACAGCCAGAGGATGCCCGAATATGAAACAAGGAGAAACCGGCAGGCTCCTTGTGATTATCGACTTCGACTCATCACTCGGCGACGTAACAAACAGCCATGAGGAAAGAGGAACCATCATATGCGGAAAGGACGCGGAAAAGACAAACGCGGCCGAACTGCCGGACAAAAACGGAAGCAAATGCAGGGGTGCCGGCTTTAATAAGCTCAGGCCTCAAAATGACGGTCTAACTTACCCCCCCAAGGGCGGATTTGACGGCATCTTTACAAACGGAGTTGGGACAAGGGTACGGATAAACAGTGCAAAGCTCGAATCCAAAAGCGGCCAAGGATGCGTCCTACAGGCCCCCCAGGATGAGATAGAGGCTGGCTG
>Ga0315294_10010583_pt1 | contig 10117 bp, 8 predicted proteins | sample YL17G13_40_MG_FD_203626 | JGI IMG/M metagenome (GOLD analysis project Ga0315294, IMG submission 203626) | Sediment microbial communities from Yellowstone Lake, YNP, Wyoming, USA - YL17G13_40 | ecosystem: Environmental > Aquatic > Freshwater > Lake > Sediment | place: USA: Wyoming | collected...
CCGTTCTGCATCACCGTGGACGGCCAGACCCGCGAGGACGGCACCGTGACCATCCGCGACCGCGACTCGATGAAGCAGGAACGCATCGCCTCCGACGCCCCAACGCTGCTGGGCTGCCTGCAAGACCGCCTGCGGCGGTAAGCCGATTGCGGATTGCGGATTGCGAATTGCGGATTTTAAATTGCGGATTCCGGGTTCTTGTTGCCCTTTTTTTTGCGTGGGACTGTGGATAACTTTTTTAGTGCGTTTTTTGCGCTCGAAAAGCGCCCTTTTTGACCCTTCGGGCCCCCCAAAACCGGCCTGGCGCTAGCGCCAGAGGGGGTCAACCCTGCAAATGTTAAGATGGGCATGACGAATTGCGCTCGGTTTTGATCGCTTTTTGACGGTTTACGCGCGCCAAATGACCGGTTTTGACACGAATTTGATGGTTTTGTCATGGACGTATTCCTATGCGCCGTTGTGCATAACTTCCGTGCCAATGGGGGGAGAATGTGAAAAAAAGGGACTGAGGGACGGAGGCACGGAGGCACGGAAAAGCGAAAGGTCTCAACGCGGAGAACGCAGAGAAAACGTCTTTCTGATTCTTGAAAAAGAACCCTCTTTGAGTTGTTCTCCGCGTTCTCTGCGTTCTCTGCGTTCAGGCTTTTGAACCCGCCCGGCGGGCCCGCCCGCCGTAGCAGCCTTTGCTGCGGTGGCGGGCCCATCCCATGTTCAGTTGTCCGTCACGTGATCTATACGTCTCGGCTGGCGGGGACGCAAGGGTGGAACCGGAATGTATTGGCAAAGGCCCTATTGCCCGTGTATTGTGCTCAGCGAGGCACGGTGGATCGCGCCCGCCCTGCGGCGGGTGGGATTGGGCTCCGGTCCTGGTCGAGTCGAACCCTAATTTCCACCCACTTCCGGGACGCGACCGAAATCCTCAGGGGGCTAGCCATGCTGAGCTTCAGGTGTCCGCAGTGTCATGTCGCCCTCAAGGTTGCAGACGACAAGGCTGGCCAGAAGGGCAAGTGTCCCAAGTGCCATGCTCCCTTGGTGATACCCGAGGTGCCGGCGCCTGAAGCAACTTCAGCCGCGCAAGCGGCACCACCGCCCGCTTCCGCGCCGCCGCGTTCGGTGCCCGCCGCGGTAGCCCCTCCCTCCGGCCCCGCTCCGCGGCTTCCCGCCACCGCCGCCGCGCCTCCTCCTCCCCCCGCCCCGGCGCCGTCGGCACCGCGGCCCCTGGGTGGACTTGGGGGCGGCTGTGGGGTAATCGTGAGTCTAATTGTGGTGGTGGTTGGCGGTGCTCTGATCCGGACAGCGTGTTCCGAGATACAGTGTTCCCGAAGCAGACGGGATGCGGCAACACCCGCTCCGCAAACTGCCGCTGCGTTGGCGGCACTGCCGAAGGTCGGCTCATACAGCGATCCCATAGGGAGCGGCGGCCGGTATCGCGATGCCATCTATGGCTTCTTTGAAGTCGAGCCGCCAGCCGGATACGAGATCGTCGAGAAGCGCGACAAGGCCAAGTTCACGACGGGACCGGACAGCCCTCGTCCGGGCCAGTTGGTTTCCAGGAGTTGGGTGGTGTTTCGTCGCGGCAAGGTGGAGATCGCGGCCATCGCGCGCGAGACCTTCAGTTCCTTCGAGCATGACTGGGCGGTTGTCGAGCAAGAGTCACGCGAGAGGTTCAAGGGTATTGACATCCAACGCATTCGGTTCGTGAAAATCGATGGGCAGAAGGGCGGCGAAATGGTCGCCTCATACGCAGGCATGCAACTGGTGATACTCAAATACAAGAAGCATGGCTTGGACCATGCCATCACCATCACCTGCCCTGCGGGAGAGTTCTCTGAGTGCCAAGGCGCGGTCTTGGCGTTTCTGCGTTCTTACCGCAGTGTCAACCCCGCTGCCCCAACGCCGCCTTCGGGCAAGCCGCAGGGGCGATGAGTTTGCTGTGCCACCCCGCAGTCATCGCGCGGCGGCACCCTTGGCGGGAAAAATGGGCTTAGACCTTGGGAGCGTGAAATGGTCTTCGGCCACCGACGGAGGGCAAGATGCCAGTGACTAAGTGGTACTTTGCTCCACGCCAGCCGGGGCCGTCCGGCTTCGCTCCGCTCAGCCTTTCGGCCATGGTTGGCACGCATTGACTTACCACTCTACGAGTGATATCAGCGAACCAAGACCAGTCGGAAGGAAAGGCATCATGAAACGTGGTAAAGACTACATCGGTGTGGGAGTCGGAGCGGTGATAGTCGATACTCAAGGGAGGCTCTTTCTCGCACGACGAGGACCAGAGGCACAGAATCAGCGAGGTCTCTGGGAAATTCCGGGAGGCTCAGTGGAGTTTGGGGAAAGACACTGCCACGCGCTCAAGCGTGAGATGCGCGAGGAATTTGGCATCAAGATATCGGTAGGAGAGTTGCTCGACATCATCGATGATATCCTGCCGCGTGAAGGCCAGCACTGGGTATCCCCAAACTACATTTGCAGAATTGTATCCGGAACGCCGCAGATCCTTGAGCCGCGCAAATGCTCAGAGATTGGTTGGTTTGACCCAGCAAGGATGCCTCGGCGTCTTACCAGCATTACGCGCAACATGTTGAAGGATTATCGACGAGACAGACATGGCGCCGCCTAACACCGCGCTGGAGCCAACACCGGTTGGCGCACTCGGAAATCCCGGCAAACACAGTTCCGTCGCCTTCATGTTAAGGGGGAAGCCATGCCAAGCCAAGTTACCTGCAAGTGCGGCAAGCAGTACAAGTTCAGGGACGAGTACGCCGGGCGCCGCGCGAAGTGCCCCGGTTGCGGGCAGGTGATTATGATTCCCGGCAGGTGCCGTGCTGATATGCCGCCGGATTCCCAGAAGCCACCACCTGCACCGGCCTGGTCAGCGAAGACTGACTCCAGGAAGATTCTGGTGCTTTCAGGGGCGGGGGCAGGCGCAGCACTTGCAGCGGCTGTCGGTGCCCTGCTCTGGTTCTATGTCTTCGGTGGTCCCTCGTCTCCGGACATGGGCGCCAAACCTTCTGTTGCCTCCAGATCTACCGCGAAGGAGGCGCTGACGGCCAGCGCAGGCACGTCAGGGAAGACAGTTTCTGCCCCCGCCCCCGCGGTCTCGGAGGCGAAGCCCCCTCCGCCGCCGGAGGCCACGCTCAAAGGCGCCAAGTGGTATGGCGCGCTGACCGTGTATCCGCCTTGGCCCACTTCGGATCTCGTCCAGCCCGCGCAGTCAAGTCCTGGGTCCGAGCGAGGAGTGGTGACCGAGTCGGTGATGACGTGGTCTCGGCCCAGGGGTGTGCGTCTGGCCTGGCCCAATGATCCGAAATGGCGCGGCGAGTCGGACGTGCCGCCACCACCCCGGTCAATGGCATTCGTGGTAGCCCCCAACAAGAGCGAGATGATGCTGCTCACCGTTGATATTGAAGTGGCAAGAGCAGCGCCTTTGCCGAAGGTCATGGACCTGCGTAAGGTCAGATTGGCGGATGCAACAGGGCAGGCGTTCCCCCTGGCAGGCCTCGACGTATTCACAGCCGCAGGGCAGGCTTCTCCCCTGACCAGCTTCGCCGTGCCCTTGGGAACTGAGCCCATTGGACTGTTGCGCGCCAGCGGCAGGCTGGCGGTGACGCGGGTGGAGAACGCCCGTTCGGCCAAGGCATTCGTGGGCGTGGGCGGCACAGTTATCCGATTCCTGCTTGATACCATGAACCTGGAAGGAAGGCCGGACCTGTACAGAATGGAGTGCACCGGCATTGGCATTCAGGACGTGAACGGCAGTGAAGTCGAGATCAACCTTGCATCCGACAAAGCGGAACTCACGCTGGTCAAACCTCCTGTGAGGATGGCACTAACGTTTGTAGTCCCCCTCAGCGCCGGTGATCTGAGGCTGATGGGTGTGGTGGCGCAACCTCTAGCCGTCAAGCCGTAGGTACCTCGCCTGAGGGAAAAGGGGACATTCTAGTTTTTCGAGAAAAAGTAGAATGTCCCCTTTTGCACGTGCCGTGGCCGGCGGCGCCCAGCCGGGGTCCAGGCACCGGCACCGGCGGCGGTCGCCTTCGCAACACTGCTTCGGCGACGGCGCGATGATGGCGGTGTAGGGCGTCCCGCCTGCGGGCCGAAGCCCTTTATCGGGCGAAGGTCCGTCCCCCGATCTTTACGTCTGCCACGGCGGTAGATGCAAGGGGGATGTGAAATTGTATTGGCAAAGGCCGAATTCGTTGTGTATCCTTCCGGGTGAGGTGAAGCACCGACGCCGATCTGCATAAAACGCCATGATACGAACGCACGCTTGTGGCAAGCGGCTGGTGTTGCGTGACTTAGGCCGGCGCCGCCCCCGCATTTGCGGGCGTCTTATAGGGCACTCCAAACCGGGTTTGGGGTGTCAGGCGGATCGGCCTAAACAGGGTGGGGCCGCCCCTGACAAACCGTAGTCTCAGAATACCAGCGGCATTTAAGCAAAATGATTGCATACGAATTCATAGGGAGAAACAACTATGCCAACTGAGCCCATCGTGGTCAAATTCTTCGCCCCCGTCATTGATGCCACCATCAATGCGCTGATGGACGCTATTGACCAGAAGATGAAGCAAGGACAACGGAACTTCATTGTCCTGATCTCCTCCCCTGGCGGCTCGGTCTTTCACGGCTTGAGCGCCTATAATTACCTCAAAGGGTTGCCGGCCGAAATTACAACGCACAACTTTGGAAGTGTTGATTCCATTGGGGTCGTGCTCTACTGCGGTGGCAGCAAACGATGGTCCGTCCCGCAGGCCAGATTCCTCCTTCACGGGGTTAGCGCGAATTTTCCACAAGGCGCAAGCCTCGAGGAAAAACAACTCGAAGAGAGATTAAAGGGCTTGAAGATAGACATCGAGAATATCGCCAAAGTGGTTGCCGCAAACACCGGCAAACGACCCGAAGATGTGATGAATGCGATGCTTGACCGAACGACACTGAATCCAGAAGAAGCGAAAGCGTGGGGACTTGTCCACGAAATCAAGACGGAGTTGTTTCCGGCAGGGGCCGAGGTCATTTCTATCCAGTACCAAGAACCTCAACGGTAGGAAACACAGAATATTGGCTCGCGGTCCAACAAGCGCTTCCAGCCGACCGTGCTCCGCTGCGCTCCGCACGACGGCTGAAGCGCATCGTTAGGCGTATTCCTTGTCGATTCTCACCTGGCCGCAGCGGTCGCCGCGTCGGGCTCAGGCATTATCTCGCGGGTCGTGGTTGGGTGCGTATGGGGATAACCCGACGCTTCCGCCTTCGCCAAGGCTTCGGCGGACAGGTCCGCGTCGGGCTCGGGCGTTGCCTTGCGTCTTGCATCTGCCGTTTGGAATCCGCAACCCACTGTCCGCGAATTGCTGTTGACCTTTGCTTGAGGTTCCGAGTTCCGCGTTCTGAGTTCCGCGTTCGTGTGGGTCCGATAATCTCCCCGGTTGCCTACCTTTTGCCTCAAGAACACCACAGGTTGGGGCCGATGAAACAATGAGCGTAGGGCGAGGCGGGCCCCGGCCTTAGGCCGTCAAACTTGTTCTTGTGAGTTGAATCGGGTAGCGCGGTGGGCAGTCTTGCCCACCGCGCGGCGGGCAAGACTGCCCGCCGCGCGAGTTGCGTCAATCACGGGTTGGCAAGCAACCCGTGGCACGTAATAACCGCACATAGTAACCGATGATGCCGGGGCTGGCCCCGGCCTACATGCCGTCGGCATGCGCGAGCGGGGGCAGGGAGGTCTGTAGGTGCAGCGTGCGTTAACGTTTGTCGTGCTCGCGGGGGTGAGTCTGGTTGCAGGATGCGCGACGGCCAATCAGCGCGACGAGCGTGGGACATTCGACCAGGCATTTGCGGCGTTTCAGGCCGGGCACTGGCAGCGGGCGTGCGATGGGTTCACGCAGCACCTGCGGTCGTACCCCACCGCGCCCACTCGGGCCGAGGTGTACTACTATCGCGGCCAGGCCCTGGTGCATCTGAAGCGGCGGAGCGAGGCCATGGGCGATTTCCAGCGGGCCATCGGGGCGGAGGCCAGGCAGCCCATCCTGGATTTCGCCCGCGTCGCCATCGGAAACCTCTATTACGAGGAGGGCAACGATGCCGGGGCCATCCAGTGGTACGCCCCGGCGGTGGCCGAGCCGGTCCCCCAGTTGCCGCTGGACATGCTGTCGCTCAGGCTGGCGGTGAGCCTCCAGCGGCTGGGCCGGTGGCCGTCGGCGGACAAGTATCTCCAGTACATTCTGGACAACTTCCCGGCGAGCCCGGCGGCGGCCGAGGCCGCCCGCCGCATCCACGCGGCCTCGTTTACCGTGCAGACCGGGGCGTACGCGACGGCGGCGGCCGCCCAGCGCGAGATGTCGCGCCTGCTGGCCGCCGGTTTCCAGCCGCGCATTGTGCCGGTGAATGGCGGCGGCCAGAGGCTGTCGGCCGTGCAGGTCGGCCGGGCAGGGACGTACGCCGAGGCCCAGGCCTTGGCGCAGCGACTGAGGAGCGCCGGGTTTTCAACGCTCGTTGTGCCGTAGCGCGGGGCCTTGTGCCCCGCGAAGGAAGGCGCGGGGGATGAACCCCCGCGCTACGTGTGAGCGCCACCTGGCGCGGCGGGTCAGGAGACCCGCCGCGCAAAAACTTGAAAATAAGGAGCGCCTGTGGCCATGCGACGTCACGATTACCACAAGGAAGCGGCCCTGCGCGAGCGCGTCCGGGCCGAACCCGCCTGCGCCGAGGCCCACGCCGAACTGGGCGCGTGGCTGTGCCGCGCTGGACGCATGGCCCAGGCCAGGGAGGCCTTTCAGGCGGGTATCGCCCAGGCCGGTAGGACGCCCCGCCTGCACTACCTGCTGGGCATGATCTTTGCCGGAGCGGGGGATTATCCGTCGGCCGAGCGGCACCTGGAGCGGGCCGCCCAGATGGACCCCGGCCGGTTCGAGTTCGTGCGAGACCTGGGTCTGGTGCAGGCGGCGGCCGGGCGCACGGCCGTCTCGGTGGAGACGCTGCGGCAGGCGATGAACCTGGGCGGAGACGCGGCAGGCGTGCTCGGTTGGCTCCTGCGCATCGGCGAGAGGGCCCTGGTGGAGGCCGGCGGAAAGATCGAGCGCCGGCCGCCGCAGCCGCCCAGGCGGGCCGCCCTCATCGAACGCATCGTCCTGCGCGACCCGAGTGTCGCCGAGGCCCTGGCCGTGATCCGGACGGAACTGACCCCGCAGGAGGTCGAGACGTTGCGGGCCGCCCGGCGGGCGCTGGCCCGGCTGGCGGGGCAGCACCCGGGCTATGCGGACCTGCACTTCGGCATGAGCCTGGTTGCCGAGCAGTTGGGCGAGATCGACCGGGCCATTGAGGCCGCCGAGAAGGCGATTGCCATCAACCCGCGCTACGTCGAGGCGTGCCTGCTGGCGGTGCGGCTGTACGAGCGCACCGGGCGGCGGGCGCAGGCCGCAAAGCGGTGCGGGGAGGTGTCGGAACTCCGGCCCGGCTGGATCGACGTGCACCTTCGGCTGGGGTATTTGCTGAGCGAGGAGGGCCGGCCGCAGGAGGCCGCGGCGGCCTACCGGCGGGCGCTGGACGTTGACAAGCGATGCGCGGAGGCCAGTCGCCGCCTGGAGGACCTCGAGGCCGCCTTGGCCGCCCCGGCGCCCAAGGACAGCGGCGCGACGGGAGGTGCCCAATGAGTTACCTTTTGCGGCTCCTGGGCAAGGGCCTGGCGGGCGAGTTCACCGGGTACCTCAGCAAGTTCCTCAAGGCGCCCACGGACGCGCTGCCCGAGGACATCCAGCGCCAGGTTGAGCAGTATCCGCATCGGGCCGACCTGCACCTGGCGCAGGGCCTGAAGCAGATGGAACTGGGCCGCCTGGCTGCGGCGAAGCAGGCCCTGGAAAGCGCCGTTCGGCTGGACCCGGACCTGGACGATGCGCGGGTCGCCCTGGCGGCCGTCCTGAGCGACCTGGGCGATGCCGCCGGGGCCGTGGCGATGCTGGGGTCCGTGGCGGCGCGCGGCAAGCAGCCGGCGGCCGTGCACTACATCATCGGGCAACTCCAGGAGCGCCAGGGCGCGATGGAGCAGGCGGCCGCCAGTTACCGTTCGGCCCTGGCGACGGACGGCACGCACGTGGCCGCCCGGCAGCGACTGGCCGCGCTGGAACTTGTTGCGGGCAACCTCGATGCCGCCGCGCACCACTATGCCGCGCTCAAGCGGCAGGAGCCGGGCGACTTTGAGATCCGGATGAACCTGGCGTCGCTCCAGATGCGCCGGGGCGACATGCACGCGGCCATCATCGAGTACCAGGACGCCCTGCTGATTGAACCCGACAACTGGGAGGCCCGCTGCCACCTGGCCGAGTGCTTTGAGAACCAGGGCATGGCCGAGGAAGCCCTCGACGAGGTCCTCCGGGCGCTCGACGCCCACCCGGGTTACCCGGACCTGCATTACCGGGCCGCGCGGCTGATGGCTGCCCTGGGCGACATCCAGTCGGCCGCCTATCACGTGGAGCAGGCCCTGGCCGTCAATCCGCGGTACCTGGACGCCCTGATTCTCAGGGGCCGGGTGCTCGTCGAGTTGGGCCGCCCCGAGGAGGCCGTCACGTGCTACGAGCGGGCGGCCAAGGTGAACGACGGGTACCTGGAAGCCTATGCCGGGCTGGCCGTGGCGTACCGGCAGGCCGGCATGGCGGAGGAGGCCGATCAGGCGATCGAAATGGCCTCGAAGATTGCCCCGGGGTCGGCGCAGTTGTACCAGGTGATGTCGCGTCTGGCGCTGCGGTCTTCGCTGGCGGGGGCGCTGGCGGAGGAGTTGAACGTGTCCGGGGCCGCCACGGCCGTCGCCGTCGATGAACTGGACCCGGCGGAGGTCCTCGCCTCGGAACTTCGCGAGCATGCCCGGACTGTCCAGGAGCACCCGGACTTTCCGGACTGCCGCTATCGGTACGGACTGCTGCTGAAGAGCGCGGGGCGAGCCGAGGAGGCCATGGAGCAGTTCCGTGCCGCCGTGGCCATCAACCCGACCTACGTCAAGGCGCTGGTGAAACTGGGCCTGACGGCGTGGGAAACGGGGCGCCTGGAAGAGGCCCGGAAGGCCCTTGAGAACGCCGTCAACCTCCAGCCGGAGTACGTTGACCTGCATTACCGGCTGGGCCTGGTGTACGCCGACCAGGGCCTCTGGCCGCTGGCGGTGGAGGAGTATCGCAGGGCCCTCTCGCGCTCGCGGCAGCCGAACGCCGAGGGTGTAGAGGCCAGCCTGGCCCTGGCGCTTGAGAACATGGGCCTGGTGGGCGGCGAGGGCTCGCCTTTCGTTCCGGCGGCCGCCGGCGCAGTGGAGGAGGAGACGGAGCAGGAAACGCCCGATGCGCCGCCCGGGGCGGACGATGCGTAGGCCGGGCCGGCAGGGTCGCACCCGCCATCCTGCTGGGCGGCTGTCCCGCCAGCGGTGCGGAGGGGCCGGAGGCGGCTCCGCGCGAGGGGGCGTTGCGGCCTCTCGGTGCCACCAGGCTTGACATCGGCCCGGGCCGAGCCTTAAATGGCCTTCTTACCCGGTCCCTGAAGGGGAGAAATCCTGCCCGATGCGAGGGCGACTCCTATCGCCGAGCAGTCCGCGGAGCGCGCTGGAAAAGGCGCGCCCGTACCTGATGACGGCGATGGTTCCGATCGTCGTCCTGGCGGCCGGCAGCCTTGTGCTGGAATACGGATTTCGCGTGACGGAGGCCACCCGCCGCATCCTCGACTGGATTGAGGTGATCGCGCTGGCGGGGATGATGCTCGACGCCCCGGTGCGTCTTCTGCTGGCCCGCGACCGCGTGGCGCTCCTTAAGTTCCGGTGGCTGGAGTTCACGGTTGCAGTGCTGTTTATGCTGGCGATAGGCTCCTACTACCTGCTGGCGCGGGTCTCCACGGCCGATTTACTGGCGACGGGGACCATCGACATTGCCATTGTCATCAATGTGGTCATCCGGCTGACGGAAGTGAACCGTTTCCTGGCCGCGAAGCGCGTGCGGCCGGCCTTGCTGCTGATCGGCAGTTTTGCGACCCTGGTTGCCATCGGCACGGGCCTCCTGCTGCTGCCGGCCGCCACCGAACCGGGCGCGGCCGAGACGACCTTCATGGACGCCCTCTTCACCGCCACCAGCGCCGTGTGCGTGACGGGCCTGACGGTGGTGGATAT
>Ga0315294_10010584_pt1 | contig 10117 bp, 7 predicted proteins | sample YL17G13_40_MG_FD_203626 | JGI IMG/M metagenome (GOLD analysis project Ga0315294, IMG submission 203626) | Sediment microbial communities from Yellowstone Lake, YNP, Wyoming, USA - YL17G13_40 | ecosystem: Environmental > Aquatic > Freshwater > Lake > Sediment | place: USA: Wyoming | collected...
TATGAAGGCCGCCACCAGAAGCATGCTCGCCTCCTTGGTCTTCGCCCTGAAAGCCCTGTAGGAGGCGGAGGCCACGAAGAAAGCGAGCAGAGAGAACATCGTGGACTGGAGCGGCACGAATATCGCGTCGTACATGAAGCCGAACCAGCTCCCGTCCGCGCTCACGTCTCCGGTCAGCCCGGGAGGACCGCCGATCTTGAGCGCTCCCACTATCAGCATCGCCAGGAAGCCGACCACCGTCACCATGCTGTACTTCCAGTCTCTGCCCTTTTTCCAGATCCTGTCACCGTGGATCTTGAGGAGGTTGCCCCCGCCCAGGATAAAGGCGAAGACGGCGATGAGGTCGAAATAGACGGAGAAATTCTCGTTCGCCTCGTAGAACGGGAAGTGCGGCACGAACACGGCCACTATCAGTGCGGCCCCGACGATGAACGTTATGATAAGAGGAATCTGTACTCTCAGCATTGTCGATCTAGAAGTTCAACCTGAAAAGGTTCCTCAGCCAATCGGTGAACGCGGCGACAGAACTGTTACCGCTCACCGAGCCCACGGTGGCCACGATGGAGCCGAACAGGATAAAGAACATAGCGATGCCCTTGCCGACGTCCTGGCCTTTGAGACTCCCGATCATTCTCTTGTCCTGGGAAAGATAGGCGCTGGCGGCAAAGAGCTCCTCACCGATCAACGTATAGTCACACGCGGCCACGAAGAACGGCAGCTGCGTGGGCATTGCGGTTCCTGCGATCTGAATAGCGCCGACGGAACTACCGGTCTCAGCCAGAATGAGAGACTCGGCGAAGAAGGCGCCCATGTAGAAACACGTCGCGGGCTTCTCCCTCACCATTATCCCGTCCACCGCGGCGACGTAACCGAACTGTTCATCGGTCACGTAGTATGCCATGTCGTCGGAGTAAAGGTCGGGTCTTCCGACGCTGAGATATGCCTGTTTGAGCGTCTCCCTCGCGGTGCTCATTACGAGTGAGCGGCTCACCGGCACCTCGAGCTTGGTCTCGTACTGGGCGGCCAGTTTGCCCACGCTCGCAAGTATCGTCAGGCCCGCCACCGTCTGGACGTTGTCCATGTCCTGAATGCCGGGTATGAAGAGAATGGGTTTCCCCATCTCCGTCGCCCTTCCCACGGCCTCCTCGACCGCCTCTATCCCCGAGATCCTTCTTATGAACAGTTTCTTGCCCCTTCCGGCCTGGAACACAAACCAGAGTATTGCGCTGACGAGGATAATCGCGATTACCAGGAGATTCATCACCCTTGCGTCGAACCACTGCTGCCTGGCCACAATGGGTCCGGCGACGGACGAGAGCGACACCAAGGCCCCGCAAATCGCCCCGACCCTGTAGTAGTATTTCACTTGCTCACTCACGGACGTGTCGAGATATTCCTCGGACTGGGCCGGTGCAGTGCTCACCTGTTCGAAAGCGCCGTCCGGCGTCTCGCACCTCATTATGGCGTAGCCGGTGACCTTTCCCGTGGCCGGCACGTCGTCGTGGGACATGACCCACGTTACAGTTATGCTTTCGCCGTGGTCGCTGGGTGAGTCGATTGCCTTGACCTCAGTGGGGGAGGCCGGAGGTGCAGGAACATAGGGAAGGGCAGAGGGCCCTTGGTCGTGGCCGACCGGCGCAGTACGCTCTTCCGCGGCGGCGAGCTGCGACTGCGCTGATTTTGCGGGCGTGGCCCCGGCTGAGGGTGTTCCCGTCGGGGGCTTGGAAGCAGGTCCAGCGGCGGCGCAAACGGCGGAGAAGCTGCTCCAGGAAATCGTGAGTCCCAAAATGACGATCAGGACCGGGACGAACCTAATGAGTCTGACGAATCTGAAGAAGAGAACCTTGGAGAAAGGAATGGAAAGTCTCGATAAGATTGCGTGGTTGCCGGAATCTTTGCGACAGGGTGGCATGAACACTCCGTCTCACGGAACTTCGGCCCGTTGAGCAAGAAGCAACAACGATCAAAAGATTATGAGACGCCGCGAGAAGTGTCAACAGAATAATGCCGGAGGTGTTGGACTGAAGCGATGATTCAGCCGGGCAGGGATGACATGAGTGTCACGAGACTATAATGCGCACGGGCCAGGTGATGCTTTGCACCGCCCGGCCCGTTGCAGAACGTCTGCTGCGATACGATGGAACGGTCCACTCGAAATGGGGCCGGAGCGCTACGGCGCAAACATCGCTTTGATTCTGCCCCAGCTCGTCGATTCAACAGGAGTAGGACTGCCGAGGGCGCCCATGTGTGTGCCGGCGGGGTCACCTGCGGCCACGCAAGGACTGCTGGCGTTCAAGTGAAAGTCACGGGCGGCTGCGTCCACGAAGAGCGGGTCTACACTGATATTGCCGGTTCCCGGGACCGGAGACCAGGGCTGGATCCCGCCGTTGACACAGTAGTAGTCCAGGGCGTAGCTCCCGTACATGAAGTTACCCCAAGCGTCGTTGAAAATGACGTTGGCTTCGCTGCCAACCTCACAGAGAACTCCGACCTGCGTGTTCTTCGCTATGATGTTGTTCTTGACGGTGACGGCGCCGGGGCCGGAAAGGTAGACGCGCACACCCACGGTGTTACCGTATATCGTGTTGTTTGTGACGCTGCCGCGGGATGCCACGAAGTTGAGGGCGGCCTGGCCAGGCCCGTAGACGGGGTTGCCGCCGTTGATCAGCACGCAGTTGTCGATGTCGAGCCGGACCGTGTTGCCGCCCACGTGGATCATGGAACCCTCGAGATCGATCACGGCGCCGTTACCCTTTATGTAGGCCGTGTCACCTGCCGGGATTGTGAGTCCGCCGGTGTAAGTCATGGTGGCCGACAGCTCGACGTACTTGTCGTACCCGTTCATGGGCACGGCGCCCGTGTAGGCGGACTGGAGCGTGACGCCGAGAGCCGCCTGGGGCAGAAGGAAAGCCAGCAAGAGCACGAAAATAGCTAGGAACAATCGTTGGCGAACAACATGGGTGACCATCAAGTGTTGCTCCTTACGTCTGAAGCCCTACTTCAGCATCACGAGCTTGAGCGACTGAGAAACTCCCTCTCCTTCGAGTCTGGCGATGTAGGTACCGGAACTCAACATCCTGCCGTCCGAATCCCTGCCGTCCCAGACCAGCACGTGGGGACCCGCGTCCAGCGTTCCTCTTGCCAACCCCACCACCTTGCGGCCGGAGACGTCGTATACGGAGAGCTCACCCGTCATCGGCCTCTCGAGCTCGAAGGAAATCCTTACTGACGGGTTGAACGGATTGGGCCAGGCATCGAGATCGCCCACGACCGCCGGCGGAGCGGAACTCAAATCCTGCTGACTGCCGGAGAACGAGCTGAACGTCAGCTCCTCCACGCTGGGCTCGAACGCGAGCGGCGCCAACGCGCTGTACTTGATCGTGTAGGCGAGATAGTCCGCGTGGCACGAGTACGTCCTGTTGTTGGCGCTCGCAGCCACTCTCACTCTGATTTCGCCCGTTGCAGAAAGGAAGTCTGCGGGTGACGTGGTAGTGTAAGTCTTGGTGGCGTCAGTCGTGCCGACGTTCGCCAGATTGATCTGCGTCCAAGCGCTCGTCGAGAAATTGTAGAGGTAGAGCGTCTGTGTGCGGCTTGTGGAGTACCTGCCGTTGTAGGTGATGGTCAGCTCCATCGGCATCTCCGCTATCGCAGTCTGGCCGCACCAATCGGTGTAGAACTTCTTGTTGGACTTCACCGCGTTTACGCTGAGGTAAGAGCCGTCGTCTGCGCCGAGGTTCAGATGACTGCCGGAGCCTATGGTGCCTTTCAGCATCGTGACCACGGTAGGATAGTACGTCTTGAAGTAGACCTCATCGCCGCCACCGCCCCCACCCCCGGTGCTCAGAGCGCCCATGTCCGTGCCGGCCGGGTCACCCGCTCCCACGCAAGGGCTGCCGGGCTTCAAGTGAAAGTCACGAGCGGCTGCGTCCACGTAGAGCGGGTCCTGACTGATGTTGCCGGTACCTGGGACTGGGGACCAGGGCTGAATCCCACCGTTGACACAATAGTAGTCCAGAGCGTAGCTCCCATACATGAAGTTACCCCAAGCGTCGTTGAAAACTACGTTGGCTTCGCTGCCGACCTCGCAGAGAACTCCCACCTGTGCGTTGTTCGTTATGATGTTGTTCTTCACGGTGACGGCGTTGGGGCTGGAAAGGTAGACGCGCACGCCTACCGTGTTACCGTAAATCGTGTTGTTCGTGACGCTGCCGCGGGACGCCACGAAGTTGAGCGCGGCCTGGCCGGGCCCGTAGATGGGATTGCCGCCGTTGATCAACACGCAGTGGTCTATGTCGAGCCGGACCGTGTTGCCACCCACGTGGATCATCGAGCCCTGGAGATCGATCACGGCGCCGTTCCCTTTTATGTAGGCCGTGTCACCGGAGGGAATCGTGAGTCCACCGGTGTACGTCATGGCCGCCGACAGCTCGACGTACCTGTCGTATCCGTTCTGGGGCGAAGCGCTCATGTAGGCGGACTCGAGCGTAATGCAGGAAGCCGCCTGGGGCAGTAGGGAAGCTAGCAAGAGCACAAGAATAGCGAGGAACAATCGTTGGCGAACATGGGTGACCATCAAGTGTTGCTCCTTACATTTGAACGCCTAAACCAACCACACTAACCGTATCTTGGATGATGTGCCCGACTGGCGCGGGCATGCGTCTAATCATGGTAAGCATAAATTATACCACAAGTTACGGGATGATGCAGGCCGCCGTTATCCGGTTGTTTTGCTGGGGGTTGTGCGGGATTCGAGCTCGTGCCGGCGAGGGAAGTCCCGCACGGCATTGGGGTCAGTGTTGCACGACGCAAGGCCTCACGTTTTCCACCATCTCTTCTTGCCGTAGGCCGAAAGGTCTCTGTCCACTATCTCATTCAGTTTCGCCCTGGCGCCCTCGGGGAGCGCTGGAGGCACGTGGGTCTCGAGGACCTTTCTCACTTCCTCTGTGGCCCTGTCCAGCGCGGAGGTGGTGGGCGTCTTCGCCTCGGACGAACGGTCGATACCCGCGCTCGGGAAATAGCCTTCCTTCTTGAACCACTTCAGAGTGTGTTTCGTGTTGAGGAAGCTCGAGTCCAGTGTGGCCTCGCGGAACACGTCCCGAGCCAGGGTCTCTTCGTTCACGTACACGCTGTCTCGCAGCCTGTGCGCCATTCCGCAGATGTCGTTGTCCAGGAAGAGCTTCTCCATGCTCTGGCAGTTTTCGAACTCCATCATGCCGACGCCGGAGACGACGTTGACTCCGGCGAGGGCCGCCAGGATCGCTCCCAGCCCGCTTTCCAGCCCGCCCTGGTAGTCCACGGCCCTGGAGTCGCTGAGTCCCATGTACGCGTGCGTGGGTAGTCCGAGCGACTTGCCGATCTGGGAGTAGGCGCAGTCTATCATCATCGTCTCGATTGCGCCCATAGGAGTCGTGCCCTTTCTCATGTCGAAGAACGCCGGCGAGCCGCCGTAGATAATCGGGGCGCCCGGCGAGGCGAGCTGATGTATGACTATCCCGCTCAAGTTCTCAGCGGTGTGCTGCACGAGAGAGCCCGCAATCGTGACCGGGGACGTCGCGCCGGACAGCGGCATGGAAACCAGCTCCGCCGGTATACCCGACTTGCTGCAGTCGATCAGACTCTGGCATGTCAGGTCGCTCCACTTGAGGGGAGGAGACGGGCAGCAGTCGAATATGGCAAGAGGCCTCTCGCGGAGTTTCTCCTCGCTTCCTCTCACGGCCACTAGCATCTCCTTCATTATCGCGAAGCTCTCTTTCACGAACGTGCCCGTCACGACCGGTTTTCTGCAATTGCACAGCGCCACGTAGAGGCGGATCCTGTCTCCCATCGCCTCCGGAACGTCTCCCGGCACAATCGCGGTGCTCTGGAACGTGATGTTGGGCAGGTAGTCCACCAGGCGTCCCAGTTTGGCAAGGTCGTCGATGACAGGCGTTCTGCTGGAGCGTTTCTCGGGGTCGTAGATCTTCAATGCGGCCGAACCCGGCACGAAGTAGGTGTTGTTTTCTGTGAGATCGACTGCCGAATTGCCCTCCCGGTCGAACACCTGGATCTTTCTGGGACAACTCGCGAGACTGCTCTCCACCAGTTCCTCGGGGATGTAGACTCGCTTCAGGTCATGGTCGAACCTGGCCCCGGCCTCCTCGAGAAGCCTCAGCGCCTCGGCGTTTTCCACAAACACTCCTATGCTGGAAAGCAAAAACTTCGCCTCTCGCAGAATCCGGGCGACGTCTTCCTCGAACAAGAACTCGACAAAGGGGACCCTTCTAGTGCCCACAATCTACCTCCTGAATTTCAAAATTGAGGCCGGGCCCGCGCCTCACTCCCTCCACTGCAGAGCTGCGGCCGGGTGTGCGCTGACCTACCTTCTGAATTCGCAGTCCTCCCTGCCGCAGAGGGCGCACGGTGAAACCGGTTCGCCGTGTGGTCTTTCTCTCATGAGCCTGACTGCGAAAGAGACGGATTTCCTCGGTATCATCATGAAAGATCTTGTGAGTGTGACTCCAATGGAATCGGCCGGCAGAAGCCCGAATATGATTTTCTGTTCCTCGATCTTCCACCTGCCGTAGCCGGGGCTCACGCGGCACGTCGTATAGAGAGAGCGTTGAGCGGCCATCGCACAGATCTTCTCGTTCGCGTAGTCGCAGACCGCCTCGGCCAGCACGGAGCCCGCCGCATCCAGGATGAGCCCGCGGGTCAGTTCACCGGAAGCCGAGTATTCCGACACCCTCTCCTCCAGGAGCGGACCTATGGTGCAGACCGATAGGGCGACTTCCTGGCCGCGCAACGTCGAAGCACTCTCGCTCGCAGCCGCGCTGGCGGCACCGGCATCAGGTGATCCCGCGAAAAAAGAGAAAAGATGAGAGCCCTCAGGCACGCCTTTCTTTTCAAATAAAGCAAACATCGCCTGTGGCATCGCCAGCTTCTCCGCCTCCGCGGTGGCTTCGGCAATCAATGTCTGAAGCTGGCCGTCTGGCGCGTGCTGTGTCTTGTATCCCACGAGTCTCAGCAGATCTGCCTGAACTACCTTGACGGAGAAATCTGAAAAACGGTGGACCTGGCTCACGGAATCCCTCGTCATTCATTCAGCACGATTGATGTGACGATCAAGAGGCCCCCGTCGGGCTATTCGCGCCTGCGATGCAATAGCATGCGCGTCTGGCGCGACAACACGGGATCGCCTTGCGAAGCAGTACTCTTTGAGAGACGGACGAACCATTATGGTATCCTTTATGGGCGATTTGGGCAAGTGTGACGGGCGCGCGCTCCGGTGGTAGAGGCAATGCATGGACGCCCACGAGCTGAGTCAATTACAGGGCTTCGAGAAGGAGATTCTCTCCAGAGACCTGCGGCCTGCGGAACCGGTCGGCCTCCGCTTCGACAGACTCGCCAGAGAGGGGTGGCTGCCCCCGGCGGGTCGTTCGGAGATGGCTGGCTCCCTATCTCTCCACTCCCACTGGGAATGCAGTCAGGGCGTTCGCCCTAACAGTTGGCCCAACCCTCCTCTCCACGCTTACTGGAAATGCAACTGTCTCGCAGTGGACGCTCTGCTCAGGGGCTCATGCAGTGCGCTCGTGACGTGCGAGGAATCCTGGGCCGAGGAACTGCCTCTGCGGGGAACCGGGAGCGTGACGAGACTGTCCAGCAGGGATCTTGCCGCAAGGGTGCGCAGACTGTCGGGTGGGAGTCCTGCCGCCCGGGTGACCAGACTGCCTGGCGCGAGTCCTGTCGCCCGAGCATCACAGTTGGAAAGCGGATTGCCTCACAAGGAAAGTGACAATGATAGGCCGCAACTGCCGGCACAGCCTGACAAAGGGATTGCCAATCAGGAGGTGGAGCATCGCAGCCTGGACGTGCCGGCACATTCGTTTGATGCGGTTCTGGCGGACTCCTCCGTTTTGCTTTCTGGAGAACTCCGTGGATCGCTCTCCGAGTTCAGGCGCGTTCTGAGAAATAGCGGCAGAGTCGTCCTGCTCGTGGCCAATTGGGAGTATGAGATGGAGGGAAAATCCATCCAGTACGACGTGTCGTTCAAGCGTTATCGCAATAAGGTCTACGCGGGCCTGGTCAAGCGTACCCGGGATCCTGCGCTCGAAGTTGAATACATATGCCTGCTCGATCCAGGTGAACCGGCCGTGCGAGAGCTGGTGGAGCTGCCCAGAGACAGGCTGAGACAACTCGGGGTAAGCGACGTACCGACATTGGGGCGGCTCGCGATCTCTGCCGACGTCATCAAGATTCCCCAGGCCACGCGGCGCTCGATCGAGGAGGCCGGCAGAGAAGCTGGGTTTTCCCGAAGCGTGGTCGCCGGTGCCCCGGGAATCCTTGCCAGCAGATTGTGCGACGCCCTCCGGTCTTCCTGTGCTCCCGAGCGATCTGCCGAGGACCTGACGAGATCCCGTACGTCCTCAGGTCCTGTTGCAGCGGCGGACACGGGTTGTCCCGGCGAAACAGCCGAGCCCGCCCGACCGCTCTTCGAGCTTGGTTCGGTCGGCGGGCTCAGTTTGATAGACGAGATCTGTGAGGCCCTGGCCTCGAGTTTTTCGTTTGTCTCCGCTACCGACAATCCTCACCTGCTAGCCGTATTCATCGCCTAACGACCAGGGATTGTCTCGCCGTTATTCCACGAGCTATTGCATGACCAGCTCCGGACTGCTTATCACGCAGGGGATGACCCACATCCGGGAATTGTAGACTGCCGTCTCATCCCCGAAGAGGGTGTTCCTGCCGATTCCGTCCACTGCCACGTGTATGATTCTCGGAGTGCCGGCAGTGTTAGGCAGCGCCAACCTGGCCAGGAAGAGAGTCGGGTCGGAAACGTCCCGCACAAAGGGTATCCGCCAGTGGAGCACGTGCGCGCGCGGTCCGTACGAGGCACTGTGGACGTGCAGGAAGAGCCAGCAGCCGTCCTCTGCTCTGCTCAGCGCTCTGGCCGCCACGAGTATCGTGTCGCCCGGCGCATATCTTGGCAGCTCGTCGCGGGTAAGGAGAGTGTCGGGGGACATCAGACGTACCTCCGGGTACGTTCCACTCGAACCCCTGGTCCCCACGCCGGCAATACGGATGGTCGTGCCTCCGTCGTTGGTGGAGAGAATGTCCACCGGCGAGATCTTCTCGACCGTCCAGCAGTCCTGCGTCTTGCGCAACATCAGATTTCTTGTGGCAATAGACGTGAAGTGTTTGAAGAACGGATTCACGATCTGATCGCGCGTGTTGTCCACGATGAAGGTCCCGACAATGTGATGTATCACCCTGACGTCAGCAGTACCCTCACCCTCTGCCCCAGGGATCTGGATGACGTACTCCACCCGGGGTCTCATCCTGGCGATTCTGACAAACCTCACCCACGGTAGAACGTCTACGTCGTCCCCGGGGTCCTGGCTGACTGCACTGCCGTCCTCTTCGCCCAGAACGCCCTGGCCCTCGTATATGTTGTCGGAATGAAACTCCTCTGGCAGCGCGTACTCAGAAGTTTCGAGGAACGCCTGGATCTCCTGCTGCTCCGGTGTGGGTTCCTGGTATGTGTCGGTGGGGACACTGTCCTTGCCGCACCCGGCCACGATCAACAGGAGAGAAGTCAACGCCACTGATGTTAGGATCGAGAACCTCTTCATTCTCTTTTCCTCCTTTCCAGGTTTCGACACGCTGAATGCGCGCCGTGCTGCAAACTACCCTTCTAACTCACTCAGACAAGTCATCCGGCAGGTCATCCGGAGGAACGGGCGCTCCCGGACCCAATCCTCTCTGCTTGAGCGCGCCTATGCGCTCCCTCAGCTCGGTGTCAAATCTCTCGTTCAGAACGATGTATCTGAGCTTCTGGGCAGGGGAGAGGCGCTCGAAGATCCTGTCTTCGGTGTCCCAGGCGGCCTGCGCCAGCTCGCGCTCGACCCGTCTGTACTTGAGAACAAGCTCCCGCATCTCCTGTTCCGACGCCTTGATGTCTGAAGCACCGCCGGTCGGGCCGCCCGGCCGGACCATGCCTCTCATCCGCACAAGAAGCGCCGCCCGCTCTTGAAGAAGCTCGTGCCTTCTCTCGAGGCCCTGCTCGTATGCCTCGCGTATGAGCATCCTCTGTTCCTGGTTCGGCCGCAGTTCCTGCATGAGCCGCCTCATCCTCAGATTC
>Ga0315294_10010585_pt1 | contig 10117 bp, 16 predicted proteins | sample YL17G13_40_MG_FD_203626 | JGI IMG/M metagenome (GOLD analysis project Ga0315294, IMG submission 203626) | Sediment microbial communities from Yellowstone Lake, YNP, Wyoming, USA - YL17G13_40 | ecosystem: Environmental > Aquatic > Freshwater > Lake > Sediment | place: USA: Wyoming | collected...
CATGCTTGTTAACAAGACTCCAGCGGTGATCGAGAATAGTGTCCGAGTGAGCTATACGGCTGGGTACTCTACGGTGCCTTCGGCGATCAAGCAGGTGGCGATTCAGCTTTGCTGCAACGCCGTGCACGTGATTCTTCAGCGCAAGATTAATCCGGTGATTAGGCAGGACGAGTTTACGTTAAGGCTCTTGAGTAGCGACATCTTGACTCGTGAGCTGCAGACTGTGCTTAGTCCCTTTGTTCACCGGTCGACGGGCACGGGCTAGACCTTGATCACCGTCGAAATCAGGACGAGCGGCCCGGACCTTGAGCAAGTCGCTGAGAGGCTTGCTGGCCCCGTTCGGCAGCGGTTCATCGAATTGCTTGCTGACATAACCTACAACACTATGCGCGAGCTCGCGCCCGTTCGAACAGGGTTCATGCGTGAATCCATCCGTAAATCCATCGGTGTCGGTGAGGCATACGTGGACGTCACAGACCCGAAGGCCGTGTTTGTCGAGTATGGCACTAGACCTCACATGATTTATCCTGTTAACGCGAGTTGCCTGGCGTTTTTTGCCGGCGGCCGCATGATCTTCACAAAGTACGTTTCGCATCCTGGGACTAAACCCCAGCCGTTTGTGCGGTTCGCGGTTGAGGAGGCTCAAAGAAGAATTCCTGAGACCTGGGAGCAGGCGTTCCTGGAAGTATAAAGTAATGGGTTTCTACACGAATTTTCAAGCAATCTTCGCTAGGGTCAAAGTGGATCTTGAGGCGAAGACGAACATCAAGGCGGTTAGCCTTGGCGAGCAGTTCCGATTAACCAGTTTGCCCTTGGCCATAATCAACCCCGAAGAAACCGTGATTGAGCAGGAAACCATGGGCGAGGTTCTTCTGTGCAAAATCAATTTCAGCGTGATTTTGATTATCCGCGAGACTGAGCCTGCGGACTGGTTCACCGAGATCCTCACGGTTCTCGCTGACGCTTTTGACGCCATAGTCGCTGACAGGACCCTTAATGGGACGGTGAAGGACACTACGCCCACGTTGTTCAGTCCTGGGGAGATCAAGATGCAGTCGAAATTGTACTATGGCGGCGTGGTCCGTTTCCAGAGTTCGCTTGAGTACACTTCTGCGTGATCGGTTTTGGTTGAGAAGCGTTTTCGTGAGCTCCTCGGCTGCGACAAGAAGCTTTCGATCCTGGTGGATGAGGGGGGGCAGTTTTGGGAGTGGTACCATCTTGAGCCGAAGAAGGTTGCTCCGGGCGGTTTTGGTCTTCCGTGCCGGGAACTTTGCGGCTTTGATTTGAAGAGGGTTCATTTGACGTGTCTTCACTGTAGGGCTAGGCGCGTGGCTTTGGGCGAGTTGCCGTCGTTGTTTCCTGTGGTTCTGCATTTCTGGACGGTTCGGGAGAGGGGTAGGCGTCTGGCGTTTCTGAAGGATCTGGCGATTAAGTGGTTGGCTTCGATAATCGAGTTGCTGGCTGACTAGGTGTCATGACGCTTAGTCTCATGGGTACAAAAATTATAGGAGGTAAAGAGGAAAAATGGGTTTGATTGGAAGAAACGGTGTCGTCACCATCGCAGGCGTCGTCTGTGGTAGCTTGAAGGGCATAAACTTGGACATTAACGCTGAGAAGCTGAAGGAGTACGTTATGGGCAGCGACAAGCCCGATAGCTTGGACGCGGGCAATAAGAGCTACGTTTTCTCGGTTGACAAGTTGTTCGTTGATAGCACGCACATAAACCAAGTTATAGCCGGGACTGCGGTCGCGATAATATTCAGTCCGGAAGGCTCGGCCGCGGGCAAGTGGAAGTACACGGTTAACAGCGTGATACTTGACAAGGCTTCGATTAAGCAGGCTCAGGGCGGCTACGTGATGCACAACGTGTCTGGAGAGGGTATGAGCCTAACGATTAGCTCTGCCTAGGTCGACTGGAGCGTGAATTCAGTGGCTGAAGACAACGAAAAACGCATTAAAGAGAACCAGATGGCTCTTGACGCGGATGATGCTGAGGACGTTGCGAAGGGCAAGCTGTTCAATCCGAGGGAGCTGCTGCTTGAAGCCAAGGCGATACGCCAGAAGTACCATAAGCAGCTTGGGTTAGTGAACTTCAGTGTCTTGTCGTTTGATGAGATGCTTAGCTTGGGCAAGGTCGAGGACAAGAATGAGCGGAGCAAGACAATGCTTTGGATGATGCTGAACAAGGCGTATCCGGACCTGCAGAAAGAGGATGTTGGCAAGTTCCCAGGAACGAAGGTCGCGGACCTGTTGACGCTGGTGACTAAGGACGAGGATTTTTTGCCGGCGACGCCGAAGCCATCACCGAGTGGATCAAGCAAAACCAGGACGCGCAAGTAGTCGGGCTTTTGATGCACGAGTTTCCCCAGTTTTCTTTTAGGCAAATAGGAGAATTGACGGTTTTTCAGAGGGAGTTTCTGCTGGGTTGGCTGGCCTGGTGGGGTAGAATGAAGTCGGGTAAAGACGATGGCGACTGAGATCGATATACTGTTGAAGGCGGTGGATGAGGCAAGCGCTGTTCTTAGCGGAGCAGCTGATAAGATCAGGGGAAGCATGGGCGGCGTCGAAGAGGCTAACACCAAAGTTGACGCGGCGCAGAAGAAGACTGATTCGTCATGCAAGGACCTTGTGACGGGCTTCAGCGGGGTGGCGACTGGCGCCTTCGCCTTGTACATGACTGTGGATCGTGTTGAGAAGAGCCAGTTTGCACTTGAAAAAGCGAATTTGGCAGTCACTCGGTCTAATGAAAGTCTTGATCAAGCGCAGAAGAACGTGACAGAAGCCATCGCTAAGTACGGTGTTGGCAGCGCAGAAGCGAAGGATGCAAGCGATAAGTTGGCCATTGCCCAGGATGCTTTTGCCCTTGCGAATGATAGGGCTAGTCTCGCGCAGGGTAACGTTAATCAGGCTATGCTTCAGGGAGCCTTAACCATTGTCCCGACGTTGATCACGATTGTTAGTAGCGCTAAAAGTGCTTTGGGTGGGATGGAGGGCGCGCAGAAGCTTCTTAACATGGCGATGGAAGCGAATCCGATTATGCTTATTGTGGCTGCAATCGGGATACTCATAGGAGTGCTTGTCACTCTTTACCTAACATGTGAGCCTGTTAGGAACGCGATTGACGGGATAGGCAGGTTTCTAGGGTTGCTTCCGCCCGCGATTAACGAAGCAAGCCGCGCTGCAGAGGAAGACGCCAAGATTATGGGTGATGTCGCCAAATCCTACGAGGATGCGGCAAGGCGCATGTACGACACCGAGGCTGCGCAGTCAAACTTCACGTTCGTTCTAGGGAAGGCTTCAAGGGAAATATCGGGTTACGACGAGATTCTGAACCGGAACTGCTTAACGCTTGAGGACTATCGAGGACTTAGTAAGGATGCTTCTGACGCCGTAGATTCTTTAAGCACTAGAATCGAGCAGCTTAAGATAGACTGTGATGCCGCGAATGCGGCGTTGCAGACGCAGATCACGAACCTTGAACTCTCGGGCACGAACATGGGCGGGATAGGCAGGCACGCTGAAGAACTGAACGCGAGTGAAGCGGCGCTGGGTGATACTGTTTCTGGGTTAAACGCCGAGATAGATAAAAATAACACTTCTACTGAGACAGCGATTGCAGATGCGAAAGCCTTGCAAATAGAGCTTGAGGCAGAGGCGAAACATGCTGCTGACATGGCTGACCTGATTTCGGGGTTGAGCGATAGTTATAATGTTCTTCAAGCTCAGGTAGACACGAGTCTCGGCAACATTCACCTTGCTTACGATGACTGCTTTGCTGTAGGCAACTTTAACGCTATGGCACAGATTGTCGCCGACTTCGCAGTCAAGCACAACATTAGCCTAGACGACGCGAAAGCTACAATTGAGGGGTACACTAGTGCCTTAGACGCTACCCAAGTTGCCATGGACGCGATGACTGTGGGCTTGCTTAACGACTGGAATATCCAAGCGGCTCAGGCTGACGTAAGTCTCGGCAACATTCACGCGGCATACGATGACTGCTTTGCCGTCGGCAACTTTGACGCGATGGCAACGATGGTTCGCTTATTCGCTCAAAAGCACAATATAAGTTTGGAAGAAGCCAAAAGCATCATAGATAGCTATGTTATCAAGGTCGCAGAAATCCCCGAAACCATCGAGGAGCAGCTTGTCGGTAGGGCGCAAGCCGATCTTGAGACGTTCAAGAACTGTGCGTCAGGGAAGTTTGCTACTATCGAGGATGCGAGTAGCGGCTCTTGGAACACTATTGTTAAGGACACAAATGACCTTATTTCAAGCGGCTTAATCGGGCAGGCTCAGGCCAACATCAAGGCTTTCGTCGACTGCAGCACTGGAAAACAGGCGGACATGGTGGATGACATTGACGGTTACTTGAAGGCCATAAACACTGAATACGCTGACGCCTTGGCAACAGCTTACACGCTAGTAAACAAGGGCAAAGATAAGGAAGCAAAACTTTACTTCGACAAGGCCACGGGACTTAACGCTAAAATCCAGCAACTGGAAGACTGGCGGAACCAAATTCTGGGCACAAGTTATGAGCACTCCGTTGCCATTGTCAGCAGTGCTAGCGACAGGATTTTCAGTTACACCGTAGCGAGTATGGCTAGAACTGCGTTGGCCGTGTCTCACGCTACGGAAGAGATCACGGGTAGTTTTCGGGGGATGGCGGACGCGATCGTGATGAAGAGCATCGTGCCCGACATGATGATTCAGCTTGAAAGTGTTATGCGTTCTGGCCTAGCGAAAACGTACATGGAAACCGACGTGAAACTGAAGGAAATTGAAGACCGCTATGCGCGCTCGTCAGAGAAAATCAGTGGCTTCGCATCCGTGCCTGAGATCCCGAAGCAGGCGATTGCGAAGGGTCAAGGCGGAAGAGTCGTGGACTTGAGCCGTGAAAGCAGTGTGCTCAAAACTAGCCTTGATGAGGCTTTAAACGTTATAGACCTAGTTTTGCCGAGTGGTGCCGCGGCGCCGGCGGTGGGTTTGGGGAACACTCTGATTAGGGCTATTGGCGGGTCCGAGAAGCCTTCTATCTCAATTCAGATTAGTGCTCCGTTGGTGAACGTGGAGGGGTCGGCGGATCGTGCGACTGCTGAGCTTGCGGCGAGCATGGTTGAGGAGTCGTTGAGGAACGTGATTGTTGAGGCTTCGAGCAGTGGGGCGCCGTCGACGAGTAAGATGGTGAGGTATGGGAACAGGGTGACGATATGATATTTTCGTCTGAAATGGTTCGGCTTCTAAGTGATGAATTGAACCTGATTAAAGTCGCTACGGTTTACAACGTTACTTCAGCCACGTATGCAACCATTCACGACTACGGCAACGTGACTTTGAGCAAGGCGGGGCTTCTCTTAATTTGTTTTGATGCAGGTCTTGGAAGTGCCGGCAACGGGTACATCAGAGTTCGCATAGGTGCCTCGCTATATTCTTACGCTTGCAAACAAGTTGGCGCAAGTACACTTCACTACACTTTCATAACATATTTGGCGGCTGGAACATACGGCATCTTGGTTGAAGGGTGCGTGCCAGCAGGCGGAATCTCCATTATTGTAGATGATTTTCAAGCAGGCTTCGTCAACTTCAGCGACCTTCAAGGTTCAGCTCTTGCCGCTTACGCTGGAGCAATAGATAAGACTACGGTAGTGAGAGCTACACCCGTTGGCAACATCAAGAACACAGTGTATTGCGTGACTGTTTACGCAATTACTGCAGGTGCACAAACGAACATGGAAAACCCTGGTGACGCACTGACAAACGGTGTTCAAGTTTTGCTTGATGGCGTCCAACAAACTTGGACAGAGCGGTGGCAAGGCGATGTGAATAACATGGCGGCTGGTGGCAAATGTTACATCTCTGCTTCTGCGGGAGCAAGTCACATAGTCACAATCACAGAGGATAATGTAGCCACAGCAGAAAACATATCCGTTGCCGTGTGCCCATGGATTCTTCCCAACGAACTGTTTGAAATAGTTGCACTTGACTTTTCGCAGGGAAGCACTCTTTACCTTACGGAGGAACCCTTGGATGGCAACCCGACGAAGTATGTTTACGTCGGAAAGGTTAGGGGAATCACCTTCGGCGCGTCGACAGACTATTACGGCAGCGCAAGCGCGGTGGGCATAAGCGCGTTTAGCTACACGTTCGAGTACGTGAAAGTTTCGCAGTGCCTGCTGCAAGTCTATGGACTTGGCGGGTGCATTTCAATCATCGCGGTGGATGTAAGATGATTAAATTGACAAGCGTAAGCACGGATTCCCATGGGACTGTCCTAACCTTCCTCTTCAACGGGAATGGCGAGGACCAGAGTGTTAGTTTTCTCCTGGCTGACGTGTTGGAGCGCTTGAAAACTGTTAAGCAGAAGCTTGGAAGGTCCATGACGCTCTTAGACATGAAGCTGGTAATAATCCAGATTATCAACGAGGTTCGGGATGGAAAGAGTTCTCTTTCAGAGCGTTTTGACCTTAGCCAGTTCATAGGGGTTGATTTGGAATGACCGTGGCCGTTGACACTTATAACCTGAAGGGCAAGCACCTGTCGGATGACGTCGTGCTGATTGCGTCGGACTGGGTTGAGTGGGAGAATGGCGCGATAGCGAAGAAGCGGAAGGTCTACGGCGCCAAGGGCCAGTGGACATTCAGCCTATACGAGTCGGGCGTGAGTTGGGCTAGCAGCGCCGCGAAGTATCTCCGTGACAAGGCGAAGTCTGGGGACACCGTTGTTTTGAGGGTTGACGAGGGAGCAAGGTTCAGCCTGGACAGCACGACCTGCTACATTGTTGGTGCTTCAACGAGTTTTCCGTTGACTGGCACGGTGAACATGCACTATTTCACGGTCACGTTCAGGGAAGTGTAAGAATGAAGAAGATGAAGGTGTCCTCGATTGATGAAGAGGGCGACCAGATGACTCTTGACGCGGTCATCGCGAACCCCGCGGATCCTGAAGAAAAATGGTGTGAAATAAAATTCCTTGTGGACACTGGCGCGGGGATGACGGCTATTACGACCTCGATGGCGAAGGCTCTGGGTCTGAAGTACGTTGCGACGGCTGAGGTTGGGCTTGCGGATGGTAGAATCATCAAGGTTAATCTTGCTTATGCCTACCTTTGCATTCACGGAGAGGGAGTGTTCACGATTATCGGCTGCGGCGGCTGCGATGTTCCGCTTCTGGGCTTTGACGTTCTGCGTCTCCTACAGTTCCAGTTGGACGTAGCAAAGAAGAGGGTGCTTAGACCTGCGCGAAGGCGCTTCAAGGTTTTAAGCAACTGGATTTTTGGGAGGGGGTGGAGCGGTGCCGGACTGGGTTAGGAACGCTCTGTCCAGGCGCGTCCACCGGAGCCTGAAGGGCAAGCAAGTTATCGTCATTGAGGAGCCGAACGAGAAGCTCGTGTACGCCGTCAAGTTCGCGATCTGCATAATCGTGTGCCTGTCGGGCCTGGAGGTTGCGCACATGGCCTTCATGCACTCCTGGAACTCTGAAATATTTGCGGGGATATCGGGTTTGATTGGCACGGTCACAGGGATCATTGTTGGCCAGAAATCGTGAGTTCTTCAGGGTTCACAAGGTTCTGAGGCGATTTGATTGGCACACAGGCAAGTTTGTGATTAACGTTTCTTTCGAGACTGCATCTCCAAAGCCTACGGATCGCGTTGTCGCGACTGCTGAGGCCTTCGGGCTAGGCTTGGATAGGTGGGAGAAGTTCACTGTTTTTGAGAACGTCGAATTGAAAATTGGCCAATCTGACGTAGTGTATATTACCGGTGACTCGGGTTCTGGCAAGAGCGTCTTGCTTCGCGCACTTGAGAAGGACATCCGGAAGGACCTTAAACTAACTTCTTTCAACGTAAATGACGTTAAAGTGGATTCTGGTAGGCCCTTGATCGAGACCGTGGGCGAGTCGGTTGAAGAGGGCTTGGAGTTGCTGGCGCGTGTGGGTCTTGGTGACGCTTTCCTTTTTTTGCGCACTTTTAAAGAGCTTAGCGACGGCCAGAAGTACCGCTTTAAGATTGCGAAGATGATCGAGTCCGGTGCTCAGTTCTGGATCTTGGACGAGTTCGCTGCGACGCTTGACAGGGATACGGCAAAAGTGGTTGCTTGGAACCTTCAAAAGATCGCTCGATCGGAGGGAAAATGTGTTCTCGCTGCGACCACGCATAAGGATCTGCTGTTGGATCTGAACCCTGACGTGTACGTGCACAAGCGGTTTGGCAAAGAGATTTATGTGGTCTACTACCCTAATCCCGTTCCAAGAGGATGTAGTTTGGTTGGGGAAATGCAGATTGTTGAGGGCTCGATGGCTGATTGGAGGGAGCTCGCGTGCTTTCACTATCGCAGTCACAGGTTGCCTGCTCCGAGAAAGATCTTCTGTTTGAAACGTGGCGAGGAGTTATGCGGCGTCATCGTCTACTGTTATCCCTCTCCGGCGTGTTTTGGGCGAAGGCAGGTGTTACCGAAGCTGCAGATGCGCGAGTTGAACAAGCGCTTAAGCACTATCAGTCGCGTCGTGATTCATCCGAAGTACCGTAGTCTCGGTCTTGGGGCTGGGCTTGTCCGCGAGACCCTTGGCCTTTGCGGTACGGATTCTGTGGAGCTTGTCGCGGTGATGGCAAAGTATAATCCTTTTGCGGAGAGGGCTGGAATGCGAAGAGTGACCTTGCAGGTTCCGGCTAAGCAGGTGCTGGCGCTTGCCGAGATCCTGGAGTCCGTTGGCCTGGATCGCAGGATGTTTGGGAGCGTTGGCTACGTGGAGCTGCAGCTGAAGGCCATGAGCAAGAAGGATCTGGATCAGGTGAGGTCTGGCTTCAGGAAGCACAAGAACGGGCCGTTTCTAAGAGTGTTCAGCAGCGTGGCTTATGGTCGCGCAGCGGATTACGAAAAATGCGTTGAGAAAGCAAGTGTCGACCGGCTTGCACTATTGATTAAGGCTTGCGGCTTTCTACTTCAGGAAAAAGTCTACTTGTTCTGGTCGAGTAACCGGAATTCGTAGACTACGACAACTTGGTCTGGCTGCCACTGGCCATAGATTGACGTCCATGCGGCTTTAAACTCGTCAAGGGTTTCGAAGCCTTCTTTCTGTGCGTCTTCTTTTGAGATTTCGCTGAGGCGTTGCCCGAATCGCCTTAGTATCAGTATTCTAGCCTCTGGTTTTGTGAACAATCTATCTCTTATGCCGTAAACTCTGCCGACTGTCCACATGCGCCTGTGTGTCCGGCGGGTCTGCGTCTTCTTTCCTTCGAGAACTAGCTGCAGGAGAGGCCTCTTAAATAGCGCCATTGTTAGTGACCTCTTTCTTTGAGTAATATAGCTCACGTAACACGAGTATTTTTGCCTCTTGGAAAAGGCCTTTTTCTCTTAGCTCCTTCCTCTCAGGCGTTATGGCCTTCCAGTCTTCACCCATCGTCCTCATCTGCTCCTCCTGGAACATCTGCTGAGCCTTCTGCCATATTAAAGCGCGGACAGGTGGCCAGAACTTTCCCTTGTTCACGGAGATACCTTCGCGGCCGCTATTTCCGTTTCTAGTGCTCGAACTTCACGGAGAGTCTTAAGAACTTCTTCGGCGTTGACTGTTTTCTTGAGGGTTCTGGTTTTCTTATTGAGTTTCAGGATCTTCTGGAATATCTCTTGCCTGTTCATTTGAAGAACTCCATGAATTCCTTTAATTCCTTGCGGAGCCTAGCGCACTCTTCATCTTGTTTTGCACATTCTTGCTTGTTCATCATGCTTTACCTCACTAGCTCATATGGCCGACCGCTTAATAAACGTTGGAGTAGCGGGGTTTAAACGCGGAAAACGCCGTGAAACAAGGCTGGAAAGCGGATTAGAAGCGTCCCCGCCCCGAGCCAGAAACCAGCATGAGGTAAAGCACGATGGCAAAAAGCCAGAGGCGAGAACACCGTAAACTACGCGGCTGAACCGCTTAAGCCTTCCGCAAGTGACTCTGAAACGTGAACAGTCACCATGACAAAACCGCGCCCAAAGTACAACAGCACGGGCAAACTGACATCTTCTCATAAGAAGGCTTATCAGCAAACCAAGATGAGCTAGAAAAGGAAAACTTGTGCTCCAAACCTCAAGTGCAAAATGGCTGAGAACTTGTCCAGATCAGAGATCACAT
>Ga0315294_10010587_pt1 | contig 10116 bp, 6 predicted proteins | sample YL17G13_40_MG_FD_203626 | JGI IMG/M metagenome (GOLD analysis project Ga0315294, IMG submission 203626) | Sediment microbial communities from Yellowstone Lake, YNP, Wyoming, USA - YL17G13_40 | ecosystem: Environmental > Aquatic > Freshwater > Lake > Sediment | place: USA: Wyoming | collected...
ATCGACGCCTCCCTGCATGATGTAAAGCGCGGCGAACAGGCGCGCGTATATCTCCTGCGCGCATACACGGAGATACAGCACTCCGGCGCGGCGCTGAAACTCCTCGACATCAGCCGCGACGCGAACGAGACGACATACTTGCGCGTTGCGGCCATTAAACTCCTCGTGCACCTGCGCTGGACGGACGCAAAGCCATATTTCAAGCATCTCTTTGAAGACCCCAAGGAGCCGAAGGAAATCCGCAAGGCGGCGAAGTGCGCGTACGGGCACCTGTAACGCTCATCGCCAAGTCGTCTGCAACATCACGCTGAGGGAGTCATGCGCGAGCAGAACTACTCTATGAACATGAACGTGAAGTTTCCGCCGCTGGAAATCATCGACGTCAATAAAATCAGCGCGGAATGCCGCGAGGCGTGGTTCAACCAGACGCTCGCGCAGGTGAATGACTGCGTCGTGCGGCTCGGCGTCGTGAAGGGCGAATTCCACTGGCACAAGCACGACAAGGAGGACGAGTTCTTCTACGTCGTCGCGGGGAAGTTGACAATCGACCTGGAAAGAAAATCAATAGAACTCTCGCCTCAGCAGGGATTCACAATCCCGCGCGGCGTCCTTCACCGCACCCGCGCCGCAGAGCGCACGGTCATTCTGATGATCGAAGGGAAATCGGTTACCCCGACCGGAGACTGAAGCCGCTCGCCGTCGCTGTGATTTGCGTTGACTTGGCCATGCTTCAGCCTATAATGTTTTTCGAGGGGAACCAATACATTTAGGTGAACATGCGTGTCTCTGGGACAGCGGTTGGCGGGAAAACCGTGGAGAAAGTCAACGGGAGGACTGCGCTTCCGAGCGTCTTCATGCGCCTGGCCGAAAGGCCGGGTGTTTTTTTTCTTGACTCCGCCCTCCCCCACGAGCGCTTCGGCAGATTTTCATTCATTGGCTGCGAGCCTTCGCTGACTATCAGCGCCGACCAAAACGAAATCACCATCACACGCAACGGCATTCCAAAGATTGTCCGCGACGACCCGTTCGAGGCGCTACGCGCGATTATCGCGGAATGCGAGAAGTCCGCGGCGCAAATTGAGGCATGCGAAATCCCTTTCACCGGCGGGATGGTCGGCTATCTCGGCTACGACCTGCGGCATTTCGTCGAGCGCCTGCCGCAAAATTCTCGCCGCGACCAGCGCTTCCCGGACATGCATTTCGGCTTCTACGACACGGTGCTGTGCCACGACAACGCGCGGGACGAGTGGCATCTCTGCGGCGAGGGAGCGACGGCGGACATCCTGCGTAGCGCGGTTGAGCAGGCCGCCGCAAACGAGATACGGCCGGAAAAACCGCGCCTCCTCGGGAAAATCGCTTCGAATTTCAAAAAAGATGAATACCTGAAGGCCGTCAGAGACGTTATAGAATATATTCGCGCGGGGGATATTTTTCAGGCGAACCTTTCGCAGCGCTTTGAATGCGAAGTCAATTGCCCCGCGGCCGCCGTGTATGCGTGCCTGCGGGACGCGAATCCCGCGCCGTTCGCGGCGTATCTCGACATCGGCCAAGGACGTTACGTAATGAGTTCGTCGCCGGAGCGGTTTCTGAAGGTTGACGGCCGCCATGTAGAGACGCGCCCAATCAAGGGCACGCGCCCGCGATTGCCGGACGCGCAGACGGACGTAGCGATGCGGCGCGAACTTCTCGCGAGCGAAAAGGACAACGCTGAACTCGCGATGATCGTTGACCTCGAACGCAACGACCTCGGGCGCGTGTGCGAATTCGGGACCGTGCGCGTTGACGAGGCGCGGACGCTTGAGACTTACGCGACCGTTCATCATCTCGTCGCCACGGTGAGCGGGACGATGCGCAAGGGATGCGGCATCGTGGACCTTTTGCGCGCGACGTTTCCCGGCGGCTCGATTACCGGCGCGCCGAAAATCCGCGCGATGGAAATCATCGACGAGATGGAGCCGACCGCGCGGAGCGTCTATACCGGCGCGATTGGCTGGATAGGCATGGACGGGCGAGCGGACCTGAACATCGCAATCAGGACGCTTCTAATCGACGGGCGGCGCGCGACTTTCCAGGCGGGCGGCGGCATCGTGGCGGACTCGGAGGCGGAGGCGGAATACCAGGAAACGCTCGCCAAGGGACGCGGCATCCGTCGCGCCCTCGGCGCGGAAGATTGAAAATAAATGTCAACGACGTGGAAGGTGCGGCAATGAGCACGGGACATTTTCACGAAGAGCCATTGAGCGGCGGTAAAGCCGTGCGATGGTTCCGCGCGACCGCGGAGCGGCTCCAGCCGGGCGACTCCACGCTGCTCACCGTGCACGACCAGGGCTACCAGTACGGCGAGGGCGTCTTCGAGACGCTGCGAACCGTGAACCGCAGGCCGGTACTGCTGGACCGCCACCTCCGGCGGCTTTCCGAATCGGCGCGCTTCCTCGATATTCCCCTGCCGGCGGATCTCTCCGCGATTCCTGCGGCGCTGGAGGAGATCCTGCCGCGGGAGGACTCGATAATCAAGATGACGCTCAGCCGCGGCGGCACGGGACGTTATGCGGAAGCCGACAGCCACGCCGTCCTGTCGCTGCAAATCTCGCCGTACAAACCGCCGCTGGAAAATTTCTACCGCAAAGGCGTCGCGCTCATGACCGCATCCGCGCAGCGCAGCGCGACCTCGCCACTGCACCGGCACAAGACGCTCAACTATCTTGAGAACATCACGGCCCGCCGCGAAGCGCGCTCGCACGATGCCTACGAGGCGCTCATCATCAACACGGACGATTTCATCGCGGAATGCAGCATGTCGAACATTTTCTTCGTGCTCGGCGGCGAGGTCCTGACGCCGAGCGTGGAGTCGAACATCCTGCCGGGAATCACGCGCGAGGCGGTCCTGGAGTTGTGCGAGGAGCACGGGATAAAGCACGACGAACGGCTGATGAATTTCGCGGACGTGCTTTTCGCGCAGGAAGTCTTCATAACGAATTCGCTAATCGGCGTGATGCCGGTGCGCGAGATTGACGGGAAGGCCTTTGGCAAGACATGTCCGGGGCCGGTGACGGCGCGGCTGAGCGGGTTGTACAAAAAAGAAATTCTCGGTCTCTGACTTAAAACCGCAGTGTCAGTTTCGAGCCGGTCATGTCGCGGGCGCTCGCCTCGATTATTTTCCAGCCGTCCGATTCCTTCACTAGATTCACTTCCGCATCGCCCGCAGTGGTGATTTCCGCCTCCAGCGTAACGCCCATCACTTCTTTGACAGAGTGCTTGATGCTGAAGTGGAATTTGGCGTGGGCCTTCTTGCCGTCAACTGTGATTTCCATGTCCGAGAACGTGACTTCGGAAGGCTTCATGTGCAGGAACACGGATGGTATGGCGACCTGCAGGGCCGCGTAACTGTATCCGTCGTAGTTATAGTCCTTGGAGACTTGCGCGAGGACGAGATTGGAGTCGGAATTCTTCACGCCGGTGCGCACGTTCTCCATCGTTTTTGCGACGGCGCGCTTGTCCGCTCCGGCAAGATAGACGTACACGACAATCGCGGCCCCGCAAAGAAAAATCGCCAGCAATGCAATATAAATCTTTTTCATAAGAAATCCTCCAGAATTATCAGTTCTGCCCTGTTTCTCCTCTGCTACATTCTGCCCCGTATATTTTGCGTACCACGCCTTGATTTCCTTGACCTGCCTATCCCGGTCGAAGTCCCATAGATAAAACGGCTCCTGAGAAATAACTTGCACCGCCATTATGGCAGACTGGCGGACTTGGGTTTTTGTCCCGGAACCTGAAAGTGGGGGAATGTATTCGCCCGTATCATCACATGCCTCAATAAAGAGAGGAAGCAGGCTTTCACTGTCTTTCGCGGAAAGAAGCAGAGAAATTGCATGAGCACGCGCGTACGCATTTTCACCTTTTGCCTGCGCGATGATTTTGTCTTTTTCCTTTGCATCGCCGTGGCGTAGAAGATACCTGGAAATTATCTCCTGGCTGTCAAAGAACGAAAAATGCTGCTGCGCAGGCAATTCATTACGTATGTCTCGCAGAGTCACAATAAACTTTTCATCCGGGTCTGTAATGTACCTACTCAACCATGACACCATGCGAAAGGAAGTATCAGGATCTTTTACCTTTGGCAATCGCTCAAGAACCATGTCTATTTCATCCGGGCCGCAAAGGTCAACTGGAAATTTCTCGGGGTCTGTTTTGTCGATGAGGTCATAAAGGTACTTCTTCTCGCCGCATAACGCAAGCGCCCTGATGATCCGCTCCCTCGCGGTCTTTATAAAATACTCGTTTGGCTTGTCCTCCAGTTTGTTCTCGGCAGCCAACGCCTTCTCAAGACTCTCAACAACACTCTTATCGCCCATTTGCCCCAGAGCGTCCGCAATTATTCTGACGTAGCATATCCCAAGAGAATGTTCTACGTGAAAACAGCGTTTATGGCCTTCGGCAAGCATTTCCATGAGCGCGGGAATCGACTTGGTATCCTTCATTTTGCCAAGAGCCGTTATGGCATAATAATCATTATCGCCATGCAGGTACGGTCGTATAAGTTCGATGTCATCTGGCGTTCCATCGTTAGCCAGGACTGTTACGGCAAGTTGCACGGCATCATAATTGTATGGTTCGTTCTTCAGAATATCGCGCATGATGGATAGGAATTTATCTTTCTCGCCGGGAAACATGCGCTCTACAGGTGATGGCCGCATGTCTTCGATATACAGCATATATCCCAATCCCATGCGGTCTGACAAACTTAACCCGGATATTACCCCGTTGGCGACAATAGCCATTTCCTCGTCCGGACCTTTGATCAAAGGAAATAGCAGCCGTATCACACCGCGACCCATTGCCGCCCACTCATTGCCAACTTCCCGCTGCTTCTCTTTATCACCATTTTTCAGTTTCTCAATAAGTTCGTTAGCGCGGCGCTCTTCGTCGGCGGTCAGTGGCTGGATAGGAATAGTGCTCAAATAAAAGTCAAAGGCCTTCTGATCGCGGAATTGCAGGAGAGTATTCCGGCACCACCGTGCCACTGCCTGTTGCTTGCTTTTCATCCCTTCTTCCAGAACGGGGATAAATGTCTCGCGTGGGAAAGATACCAAGGCATCTTGAAATGCGTTGTTGATTGATCCTTCATTCTGCGGATCCGCGGTGGTTTCCCAAAGGGCGATGATGCCAGGCAGGTCGCCGTTCTCCTTCAGCTGCTTCAATTTGCTTTGTGTGTCAGAGTTCAGCCCAGAATATCGGTGCACATCCCATTCCGCGCGGAGATTGTTCGCTGCAATCGACAGCAACGCAAGAAACAGAGCCCCTGTAACAATGAGTTTTCTCATACCAGCCTCCTATCAGTTCTCAAATATGCCTTGCCCACCCATTCTCTTGGACGACGCCGCGCCGATCTTGTTGCAGAGATTTTTATTCCTTCAATATTTTCAGGAGGATGTCGGCGGCGAGTTTGGCGTTGGCTTTGCCTTTTGTGGCGCGCATCACCTGGCCGACGAGGAACTGCACCGCGGTCGGCTTGCCAGCCCGGTAATCCGCGACGGCCTTGGGATTGTCGGCGACGGCCTTCCGCGCAATCGCCTCCAACTCGCCCGTGTCGCTTATCTGCACGAGTCCCTTCTTCTCGATTATCTCCTTGGCGGATTTTCCGTCCTTCGCCATTTCGGCGAAGACTTCCTTCGCCATGTTATTTGTGATCGTGCCCGCGTTGACGAAGCGGATGAGTTCGATGAGCGCTTCCGGCGTGACCGGGATTTCCGTAATGGCGCGCTTGCTGTCCTTCATTTCGCGCATTATCTCCCCCATCAGCCAGTTGCTCACCTGCTTGGCGTCTTTGTGAAGCGTGACGCATTTTTCAAAAAAGTCCGCGACTTCCTTCTCCGCGACGATGACGCCTGCGTCGTATTCCGGCAGGCCGAACTGGCGCACGTAGCGCGCGCGGCGCTGGAGCGGCAGTTCCGGGAGATTCTTGCGGATGCGCTCAATCCAGTCCGGCGTGATTTCGAGCGGGTTGAGGTCCGGCTCCGGGAAGTAGCGGTAGTCGTTGGCGAATTCCTTCGAGCGCATGGGCGCGGTGACGTTGCGGACGGGGTCGTAGAGGAGCGTTTCCTGCATCACTTTTCCGCCGGACTCGATGATTTGTTGCTGGCGGAGCGCCTCGACTTCAAGCGCGTTGCGGATGTTCTTGAACGAGTTGATATTTTTGATTTCGGTTTTCGTGCCCCACTTGTGCGTGCCCTTGGGCATGATGGAGATGTTGCCCTCGGCGCGGAGTTGACCCTTCTCCATGTCGCAGTCGGAAACGCCGGCGTACTTGAGGATTGTCTTTATTGCGTTGCAGTATTCGTAGGCTTCCTCGGGCGAGGTCATGTCGGCCTCGGAGACGATCTCAAGGAGCGGCACGCCCGCGCGGTTGAGGTCAACGAGGCTTGAGCCGCCCTCAGCGTGGAAGAGTTTACCGGTGTCTTCCTCGATGTGGACGTTGTTTATGCGGACACACTTGTGCCTGCCGTTGACCTGGATTTCGACGTGGCCGTTGACGCCGTATGGATGGTGGTACTGCGTAATCTGGTAATTCTTCGGGAGGTCGGGATAGAAATAATTTTTTCGCTCGAAGTGGGAGACGGGGACGATTTTGCAGTTGAGCGCGAGCGCGGCGGCGACGGCCTTGTCCACGGCTTCGCGGTTGATGACGGGGAGCGCGCCGGCCAGGCCGAGGCACGTCGGGCACATGAGCGTGTTGGGCGGAGCGCCGTACTGGTTCGGGCAGTTGCAGAACATCTTGCGTTCGGTCGAGGGCTGGACGTGCAGTTCCATGCCGATGACGATGTCGTACTTTTCCATGATTTCTCCGTGTTGCGTGTTCGGGCGTAGTTGTACTGCAAGCAAAGGAGCGTGTCAATAGGCAAGAACCCAGCGGCGTCATTGACTTTCGGCGGAATATGTGATAGCCTAACTTGTTTAAGTTGAGTAAGGATTATTTTGTGGAGCGCATCGTTTATCAACAGGCGCTCCAAGTTTTTATAGCAGGGATATGGATACGAACCTGATACGCAACTTCTGCATCATCGCGCACATCGACCACGGCAAGAGCACGCTTGCCGACAGGTTCCTTGAGATTACCGGCGCGATTTCGGTGCACGGGCACGTGGACCAGGTGCTGGATGCGATGGACCTCGAACGCGAGCGCGGCATCACCATCAAGGCCAAGGCCGTAACTATTTTCTACGACAAGGACGGCACGGTGTACCAGTTGAATCTCATCGACACGCCGGGCCACGTGGATTTTTCATACGAGGTATCGCGGAGCCTAGCCGCCTGCGAAGGCGCGCTGCTGCTGGTTGACGCGGCGCAGGGCGTCGAGGCGCAGACGGTGGCGAACCTCTATCTCGCGGTCGAAAGCGGGCTTGAGGTCATCCCGGCGATCAACAAGATTGACCTGTCCGCCGCGCACATTGAGGAGACGGAAAAAGAGATACGGCACCTGATGGGCGCGGAGCAAATCTTGCGCGTGAGCGGCAAGACCGGCTACGGCGTGAAGGAAGTCCTGGACACGATTGTTGACCGCGTCCCTCCGCCGAAGGGCGACGCCAACGCGCCGTTGCGGGCGCTGATTTTCGACTCCGTTTACGACGAGTACCGCGGCGTCATCGTTTACGTGCGCGTCATGGACGGCAGAATCAAGAAGGGCGACCATGTTACGATGCTCGGCATAAAGAAGGAGTACGAGGTGCTGGAACTCGGCACGTTCCGCCCGCAGATGACCGCGACGACGGAACTGAACACCGGCGAGGTGGGCTACCTTGTCTGCAACATCAAGTCGCTGGTGGACGTGCGCGTGGGCGACACCGTGGCGCTGAGCGACCGCAAGGACGTCGCGTCGCTGCCGGGCTACAAGGAGCCGCTGCCGATGGTCTATTGCGGCGTTTACCCGACTAACAACGCGGAGTACGACAACCTGCGCAAGGCGCTTGAGAAACTGCAACTGAACGATTCGTCGTTCACGTTCGTGCCGCAGACATCGGAGGCGCTGGGGTTCGGCTTCCACTGCGGGTTTTTGGGGCTGCTGCACATGGACATCGTGCAGGAGCGGCTTGAGCGCGAGAGCAACGTGGACATCGTGCAGACCGCGCCGAACGTAACCTACGAGGTGCTGACCTTGGACGGCGAGACGCTGCGCGTCGAGCGGCCAAGCGCGATGCCTCCGAGGGGCGCGATCCTTGAATACCGCGAGCCGGTGGTGCGCCTTGACCTGCTTATCCCTGCGGAGAGCATCGGGGTGCTAATGACGCTGCTGGAAGAAAAGCACGGCACATACGTTTCGACCGAATACCTCACGCCCAAGCGCGTGCTGATGACGTACGAGATTGCGCTGAGCGAAATTATTTTCGATTTCTACGACAAATTGAAATCCGCCACGCACGGCTACGGCACGATGGATTACGAAATCATCGGCTACCGGCCGGCTGATTTGGTGCGGCTGAACATTCTTGTTGGCGGCGTGGCCGTGGACGCGCTGAGCGCGATTGTCCACCGCGACGCGGCGGAGCGGCGCGGGCGAGCGCTCATCCAGCGCCTGCGGCACGAGATTCCGCGGCACCTGTTCGAAATCGCGCTGCAGGCGGAGGTGGACGGCAAGATCGTCGCGCGCGAGAACATCAAGCCGCTTCGCAAGAACGTCATCGCGAAATGCTACGGCGGCGACGTATCGCGAAAGCGCAAACTCCTTGAAAAGCAGAAAGAGGGCAAGAAGCGCATGAAGCACGTGGGAAACGTGGAAATCCCGCAGAAGGCCTTCATGGCGGTCCTCGACGTGTCCGCCGATGGCAGAGGCAAATCGTGACGATGTAACCGCGAAGACGCAAAGGACGCAAAGAAAATCTTGCGTTATTAGTTCATCCGTGAAATTTATCGTTCCTGTTTAAGTTTTCGTTTTTCATTTGAGGCGCAAACCGAGTTCGCATGGGCAAAAAACAGCCCCCCAGAAGACCAGCACGGCAGCCCCGGCAGAAGCCGCCTGAGAAGGCCAAATCGACCGGCCAGAAGGTGCGCGAATACATCGATGCACTCGGAATTGCGATAATCTTCGTCCTCGTCATCCGCCAGTTCGCGGCGGAGACGTACGACATCCCCACCGCGTCAATGGCTCCAACACTCCTGGGCGCGCAGGACGAGAGCGGGCAACGCGTGCGTTTTGGCGACCATCTCGTCGGCGACAAGATGTATTACAAGTATCATCCCGTCGAGCGCTTTGATATCGTGCTGTTCAAGGACCCTGTCGCGGCGAAGGTTGACGGCAGATTTGAAGAACATCGCACGCTCATAAAGAGATTCGTCGGCCTGCCAAACGAAACGATAGAGATTTGCCACGGCGACCTTTATATCACCAACGAAAATCTAAAGGCCGAAATCCCGGAAAAGCCGCCTCTGGTGCAGGAGGCGCTGTGGCGCAATGTCGCTGAGACCGATTTCGGCAAAGGGGCCGACCCATTTCAAGGCTGGGCATTCTCCGGGACCGCGGGGCACGCGAAGATGTCCTCCACGGACGGCGGCATGGAAATCGACCTCCGCGGCAAAGGCGCCGCAGTTTATACGCACGACGCGCCGTACGACACCACGCCGGGGATTCCCAACAAGGTAACCGACCTGCTGCTTGAACTGCGCGTCCAGCCGCTTGACGAATCCGGCGCGGTTGTGCTCACGATTATAGAAGAAGGCGACACCTACACGCTGCGCCTTCCCGTAGGCAGCGGGCCGGGAACGCTTGACATTGACGTAAAACGCCCGATAAGGAACGTTCCTCATGCATACAATGGAACAAAGCATCTCGAACAAAAGGATGTCTTCCTTCCTGTGGGCAAGACGTCACAGATTTCGTTCACGAACGCCGACGACCGCATCATTGCGCGGCTTGACGGCAAAGAGATATTCCGCGTTTACGTGCCGGTTGAGCCGGCGTACCGCCATGACACCGACTTCGAGGGCAGAGGCGCCGCCGAGCCGAGCAATGCCTCGCTGACGTTCGACAATTGCCATCTGCGGCTTGAACACACGCGCCTGGCAAGAGACGTGTATTATACGAACGCCGCCTACGCGCAGGTAATCCCAAAAAACGGGGAATTC
>Ga0315294_10010591_pt1 | contig 10114 bp, 8 predicted proteins | sample YL17G13_40_MG_FD_203626 | JGI IMG/M metagenome (GOLD analysis project Ga0315294, IMG submission 203626) | Sediment microbial communities from Yellowstone Lake, YNP, Wyoming, USA - YL17G13_40 | ecosystem: Environmental > Aquatic > Freshwater > Lake > Sediment | place: USA: Wyoming | collected...
AAGGCTGCGACTCCCCGGGGGGGTTGGGGCCGGACCAACCAGACCATCCGCGTTCCCGCCCCGTCGAGAGCGCTCAAGAAACCTTCCGCGGGAATCGGCTGGGCTGGATGGAATACGGCGGGAGAAACGTCTCTGATTTCATCGACCTCCAATCCCTGACTTTTCAGGCGAAAAATGGACTTGCGGACGTTCTTGAGAACCGCCCGGGAAGAAGACTTTTCGGCCAGGCGCTGGAGGAGGATTCCGGCCTCGGGAGAATTCCAGCGCCCCAGGCTATCGGCCAGGGGGAGGTCGATTTTTTCTTCCCTTCCCAGGATCGACTGGAAGAAAGGGTAGATCTCTTCCGCTTTATTCTTCACCAGGGAGGAGAATACCCGTTCCAGCTCTCCGGGGGAAAGGGACCCCATCCTGGCGAGAGCCGGCGTCGCGTCCTCGGACCAGGCCTCGAAGTTGTCCTCAACCTCTTTTAGAAAAGCGTCCGCTTCAAGCGAAGCGCCTTTTTCCTCTTTTGGGGAAGGCTTTTTCTGCTTATCCATCGGGACCTCAGGTCAAATGTTTTTTCCAAATCCGCCATGCGTCATCACCGGCCACCTGCGAATCGGCAAAAAAAGGTTAACCCCAGAGAACACAGAGTGCGCAGAGATTATGAAATATTAAAACTATTTTATGTCTATGTCCTCCATGCCGCTAACCTGCACAATATCAAAATTTTGCTGGGTCTTATCGATTGGAAAAGCTATCGCTGAAGTCCCCCCCAACCCCCCTTTACAAAGGGGGGCAGGGGGGATTTCTGAGAAATCTTATCAGAAGTCTGAACAACTGCCCTTTTTAAAAAGTTAACGTGCTACGATTTATCTATTTAGCTAGAATATAAAAAAACAGGCTCAGGGGTTTGAACCGGGCTGCAGGTCGATGATCCGCAGCTGGAGGCTTCGGCTTCCCTGGTACAGGTTGACCTGGGGAGAAAAAGCCATCCTCATTCCCTCCCCGGACAGAGGGTGCCACGAGCCCATGCCGAACCCGATGGCCTCCCGGGTCCGCCGTCCTTCCTTGATGCGAATCCGCAGATGGCCCTTGCCCACCAGGCGGGAACCGATCACCTTCAGGTTTTCCATCCCCAGGACCGGCTCGGGATTCCCCATCCCAAAGGGGGCCAGCATTTCCAGCTCGGACAGAAAGGGCTCATTGAGTTGCTCCAGGCTGGTCAGGGCGTCCAGGGTGAGGCGCGGAACCGCATCTTCCTCGGTAAGCCTGGCCCCCACGATCTCATCAAAGGCCCGGGCAAAATCGGGAATCCGGTCCGCCCGGATCACCAGCCCGGCGGCCTGGGCGTGCCCCCCGAAGGTTTCCATTAAGTCCTGGCAGGCCTTCAGCCCTTCAAAAAGGGGAAAGGCGTCGATGGAGCGGCCCGAGCCCTTTCCCAGATTCTCCTTCAGGGCAATCAGAATGGTAGGACAGTTGAATTCCTCCGTCAAGCGGGAAGCCACGATGCCGATGACCCCCGGATGCCAATCCTGGGAGGCCAGGACAATGGACCTTCTCCTCCCTTTTGGGCCCTGGGATTCGATCATCTCCCTGGCCTCGGAAAGGATCTTTTCCTCGATGCGCTGACGGAAGGAATTCAACTCGTTCAGACGGGCGGCGACGCTTCGGGACTGTTCCGGGTCATTCGAAGTCAGGAGATGAATGACGTCCCGGGCATCCTCCAGGCGGCCGGCGGCGTTGATCCTCGGGGCCAGTCGGAAATTGATCCCCGTGGTATCCACCGGCCCGGCCTCCAGGCCCGCGACCCCTTTCAGGGCAGCGATGCCGGGGCGGCTGGACTGACTGAGCTCTCCCAGGCCGAATTTTACCAGAATGCGGTTTGCCCCGACGAGGGGAACCACGTCGCTCACCGTTCCCAGGGCCACCAGGTCCAGGTATTCTTTCAGATTCGGACCGTTTCCGTTCTGGAAGAAACCTTCCCGCCGCAGAGAGCTTCGCAGACCGATGATCAGGTTGAAGGCCACTCCCACCCCCGCCAGACCTTTAAAAGGATACGGGCAGTCTTTCTGCTTGGGGTTGAGAATGGCCAGGGCGGGGGGGAGTTTTTCGGGGACCTCATGATGGTCGGTCACCACCACCTCCAGGCCGTTCGCGCGGGCCCACTCGATCTCCTCGCGGTTACTGATCCCGCAATCGGCGGTTATGAGCAGCCGGGTTCCCGAGGCATGGATCTTTTTTATGGCCTCCAGGTTGAGTCCGTATCCCTCCTGGACCCGGTGGGGGAGGTGGAAATCAACCTGCCCCCCGGCTTTCTTCAGGAACAGGGAGAGAACGGCGGTGGCCGTGGTCCCGTCCACGTCATAATCCCCATAAATGGTGATCTTTTCCCCTTTCCGGAGAGCCTGGGTGATCCGGTGGACCGCCTTTTCCAGATCTTTCATGGTAAACGGGTCGGGAAGGTCCGACAGGGCGGGGTTTAGAAACTGCCGGGCTTCGTCCGCCCCCGATATTCCGCGGTTCCGGAGGATTTGGCCGGTCAAAGGAGAGATTCCCAGTTCGCTCAGGGGGAGTTTGCCATCTTCCGCGGGGGGCGGATGAAACTGCCATTTCATTCTAAGGCCGGAGACATTTCCTGTATTTTTTCCGGATGAATTCTTCATTTCCATGGAATCCGATTCTTCAATCAAAATAGCGAAGGGGAATGATTCCTGTCAATCACATATTTGAACTTGCCCCCCCAGTTTTTGAGGAAAGAACCCGTGTCCGAGAAAAACCCGGAAGAGAGAGGGGCTAGCCCATGGGGTTCAGGCTGAAGGAATTCGGATCATCATCCTAACCTGGCATAGCCAGAACCAAAAAGTTGAGATTTTCAAAAAATGATGAAAACCCTTGCTGGCAAATGATTTCGGCTGCAGCGATAAAAATTTGATGCCAAAAAAGCATCAATTTAAGCGGTAAGGGACTACGCTTTTTCCGCGACTACGCGCGGAAAAAGTGGCCCTGCAGCCAGCATCCGTAGGGGCGGTTCGCGAACCGCCCTTACACCGGTCTCGCAAAGTGAATATTTCCTTCTTACCAACATGTTGGTATTAGTTGGGCGCTAAGCGCCTAAGGCGGTTATGCTTTCATTGGGTCGGGCCTGTCCCGGGGAGATTCGCAAGGGGAGATGGTTTATCCCAGTCTTGCCTCTGGAGCTATTTCCTCTCAGGCCTCTCTTTGCGGAGGAAAGTCGGGAGGAATATTAGAAAACGATGATCCCGCCGAGCCTGATGATCCGAATTCCTCCAGCCTGAACCCCAACGAGCACAAAAAACGGGGGATGGGCAAGCATATTTCATCTCAAGGAAATGGGTTCTTGCCCATTCATCTTTCCCCGATGGGTGCCAGGTCGTGGGGCAAGGGGGTTCTGCGCAGAAACCGTTCGGTTCGATTTAGAGTTGTCATTTTCGGTTAAAAATGCTATCTAAAATTAATACTTAGAATAAGCCGGCAACCGGCACAGCTTATTCCGGGAGGCACAAGATGAAGAAATTCCTGGCTCCGATAGTGATCCTTAGCTCCCTTCTCTTCCTCATGGGAATGGGAGAACTGGGCGGTTCGGCCCCGGCCAACAAGGTCCCGTCTCCGGAAAAGAATTTTTCCGTGAAGGTGACGGACCGGGAGGGTATACCGACCTCCCTCTCCCAGTTCAGCCAGGAAGGAAAAATTTTCCTCGCGGGGAAGCGGGGGAGCGCCACCGTCACCGTCCCTTTTGAAAAGATATCTCAGATTCAGTTTCAGGCCGCCGAGGGGAATGAGGTTCCGGCCAAACTGACCCTGCGGACTCAGGAAAGCCTGGACTTGAAAGTGGATAAAAGGTCGAAGTTTTACGGAAAGGCGGAATTTGGGACTTTCCAGATCGATGCCAAGGATCTGAAGGCGGTCAACTTCCTCCCCTAGCCGCAGCTGGCAAATTTCCCAGTGGATGAAAAAAAGATATCACCGCAGAGCTCGCAGAGCCCGCGGAGATTTTTTTCAATAAAAGACATAGAAAAAATTTTATAAATATTTCCTAATCTCTGCGATCTCCGCTTGCTCTGCGGTTCATCATTATTTTTTTTCGGGGAGTCGAAAAGGAGAAAAAGCGAATGGCGATTAAAAAAGTTTCCCGCAAAAAACTGTTAAAGGAACCGGATGAGTTTATCTCCACCACCGGGCAAGTCATCCAGTTTTTGAGAACCCACCAGCGCCAGGTGACCCGGGCGGCGGTCATCGTTCTGATCGTGATCGCCGCGGGCGCGGGGACGGTTTACTACCTCAGGCTGCAGGAAGGAAAGGCGCTGGCCATCCAGCAGCAGGCTTTGCAGCTATACCAGGATGCCTATCGGACCTCCCAGGAGAATCCGGCGGCGGAGAAAAAGGAAGATTACCAGAAGGCCCTGGAGAAATTCAAAGAAGCGCTTTCCGCCTATTCCTGGGGAAGAACGGCTCAGGTATCCCAGGTCTTCATCGGCCACTGTCATTACCAGCTGAAAGAGTACGACCCGGCCCAGGCGACTTACTCCAAAAGCCTGGACGGGCCTTTCCGCCATCTGGCCTTGAACGGCCTGGCCTATATTTCGGAGGCCAAAGGAGATTCCCAGAAGGCCCTGGAATATTTCCAGAAGAATATGGAAGACCCCCACCAGCCCTACCACATCGAGTCCATGCTGGGCGCGGCCCGCTGCTATGAGGCGCTGAAACAAAAGCCCCAAGCCCTGGAGATCTACCAGAAGGCCCTGGCCCAGGCTCCCAAGTCCGCCATGGCCGATTTCATCCGGTGGAAGGTGGGCGAGCTCAAGGGGTGAGAGCATGAACGATCCAAGAACCGTCCTGTCGGGAAATGAAGCCATCGCCAGAGGGGCTTATGAAAGCGGGGTAAAGGTGGCGGCGGCCTACCCCGGGACGCCCAGCACGGAGATCCTGGAGAGCCTGGGAGCCTACTCCGGTCCCCATGTGGAATGGTCCCCCAACGAGAAGGTGGCCCTGGAAACCGCCATGGGAGCTGCTTTTGGCGGGGCCCGCGCCCTGGCGGTGATGAAGCATGTGGGGGTAAACGTGGCCGCGGACCCTCTTTTCACTCTCTCCTACACCGGTCTGCGGGGCGGGCTGGTCCTGGTGACGGCGGACGACCCGGAGATGCACAGCTCCCAGAACGAGCAGGACAACCGCCATTACGCCCGGTTTGCCAAGGTCCCCATGCTGGAGCCCAGCGACAGCCAGGAAGCCAAAGATTACACCAAAATCGCCTTCGACCTGAGCGAAAAATTCGACACGCCGGTCATGCTCCGGACCACTACCCGGGTCTCTCACTCCAAGTCGATCGTGCGGGCGGCGGAGCCGATCGTTCCCCCGGTGAAGCCCGGGCTGGTGAAGGACCCGGTCAAACTGGTCATGCTCCCGGCCAATGCCCGCAAGCGCCATCCGGTGGTGGAGAAACGGATGGAAGATCTGGCCCGTTTCGCGGAAACCTTTCCGGAAAACCGGGTCGAGTGGGGCGACAAAAAGGTGGGAATCATCACCAGCGGCATTTCTTATGAGTATGCCAAGGAAGTCATGCCTGAAGCCTCCTTCCTGAAGCTGGGAATGGTTTATCCCCTGCCCCGGGAGATGATCAGATCTTTTGCCTCCCGGGTGGAAAAGCTCTATGTGGTGGAAGAACTGGATCCCTTCATCGAAGAGCAGGTCCGGGCCATGGGACTGGCCGTGGAGGGCAAGTCGGCATTTCCCCTCATCGGAGAACTGAACCCCCTCCTGGTGGAGAAGGGGTTGAAAAATCTCCCTCCCGCGCCGCAGGAGACAGCGCCCAAACTCCCGGCCCGTCCCCCCATCATGTGTCCGGGATGTCCCCACCGGGGCATTTTTTCCATCCTGAATAAAATGAAGCTTTTCGTGACCGGGGACATCGGCTGCTATACTCTCGGTTTTCTTCCCCCCCTCAGCGCCATCGACACCTGCGTCTGCATGGGGGCCTCCATCGGCCATGCCATGGGCCTGGATAAAGCCCTGGGAGAAGAAGCGCTGGGGAAAGTGGCGGCGGTCATCGGAGACTCCACCTTCCTCCATTCCGGAATCACCGGCCTGCTCAACGTGGTCTACAACCGTGGCGCGGTGACGGTGATCATCCTGGACAACCACACCACCGCCATGACCGGCCGCCAGGACCACCCGGGAACCGGTTGCACCCTGCGGGGGGAGGAAACCTTCGAAGTGGACCTGGCCAAACTGGCCAAAGCCCTGGGGGTGAGACATGTCAAAACGGTAAACCCCTATGACCTGGCCGCCGTGGAGCGGGTGATCAAAAAGGAAGTGCAGCGCCCGGAGCCCTCGGTCATCATCTCCCGGGCCCCCTGCGTCCTCTCCCGCCGGGAAAAGGCGGTCAGCGGAAAGCCCCTGGCCGTGGATTCCGACCTCTGCGCGGGCTGCCGGTCCTGCCTCCGCCTGGGGTGTCCGGCCGTGGCCTGGATCAAGGAAGAGGGGACCAACGCCCGGGGGAAGAAGAGAAAGGGAAGGGCGGCAATCGACGAGTTCCTCTGCAACGGATGCACCCTGTGCGCTCAGGTGTGCAAATTCGGGGCGATCAAGGGAAACGATGGAAAATAGAGTCACCAATATTCTGCTGGTGGGAGTCGGCGGCCAGGGGATCATCCTGGCTTCCGAGATCATGGCCGACGTCTTCATGGAAGCCGGCTATGACGTGAAAAAGAGTGAAGTCCACGGAATGGCCCAGAGGGGGGGGAGCGTCTCCACCCACGTTCGGTTCGGGCCCAAAGTGTATTCTCCCCTGATCAAAGAAGGGGAGGCGGACATTTTTGTGGCCTTCGAGGAACTGGAGGCTCTCCGTTATCTTTCCTATCTGAGTCCCCACCCGACCATCCTGCTCAATGAACAGCGGCTGAACCCGCCCGGTGTCTCCCTGGGGAACGAAGACTACCCGGCCGATGTAAAGGAGGTCCTCTCCCGGCGGGCGAAGACTTTCAAGACCATACCGGCCCGGGACCTGGCCGTTCGGGCCGGGGATGTGCGGGCCGCCAACGTGGTCCTTCTGGGGGCGCTCCACTCGATCCTGTCCATCCCGGAAAAGGTCTGGACCGACCACATTCTGAAGAGATTTCCTCCCCAAGCAGGACCGGTAAACCTGGAGGCGTTCCGCTTGGGCAAAGCGTCTTAAGATCGCCCCGATAGGAGACCCGTCCATGGCCCGAACGATCCTCCTGGTCTCTCTTTTCCTGCTTCTGGCGGGCGGGGCGAGGGCGCAGGAAGAGGGGAAAAGGATCATCGACGAGAAGGCCCAGATGGGCCTGGGGGACTATTTTTTCGAAGACGGGGACTACTACCGGGCCGTCACCGAGTATAAACGCTTCCTCTTTTTCTTTCCCGCGAGCCTGAGGGCTGAAGAGGCCCGGTGGAAAATCGCCAGTTCTTATTTTCAGGGAAAGAAATGGGACGAGGCCCTGTCGGCCGCCGATGAGCTGCTGAAAAGGCATCCTTCTTCCCCCTGGGCCGCGGAAGCCATACTCCTCAAGGGCCGCTGCTGGATGGAGAAGAAGGAATTTTCCCAGGCCCGTCACCATTTTACCCGGACGAAGGAGGTTTCTCCCGGCTCCCCCGCCGCGCAGGAGGCCCAGTGGCAATCAGCGGTCAGCTACCTGCAGGAGGAGCGATGGAAAGAGGCTGCGGCGGAATTCCGGAAAGTGGACCGGGAGAGCAAGCTTTACCCCCGGGCGGAACGCTGGGCTCAGGGAATGGACCGGATCGAAGAAATTCCCCAGAAATCGCCCGCGACCGCCGGTGTCCTGGCGGCGGTCCTCCCCGGAGCCGGACACCTCTATGGCGAAAGGTACCGGGATGCGGGGATCGCCTTCGTCCTGAACGCGGCCTTTATCTGGGGCATGGTGGAGGCTTTTGAGCATAAAAACTACGTGGTGGGCGGAATCTTGACCTTTTTTGAATTGGGGTGGTATAGTGGCAATATTTACAGCGCCGTCTCCGGCGCCCACAAATACAACCGGGAAAAAAAGAAGGAATATCTTGACCTTTTGGAAAAGGAAGACCGTTTTGCGGTGGGAATCACCTTCCAGGACAAGCAACCCTTCCTTTCTTTCCGCTATGTCTTTTAAGAAAGGGATGGTTCTTTTTCTTATTTGGGGTATCCTGAACCCCTTGGGGGTACAAGCGGGTGAGGGCCGCTGGGAGGAACCCTGGCCGAAACAGGGCACGGCCCCGTCGGCTCTAAGGGAAAGCCCGGCTCCCCCCCTTTCCCCGGGGCAGCGGGCGGCCCAGGGAACGATCCGGTTCTTCCAGAAGTACATCAGCCCCGTGGATGGGGACCGGTGCCCCTGCTATCCGACCTGCTCTCAGTACAGCGCGGAAGCCATCCGCAAGCATGGCCTATGGATCGGCCTGGTTATGACCTTCGACCGGCTGATTCACGAGTCCGATGAGATGCGGCAAGCCCCCTTGGTCAGGATTTACGGGTCTTACCGGTACTATGATCCGGTTGAAAACAACGATTTTTGGTGGGCTAAGAAACCGAACGGCACACAGATAAACACGGATGAACACAGATTTTAGCCGTAGGGGCACGATGCATCGTGCCCCTACTTGGAAATAAAATATAAGAAGTAGGGGCGGTTCGCGAACCGCCCCTACGGGTGATTTTCGGAGGATCTCTTATGTTCTTTGAAGAAGAATTTGAAACCCTGCCCCGGGAGGCACTGGAAGCCCTGCAGCTCAAACGCCTGGTCGCCACGGCGGAGAGGGTGTATTCCACGGTTCCCTTCTACAAGAAGACATTCGACCAAGCCGGCATCAAACCTTCGGACCTCAAATCCCTGAAGGACCTGCGGCGCCTTCCCTTCACCAACAAGATCGACCTGCGGGACAACTATCCCTTCGGCCTTTTCGCTGTTCCCATGGAACAGGTGGTGCGGATCCACGCCTCTTCCGGGACCACCGGAAAATCCACGGTGGTAGGGTACACCCGGCGGGACATCAATACCTGGGCGGAATTGATGGCCCGCTCCCTGGCCGCGGCCGGCGCCCACAAGAACGACATCATCCACAACGCCTACGGGTACGGGCTCTTCACCGGGGGCCTGGGGGTCCACTACGGGGCCGAGAAGCTGGGAGCCTCAGTCATCCCCATCTCCGGCGGAAACAGCAAGCGCCAGATCGTCATCATGCAGGATTTCGGGTCCACGGTTTTGACCTGCACCCCCTCCTACGCCCTTTTCCTGGCGGAAACGGCGGACGAGATGGGGGTGGATTTTAAAAAGCTGAAGCTGAAAGTAGGAATCTTCGGGGCCGAGCCCTGGTCGGAGAAGATGCGGGACGAGATCGAGCGCAAGCTCAACATCCAGGCCATCGACATCTACGGGCTGAGCGAAGTCATCGGCCCGGGAGTGAGCATTGAGTGCCTCGAGGCCAAGCGGGGCCTCCACATCTTCGAAGACCATTTCATCCCCGAGATCATCAGCCCGAAGACCGGCGAAGTTCTTCCTTACGGGCAGAAGGGGGAGCTGGTCTTCACCACCATCACCAAGGAAGCCTTCCCCCTCATCCGCTACCGGACCCGGGACATCTCTGTTCTCTATCCTGAGCCCTGCAAGTGCGGAAGAACCCACGTGCGGATGGAGAGGGTGAGCGGGCGCAGCGACGACATGCTCATCATCCGGGGGGTCAACGTCTTCCCCTCCCAGATCGAATCCGTCCTGATGAACATCGAGGGGGTGGAACCGCACTACCTCCTCATTGTGGACCGGCAGGGGACCCTGGACACCCTGGAGGTTCACGTGGAAGTGAACGAAAAGGTATTCTCCGATGAAGTCAAAAACCTCCAGAATCTGGGGAGGAGGATCGAGAAGGAGATCAAGGACCTCCTGGGGGTAAACGCGGGAGTGAAGCTGGTGGAACCCAAGACCATCCAGCGAAGCGAAGGGAAAGCGCAGCGGGTAATCGATAAAAGAAAAATCTAGATTCTGGATCCTAGATAGTGTTTATCCGGAAACCCTATTTTCCCCTCCCCCTCGAGAGGCATAAGCGCTAATTTAATCCCCCCTTTGAAAAAGGGGGGAATTAAAGGAAAAAACCTCTAAGTTAGCGCTTATGC
>Ga0315294_10010592_pt1 | contig 10114 bp, 7 predicted proteins | sample YL17G13_40_MG_FD_203626 | JGI IMG/M metagenome (GOLD analysis project Ga0315294, IMG submission 203626) | Sediment microbial communities from Yellowstone Lake, YNP, Wyoming, USA - YL17G13_40 | ecosystem: Environmental > Aquatic > Freshwater > Lake > Sediment | place: USA: Wyoming | collected...
TGCCGCCGGGCACGTGACCGTTCGCCACGTCATTGGCGCTGCCGCCATCGCCGAGCGAAATGTAGAGGTACCCATCGGGTCCAAATCGCAGGGTGCCCCCATTGTGGTTGGATTGAGGTTTGTCGATGCGGAGGATCTCGCGCCGGCTGGCCGGATCGACCTGGTTAGGATTGGCGGGATCGATCCGCCACTCGGCAAGGACCGATTGGTGGTTGTTCGTTGCCCCGGCGGGCATCACATTGACGAAATCCGCCGCACCGGCGATCGGCTCGGACGTGTAGGTGTAGATCAGGGGATGATGCACGAAATCGGGATGGGTCGCCAAGCCCAGCAAACCTCGTTCATCGTAGTTGCCCAACGTCACCAGGCGGCTGCGCACGTCCAGCAAAGGCGTCGGCAGCTTGCCGGCCCCTTCGTTCACGACCCACGCCAGACCCGCCTGATCGTAGACGAACATGCGCCGGCTGCCGTCGTCCGGCACGGCCAGACCCAGCGGCGCGCTCAGACCGTCGACGACTGTCTGCAACTCGATGGTGAGGTCCCCTTTGATGATGCGCTCCGCAATGGGATTCGTTATGGGCGTCGTGTTCACGGTGACCGTCACGGCTGCCGAAGTCGTCGTAGCGCCCGCGTTATCCGTGGCCACGGCCGTCAGAAGATGGGTGCCGGGGTACAGAGTAACCGACTTGGCGTAAGGGCCGGTGGTGGCTGACCCAAGGGAGTCCTTGCCGTCGAAGAATTCCACCTTCGCCACGGTGCCGTCACTGTCGCGGGCGGCGGCTTGGATCGTTAGGGCGGCGGGAGAGATGAGTGCCGCGCCGTCAGCGGGACTGGTGATCGAAACGGAAGGCGGCGAATTGGGCGCGGGCGGCGTTGTATAAACGACGACGAGCGTGCCGACGCTCCCACCGCTTTCACGGGACGCGAAGCCGCGCACGGAGCGAAAAGAGGATTCCGCCCGCGAGGTCAGGAGCCACCCGAAGTTCTGGGACGGGTCGTTCGCCCAGAGCTGCACGTCGGCGACCAGGCCGGAACCGCTCCAGGAGTATTTTGCGTTGCCCGTGACCCCCGTCGAGGCGCTGGCGGTCGCAACCGCATCGCTCTTGGCCCCGGGCGTGGTCCAGTCGGCCGTCCCCAGCATCCGGGCGTTCCAAGTTGTCTCGCCCGGCGTGGCGGACGAGCCACTGTTGCCGGTCTTGGTCCCTTCCTTCCAGCTTGCCAGCAACCGGAACACATCGAACATTGAGGCAACCGGCCCGCTGGCAGGCACCTTCACCAGGGTCAGTTGGACGGTCGCCGAAGTGACGGTCGATCCGGGTGGGATGCTGCTGACATCGAACCGCAATAAACCGCGGCGCACGCTGCCGGTGCCGTCCGTGCCGGCGTCAAACCAGGGGGTTGCCCCCGCGTTGTTGCCGGGGCTGCCGTCGTTGATGAATGTGTCTTCGGTGACGGTTAGATTGGCGACTGCGGCCAGAATAATACGGCAAGACCTAAACTCCACAGCAGGATGTTGATACGCAGTCTCATCTTGGCGTCTCCCCATTTCGTTGGTGCTGCTCTTGCGATTGTGGTAAACGTGGGTGTCTCTCGTCCCCTGTCCATAATTCTGCCCTCGCTCAGTCGTTTGAATGCCACCCTGCCTGACGCACGGATCGATGACCCGGATGCTTCGGCCCACACCTTACGCTGAATCGAGCTCTTTCATTCAGTCACGGATACGCACCCCCCGTGCGCAAGTTCGTGAAAAGTGCGGAACGCTCTGTCTGGCCCGGCGTGGTCACTACATTCGTTTTGGCTCGTCAGGATGGACATCGCCGGGACTTGTCGGTAAGCTGGTCCGTCAAGCGTGCGACAACGGTAGCTTGTGAACGTTTACTCAACAGGAGATCAGGCATGTCTCAAGAAGAAGTTCCTCTCAATCGACGGCGGTTTTTGCAGACCGCGGTCCAGGCGGGCGCCCTGCTGGTGGCCCCGCAAGTGATTCCCGGTACGGCGCTCGGCCAAGGCGGCCGTGCGGCCCCCAGCGAGCGAATCGTGCTCGGCGGCATCGGGATCGGCAATCGCGGCGGGTATGATCTGGGGTGTTTTCTGCACGAGCCGGACGTCCAGTTCGTCGCCGTGTGCGACGTGAAGGCCGCACGCCGCAAGGCCGTCAAGGAAATGGTGGACGCCAAGTACGGCAGCCAGGATTGCGCCACGTACATCGACATGCGCGAGCTGCTGGCCCGCAGCGACATCGACGCGGTGCTGATCGCGACGGGTCCGAACTGGCATGCGACCGCCGCGATCCTGGCGGCCAAGGCCGGCAAGGACGTGTACTGCGAAAAGCCCTGCACGAAGAATATCGCGCAAAGCCTGACGCTGGCGGAGGTGTTTCGCCGGACCGGCCGCGTGTTCCAGGCCGGCACGCAGCGCCGCAGCCTGCCTAATTTCGCCTACGCCATCGAGCTGGCCCGCAGCGGCAGGCTCGGCAAGCTCCATACCCTCTACGCCCACCCGATGGGGCTGAAAACCGTGAGCAGCGGCTGGCTCCCGGCGGAATCGGAACCGCCCAAGGAAGAGGTGGACTGGGACCTGTACCTCGGACCGGCAGCTTGGCGCCCCTTCAACCGCAAGCTGCTTGACGGCTTCAACTTCGAAAAAGGCGGCGGCATGGTTGGCGGTTTTGGCGGCGGCGGGTGCCTGGAATGGGGGTCCCATTGCGTGGACCTGTGCCAGTGGGCCAACGACGCGGATGACACCGCCCCCGTGGAGTACGAGCCGAAGGGCAACCAGTTGCACGCCCGCTATGGCAACGGCGTCAAGCTGATCCTGCGCAACGATGGATGGCTTCCGCTGGGCTCGTGCCCGGTGCGGTTCGAGGGGGAAACGGGCTGGGTGGAGACGGGCGACGACGCCGAGATCATGGCGAGCTCGCCGGCCCTGCTGGCCCGCCGGGGCGCCAAGATCCCCGGCTACCCCGCGGATTTCCACATTCGCAACTTTCTGGATTGCGTCAAGACGCGGGCCAAGACGCGGGCCGACGCCGACGTGGCCTGCCAGGCGCATATCGCCTGCCATGCGGCCAACATCGCTCTATTCTTGGGCCGCAAGGTCAACTACGATCCGGTGAAGAACGAATTCCCCGGCGACGAAGAGGCCAACCGTTTGCGGTCCGAGGCGCTGCGCGAACCGTGGCGGCTGTGACCGGGGGAAGTGTGAAGTGTGATGTCTGATATTTGAAGTAAGAAGACGCTCTCCCAAATCAAAAATCAGCCATCGAACTTCAAACCTGTAAGGGGACGATTATGAGCCAAGACGGAGTTCTTTTCGACCGGCGGCGGTTCTTGAAGCGGGCGGCCCGGGCGGGCGCCTTGTTGGCGATGCCGCACGTGATTCCGGGCACGGCCCTCGGCAAGGACGGCGCGGTCGCCCCCAGCGAGCGGATTGTGCTGGGCGGTATCGGGATCGGCAATCGAGGCACATACGACCTGGGGTGCTTCCTGCATGAGCCGGATGTCCGGTTTGTGGCCGTCTGCGACGTGAAGGGCGACCGCCGCAAGGCGGTCAAAGAGATGGTCGATGCCCGGTACGGCAGCCGGGATTGTGCCACGTACATCGACTTGCGCGAGTTGCTGGCCCGCAGGGACATCGACGCGGTGCTGATCGCGACAGGCCCGAGCTGGCACGGGACCGCCTCGATCCTGGCGGCCCAGGCCGGCAAGGACGCGTACTGCGAGAAGCCTTGTACCAGGAACATCGCCCAGAGCCTGGCGCTGGCCGAGGTGTTCCGCCGAACAGGCCGCGTGTTTCAGGCCGGCACCCAGCGCCGCAGCCTGCCGAATTTTGCCTACGCGGTCGAGCTGGCCCGCACCGGCAAGCTCGGCCAGCTTCAGGCCCTCCACGCCCATCCGATGACGCTGAAGACGGAGAGCAGCGGCTGGCTCCCGGCGCAACCCCAACCGCCCCAAGAGGAGGTGGATTGGGATTTGTACCTCGGGCCGGCGGCCTGGCGGCCTTTCAACCCGGCACATCTCCGCAGCTTCGACTTCGAAGAGGGCGGAGGGCTCGTCGGCGGCGGGTGTCTGCCCTGGGGCTCGCATTGCGTGGACCTGTGCCAGTGGGCCAACGACGCCGACGCGACGGCCCCCGTCGAGTACGAGCCGAAGAACGGGCAGGTGCATGCTCGCTATGCCAACGGCGTCAAGCTGATCCTACGCACGGATGGCTGGCTGCCGCTGGGCACGTGTCCGGTGCGATTTGAAGGGGAAACGGGCTGGGTGGAGACGGGGGATGACGCCGAGATCGTCGCGAGCGCGCCGGGGCTGCTGGCTCGGAGGGGAGCCAAGATCCCCGGCTATCCCGCGGACTTCCACATTCGCGACTTCCTCGATTGTGTCAAGACGCGGGCCCGGACGAGGGCCAACGCCGACGTGGCTTGTCAGGCCCATATCGCCTGCCACGCGGCCAATATCGCGTTGTTCCTGGGCCGCAAGGTCAACTACGATCCCCAGAAGAATGAATTTATCGGTGACGAGCAAGCCAACCGGCTGCGCTGCGAAGCGTTGCGTGAGCCGTGGCGGCTGTGACAAGGGGAAGTGTGACGTGTGATGTTTGATGTGAGAAGTAAGAAGACACTCTCCCAAATCAAAAATCAACCATCAAACTTCAAACTTATGAAGGGACGAATATGATGCTTACGAGTCGATGCTTCAGATGGTGTGCTCTTCTTCTCGTGGTGGCGGCGTCCACGATGGCCGCCGGCCAAAACAGCACCACTTCTGCTGACAAACAGAACCCCAAGGAGAGAGAACTCAAACTGATCGGTGTGCTTCAGTCGGATGCGCCGCCCGCGGAAAAAGCGATCACGTGCAAGCGACTGGCTGTCTATGGAACGCAGGAAGCGGTCCCGGCTCTGGCGCCGCTGTTATTGGACCAGGACCTGTCATCGTGGGCACGGACCGCTCTGGAGGCGATTCCCGGTCCGGCGGCGGACGCGGCCCTGCGCGAGGCGCTGGGCAAGGCCCAGGGCCGGCTGCTGGTGGGGGTGATCAATTCGATTGCCGTGCGGCGCGACGCCCAGGCGGTGGACGGCCTTACGGCAAAGCTCAAGGAGGCCGACGCGGACGTGGCCTCGGCGGCGGCCGTCGCCTTGGGCCGCATCGGCGGCGCGCAGGCCGCCAAGGTGTTGGAAGGAGCCCTGGCCGAGGTGCCGGCCCTCGTCCGTCCGGCGGTGGCCGAGGGCTGCATTCTGTGTGCGGAGCGGTCCCTTGCCGAAGGGAAATCCAGCGATGCCGTGAAGATGTATGACACGGTCCGCCAGGCGAATCTGCCCAAGCAGAAACTTCTCGAAGCGATTCGCGGGGCGATTCTGGCCCGGGGGTCTGCCGGGATTGGGCTATTGGTCGAGCAGTTGGAGTCGCCGGACAAGGCGCAGCTCGGCATCGGATTGCGCACGGCCCGCGAGCTTCCCGGCCGCGAGGTGACGGAGATCTTGGCTGGCCAGATGAGCCGATTGAGTCCGGACCGGCAGCCTTTGCTGCTTCTGGCCTTGGCCGATCGCCGCGACGCCGCCGTGCTGCCCGCCGTTCTCAAAGCGGCCCAAAGCGGCCCGAAGGCGCTGCGGATCGCGGCCCTCGAGGTTTTGACGCGACTGGGCAACGTTTCCTGCGTGCCGGTGTTGCTGGAGGCCGCGACGCAGGACGATGCGGAGCTGGCGCAGACCGCGAAGCTGACGCTGGCGTACCTGCCCGGCAAAGACGTGGACGCCGACCTGCTGGCCCGTCTGCCGCAGGCGGCGGGCAAAACGCGCCAGGCTCTCATCGAGCTGGCGGGGCAGCGGCAAATGGACGGAGCCCTTTCCGCGATCATGTCCAGTGTCGAGGATGCGGATGCCGGGGTTCGCAGCGCTGCCGTGCAAGCCGTCGGCGTCATGGGCGCGGAGAAGCAGGCGTCCGACCTTGTGAAGCTCCTCCAGAAGACCCAAATCGCTAAGGATCGCGCGGACATCGAGAAGGCTCTCCTGACGATCAGTGGCCGGTCGGGAGCCGGTTGCGTGCCGTGCTTGCTCCCACTCATGCAGAACAGTGACATCACTCTTCGCACCATCGGACTGCATGCGCTGGCCGTGGCCGGCGGGCCCGAGGCCCTGAGCGCCGTGAAGGCTGCCCTTGCCGACAAGGAGGAGACCGTTCAGGATGAGGCGGCGCGCACCTTATCGACCTGGCCGAACAATTGGCCCGGCGACGCGGCGGCGGCGGAAGCCCTTCTGACGTTGGCCAAGTCCGGTAAGAAGATGTCGCACCAAGTGCTGGGATGGCGGGGCTACCTGCAATATATCCGTGGGGACAAGAATCTCAACGACAGCGCGAGAGTGACGAAGGTCAACGAATTGCTGCCCCTGATCCAGCGGCCCGAAGAGAAGCGGCTGGTCATCGGGGTCATCGGCGCCATCCGAACCGCCGGGGCGCTGGAACTGCTGACAACGCTTGCGTCGGACCCGGCCGTCGCCGAGGATGCCTGCTCCGCGATCGTCAACCTCACCGGCCGGAACATGCAAGGCGCCTCCCGACAGCAGCGGCAGAAGGCCCTGGAGACGGTGGTCGAAAAATCGAAAAACGACGCCACGAAGAAGAAAGCGGAAGATAGGCTGAAGGAAATCCGGTGAGAGCCGTCTATGGATGAAGCCCGGAATGGTATTCGGGAGGAAAGGATGCTCAAGACGAAATTGGACGTGGACCAGGTATTCAGAGTTTATGTTAAGGAGGTCACAAATGAAGAAAGCACTGATGGTGGTTGTGGTCGTGGCGTTGGCGATTGCTCTGCCCGCGGTCGCGGCGGACAATACGATCAAGGGCAAGTTGGACATCCAGTTCAACAGCCGGGTCCAAGTGGACAGCGCCGGAAATTCTACCGTGGGAGTGAAGGACGTCTATACCTTCGATCTGACGGTGGTCGATACGCTCGGTTTCCAAGGAACGATTCAGAGCCTGCCGACCATCCTGACCGCTCGGATGGGAAGTGAGAAGCAGAGGGCGGCCTTGACCTATAACCTGAATTTGCTGATCGCGAACCCCGCGAATCTGACCCAGAAGAAATCGGTGGGCAAGCTGGTGGGGGAAGTGCAGATCGACAAGCAGGGAGTCTATCATTTCGATGAGGGCACCCTCCGGATCGCCGTCGATGCGGCGGGCAAGGCCACGGGGTTCGAAAGCGCTTTTCGCGGCACGGCGGCCGGCAAGCCTCCGAAGAGCAACAGCCTGTTGGAAAGAGTCAAGAAGCAGGCGCAAACCATCACGAGGCAGGTGAAGGGCAAAACGGTCAGCCTGATCGTGAAAGACTACGACATCATGACCCTGCGCGGTCTGGTCCTGGCGGCCGGACCCGTCCGGACCTACCCGGAAACCACGGTCAATGGCGAGATGATGTACGACTACGAGCGCAGCGCGTGGTATTTCCGCAACCTCACCATGACCTGTCAGGTCGAGGGCAAGACCGTTACCGACAAGTTGAGTGGCAATATCAAATGGGTCGAGAGCCCGCAGCGGAAATCCAACGGTCAGGGCCAGTACGAATTCGATGTCCGGTTCAATGAACCGGAGCAGGCGAGCGGTGAGGCCGCCGTTTTCCAGAAGGCGGACGATGAAGCCGCGTTCTTCGCCACGGACACGAGTCTGCCGTCTCTGACGGGGACGGCCAAGTACGTGGATCGGTTCCGCGGCGATACGGTGACTTCGTCGGCCGTGGCGATCGATCTGGTCGGCAACAACCTGAACAAGACCCAGGTCGTGAACGCCTTCAAGCTGATCTGGCTGGTTAGCGTGGTGCCCGTCAACGCCGAGTAGGCGATTTCCACAAACGCGAAAAAGCCCGCGATGCGAGTAACGCGTCGCGGGCTCTTTCCCCAGATCCCTGGGATTTGCCGCTTTGCGCCAGAGGCATGAGAAGAGGACAAGGCGATACGGCGATATCTCTTCCGCGCGTGTGCTGCAATTGCCATGTGAACTCGCCCAGCGCTACCGGAGGTACTCATGGACGATATTCCGACTATTGTTTGCCACAGCTCCCGGATTCAGACAACCATTGACAAAGAGTGGCTCAAAACCATCTATGCAGAAGCATGGAGGCAGTATACACACGAAGACATACTTAGTCAGCAACGCAACATCTTTTTCTGGGGATTCAGGCTGCTTTGATAGCCATTTTGATGGGTGTATCTAGTTCTTTAATCCAGATGAATCCTCTACAGCTTGAAGGATGTAAGCTGCATATAGGATTTGGGTTACTGGGCATAATCGCCATAGCGTTTTCGATCTTTTCATTACTGCTTGCGAATTACTGGGCTGCGGTCACTCGTGCTGGCCGAGGTTACATAATGGCTCGGTGGTCAATAGTTCGCATGGTTGAGACAATGATAGGTGTTGGACAAGTCAATCTTGCTGGGTTTGAGGCATCTTGGAAGGCACATTCTGCGAAAGATCCCTTACAGGAGTATCGGCCCTTCCCTGGTATTGTAGGTCTCAGTGACATCAGAATCCCACCCGTTGAGCGAATGCGTGGATGGTCATCAATTCTTGGCGTAATCTTTATCGTTCGCTGTCTCTGGGTCTTGTTCTTCCTGATCGGTATGGTTCTCTTGGTTGGAACGCTCTGCGTTTGCCTCAAATGATCAGGAGGGATAGGGCGCGCATAAACGCATTTCACATTCTCTTCCTCGGGGAGGGCCAAGCCCGCGAAGGTAGAGGCGAGTTGACGGCAAGAGGCAGGACACGAGAGAATACGCATGAACCCGTGTGAATCCATGAAATCCGTGTCCAATAGAGATTCACCTCACACAAAGCCACAGAGCTACAAAGTCTGAAAAGCCCTTGGCAATGGTCTCACTTGTTGCGATGGAGCCATCACCAAGCTGCGTTTGACGATTCCACCCATCATGTTGGGCGACTTCGCGTTTGCCTTGCAGCATCGCCGGATTGGCGATGAAATGCGAACACCGGCCGTGTATCATGCGTCCTATCGGAGGTGTCTATGTTGAATCGGTGTGTTTGGGCGACTGTGATGGCGGTCCTCGGGGTGGTGTTGAATGTGCCGGCCCTCGCGCGGCCGGCGACGTTCAGGTTCGATTTCGGCCCTGGGCCGGTGGGCGAGGGCATGACGCGGGTCGTGCCGGAGATGATCTACAGCGAGTCGGCCGGCTTTGGTTTTGAGCCGGGGGCTTCAATCAAGGCGGTGGATCGTGCCGGCGGCGATCCGGTGACCGGCGACTTCTGTACGGCGAATGAGCCCTTTTTCTTTTCCGTGGCTGTGCCCGACGAGGGCAACCACCGCGTGACGGTCGCACTTGGCGACCGCGAGGCCGAATCGGTTATGACCATCAAAGCGGAGCTTCGGCGGCTGATGGTCGGGGAGGTTCGCACGGCGCCGGGCGAATTTGAGAAGGTCACTTTCATCGTCAACACCCGGACTCCCAAAATCGCCGCGGTCGGAGATCGAGACTGGCGAGGTCCGTCTCAAGGCGCCGCGCGAGACGACGCAGGAGGCGTGGGCGGCGTTCATCGACCTCAACGCCATGAGCAAGCGGTTCTATGAAGCCCTGGGGCCGGAGAAGTCTGCATTGGCCTTCGCCGCTCCTGAAGGCCGCCAGGACAATACCCACCACAACAACTACGGCTCGTACGAGCTGGCCAGGTGCATTCTCCAGGGCATCCGGGACAACAAGCTCGGCATCGCCAAGGACATCGTCGATGACTTCAGGGGCTTCGATCCGGCACATCCCGATCCGCCGGAGACGCTCTCAACACGTCCGGTGGGAGGAGGTCGTCACGATTGCCCGCCCTTGCGGAGCAGCTCTTCGAGCCGCTGAAGCTCGCCGGATTTCATGTGGTAGCTATGCTCCGAGTCAGGGAAGCGGCCGGTCTTCACCTCGTCGGTGTACCTCTGAAATGCCTCGACGGAGCGGGCGCCCAGATCGCCAAAGGCCTTGGCGAACTTGGGAGGATGTCCGGCCGAGAGCCCCAGGATGTCTGGAGCGATGAGAATCTGCCCATCGCAGCCTGGCCCTGAGCCGCAACTGATCACCGGCACAGCGGACTTGGCTGTGATAACCTGGGCAACTTCGGCGGCCGTTCCTTCG
>Ga0315294_10010593_pt1 | contig 10113 bp, 8 predicted proteins | sample YL17G13_40_MG_FD_203626 | JGI IMG/M metagenome (GOLD analysis project Ga0315294, IMG submission 203626) | Sediment microbial communities from Yellowstone Lake, YNP, Wyoming, USA - YL17G13_40 | ecosystem: Environmental > Aquatic > Freshwater > Lake > Sediment | place: USA: Wyoming | collected...
CCCCATACTAACCCACACCCCCGCCGGGCGGCCGCGCGGGCGGTGTGGGGGGGGGGGGGGGGGTTGGGGGGGGGGGGGGGGGCCGCCCCGGGGCGCCGCCGCCGGCCCGCGCTGTCACCCTCCCACCCTCCCACCCTTCCCTCTTCCACCAGATCTCGTACCGGTACCTGCGCAACATCACGATCCCCGCCGCGTTCATCACCAAGAGCGACGGCGCGGCCCTCAAAGACCTGGTCAAAGCGGGGGACGCGTACGTGACCCTGGACTGGGGCGACGTCCTCCCCAAAGCGTCCACCGTGGAGTGGGAGTTTTGGTCCAACTCCAATGACCAGTGCGGCGCGGTGTGCGACGTGCAGAAAGAGTTCATCAAAGAGTTTGTGCCCGCCGCGCGCGCGCTCGAAGGCGCCTGGACCCGGTTCACGCCGCACTACATCGTGTGGGTGTGTCCATCGGCCTACCGGGGGTCGTCCGAGTGCAAGAGCCAGTGCACGCACGGCGGGCGGTACTGCACGCCCGACCCCGACGGCGACCTGCGCGCGGGCTACTCGGGGGCCGACATCGTCGCCGAAAACCTGCGCCAGTTGTGCGTGTTTAAACTCGCCAACGCCACTACCAAGCCCTGGCTCTGGTGGGACTATGTGACGCGGTTTGGGGAAAGCTGCACGATGGCGTCTAAAAAGTATGGACCCGACTGCGCGGAGAAGGTGTTTTCCGACGTCGGCGGCACAGATTGGTCGTCCCTGGACGCCCTCCGCGCCTGCGTGGGCAACGTGGGGCGGGACGAGCCCAACGCGATGCTCGACGCGGAGATGGCGCGCCAGCGCGGGGGCGGCGACGCGGGGGAGGTGTTCATCCTGCCGACCATTCGCATCAACCAGCGCCAGTACCGGGGCAAGCTGGCGTACGACGACGTGCTGCGCGCCATTTGTGCCGGGTTTGCGGATGGCGCCCAACCCGCGGCGTGTGCCGCCGCGGCGGGCGACGCGTGCCGCTCCGGTTCCGCCGGCGCCGCCGCGTGCGCCGCCAACACGGACGGCAAGACCGCGTGCCGCAACACGGCGACCGGGTACGAGTGCGCGTGCGGGTCCGGCTTCATTTCCCACGTCGGCCCCGGCGGCTCGGAGACCTGCCTCAACATCAACGAGTGCGTCTCCGCTTCGCCCGCCGACCTCGACCCCAAGTGCACGTGCGACCGGTGCGCGTGCAAGGACACGTACGGCGGGTACGAGTGCATCGCCGACATCAAGGACGAGTGCGCGCGCGACCATGGCGGGTGCTGGCGCAAGACGTACACGATCCGCGGCAAGCGCACCGAAGTCTCCGCCTGCCGCGACCGCCTGCCCGAATTTAGAGACGCGGCGGCGCACGGCCGCCTCACGCCCGACTTTCCGCTGCACGAGTGCGCGTGCCCGCCGTGTTTCACCGAGTTTAAACAAAACGGGCGCACCGAGTGCGTGCCCAAGTGCGACCTGGACGCGTGCGACGCGGCGACGGGCGTGTGCTCCTCGGCGCCGGGCGGGGCGGGGGCGCCGGTGTGGGTGTCTGCCTTGGTCGCGCTCGCGTCGCTCGCGGCCGTCCTGGGCGGCGCGTACGCCGCCTACCGCGTCCGCCTGCGGGCCGCCATGGCGTCCGAGATCCGGGCCATCATGGCGCAGTACATGCCGCTCGACTCGGCGGACGCCGGCGGTGGGGGTGGTGGGGGTGGGGTGCCGGGCGGGGTGTGAGGGGGCGCGTGCTCCCCTGCTGGTCCCACCCCCCCTGTCCTTCCTTGCCCATCACCCATCCCAGGCGCGCGCACGGCGGCGCCTTTTTCCCCGGTTTTGCGCCCCGCGCGCGTGTAGGACGCACACTGAACTCTCGACACATGGGCCGGGCGGGGGAGCGAGAGAGAGACGGTGGATGGGCGAGAGGAGGGAGAGTCTCTCGGCCGCAGCCCATCTTCTCAACCCCGCACCCCCGCCCTCCTCCGCCGCTCCCCAGTCTTGCAGGGGCGGGGCCACACTAAATCAAAAACGGCGCGCCAGAAAAATATGGGCGGGAGCGCTGCGTGGGGAGTGAAAGGGGCGCGGCCTAGAATCGTAGGGGGGGGGGGGCGCGGCCGGCAAGAGGCCGACGCGCCGCGCGCGCCCCGGCGGCCGGGGGTGATGATGCGAGGGACACAATGCGCGGATGGGGTCGGTGTTGGGGTGGGGAGGGGTGCGGCTGCGCCCGGCGGCGCCGACAGCTGGTCAGCGCCCAACCAAAATCGGGGCCGCCGCCGCCCGGGCGGCCCGCAGGGAGGCGCCCCGCGGGGAACCGAGCCAAAATAGGACGGCGCGCGGCCCCGGGTGGGAGACGCGCGCGCCGGGGGGGGACAACAATAGAAAAAAACTCACGGCGCGACGACGTCGAGGCCGTCGCCGCCGCTCCCCGCGCCCGCAGGCATGACCGACCCCCACAGGTCGACCGACCGGTCGCAGCAGTCGAACGGGAGACAGGACGCGGCAAAGGCGGCCTCGGCGGGCGCGGCGGGCGCGGGGCGCGGCGGCACGCGCCGCGCGCCGGGCGAGTCGCCCAGGGGCGAGTCGGGCGACGGCGCGCGCCCCAGAAACGGCCCCTCCCGGGGCGAGTCGGCCGACCCCGCGGACGAGGGCGGGCCCCGCGGGGACGCGGCCTCGTCGGCGGCCTCGGCCAGGGCCGGCAGCGCGCGACCCCCGCCCCCGCCGTCGGCGCTCGCCGCGCCAAACGCGGGCTCCGCGCTCGGCACCGCCACGCGCGCGTCCAGCGAGTCGTCGGAAGGGACGTGGGGGAGGCCAGAGGCGGGCAACGACACCCACGACGGTATGCGCGAGCGCACGCGCCCCGCGCGCGCGCCCGCGCGCGCCGCGCCCGCCTTGCGCGCCGCGGCCTCGCCCGACAGCCGCAGCATGGCGGCGTCGAGCGCGCCCTCGACACCGCAGTTGGCGGCGATGGCGGAGAGCTTGCCCCAGGCGGCGCGCTCGCCGCAGCGCGCGGCTTCGCGCAGGTCGGCGGACGTCGGGTTGGTTATGCTTTTCGCCACCCGCGACAGCGCGTGCGGCAGCACCAGCGTGACGTCCCCCTCCCACGCCTGGCACGCGACCTTGAGCCAGCGCATGCGGCGCGGGAACGCGGCCATGAGTTGGCCGCACCGATGCTTCCATTCAGCCTCCAGCAGCACACCCAACGCGCGGGGGAGCGCCGCTTTGAGTTGCAGCCAGGGGACGACGTGGGGATTGGTTTGGGAGACGAGAAAGTAGTTGACGTTGAACATTTCCGACAGCGACTGCATCGGCAGGTCCTCCTCGAGAGACCCGTCGCGCCAGCGCCGCCCCGCGTCGCGCCCGCCTTCCGCCGCAAACGGGACGAGGCGGCCGGCGGCGTCGCGGCAGAGCAGGTCTTGCGGCAGGAAGAGCAGCGGAAACGCGGACGAGCACGCGACCGCCGACCAGACGACGACATGGGGCGCGGTCAGGTAGTTGAGCACGCGCGGGGGTTCCAGGGTGTCGGCGGGGGAGACCGCCACGTTGAGGACGCGGCCCGAGTGTTGAAAGGCTTGGAGAAAGGTGGCGTCGCCGAGGAGCCGCCGCAACCTTTTCGCCAGCACCTCGTTGTCCTGCAGCGTGCCCTTGAGCAGCAGGTGGCGGGCAAACTGGGAGGCGGTGGAGTTGGCGAAAAAGGAGAGGTCGAACGCGTCGGCGTGCGCAAACATCTCGTCGAGCTCGGCGTCGGACCGGGTCGCGATCGTGGCGGCGACAATGGCGCCGGCGGACGAGCCGGCCAGGACGCGTGGGAGGAGGCGGGCGTCCAGCAACGCCTTGACGACGCCGACATGAAACGCGCCGAGCGCGCCGCCGCCCGAGAGGACGAGCGCGGTGCGCCCGAACGCGTGCCGCGTCTCCCGCACGAAGTTAAGCGTCTCGTCGAGCGGCACCCGGCCGTCGGCCGCGGCGTCGGCGACGGCGGCGAGGTGGAGCGCGACCTCGTCGGTGTAGGCGCGAATGGGTTCCGGCGCCACCCGAAACGCTTCGTGCACCGCGGCCGACGCCATATTGCCCAGGTTGCGCAGCAGGTCGGTGCGCAGGGCGAACATCATCTCGGCGGTGTCGCCGCGCGCGCGGACGGAGCGGAGGTGGTCGAGGCGCGAGGTGAGCAGGCGGCGGTCGTAGACCCGCGTCTCGGCCCGCCACCGCGCGAGCGCGGCCGCGGGACTAGTCCCGTCCGCGCAGTCGAGCTTGGTGGCGGCGAGCGACCAGTCTGCATAGGTGGCCGCCTCGTGCATGTCGGCGCGTAGCGCCTTGCGCCGCCCGTAGTCGCCGCGCGCGCGGTCGGTGGCTTCGGCGAGGGCGCGGCGACCGTAATACCCCGCGACGGCGGCGACGAGGGCGACGTGCCAGCGGCGGAGGACGGCGGCCGACCCGGGGCGGGAGCGCAGCCAGGGGGTGGTGACCGGGGCGGCGGCCCGGCCAGCCGCGGCAAAGGCCGCGGCCACCAGCGCCCGCGCCAGCGACTGCCAAGAGCGGCCGGCGAGGAGGGCCAGCGCGAGCGCGCGGCGCGCCGGCAAAGTGAGGAGCGCGAGCGCGCTCGCCGCGGCGCCGGCCGCGGACGGCATGGCGGGAGGCGGGTGGGCTGCGGGAGGGGAGGGCGTGAGGTGTCGGGCGGGCGGCCGTGAAAAAGGGCGGCGGCGGGCGACGACGGCCGCGCCGCGGGCGCCCCAGCCCGCGCCCGCCGCCGCCGCCGCCGCCCCCTCGCGCGTGTCGGAGCGATCTCACGCGCTCTCGGGCGAGGGCGCCGCGCCGCGGCCGGCGCCGGGCGACGCCGTTGGCGCCCGGATGGATGCCAGCCGCGCGCCGCGCCACGCCGCCGCCCCGCGCACCCGGCGGCCGCGCTCGGGCGACGAGAGCAAAGGTCGCGGTGACCCACGCGGTCACGACGCGGTCGCCATGGCGCGGGGTCCGAGAGAGTGGTCTGCGCCCGCTCGCGGCGCCGGCGTTCGCGCGCAGTCCCCCCCCACACCTCCGCCCTCTGCGACATGCCCGCCCTGGCCCTGCCTTCGCTGCCTGCGTCGGCCAAGAACGCTGCCGCCAACCTGTCGTACGGCGCGTGGCGCCTCGCTCGGTCGACCGGCCGCGCGTCCTGGATCGCGGTCACCTCCTTCCTGGTGCTCGCCGTGCCTCTGATCATCGAACTGGACCGGTAGGATGAGTGGAGAAGGCGGGGCGGGGCGCGGCGGCGCCATCGCGCGCGGCCCTCCACGACCGCCCTCCTCCCTCCCTCGGCCCCCCCCTGCCCCCCCCCCCCCCAGCGAGGCCCAGCTCGTCGAGTTTGAGAGCCAGCAGCTGGGCGCGCTGACCGGCAAAGAGTCGTGAGAGAAGAGGGATTCGTTGGCTGCTGCGGTCGCTCCTCCGTCCCGCCGCACGATGGCGTCGCCCAGGTCGAGGTAGGCGTGGCATCGGGGTGGAGCGGTCGGCGGGTGGAGGGCGGCGGCGGCCGCGCGCGGACGCCCCCCTCCCGCCCGCCCACGCCCGCTTCCCCTCCCTCCCCCACCGCCATCATCATCAGCCTGCTCTCCCTGTACCGGCGCGTGCGCCGCGCGCACGCGGCCTGCCTCCCCCCCCCCCTGCGCGCTCTCGGCGACGCGACCGCGCGCTCCGAGTGGGCGGCCATGGTCGCCGCGACCCCCCTGCCGACCGAGGCCATGTGGCGCACGTTTGCGGGCGAGTGGGTGGCGTACGTGGACGCGCTGACCGCGGGCGGCGCGTCGGGCGACTTACCGCCCGCGACACTCTCCCACATGAACGAGGACCAGCGCGCGGCGCTCGCGGGCGTCAAGGCGCAAGCGTTGGCGGCGCGCGGACGCATGGTGCCGGGAGAGGAGGGGGGGTGATGGTGGGGCGCGCGTGTTTGCAGTCAGTCGGGCCCTGCCCTCCTTCCCCCTTCCTTTCTCTCTCTCTCTCTCCTCACGCCGCCAGGAGCGCCTGGAGCTCCGGCAGCCCTTCCGCGCGCAGGTTGTCGACCAGCACGCGCGCCCCGGCCACGTCGCCGGCCGGCAGCGCCGCGACGGCGGCCAGGAACGCGCGCGCGCGCACGTTGGCCGCGGCCGCCGCCGGCGACGCCTCGACCCGCGCCCGCTTGGCGCCCGGCTCCCCGCCGTCCCCCGCCTCGATCGCGGCCGCCCGCGCGCGCGCGTCAGCGACGACGTCGGGGGGCAGGCGGGCGGCGACCGCGCACGCGACGCCAAACGAGTCGTCCGACGCGCCCAGCGCGACGCGGTGGAGCATGGTCACGCCGCCGCCGCCCCCGCCCGCGTCCGCCGCCGTGACGACGTGCATGTTGGCGACGCCGGTGGGGCCGGAGAGGGCGGTGAGCTCGTGGAAATGGGTGGCGAAAAGGACGGGGCAACGCGCGTCGGCCAGCAACGACTCTGAAATCGCGGCCGCCAGCCCCAGCCCGTCCACGGTCGACGTGCCGCGCCCCAGCTCATCCACGATGACCAGGGACGCGGGGGTCGCGCCGCGGAGGATGGCCGCGGTTTCCAGCATTTCCGCCATGAAGGTCGACACGCCGCGCGCCTGGCAGTCGCCCGCGCCGACGCGAGCAAAGATGGCGTCCCTGATCGGCAGCGTGGCCGACGCCGCGGGCACGAAGCAGCCCGCCTGGGCGAGCAGGCACGCGACGCCCGCCTGGCGGATGAACGTCGACTTGCCGCCCATGTTGGGCCCCGTGACGACCGCAAACCAGGACTCCCCCTTGCGCATCGCCAGCGAGTTGGGCACAAAGTCGACGCCGGCCAGCGCCTCGACGACGGGGTGGCGGCAGTCGACGAGGGAGAGCGTCGCGCCGTCTTCCGGCGCCATCGTCGGCCGCACCCAGGGCGCCGGCGCGGACGCGCCGACGGCCGCGAACGAGGCCAGCACGTCGAGCTCGGCGATGAGCTTGCCCACGGTCGCCCACAGGGGCGCAAACGTGGCCGCGACGGCGACCACTTGCGCCGCGAGCGCCACTTGCCGCTGGGCGACCGCCGCGTCCGCAACCCCCAGCTCGTCCGCCGCCGCTTTGAGCGCGGGCGACGTGAACTTGGTGCCGTCTTTGCGGGTCTCCAGCTGGGTGTAGCGGCCGGCGGCCAGTTTGGCGCGCACGCGGCGCTCTTCGGCCGCCGTGAGTCGCAGGCACCGCACCCGGGTGGCCGCCCCGCCCGCGCCGCCCGGCTTGTACCACTCGAGTTTGACGCCCTTGTCGAGGGCGGTGCCCAGGTCTTTGGCCGCGGCTGCCGCGGCGGCCGACACGCGCGCTTCGGCCGCGTCCTTCGCCGCGCGCGCGTCTGCGAGCGAGTCATCATACTCGGCCCGCACCAGGTACTCGTCCGGCACGCGGTCCAGGTCGATGGCGGCCTCGACAAGGGCTTCGAAACGGCCGAGGCCGTCCTCGGCGCGCGCGGCGGCAAACGGGTCGGCGAACCAGGAGGCGAGCACGCCCGCCGTCGCCCCGTCGTGCGCCCGCAACGCCGTCTCGATCGACCCCACGCGCGCGGACGCGCGGTAGAGGGAGCACAGGTCGGCGAGGGTGGCGGTGCCGCGCTCGAGGCGCGCCGCCGCGCGCTCGACGTCGGGCAGGCCGCGCAGCAGCGCGTCGCGCAACGCGCACCGCAGCCCCGCGTCGGCATCCAGCGCCGCCACGACGTCATGGCGGGCGGCGATGGCGGCGGGGTCGCGCATGGGGGATTTGAGCCAGGCAGGGAGGAGGCGCGCGCCGCCGCGCGTGCGCGCGACTCCGAGCAGCCGTGCGAGCGCCGACGCCGCGGGGTCGGCGCCCGGGCGCGCGTCCGCCACGCCGAGCGCGGCGGCGGCGGCGGCGTCCAGGCGCATGGTGGCGTTGGGGGTGAGGAGGGCGAGCGACCAGCGGCCCGAGGCGTCGGCGCCGCCCGCGAGCGCGCCGGACGCCGCGAGCGCACCGGCGACGGCCGACGCGGCGAGCGGGCGGTCGAGCACGTCCCGGTGCTGCTCCACCGATTTGGAGCGCAGCAGGCGGGCCAGGTCGGAGGGGAGGCCTTGCGCGGCAAAGGTGGGGCGGGGGGCGGGGGACACGAGCGCGCCCGCGCGCACAAGCGCGGCCTCTGCGGCCGCGGCCGCCGCCGCCGCCGGCGCGCCCGCGCCGGGCGCCGCCAGCATGGCCTCCCGCACGCCCAGCGACGCCGCCAGCGCCTCCAGGGCGCCATAGCCGGCGTCGTCGTCGAACTCCGCGGCCGCGAGCGTCGCGGCCGCGCCGTCGAGCGCGCACGCGCCGACGCGGCGCGCCCCCGCGGCGCCCGGCGCCGCCAGCACGACCGCCAGCAGCGGTGGGGCGTCGGGCGTGTCGCCGCCGGGCTTGCGCAGGTCGGCGTCAAACGCGGCGAGGCGGCCGGGGGAGCCTTCCTTTGCTTTCTTCCACGCCGCCGCGCCGCCGCCGCCCGCGCCCGTCGGCTCAAACACCGCCACCCGGTGCGACGCCGCGTCCACCAGCAGGTGGCGCAGGGCGGCGGCGTAGGTGGCGCGGTTGAGGGCGACGGCTGCAAGGGGCGAGAGGGGGGCGGGGTGAGGCGGGTCGAGCGCGCGCAGTCCCACCTGCCTCGCCCCCCCACCCCCACGCACTCGGCAGCTCGCCCGCCAGCTGCGTCACCACGGACGGCGTGCGGTACAGGTCGCGCGCCAGCAGGGCGGCGTCGGGGCCGTGCGCGGTCACGACGTCCTGTGGAGGAGGGGCGGGCGAGGGGGCGGTGTCGGCGTCGGCGAGCGCGCGATTGAAACCCGGCGCCGCGCCCCGGCGCGCAGCGCGGCCGCGCCCGCTCCTCCACTCCCCCCCATCGCATCCCTCTCTTCTCACACCTTGCGGTCGAAGAAGCGGACGACGCCCGCGTCGGCGGGCAGCGCCGCAAACCACGCGCAAAAAGCGCGGTCATCGCGCGCGTCGCCGCCGGCGAAGCGGGGGGCGGCGCCCGCGGCGGCGGGGGTGTGGTGGGTCGACATCGCGGTGAGGGGGGGGCGGGCGGCGCGGCGGCCGGGCCGATTGAAGTGTGAAAGCGGGCCTACGGCGCGCGCCATCCACAGCCGCGGCCGGCCTAGACGCGGCGCGGCGCGCCGGCGCCGGCATGGTCACGAGCGCGCCGAACGCCCCTGCCTCGCTGGCGAGCCCGCCGACCGCAGCTGCCGCACCCCCGCCGCCGGCGGCCGCCACCACGACCACCACGGTCCTTGTCCACCTGCTGCACCGCTTCCTGGACATGCGGGACGCCGACACCGAGGCGGCGGCCGCGCTGGCGGGGCTGCCGCCGCTGCGGCTGCGCGCGGCTCGTGCGGGCGACGACGCGGGCGCGCCGTTTCGCCTCGCCGACGTGCCGAGCCTGGAGGCGGCGGGCAAGCTGCTGGAGCGCGCGATGCTGGTCAAGGTGTGTCAAGGGGGTGGGGCGGCGCGCGGGCCGGGCAAAGGGCGACTCGACCTCAGCCCCCATATTCCTCTCCCTCTAGGCCATCGTCGACGTCTGGGGCGAGGGACCCGACGTCTCGGCCGCCGTCGCCGACGCCCTGGCGCGCGGTGGGGCTGCGAAAGCGGCGGCCGCGGGCGCGGGCGGCGCTGCGTGGCGCGTCGCGGTCGACGCGGCCGGCGCGACGCCCGACGCGGAGACGCGCGCCGCCACTGTGGCTGCTTTGGCGCCCCTGACCGATCATCTAACCGGACCCGTGCGCCTCGACCACCCGGAAGTCACGCTGCGCGTGATCCTGGTGCGCGGCGCGGGCGACGGCGGCGCGCTCCCCGCCGCGGAACGGCGCGTCGTGCTCGGCCGCGAGCTCGGGCCCGGCCGCCGCCCCGCCAAGGACGCGCTGGCGGGGATGAGCCTGCGGGAGCGGCCGTATATCGGGCCGACGAGCATGGACCCCGAAGGTAAGAGGGAATGGGGGTGAGAAGGGTTGCCGCCGTTCCCGCTTGCCGCCCCACCCCCCACCCCGTCTTCCACCCCACCCCGTAGTCGCCTTCATTATGTGCAACCTGGCCCTCGCATCCCGCGGCTCCCTCGTCCTCGACCCGTGCGCCGGCACCGGGTCGATCCTGCTCGCCGCCGCCGCGCGCGGCGCGCACGTCGTA
>Ga0315294_10010596_pt1 | contig 10113 bp, 1 predicted proteins | sample YL17G13_40_MG_FD_203626 | JGI IMG/M metagenome (GOLD analysis project Ga0315294, IMG submission 203626) | Sediment microbial communities from Yellowstone Lake, YNP, Wyoming, USA - YL17G13_40 | ecosystem: Environmental > Aquatic > Freshwater > Lake > Sediment | place: USA: Wyoming | collected...
AAAATTATTAGAAGAAGACGCTGTTTCTGTAAATTATCATGGAATGAAAGATCTTAATAGTATGGGTTTTTCACAAAGAACAGGAATTCCATCTATTTTAAATCTAAAAGAAATTAATACATATATAAATAATGTAAATAAACTTCTTCCTAAAAATAAAAAAATTCCTTTTGCAACTATTACTGAAAACGGTCAAATATGGTATCCTGATATAAGTGCAACAAGAAAAAAATATGGAGGGGTAATTGAAGATCCTATGGGACAATGGGCACACCCAGGATCAGTAACAAGAATACCTTCTAATCAAATTACCATGAAAAATGTCAATTACCCAGTACTAGGAGTTTCAGATAAAGGTCATACCCAAATGATGTACCCTGGAGAAGACTATTCTTTTAAAGGTAAATCAGTTACAGAGTACCCTATGATGCAAGGTGGGGGTAGATATACAGATTGGAAAAATAAATATGATCTTCAAGAAACTTTTGATTATAATCTTCAAAGAGCTTTTGAGTTAGGGTATGTTCCTGATGAAACAGGTCATTTACCTTCTGTAGATTCTGAAACAGGAGAGTGGTTAAAATCTGATACTCATCCTACAAGAGGAATGGAAATGATGGAATCTATGTTAAACCCTGATGTAGCTAATAACTTAAGATTAATTAGAAATGAAAAAGGTAAAATGCAATACATACCTAAATCTAAATATGGAGGAGAAGTAAACTTTACTTATGCAGGAGAAAACCATAGAGTATATGAAAAAGAAAGTCCTACAGGAAATGGTAAAGGTATAGAAGGTCATATTATGGTAAACCATCCAACTGAAAATAAAAAAAGATGGGATACTATAGATCTTACAAAAATAACTAATGGTAAAGTAAAGACTGTACCACAAGGTGTAGCATCTACTAAGAAGTGGCATAAAGAAAACCCTGAGTATGCTAATGGAGGTCAAGTATCTTCTTGGGAGATAATAGAAGACTTAGATGAATATAAAAATGGAGGTTTGTATAGAATGCAGGATGCAGGTAAAGCTCCTTCTTTTGATGACTCTGATACTACAACTGATGTACCATTTGATAATAAAATACTTTCAACTAGTGGAGATTTTTCTCCAGAAGAAATAAAAAAAATAAAAAATTTCACTCGTAAAGAGTCTGAAGATCGTATTGAATACATAAGTAATTATTTTTTACTTACTCCTGAACAAAAAAAAAGATATGATGAACAAAAAGAGATAGCTTCTTATAATGATTCCTTAGCTAAATATGAAAAAGCAAAAACTGATTGGGAAAAAGATAAATCTTATTTTACTGCTCCAAAAGATGGAATAGCTTTTCCTTCTAACTATGATGATTTATCTTCTTTTGCTGATTACTGTGATCCATGGTATAGTTGTTCAGGTGCAGAAGGACGAGGTTCAACAGGTCTTATACGTAATGGAGATTATAGTTATAAAATAGAATATTTTACAAAACCAAAACTTTCTAAAGAATTAGAAAAGAAAATTAAAGATAGGCAACTAATACAAAATAATAAAGATAGACAAAAACAAGAAGAAATAAAAACTACTACAAGTACTGATACAAAAATACCACTTACTGTAATTACAAATACAGACGAAAAAACTACTCCAACTGTAATTGAACACTCTACAGTAAATGGCCCAGATAAGCGTTACTTTACTGTAACAAGCGAAAGACTTTATCGAAACCCAAGAACAGGTGCTTTTGAACCTAAAGTATATAAAGCAGATGGAGTAAAAGGTAAAAGACTTACAGAATCTTATTTTGAATCAGATTTAACTGATAGTGGGTCTACTCCAGTTTTTACTGCAGATAACCCTTCATACTATAGTAATCATCCTGATATATACAAAATTAGAACAGATTCAAGTAAAACATGGAATCCTGAAACAAAAAAATTTGAGTCTAAGACATGGCTAGAAAATAAAGCAACAGGTGAAAGTGTTACAGACCCTTCATTTAGTCCTGTTCCTATGACACCACCAGAATCAGCAACTCCTCCAACTTACACTCAATATGGGAATCCTTCTCCAACTGTTCCAGTATCTAGAATTACAACTGGACAAGGTGGGTATAAGAATGGAGGAAAAATCTTAAATTTAGGTAATATGAAAAGATTACCTAAAGCAGGTAATGGTTTAATAAGTGAAATAACTTCTACACTAAATCCTAAAAATTGGGGAGTTAAAGATTATAGTAAAAGTGGAACAAGAGATCAAGCATATGCTGCTGCAAGAAAAGCAGGAGAAAAAGAATTTATGTGGAACAATGAAAGGTTTAGTACAAGAAAAGATACAGATCCTATTAAATATATTGGTACTAATCCAAATCAAAAAGAATTTGATGAAACATTAAGAAATGATTATCCTGAATTTTTTAAAACTCTTAATAGAGGTAAGAATGTTGGTTCTATAAATTTTAAAGACATGGTTGAAAATCAACCTAATAGAGCAGCTATATTACCATATAAAACAAATTCAATGATTGCAGTTGGGGAAAATCCAGAAAGTTCAAAAGATTTTATGAGTAGTATAATTGCAGAATCTAGTCACTTAAAAGATCCAAAATTATATAGAAGTTCTCTTAATCCGTATTATTTGAAAGGTAAACTTGAAAAAAAGCTACATGGTGAAGAAGTGTATAACATACCAGACAATTTAGAATATGATGATCATAGATTATTTGAACCAGGTATGGCATTAACAGCTTATGGGAATTTATCACCAGAAGATATAAAAAGAATACAAGCTTCTTTAGGAGTAGAGCAAGATGGTTACTTTGGCCCTCAAACTTATAAAGCATTACAAAATCAATATAAAGATAATTATAATGTAACAAATGCTTTACAAAAACATGCTATTATGTATAAGGATACTGATAAAAATCCTATAAGCATGGGAAAAGATGATAATTTATCTAAAGCATATTTAACTGCAATAAATAATAACGTACCTTTAAAACAACCTGAAAAATTTATTGATCCAAGGTCTTCTATCAATGTAGTGTATAGCGATTATGCATTAAAAAGTAATGCTATAGAAAATATGGATCCTAAAATTTTACAAAGTTCCTTATACAATAGAGGGTATGATTTACCTAAATCTGTGAATAGTTTTTTTAAGTTTGATGGTGTAGTTGGAGATGAAACTAAACAAGCATATAATGATTGGAAACAAAGAGCAATGAAGACTTCTATGCTTAGTGTCCCTTCAATAAAAAATAATTATGAACAACAGGATAATACTAAAGTTGCTGCTCCTATAATAAATAAATCAACTGTTGCACCTAAAATGGCAGTACAAAAACCTGGACAATCAGAAGCTTTACCTCCTCAATTTCAAAAAGGTGGTAAAGTATCTTCTTGGGAAATAATTGAAGATGTACCTAAATTTCTTAATGGAGGGAATACTAATCCATCTACGTCTATACCAGTAACAGATAATACTAAAGCTCCTAGTTTATCAGCTCTTGAATATCAAACTAAAATAAAAGAGGGGTATTTACCTTTTTTAGAAAAAAATAAATATGTATCAAAACCCTATGTAGATAAAACAATATCTACAGAAAAGGGAAACATGAATTGTATACACGGTGTTTGTGATGCTATTAGTGAAACAACAGGTAAAACATGGGATTCTCCAATAAAAACTTATATAGGCAACCCTACTTTTTTTGATAATGAAGAAAAAGAAGGATATTATAAAGTAGACAATTTACAAGAAACAGGTTTTGTTATTGGGGACATTCTTCAATACGCAAGAAAAAAAGGATCTATTGGTTCTCGTTTCCCAGGTAAAATAACCCCTAAAAATGAAAAAGAACTCTATCCAAATCATGCTGTTTTAGTAGTTGATAAAGGTGTAAATGAAAAAGGAGAAACTTATTATACTATTTTAAATAATAAGGGAGAAACAAAATGGAAAGATTTAAAAAAATCAGAAGTTACTGAAAAAGAATTAATGTCTAGAGCTATTAAAGGTTATGAAACTTATGATGGTATGCTTGTAAACAGATATGATCCTGAATATACCAAAAAAAATAAAGAAGAAAGAGAAAAAGAACTTTCTATATTAAAAGGAAACAATGAAAATGCTCATTACTATACTGGTAATAAAACATTCAATTATGATGAAGAAAACATAGACCCAGTTTTAAATACTAAGAGTAAAATAAAAAATAAAAAAGTTCAAAATCTTGTTGATATTTATAATAAAAATTATAATGCTATAGGAAAATCTTCAAATTTAGAGCCTTTTATTTTAGACGAACTTATTAAAAAACAAATAGGTATATCTTTTCAAGAAACAAAAATAGGAGAAGATTTAGGTATTAAACAATACATCCCTGATTTTGCAATTCCTACCCTTAGAAAATTTTCAAGTGCAGGAGATGACTGGGTAGAAGATTATTGGAGATCAAATGCTTTTAAAGTACAAGAAGAATATAAAACAAAAGAAGATTTTGTAGCAAAATTAAATAAAAACAAAGTACTTGATAAAGAAACACAAGACTGGATTAAAAACCATTCTCCAAGAAGTAAAGGTATTTTTCAACAAAAAGAATTAAGTACCAGAGGAAGGTATTTTGATTTAGATTTATCTAAAAAAGAAGATCAACCAATAGCTTCTTTACTTCTTGCTATAGATAATTACCATCTTTTATCTAAAAAAATGCCAAATCTTAGTCCAACAGAACTTATAGATTTAACAACTTTAATGCATAATGCCCCTTCAAAAGCACTCACTCTAGAGTTTGTTAATAAGTATTTACAAGAGAATAATATAGACTATGTTAATAAAGTAAACTCTTTTGAAAAAAATGGAGACTTTTCTTCTAAAAAACAGCCCTCTCTAAAGAAAAAAGAAGTAGAAGATATACAAAAAATGTTTTCTAAACAAAACGGAGGTAAAACAAAAAAATCAAATTGGCAAATAATAGAATATTAAAAAATTAATATAAACAAAATGAAAATTAAAAACCCAGAAACCGGTGAAGTAATAGTAATTCCTCAAGGAATGGAAGATGCTGTAAGAGATGCTATTGAATCAGGTAATGATCCAATAGAAGCTATGCAAATGAAATATGGAGGAATTTATATCAACCCTGCTAATAAAGGTAAATTCAATGCAACTAAAAAAGCTACCGGTAAAACTACTGAAGAACTTACTCATTCTAATAACCCATTAACTCGCAAACGCGCTGTATTTGCTCAAAACGCCAAGAGGTTTAAGCATCAAGATGGAGGTCAAGCTATGCAACAACAGCAACCTCAAGGAGGTGGTCAAGAAGACCAAATGCAACAACTAATTCAAATGGCTGAACAAGCCTTAGCTCAAGGAGCTTCTCCAGAAGAAGTTGCACAAATGTTAGTTCAACAAGGTGTACCTGAACAAATTGTTCAACAAGTAATTCAATATGCTATTCAAGATTTACAACAGCAACAACAAGCTCAAGGACAAAACCCTGAAGAACAAATGCAACAACAAAACCCTCAAGAAGAACAAGCTGAGATGGGATATGGAGGTATGGGTATGTACGATGATGGTGGAATGGCTATGTATGGTAATGGAGGTCAATTACCTGAAAGTTTACTTAGAACTAGAATGAGGGCTTCTGGAGCTACTTCTGAAGAAATAAATAACTACCTAACTGAAAATTATAATTATGGTGGAATGACTATGTATGGTCATGGAGGTATGATTAAAAGAGCAGATGGTTCTTATTCTAAGCGTGGTTTATGGGATAATATTAGGGATAACAGAGGATCAGGTAGAGCACCCACTAAAGAAATGTTAGAACAAGAGTCAAAAATTCGTGCAAAAGAAGCTGCTTATGGTGGAGCATATGGCAATGGTGGTGGAATTGATAATCCAGGTTTTAGAGCATTACCAACTTATGTACAACAAGACATTATCAATAATATGGCTTATGGTGGTAGGTTTTTACGTAAAGCTCAATTTGGAACATATGATGATAACTCTTCTTACAGAGATAATCCAAATGATCCTAATTCTTCTGCATATAATAATTTTACAGCTACTAATGCTGGACAACCAAATCAATATCAAGAAGAGGTACAAATGGATAAAATGCCTTTAACATCTATTCAAAGTGGTTCAACTGGAAACAATCTTTATGGTTATGATAAAGCTAACCCTTTACCCTCTAATATGGATAAAGTAAATCCAGTGTACCCTATGCAATATCATGGAAAAAACTATGATACTAGTACTCCTTCTAAAACTAATAATAAAAATTCATATAACTATAATAGTCCTAGTGTAGGAGGAAGTGGTTATTTTAATAGAGGTATAAATAATTTAAATAGTGCAGCTAATTCTTTTATAAAAGGTTCTCAAATTAAAAGACATGGTGGCTTACATAGAATGGACCCAGGTGGGTTAGCTTTATCTAGTACAAGTAGCAATGCAACTTGGGGACAAGGTTTAGGTAATTTAGGTACAGGTACAAGTTTTACTTCACCACCTCCAACTGCACCAATAGATGGTTTTCAAATGGACCCTAATCAAATTCAAGACCCTAATCAAGCTCAAGAACAACTTCCTTTAGATAATACTGTTTTACCTCAAAATCAAGCTTCTTCACAAAAACCAAATGGTATGTATAAATGGGCTGCTGGTATAGGAAAAGCTTTTTCAAATAATAATGTAAATTATGGAAAAGGTGCACTAAAAGCAACAAAAGGTTTAGAAGATCTAAGTAAAGGTACAGTAGAAATATTTGGAAATAACATTTCTAATAGAAATGCATTAGGAGATGAAGCTAATAACCTAAGAAGTGCTATGAGAAATGATTATCAAAGAACTGGTAAAAGACCTACTGATGGTAATGCAATAATAAGCAAATATGGAGGTAGGATGATGCAAGATGGTGGTGCAACTTATGCTGATAAAATGAAAGTATCTAAGAATAGCCCTGAAGCAGATTTTATAGCAGAAAAAGGAGAATACATTGTAAACAATGGTGTAGCTTCTAAACTAGAAACAGGTGGTTCACATGCTTCAGGTAATGACACTGCTATATCTTTAGATAAGTCTTCAAACCCTAGTTATGTATTATCTGATACTCCAAGATTAAAACAATTACAATTTGGTGGTAAAAGAGTATCTCCTTCTAAGTATGCTGAAATGGCTACAGTAGAGGCACTAGGTAAAACTCCAGATCAAATCTTAAAAGGTTACACTGCTTTTACTAAAAGAGCAGGAACAGAAGGAAAAGTATTTGGAGATAGAATATCAGATGCAACTAACCAACTACTTGCTCAAAAGTATCAAAAAGATCTAGCTACAGTAAAACAAATAGCTGACCAAGCTTACCATAAACAAGAGCAATTAAAACATGCTATGGGAATGGATAATGACTTAGACCATGCACAAGAAGTAAATGGAATGAGTATGGCTAAATCTGGTGGAATGCAAGATGGTGTTCATATGAATTACTTTAATGCTCCTGCAGTTCAGTATGGTGGTAGCCCTCAATTATTTTCAGACCCTTCTGGATTAGGTTATAATACAACTCAAATGGCTTATGGGGGATTACATAAAATGCAAACTGCTGGTAAAGCTCCTCCTGTATATTTAAGTGACCCTAATGACCCTAGAATAAGAATGTACAGTGATAGTTTAGCTCAATTTAATACTACTAAACCTTTTATAAATGAAATAAATCGTCAAAATAGAACTGGAGTTTATGATGAACGTAAATTAGCACAACTTCAAGCTAACAACATAAGAACTTTTTCAACAAACCCTTTATACGACTCTAGAGGTAATGTTATAGGTCAATCTAGTGCATCTCAATTACCTGAAAGCACTCAAAATATGTACCCTACACGCACTAGAACTCAGTTTACTTCTACGCCTAGCCCAGGTAGTTCAGAAAATTTAGTACAACCTTGGAGAGTAGATTCATATCAAGAACCAACAAATCCATATTTATACAGACCTGAAGAAGAGGAAGTAGAATCTTTTGCTAAAGGAGATGAAATGTATTATCCACAAATTTCTTCATCTGTAAGTAATGGCCAACCTATGACAGCACAACCTAAAGATTATGTTACAATTACAGAAAGTCAAGGAAGAAGAAATCCTGCAACAGGGGCGTTTGAAAAGCAAACATACAAAATAGATAGAGTAACAGGTAAAAGAATATCAGAACCAGAATTTACAAAACAAAATGGTGGTATGTATAGAATGGCTTATGGAGGACAATTACCTAAAGCAGGAAATGGATGGATTAATACAATTTTAAATTTTGAATCAAATACAGGTAGTACACAAGGAACAGGTTTACAAAATTATGGTATACAAAAAGTTAAATGGAGTTCTAAATATCCTAAAATGTGGGAAGATGATAAAATAACACAAGAAGAAGCAATTGATTTTATAGAAAAAGAATATTTACCAAAAGTAAAAGATTATCCAGAAGATGTTCAAAAAAGACTCGTAGATTATGCTTATAACACAGGTAGAAATATTGAAGATGTACTATTATTAGCTTCTGGAAAAAAAGATTTAAACTCTATTCAAACTAAAAGTACAGATTTTAATTTGTTTAATAAAGAAAAATCTAATATTATTAAAAATATGTCCGATCCTTCTTTTTTAAATAAAATTGATGATGCTAAATCTGTAATTATGCAAGATTATTGGAAAAGACAAGGTACACCTGAAGTTTACAATGCCACATCTGCTCCAAGAATAGGTATGTGGAATAATCAAACATCTAATACAAATAATACTAATACTAATACTACAGCTACAGCTGCTGCAGCTCCTACATCAAACTACCCTACTTATAAGGGAGGTACATACCCTTCAGGTAGAAATACACCAGGGTCTATAAAAACAACAAATGATTTTAGAGGTACTGCAGATCAATACACAAAAGATTGGGGAGATTCTGGGTTAGACCTATCTGGTTTTAAAACTGCTAAAAAAGTACAAGAAGCGACTTACAAAGAACTTTTAAAAACACCTGAAGGTAGAGATAAAATTAGAGAAATGTGGAAGTATGGTAATACCAAACTTGGTCTAGATAAAGGAATAGGAAAAGGTTTTGATTTTGATAAATTAGATGACAATCAACTAGAAGCATTATTACCTGCATATACTGATGATATGTTAGGTGTAAGAACTTTAACTCCAGTAAAAAAACAACTTACAGCTACAACAACAACTACTACTACTAAAAAAGACGATGAAGTTATAACAGGAGATGAACCTGTTGTACCAAAGCTTACTATAGATAAAGAAGAAGAAGAACCTTATTATGACTATCCAGCTATTAATGCTTTTATACCACAACCTTATGGTAGGAATCCAATAGGATTGGCTCAAGCTAAACCACAAACAATAAGACCAGCTAAGCTAAACATACAACCAGAATTGAATGAATACAATAGAGGTATTAGAGGAGCTTTTAGAGGAACTCAAGGTAATACTTCAGTAGATGTGGCTCAACAGATGCAAGGACTAAACAACCTATACGGTGCTCAAAATAAACTATATGGTCAAAAGTATAACTTTGATGAGCAATCAAGAATGGGTGCAGAACAATTTAATGCACAAGCTATTATGAACACTGATGCCGGTAATCTACAAAGAATAGGTGTCCAACAAGATCTTATCAACAGAAGAGAAGGTGCTCTAGATACTCAAAGAAGAAAAGACTTTGAGAAAGGTATAGAAAATGCTAATAAACAAAATGCTTATGGACTATCTAAAGAATATATAGAAGATACTTTTGGACCTTATTTAAATAATAAAGGTAAATTAGAATTTGCTTATGATCCTAGAACTGGAGAAAAAATTAATAAAAATAAAGAAAAAACATATACTAGGGCAGAATATGATAAAATAATAGCAGCTGAAAAAAATGCAGCTTTACCTAAAAGATATGGAGGCTCACTAAAAAAGATTAAGTTAAAACTAAGAAAATAACTTATAAATTAATAAAATCAAGTGAAATTAGTTATATATTTGGATATGTAACTAATTTTGCTTATTATTGTAAACTTTAATAATTAAAAACAAATGCCAGGATTTTCAAGTTATTCCCAAGTAGT
>Ga0315294_10010597_pt1 | contig 10113 bp, 9 predicted proteins | sample YL17G13_40_MG_FD_203626 | JGI IMG/M metagenome (GOLD analysis project Ga0315294, IMG submission 203626) | Sediment microbial communities from Yellowstone Lake, YNP, Wyoming, USA - YL17G13_40 | ecosystem: Environmental > Aquatic > Freshwater > Lake > Sediment | place: USA: Wyoming | collected...
AGACGCCCAACGCCGCGGCGATCAGGCAGGCCGTGGCCGCCAAAGTCAACGCTCTGACGTTCGCGGCCGGACGGGTGGACGCCTCCGTCATTCACACCGCCGCCCAGTCCGTGCTCAACGGTCCGGACGTCCACGTGGTCTCGCCGCTGGACCTGCTCTGCGTCATCCGCAAGCCGGCCGGGACCACCTTGACGCTGCGCTCCGCCAACTCCATTGTGATTCCGGATCTGCCGGAGGAGGGCGTCTCGCCGCGCAACACCTGCTTCTACCTGGATGAAGCCGGAGTCGACGTGACGATCCAGAAGGTCTCCAAGAAAGAGGTCTGAGCATGGCCCTGCCCGGCTACCCGGTCTTCGATTACAACCGCGGCAGAGAACTGTTGGCCCAATTGGGCACGTTCTGGTCCCTGGTCTTCAACGGCTCGCCCGAGCTGCAGGCCCATCTGCGCTCCTCCGGCCGCACCCAGGAACAGACCTACCTGGACACGCTGGACGCCGCGGCCTGCGTCTCCCGCTTCGACGTACCGGTGTTCCATACGGAGAATTGGACGCTGCTGACCATCAAGCGCAGCCAGGTGGAAGCCGTGCCGGCGATTTATCAACCGGACGATCTGGCCTACGGTCCGCAGTCGGGCGCGCGCCCGGGCCGGCCGGCCGGGTATGTGCATCAATATGGCGCTTCCGACTCTACGACACACACGCTGTGGCCGCTGCCGGAGACGCTGCGGGGAGCGGATTACACCGTTCAAAACAAGGTCGTCACGCCTTCCAAGACCTGGGTGCGCGGGATCGACTACACCGTGGACGATGGGCGGCGCCTGTTGATCTTCCGCGGCAACATCTTCACGGATCCGCTGGTCGTCAAGCGGGACGTGGTCGACGCCAACGGCCTGAAGATCGACGAGGAAGCCTCGCTCTGGCTGTATCACGGCGACTTCGACTTGGACTATGTGTACGTCCAGTTCGGCTACGCCCTGGGCCTCCATCTGGATTCGAGCACGTTCTACAAGACGCTGCTCAACGCCTATTGGGACGCCCACCTGTTGGGCCCGTCCCTGCGGGAGATCGCCGCCATCCTCTCGGCTGCGGCCGGAGCGCCGTTGGTCCTGGAAGGCACGGAGACGGTGGAAGTGGTGCGGATGGAGACCGACTCTTGGCTGATCGCCACGGACCTCAACGTCTATCGGTTGCCGTTGTCCGCCGCGCCCGCCGTAGCCGTGGGCGACGTGCTGCACGCCGGCGACGTGCTTTCGGACGCCGTGGAGATCACGGAGCTGTCCTGCAGCAACCCGGATTACTCCGCGCTGCCGCTGCTGAGCGTGGGGCCGCGCTTCCTGTCCGGCGGCTTCATCGCCGAACTGATCTTCCATAATGAGTCCGTACCGTTGGAATACGTGGGGGCGGACAGCGACGGCAAGGCCGTGGTCAAGTTCTCCTTGGGCGGGCATCCCGCCGACGTGGAGCGGTTTTTCAACCAGCTGCAGGCCAACGGCAAGGCGGCCGGGCAGACCTTGGCCGAACTGCTGGACATCCGGACCAATCCGACGGGCGAGCCGACGGCGGACAACCTGCCGGCGACCATCAATCCCTTGGAGTTCCTGCTCTCGAATCTGATGAGGAACAACCTGTTCGTCATCCGCGTGCGGCCGGATTCCTTTGCCGCCAACGCTCCAGGGCTGCAGATGTTTTCCCTGCTGCGGAACATCATGCCGCCGCATGTCTCATACGTGGCCTTGATTGACTTGGCTCCCGACACAGATACAATGGACCTTTCGGACGTGGATTCCGTCGTGGAAGACGTCGGTAAGTTCAAGGGCGCGGCGGTCTTGGAGGAAGCGGCCCCGACTTCGGTCGGCGGCACGGACCTGCAGTACGAGGACATTCTCGTGTCCGCTAAACAGGTTTCCGTCACTTGCCTTTAGGAGAGAAACATGCAGCCTGTGGAAGAACGCTTGCTCCAGTCCGCCTTGTTCGGTTTGACCAAGTTCGCCAAAGAGGAGAAGGGCGACAAACCTAAGAAAAAGAAGACCTTCAAACCGGACACGCCGGTCGAGTCTGGTGATACGGAGACGCCGGAATTCCGCGCCGCATTGCTCAAGCACCTGAAGAAGACCTTCCCGGGCAGGAGCTTCTGATGAAACACGTTCTGGACGTCTACGGTCGCTTCCAAGGCTTCGTCCGCTTCCTGGCCCTGGACCCCAAGACCGGGCGGGTGATCCGCGAGATCAGCCGTTCCAACACCATCCTGTACGGCGGCGCGGATGTCATGGCCAAGCTGTTGGCCGGCCAGCCCACCTACAAGATCGGCGGCATGTACTTGGAGTTCCAAAACCTGGCCGACCCGGGCGATCCGATCACGCCCCCGGCCTTCGACCGCGACGGCGGCCGCGCGTATTACGACGGCCTGAGCACCAGCCCGGATCGGGACTATCTGCGGGTGCCTTTGATCGGAGAGCCGGGCCTGACCGCCTCCGGCTCCGCCTACGACGACAACCAGGCCACCTTCTTCGCCATGTCCGAAGGATTGGCGGGCGTGCACGGCAAGGATTTCCTGCCGGGCTCGAATTCCGCGGTCTTCGGCGCGGCCCTGGCGGCCATGCCGGACCCGGCCGACCAGACGCAGGACGTGGTCTTCGCGCGCGTCTACGCCGGCATCGACAAGATCCTCAAGGAAACGGGATTTGAAATCGGCGTGTCATGGGCCGTGAGATTCCTGTAAGGAGCCCCACATGGCTGTGACGCCGTGGATCTTCAACACCAACCCCACCAAGGACGGCGAGGATGTCAAGGCCGCCGTCGCCAACCGCCTGCCGGGCCAACTTGAACAACGCACCCAGAACCTCAAGGACCGCCTGGACCTGCTGCAGGCCGGCAAGGGCCTTTACCTGTTCGACGCCGCCCTGGACGCCGCCGTGTTGGCCGGCAACGCCGTCTACTGGGACAAGACCACCCTGTCCTACAAGCAGGCTTTGGCGGCCATGGACCTGGATCCCGCCACCAGCACCTACACGCTGCGGGACACGGCTCTGTGCGAAGGGCTGGTCCTGGACAAGTCCTCGGCCACCCGCGGAACCGTGCAGCTCTTCGGGCTGCTCCAAGACTTCGACTTCACGAACACGATCGGCTCCTCGGGCGCGACGCCCGCGGAAGCCGGCGCGTATTACCTGTCCGGGCAGACAGCTGGTCGTTTGACCAAACAGAAGCCCGCCGTAGGCATCCCGGTCATGGTTCTGCACGGAGACGGCTCTGCGCGGATCAATCCGCAACAACGGGAAGTCCTGGAAGACCATGTCCATTACCGCTTCGAGCTGTTCGCCCGCCCGGCAGGTACCATTGCCCCGCCCATCGCGGGGGAGCGTTATGTCTTCGTGATCGCGGATCCCTCCCAGCCGGGCTGGCTGCCGGCCGATGATCCGGTCTTCGCCGGGATGGCGCCGGAAGGCGCAGTCTACGGCTACAACCTGGCCGTGCACCCGGAACTGGATCGAGTCTTCCCGCCGCAGCCGACGGAATCGCATTATGTGGAGGCCGACGGCGTGGCCGTGCCGCGGGACCAGTGTCTGGCGAACGCCAACGGCCTGTGGTGGTTCAACGACTGCTACGGCAAGGCCCCCTGGATCAGGGACTACCCCGACGAGAGTTCCAGCAGTTCCTCCTCTTCGAGCTCGTCCAGCAGCTCCGAGTCGCCGGCCTGCGACGCCGGGGCCGCCCTGGAGCAGTTGGGCTACGTTCGGCGCGGGGAGCACACCAAGAAGCTGAACCTCTGGTTTACCAAGATGGTCTTCAAGACCCAGGCTTCCACCGTCACCAGCCTGCGGCCCAAGCCCGGTTCGGCCATCACCATCGAAGGCTGCACCGACGGCCTGCCGGCCACTCAAGGCGACCTGCAGATCGGCGTGGACCTGAACATGTCCGTGGAGGCCGGGCACAGCGGTTACCTGGCCCTCAAGCGCATGGAAGGCCAGAAGTTCCTGCAGGGGCCGATGGTGGAAGGCGTCAAGGCCGGCACCAACATCGAGATCGTGCCGGTGGCGGGCGAGTCCGAAGTCGACGCCTTGGGCTACAACTACGGCAAGTTCCTCATCAACGTTCTGGACCCCAACAGCGGGGCCTCCGAGGGCGTGATGGAACTGGACGACCTGGGCGGCGTCAACGAGGACAGCACGGACGACGTCTTCTTCCTGGCCTTCCCCCAGGGACGGGACACGTTCCTGCGGGCCAAACTGGTGGTGCCGCGGCTGGGCGTGCCGACCAATCCGAAGCTGGAGCTGTGGTTCTGGTTCCTGGCCCGGACGACCGGCGTGCTGCCGGACTTCACCTTGTCGATGCGCCGGCTGCCGCGGCCCGACGGCTGCACGCCGGTGGCGCTGCCGACGACGGACACCCCCGTGGTGCTGACGCAGTGCACGGGCTCTTTGTCCATCAAGACGTACGTGGAGGTCGTTTCGGCCCAGTTCACAATTGCCGAGGGCGACACCGTGCTGTACACGCTCTCCCGCGCGGGCTCCACCGACGGTTATGCCGCCGACGTGGGTCTCCTGCGGCAGGGCTACCGGATCGTGGGCACATAACTTCCCAGGCGCCTGGGGAATCGGGCCATGCAAGGCATTTGGAACGTTGACTGGTACAACGCCAACTCCCAGCGGGCCTACCCGCTGAGCGGCGACGTCTCCCGCAAGGACGTCTCCGGGTCCTTCACGATTCCCGACGACCTGATCGTTGATCTGCTCTGGCCGGTCCATTCCGATTCCACCATCGATCCCACCAAGTTCCACATCGGGGCGATCGGCGTCTTCGGCTCGGGCGTGACCATCGCCCTGGCCTATGACGGCACGGTCATCGGCAACGTCTCCATCAACGCCTCCACCCACACCCGCAACGCGGCCTACGCGATCACGGGCACGGGCGACTTCTACGACACCGTCGGACGCATCGTCATCGGCTCCCTGGAAAACACGCTGCAGTACGGCGGCTCCTTCACCTTCAACATGGCCGACGCCCTGCTGGTGCCCACGGCCATCCGTCCGGACATCCGCGGCCTCACCTCCCTACGCCTGAAGAACGGCGACGACCTCAGCGATCCCATCCAGGGCGACGTGGTCCTGCAGGCCGGCACGAACTTCAGCATCACCTTCGATCCCGTCACCAACCACATCCTGCTTTCCGCGGTCGACGGCGCCGGCCTGAACGAAGCCGTGGACTGCCTGGAGGGCACAACGCCGGAGCCCATCCGCACCATCAACGGCGTGGGTCCCGACAGCGGCGGCGAGTTGACGCTGTTGGGCGACGACTGCGTGGCCGTCGAACAGGGCACGAACGCCCTGACCCTCCGGGACAAGTGTTCCAAACCATGCTGCGGCTGCGACGAACTGAAGATCATCGAGAACACCGTGCTGACCCTCCAGAACCAGGTGTTCTCTTTGGAGAACCTGGGCTCGAATCTGGCGGCCCAGATCACTGCCTTGTCTGCGGGCCTGTTGAGAACGGAATAGTGATGTGGCTGCCGACCTCAACTTCGATTGGTACGGCTCCAACGTGCGCGTGGACTATCCGTTCACGCACCGCATAACGTCTCCCGCCGGACTGCATGAACTCTTCGTCGACGCCGTGATCGTCCACAACCAGACCGGGCCCGGCGACGTCCTGCTGACTTCCTTCAATCCGGCCGGCGACGCCGTCCTGCGCTTCTCCGATGCCTCCCTGCTGGCCTCCCTGACCGCCGCCGACGGCTTCAATTCCCGCATCTTCGGCGCCTACACCGTGCTGACCTGGCGCCGCAACGAGGTCAACGCCTACGGCGTGACCGGCGACGAGCTGGAAGTCCGCTTCGTCCTGTTGACCGCCAAGCTGGCCGACTTCTCCTTTCCGATCGCGCCCGTGGACGCCCGCTTCGACGCCTCCCTGGTGATCCCCCGCATCGCGCGCGTCAAGCGGCTCAACAACCAGTGGCTGCTGCCGCTCTCGTTCACCGGCGCGGCGGTGCTGCAGGCCGGCTACAACGTCAAGCTGGAAGTGGTCAACGCGGCCGCCGATCCCTTGGGTTTCGTTCCGGCGCAGACGGACGTGCGGGCGCCGACGGTCATCCAGATCAGCGCCGTGCCGGGCGCCGGAATGGGACGCAGTCCGGTGCCTTTTTCCCCGACGCCGGAGATTCGCACCATCAACGGCGTGGGCCCGGACGCCTCCGGCAACCTGCAGCTGGAAGGGCGGGACTGCTTCTGGGTCGAACGGCCGCTGCGGGGCGCGCCGCGGCCGCCGGTCCATCCGGGCACGGACTACGATTCCGACGTCACGGAGGCGCAGCTGAAGATCCGCAACAACTGCCTGCCCTGCTGCGACTGCAGCGACTACATCAACATGTATCGGCAGCTGCGGCTGCTGTGGGATCGGGCCAAGACCGCCTCCCGCAAAATCCACGACGCCCTGGCCAAGTACAACCGTCTGAACCAGCAGGTCTGCGCCTCCCGAGTGGTCAAGGCGATCCTGAAGGTCTATCCGCGGCCGGGCAGCGTCCTGTCCACGACCGTGGAGGTGCGCAACGATTCAATCGCCATAGTCTCCGGGCTGATCACCCTGGACGTCACCTTTGCCTATTCGCCCAACGTCCTGGCGGCCACGTACCTGCCCTCCTCCGGCATCCTGGACGCCGAAGGCTCTCGGAACGTCATTACGGCCCCGACCAAGCTGCCGGCCACGGAAACCTTCCGCGTGGTCCTGCCGACGCTGGGCGTCGGCCGCTACGCCCGTTACTCCTTCGAGGCGAGCTTCGCCCGCATCAGCGGGGGCTTGCCGAGGCCCAGCGTGAACATTACGGTGTCGGCCTTGGTGACTTGGGGCGGCGGCACGGCGACGGCTTCCACGGCGACACGCCTGCTGCGGCCCGGAGACAAAGCGTGAACACGGTCAAGTCCGACTGGCAGAACGCCAACGAGGGCCGCAGCTACCCTCTGGACGACGCCGCCACCCTGGCGGACGACACCGGTCTGTTCCTGCCCAACAACTTCCTATCCGACCTGCACGTCTATCTGCCCTACTCCTTGGGCCGGCAGGTGTTTCTGTCCGCGGCCGCCGTCAGCGCCAAGCTGGTGACGCTGATCGTCTCCGTCTACTCCGGCGGCAACAACATCCCCCTGGCCTCGGCTTCCCTGGTCCGGCCCGTCGTTCGCGGCCGGGTCTACCCGTTGGAACCGTTGTATGACGGCGCGGCCGGTTGGGCCTCCTTCGGCGGCGCGGCCGTGGACGACGCCGTGTTCTCCCTGCGCTTCTCCACTCCGGCGCAGACGCTGGCGGCCCGGCGCATCGTCTACAACTACGACGACGTCCCGGTGACCTCCCTGGGCAAGGACGTCTCCAGCGTCTCCCTGACCGGGCTGGTCCGGCTGCGGGGCAAGGCCGGCGTGGTCACGGTCGTCGGCGCCCAACGCCTGATCAACGGGGAGCTGAGGACGGTCGCCCTGATTTCCCTGGACACCGCCCTGCAGGGCGCGACCATCCTGACGGACTTCGCCGGCAAGTGCGGCCACCGCCCGGAGGCGCGCAACTGCAACAAGCGGGTCATCGAGTCGATCAACGGCATCGAGCCGGACTGCGACGGCAACATCAACGTGGAGTTCGCCGGCGGGGTCGTGGTCGGCTCCATCCCGCACGGCCTGATTCTGGATCACCCCGTCGGTCTGGCGGAAGCCTGCGCCTACCAACGGATCAGTTCCCTGTCGGGACCTTCGGACGTGTGTGAGGAGCCCTAATGGCCCGCGTCGTACTGCCGGAATGGCGCAACCGTTGGCGGGAGACGAAGTATCCCTTCGCCGACAACGCCTCGTTGGTCAACGCCGCCGGCATTGCCGTGTCGCAGGACCTGTTCGACGACGCCCGGATCCATCCGGTGGGCGGCACGGACGGGGCCTACCTGGACCGCATCACCGTGACGGGCGGGCTTCTGACCTTCGGCATCGCTTCCGGTGGAACGGAACTGGCCACGGGCACGGTGGACTTGGCCAATCCGCCCACGGACGTGGTCAAGCTGACGGATGCGCACGGCCGGCCGGCGGGCGTGCTGGTTTCGGACGCCGCGCGGCTGGCCGGTTTGGCCAGCACTTATGGCGAAGGCACCAACGCGGAGTTCACGGCCACGGAGACGCCTTTCGTGCCGTCCGTCGTGGTGCCCGTGCCCAACTTCCCGGTGCGGGGCGTCCTGCTGGACGACGGCACGCTGCTGGCCGGGGACATCTGGCTGGTCGGCGGTCCGGGAGTGGTGCTGCGCAAAGTCAATGGGAACATCCGGATAGACCTGTTGGGCGATCCGTATGCCAAGCGCAAGGCCTGCGAAGCGGCCGGTACGGAGGTGGCGCCGTTCTGCGGCCTGCGGACCATCAACGGCATCGGGCCGGATGAGCTTGGAGACTTCAAGCTGGTGCTGGGCTCCAAAGAGGCTGCGGACAACATCTTACGGATTGAGCAGAAGCCGGGCACGGTTCGGATGCGGCTGGCGGCCAATCGGGAGTTGGGTCCCAACGGCGAGGCGACCACTACGCCTTTGTGAGGTTTAGTCAGGTTTAGTCAGGTTTAGTCAGGTTTAGTCAGGTTTGGTGAGGTTTGGTGAGGTTTGGTGAGGTTGAGCGATGCCTGAGAACCAGTTTCTCTCGACCGCGGATTTCATCAGCTACCCGCTGGTGACGGGGGACTATTTCTTCAGTTCGGAGTGGTCGTCGGACGGCGGCTCCAGTTGGGCCGCCTATTCCGACCCGCTGCCGCGGCGCGGCTTGGCCGACGCCACCTTCATCATGGGGCCGACGTCGGGCTTCGACGCCGCCGTGGATCAGGTCTACCTGTATGCCGTGATCGTGGAAGCCTCCTGGCTGCGGCTGGACTTCCGCTCCACGTCCTGGGGCTTGGCCGGGCGGCGCTGGCTGTTCTCCTTCGCGCGCCCCGTGGCCTTCGGTACGGAAGTTACCGCCTACGCCTCCCTGATCGCCGGCTCTCCGGACACCGGCGCCGGTCTGGCCTCCCTGATTGTGGGCGACGTGTCCGATCTGGAAGCCTTGGGCTTGGGCGTGCACGTCTTGGTGACGCCCGCGCCCGTGGAACCGGCCCGCCTGCAGAGCGTGGTCAACTCCTACGCCCGCTCCCTGAATCTGGCCAATGACCCGCGCTTTTGCCCGCCGGCCTGCTGCAGCTCGGAAGTCCCCGAGCCGTCCAGCGAGTCCTATGAAGAGGCGACGGGCCTGATCGGCGACGTGAAGCTGGCGGACGGCTGGAACTGCGTCCTGGCCGTAACCGAGGCCGACAACACCATCATGATCAACGGCGAGGCCGGCAAGGGTCTGGGCTGGCCCACGGCGAACCTCATTGTGACCGAGGAGGGGGCCTCTTCCGAGGACTGCGGCGACAACCAGTCCTGCGACTCCTTCATCCGCTCCGTCAACGGCCTGGTCTGCGCCGACGGCCGGCTGATCCTGGAGGGCGATGCGGGCATGCTGGTGGGCAGCCGCACCGGCGACGAACACGGCCTGCGGATCGAACCGCAGATCGACCAGTTGTGCGTAGGGGAATGACATGAGCCGTGCCTGGAGCAGCCTGGCTTGCTATGACATGCCCGACGATGAGGCCATCGCCGGGGATCTGGTCTCCTCGTGCAACATTGAACAAGCCTGCCTGTTGGGGCCCTTCTTCCCGCCGTACACGCCGCCCGGCTTCGATTTCGGCTGCTACCCCATGGCCACGCCGGTGGTCAACTTCGCCCTGGGCGACCCGCCGGCCTTCTCCGTGGGCGTCTATTATCCCAGCAGTTCCGACACCGGCTTCTGCGCCCCCACGCTTTCCTTTTACGTCCGCATGCCCTCCGGCAGCGCCTGCGGCGGCCTGATGCCCTGCTTCTGCGCGACGACCGACGACATTGACCTGTTGGCGGTGCCCGGCGACGACATCGATGGCGTGCCTTATGCGGATTATCAGGACAAACCGGTGCTGGTCTGGCAGCAGGCGGACCCCACCCAAAACGGCATCTATGTCGCCAACTCGGCGGAAGAGGAATGGCAGCCCTACATCTGCATGGCGAGCTTCGAGGCCGGGGACATCGGCAAGGTCATCTCCGCGGCCCGCGGCGACTCCAACGGCC
>Ga0315294_10010599_pt1 | contig 10113 bp, 7 predicted proteins | sample YL17G13_40_MG_FD_203626 | JGI IMG/M metagenome (GOLD analysis project Ga0315294, IMG submission 203626) | Sediment microbial communities from Yellowstone Lake, YNP, Wyoming, USA - YL17G13_40 | ecosystem: Environmental > Aquatic > Freshwater > Lake > Sediment | place: USA: Wyoming | collected...
CAAAGATCGGGTTCATATAAGCCATGAAATAAAAAACTTTTTCATGGGCGGACTTTTCCATTTTTATACCCACCGGTAGTAATTCTCCGACCACAGGCATCTGTAATATCTTCTCTTCCCCGTGAGGCGCAGTTTTAATCATTTCGGTCAGATCATTTCCTGCCGGATGTTTTTTCATATGGCTTTCATCTTCCCAGAACTTGCTTAAACTCGCATCATAGACCTTTTCTAACAGAAGGGTTGATGCTTCTTGCGCGTTCTGTCGTCCTCGTGGACAAACAAGGTATTGTTCGATATATCCAAGCGGTTCCGGAGATGACCGATCTCCCCGATACGGAAAAGGCTTTTGAGAGGGCGATAGAGTTGGTAAAATAGGGGGTGGTGCAGTTAGTTTCCAACGATTAAGAAGTTCTTAAGGGATTCGTATTTTTTATCACCGATGCCTTTCACATTTTTTAATTCTTCAACCGATCTGAATCCTTTTCTCCTTTCCCGGTAGGTGACGATCTCACGGGCTAAGGACTCTCCAATTCCGGGGATCAAGCAAAGGTCCTCCATAGAAACTCGATTGAGGTCAAGAGGGCGGGGGGGACCTCTTAATCGAAGCTTGAATTGCGGCTGTTTTAATGGGGTGGAAATTGTTGAGCTTTTCGGTTAGGCAAGCATGGCTTCTGCGCAATCTATCGAAACAGTTCCTTGATGAAGTAATCCTAGTTGAAGGGGAAGCCCATTATAGAAACATAGGGCTTCACGAATTTTAAAACCTTCTGCGAAGATGTATTTACCCCGTTAGAAAGCCCCGCCATTCATGGCGGGGATGATATAAGCGAAAGGTTTCGAGATCTCTTGCCATGCAAATGTTTTTATGTAAAAATGACATCTGAGTTGTTAGTCATGATAGGCCCTAATCTGTCGGGTCTGAAAGAGCAAATCTCTCCCGTCTTTATGGCTCAGACGATGTGGAATCACGGCCCTGAGATGTTAGAAGGGATGAGAAAGGCAAAACGGCCCTGGCAGAAAATTGACGAGAAGGAAATGGTTGATTTGATGAAGTGTCTCAACCGGGGAATGCCATAGTTGAGGCGTGCATGAAAGTATGCGGCAAACTCGGATTGTAGATTATGGCTGCCTGCCGCAGGCAAGGATTGGAGATTTGAAGCATCCGTAATCCGAAATCGGAGGAGAAAATGATCTCGGCCAATTGGTTAAAAAAAACGGAATTGTTTGAGGGGCTGGACGAATCACAGTTAAACGACTTACTGGCATACTCCACCGTCGAATCCTTTCCGGAAGGGAGGATCGTTTTTCACCAGGAGGCGGAAGCGACTCACCTTTACATCCTGATCCAAGGTGCGGTCGACCTTAGCGTGAAGGCACAGGAAGAGATCGGCTTCCTGACCTCTCAAATTCAAAAAGAAGGCGCGATCTTTGGGATTCCCTCTCTGATAGAACCTTTTCGTTATAATGTGACGGCAAAGTGTATCTTACCTTCGAAGGTGCTAAGCATCGAGTCCCACTATCTCAGGAAAAAGATGGAAGAGGATCCGAAGATGGGGATGCAGATGATGAAGAAACTGACCCTCATCTATTACAATCGGCTCAATGAATTGCGTAAAGGAATCGTCAACTTTTTCAAAGTTTTTAATGTGAGGACACCATGAAATCGGAGAACACGAATCGGACGGTTTCCAATCGTTTTTAGGTTCAAATCCCGGACCAGCGATGGTTCGAGGACGCTACCATGAAAAGTTTTAGGTTCGTTGGAATAGCAAAAAGAGGGAAGTCATTTTTCAGACCTTATTTGATGAAGCCAAATATGAAAACATTTACGGCATTTTTAATGGTTTCATGATTTTGTTGGTCGGATGTCAGGGTAATTTACAATTTAAGGAGGTCTAAAATGCCAAAAGGAATATCAATTGATGAAAAGGATAAGGAAATACAAAATTTGAAGAGGGGAATTGTAGAATTAGAAAGGAGAATAGAAAAATTAGACAAGGAAGTTGCATCCATTCACAATGCCTCTGAAAAATTAAACAATCACATAAAAGCCTTACACGAGTCTGCGGTGACATTAATAAAAAAGGCTCATGAATTTGAATAAAGATAATAGCCCTGACTTACCAGAAGGGCGGAATAGGAAAAACGACTTCTACCAAAAACATAGAGCAGGGCTAACCCAATGAAGGAAGCGGGTTTTACTAGTAGAGTACAGTCTCGGAAAGATTTACTTGCCTCTCCTAAGCTATTGCTTTGGAAGAGAGTCCAGCTGCTTCGAGAATGTCCGGGACGACTTCCTCTCTACCGATGGCCATAATGTGGACTCCGTCAGATAGGGCTTCCTTTTTCAATGTGGCGATCATTCGACCAGCAATTTCTATGCCTTTATTTAATGCCCCGCCTTTAGGCGCACTTGCAAGTTCATCGATCAGATATTGGGGCACAAAAATACCAGGCACGTTCTCCGCCATGTATTTGGCCATCTTAGCTGATGAAAGTAGGACAATCCCGGCTAATATCTTGACCGGAAATTGGCGGGCATTCTTCATGAACTTGGCAAAGTTATCCAGGTCATAAATTGCTTGAGTTTGGAAGAATTCAGCTCCGGCCTCTACCTTGTTTTCAAACTTGATTAGCTGAGGTTCAATGGGTCTTGCTTCAGGTGTGACAATAGCCCCGGCACAGAACTCTACAGTCCCATCAAGGTCGTTTCCTCCCAAGTCCTTACCCAATTCCATTTGCCGGATTGTCCTCAACAGTTGAACTGAATCGAGGTCGAAGACTCCTTTGGCTTCTTTGTGATCGCCAACTACAACTGCGTCACCCGTTAGGCAGAGGACATTTCTTATACTCCTCGTATATGCCAAAAGAAGCTCCGCTTGAAGGGCAATTCGATTGCGGTCGCGACACGTCATCTGTAATATAGGTTCGCCACCTCTCTCTTTGATGACTTGGCATCCGCCAAGAGAAGGAAAATGCATCACAGAACTTTGATGGTCAGTAACGTTCAGCGCATCCACTTTATCTTTGAGAAGGTTAATATGATGTAGCATCTTCTCGATGTTTGTTCCTTTTGGTGGACTAATCTCGCTGGTTATTACAAACTTGCCGGAGTTAAGCAACTGCTTGAAATTTGATGCCATGATTCCCTCTCCTCAGTTATGATAATGGTGTTGCACGTATTTACAGCTATGTTTCGTATCCTGTTTATCAGCATCAAACGTATCAAAGATCACCTTTCAAATATAGCTCTATTTCTGTGCTACACCACTAATTTAATTATCTTTGGTCTAGGCACTACCTGATAATTCTTTGGGGGATGATACTTTCGCATCAAATCGAGCCTGCCCTGATCTCTTAATCGCTGATATATAAGTGTCCAGGCACAATCCTTCTCCTTGTCCACCTCACATTTACCATTGTTAGTGCCTCCACAGGGACCGTTTAACAAACCTTTGTGGCATGCTGTGAGAGGACAAATGCTCGCTGTTTCCCCCATGATACACTGACCGCACTGGGCACAGACTTCATGAAAATAACCTGGGCTATCTTCTATACCTATGAACAAAGTATCCAATGCCGGGATAACTGGCTTCTCAATATATAAGCTTACCCTGTGTACTCCCAGAGCGCATGCCGTGACAAGGATGCAGTTCACATTCCTAATGTTTTCATCGACTTCTCTGATAGCTACCTCTGTCATCTCATCACACGCGGTGGGGATGACCGTCCAGCCGGTCACTAATTTGTCCAGTTCTTCTAAACGCTTCTTCATATCCAAAACCTCTTCTTTGCCGCCGGTTTTGGTCATTGTAGCGCAAGTGCCACAACCTATGATATATACTCGGTCGAACCTATCTAATTGCTGCTTTATTTCATCAAAGGGCTTCTGTTTGGTAATGGATTTCATGCTCAACCCCCTATCTTTCCAAGTCACACCTTAAGCATCGCTTAGCTTCTTGCCCGGCTTTCTCCTCTGAGAACCCCAATTCTGTCTCCTTAAAGCTGCGTTTTCTTTCCTCAATAGGAAGTCGGGTCATTTCTGGCCTAAATTGAGGCTCCCAGGTCTCCTCTTCTTCCTTACTTATCACTTCCTCGATAGCGCTTGGCTTCAGGTCATATATTTCAACTCTCGAAGTATCGCCTCTGAGGTATTTTTCTATGGCAATAGCCGCTCTCCTACCGGCAGCGATAGCATCGATAACCATACCTGGTCCGCTGACAAAATCCCCCCCGGCAAAGACTCCAGGGAGATTGGTAGCTAATCTATTTTCATCAACGACCAACCTTTCCCATCTGGTGCGTTCCAGGGCACTGTCTGGTGGTAGAAACGATAGGTCTGGGGCTTGACCTACGGCAGCAATGACAGTGTCTGCCTCGACAAAGAACTCGGAGCCAGGAATAGGAATAGGGCGTCGGCGTCCGCTGGCGTCAGGCTCGGCCAGCCTCATGCGAATACATTGTAAGCCAGTTACCTTCCATTTATCGCTTACTATTCGTGTAGGACTGACGAGGAAGTTTATCCTGACGCCCTCAGCCAAAGCCTCATTATATTCCACCTCGGTAACAAGCATCTCCTCCCGTGACCGCCGGTAGAAGATATCGACTTCATCAGCGCCAAGGCGGAGGGAAGTTCGAGAGGCATCCAGAGCTACATTCCCGCCTCCAATAACAGCTACGCGACGCCCAATCCGGACCGGCTTACCCACCTTCACATCCCTTAGAAATCTTAAACCATGGTAGAAGCCTTCGAGGTCCTCTATCTCTCCAGGTATGCCGATACGTTGGCTTCTTTGAGCCCCAGCAGCAATGAAGATGGCTTCAAAGCCACTCCTTCTAATGTCTTCTACGGTGAAATTTACATTGATGGGCGTATCGAATTTTATCTCTACGCCGCATTTGATGATATACTCTATTTCCTTTTCAATGACCTCTCGTGACAAGCGAAAATCAGGTATGGCCACTGAAAGCATGCCCCCGCCTACAGGGAGAACCTCAAAAATCGTAGTTGGATAACCCATCTGAGCTAAAAAGTAGGCGCAAGACAGTCCACAGGGTCCAGCCCCTACCACAGCAATCTTTTGGCTCTTAGTTTTGGGGAAGGGAACTGGCTCGGGCAATTCACTGGCGTGGTCAAAATACCAGTCGGCAGCGAAGCGCTTCAGTGCCCTGATATCTACTGGCTCGTCGAGTTCTCCACGGCGACACCTGCCTTCGCAAGGATGATGGCAGATGCGGCCGCAAATAGCGGGGAAGGGATTACGCTCCCTGATTGTTTCGATAGCCTCCAAGTATTCACACGCTGCAATATGAGCCACATATTTAGGGATATTGATGCCTACCGGGCAGGTATGCTGACAGGGTGAGATCATGAGGGCATCGCAGACCGCAGCAGGGCATCTCTTTTCTTTTATGTGAGCTTCATATTCGTCTCTAAAGTAATTAAGGGTAGTAAGCACCGGGTTCGGGCAAGTTTGTCCCAACCCACAGAGTGAGCACTCCTTGACTGTCTTAGCTATATTGAGCAAGGTATCAATGTCACTCTCACGTCCTTTACCCTGAGTGATTCTGGTCAGGATTTCCAACATTTGCTTAGTCCCCAGACGGCAAGGGACACATTTTCCGCAGGACTCAGCTTGAGTGAAGCTCAGGAAATACCTGGCTACCTCTACCATACAGGTAGTCTCATCCAATACCACCATGCCTCCGGAGCCCATAATCGAGCCGAGCTGGGATAGGGTTTCGTATTCCACTGGGGTATCGAAGAATCGGGCGGGGATGCATCCACCTGAAGGCCCCCCCGTTTGAACTGCCTTAAACAGTTTGCCCCGGGGAATACCGCCCCCGATATCAAAGATGATGGTGGAAAGAGGAGTGCCCATTGGCACCTCAACCAATCCGCTGTTGGCAATCTTCCCGGTAAGGGCAAAGACGGCCGCTCCCTTGCTTTTTTCGGTGCCAATGCTGGCAAACCCATCAGCTCCTCGGTCAATAATAATAGGAACCGAAGCCAGAGTCTTTACATTGTTAATGATAGTAGGTTTTCCCTCCAGACCTGATTCAGCGGGAAATGGAGGACGGGGACGAGGCATGCCCCGTCGGCTCTCGATGGAAGCCATTAAAGCTGTCTCTTCACCACAGACAAAAGCCCCGGCGCCCTCTTTGACATAGATCGTAAAATCAAAGCCTGAGCCAAGAATATCCTTTCCTAAGAAGCCTCTTTCTTGGGCTTGCTCTAAAGCGATGAGAACTCGTTTGACTGCCAAAGGATACTCTGCACGCACATAGATATAGCCCTCAGTGGCACCTATGGCATACCCCGCAATGGTTAGCCCTTCAATAACAGAGTGAGGGTCTGCCTCCAATATGGAGCGATCCATAAAAGCGCCGGGGTCGCCTTCATCGGCATTGCAGATAACATATTTCTTATCTCCCTGAGCCTTGCGACAGAACTCCCACTTTCGCCCGGTAGGAAAGCCAGCACCACCACGGCCTCGCAGCCCGGACTTCTTGATTTCTTCAATAACTTCCTCAGGTGTCATAAGGAAGGCCTTCCTTAGCGCCCGATAACCCCCTTGGGCAATATAGTGATCAATTTTTTCAGGATTGATCCGGCCACAATTACGCAAAATAATTCGTTGCTGTTTTTTGTAAAAGTTTATCTCTGAATAGTATGGTATTGCTTTGTTAGTCACCGGGTCACGGTAGAAGAGTCGTTCCACCGGCTTGCCATCTCGGAGGTGAGAATGAACAATCTCAGCTGCATCCTCAGACTGGACATGGGTATAGAAAATGCCCTCAGGTTCAACAACTACATTTGGTCCTTGCTCGCAGAAACCGTGACAACCAGTGAAATCTACCTCAACATCCCTTAGCCCGAGCTTTGCCACTTCTACCCTAAGTGCTTCATAGACAGGGCCGGACTCACTGGAGAGGCATCCTGTTCCCTGACAGACGAAAACAGTACGATGGTTTTGCATACTACTCTCCACGAGATTCTTCGCGAAGTTTACCCTGAGCGAGACTTCGTCGGTCGCTTCGCTTCCTCAGAATGACAGGTGGGCATTTTGAACAACTGTTCCACCTTCTTAGGATTCATATGACCACAGACCTTATCGCTAATGACCATATTGGGCGCCAGGGCACAAACGCCGATACAGGCAACCGTCTCCAAAGTGTATTCCAGGTCAGGGGTAGTTTGACCCTCTTCTATACCCAGATGGTGCTTCACTAATTTCAGTATCGTCTTACCACCGCGCACATGGCAGGCTGTTCCCCGACACACCCTGACTACACGCCTCCCCCGTGGCTCAGTATAGAGTTGGGCATAGAAGGAAATAACCCCTTGTACCTGACTGGTGAAGAGCCTCAGATTTTTAGCTATAATTGGTATAGATTGGGGAGGGATATACCCGAACTCATTTTGGATTTTTTGAACCAGTGGGATTAACGCCCACTTCTGTTGGCTGTACTCAGCCACAATTTCATTTATTCGTGCCAGGCTGACTTCTTCGTGTTCGGTTGTCTTTGCTTTATCCATGAAGTCCAATCCTTTCTATCTTCACATTACATGCCTTGAGTGAAGGCGTTTTTGACTCTGGGTCTAAAACGATGCTGAATAGCTTATTGACAGGGCTATCCAGGAATGAGACGGGCATGAAGACTATTCCTTCAGGGAGTGTGTCAGTAATTCTAACGGTGGTAATCAATTCAGCCACAGGCGAAATGAGTTTGACCTTATCGGAGTGGCCAATTCCAAGCTTTTTGGCATCAGATTCGCCAATTTCCACAAAAGCTTGTGGAAGGAATTTCTTCGACCGCGAAGCCCTCGAGCTTCTGGCACCAGTGCCGAAGTGATACAGGATGGTTCCGGTCAATAAGGTAAAAGGATAATCCTCCTTTGCTCCCTCTGCCCAAGGGATATATTCAACCGGAGAAAACCGGGCAAATCCCCTTAAGAATTGTTCCATATAGTTGCGTCTGGTTTCCCGGGTGTCCGGCTCAGCCTGGTATAGACTCCCGGAATCAGTATACCCTTCGTATAAGGGAACCAATCCTTCAATCTCATCCATAACCTGTTGAAGGGAAGAGAAGGGCAGCGGACATCCCATCTTATCAGCCAGTCGTAGGATTATTTCCCAGTCTGGCAAGCTTTCACCAGGAGGTTCGATTGCTTTCCGCACTCTATTTACCCTTCCCTCAAAATTAGTGAATGTACCCTCCTTTTCAGCAAAGCTTGCTGCAGGTAGAACCACATTCGCCAGTCTGGCTGTTTCAGTAAGGAACATATCCTGCACCACGAGAAAATCAAGAGAAGCAAAGGCCTCGGCAACTAAGCTTGAGTGGGGGAAGCTTAAAATGGGATTTTCTCCCACGATATATAAGCCCTTGATCTTTCCCTCTTTCGCTTGTTCTATCATCTCCACGGCGGTTAGCCCGGGGTTAGCTGGCAAACTCACCTTCCATTGTTGTTCAAACTTTTTCCTCGTTTGGGCATCCGCCACATCCTGGTATCCAGGGAGGAATTTTGGCAATGCTCCCATGTCACAGGCGCCCTGTCCATTATTTTCTCTCTGCAGGGCATAAATGCCGCCTCCCCTCCGCCCGATGTTCCCGGTCAATAGCGCCAGGTTCGATATAGCCTTGACGCCATCTGTTCCATTTGCGTACTGGGTGATTCCGCTGCCATAGACAATTGCCGCCCTACTTGCCATAGCGTATAATCGAGCGGCAGCACGAATTTCATGATTGGGAATGCCTGTGACAGTCTCGGCATACTCAGGGGAATATCTTTCTAAGGCTTTAGTCAATGCCTTAAAATTATCCGTTCTCCTGGCGACGAATTCCTCATCTAACAAACCTTCATCAATAATCACCCTTGCCAAGCTATTTAGCAAAGCCACATCAGTGCCAATTTTGGGTCGCAGCCAGAGGTGGGCAAATGAAGAAAGCTTCGTTTGCCGCGGGTCTATCAATATCAACTTAGCGCCTTTATATTTAACGGCACGTTTTATAGCATATTCAACGATAGGAGCTGAAGCGGAGGGGTTGGCTCCAATAACTATTATTACCTCTGACTGTTCCAGATCGGTAAGATAATTTGTCGTACCGGAGAAGCCGATAGAGAAGCCAAGACCGAGGCGAGTAGCAGAGCTATACAAACGACTACCGTTATCAATATTATTGATGCCCAGAACACATCTGGCGAATCTCTGCAGTAGATAGTTCTCTTCATTAGTGCATTTGGAAGAGCCGAGAATAGCCAGGCTATTGGGACCATGCTCATCCTTTATTCGCTTGAATTCGGTCGCTACCAGTTCCAACACTTGGTTCCAAGACACCTCCGCAAAACTATCCTTTACTTTGACGAGAGGTTTGGTTAATCTATCTGTGCTATGGATAAAATCGCAGCCATAGCTTCCCCTTACACAAAGCGTGCCATGGTTTACCACATCCTCTTCAACTGGTGAAACTCGCACTATGTGATTATCCTTAACTTCCAAGGAAATGCAGCATCCACAGCCGCAGAAAGGACATGTTGTCGGAACCGTGGTTTTGGTTGTCCCTCTATATGACCGTTCCTTCTCCACCAGTGCCCCTGTGGGGCACAATGCCACACAAGTCCCACAGAAGGTGCACTCAGAATCCTCAAGAGGTAAATTGTTTAGCGTTGCTGGTTTGTTAGCAAATCCTCGCTGATAATAGTCAATAGCTCCTTCAACGACTAATTCCTGGCATGCTCGAATACACTTAGCACACAAGATGCATTTGCTTAGATCCCTTTCAATGAATGGGTTGACTTCCTCGATGGTAGCCATCTGGGGGATCCTCTGGAATTCTACCAATCCAATACCCATATCTGAGGCAAGCTGGCGCAATTGACAGCGGTTGCCTTTGTCACACACCAGGCAGGAGTCGGGATGACTGGCAAGCAGCAGCTTAACTATGTTTTTGCGATGCTCTATAACTCGAGGGGAATGGGTATTGATGATCATTCCTGGTGCTATAGGGGTGACACAGGATGCCACCAAAGCGCCGGTTTGTTCATTTTCAACCAGGCATATACGACAAGCACCAATTGAGGTTAGATGAGGGTCGTAGCAGAGTGTAGGA
>Ga0315294_10010601_pt1 | contig 10112 bp, 9 predicted proteins | sample YL17G13_40_MG_FD_203626 | JGI IMG/M metagenome (GOLD analysis project Ga0315294, IMG submission 203626) | Sediment microbial communities from Yellowstone Lake, YNP, Wyoming, USA - YL17G13_40 | ecosystem: Environmental > Aquatic > Freshwater > Lake > Sediment | place: USA: Wyoming | collected...
TAAGTCCTAAATTATTAGAATTATTATAAATATCGATAAATGTATTGCAATTTTTTATTTCAAAATATTTTAATCTCGAAATTCCTTTAGCGTCTATGTTACCCACCGGACAAAAAGCCGATTCGTCATTTATCTCTTCAATTGAACAATTTAGGGGATACTTCACTTCAAACCCATACTCCTCATTCCGATAAGTTTGCCAGGTATCAGTAATCTTTATGCAGCGGACAGGACCATCGAGTCCAGTACTAAATTCATAGCCCAGCTTGCAACTGACGTCGGTTATTTTTGGATAAAACCAATATATCCCGCCGACAGCCAAAACTCCGATAATTATTAAAATTATTACGATAGATGAGATGCCTTTTTGAGTGTTCATATTTTTTTGCCGACAAATTCGCTAAACTCCGCCAATCGGCAGGCATAGCCCCATTCGTTGTCGTACCAAGCAACAATTTTGACCAAATTATCAATTGCCATTGTTAAATTGGCGTCAACAATGGCGGAAAATGAATTGCCAATGTAATCGGAAGAAACCAGCAATGCATCTTCTATTCCTAAAATTCCCTGGAGCTCTTTTTGCTGGGATGCCTTTTTGAAAGTGTAGTTTAACTCTTCGGCGGTTGTTTTTTTCTTGACTTCGCAAATTAAATCCAAAACCGAAACAGTCGCAGTAGGCACCCTGAAAGCAATGCCGTCCAATTTTCCTTTTAATTCCGGAATCACATTTCCAATGGCTTTGGCCGCACCGGTCGTGGTAGGAATTATGTTTAAAGCGGCTGCTCTTGCCCTTCTAAAATCCTTGTGGGCCAAGTCAAGAATTCTCTGGTCGTTCGTATAAGAATGAATCGTGCTCATAAATCCTTTAACGACCTTAAAATTATCATTTAAGATCTTTAGTACCGGCGCCAAACAATTGGTAGTGCAGGAAGCCATTGATATTACATTGTCTTTTTTAGGTTCGTATTTTTCCTCATTTACCCCTAAAACAAAAGTCGGCACTTCCCCTGATTTTGAAGGCGATGAAATGAGAACTTTTTTTGCGCCAGCTGTCAAATGTTTTTTTGCTCCTTCGTATTCAGTAAAGATGCCCGAGCATTCCAGAACAATGTCAATTCCCAAGTCCTTCCACGGCAGTTTTGCGGGGTCTTTCTCGGCCAAAACCTGAACTTTTTTCCCGTCAATCAGAAGATTTTTTCCGTCAGATTTTACCGCTTTTTTGTAAATCCCGTAAACCGAGTCGTATTTCAATAAATGGGCCAGGGTTTCGGGCTCCGTCAAATCATTAATCGCCAACACTTCCAAATTTGGGTGATTATCCAAAATCCTCCTGAAAGTAGGACGCCCTATTCTACCAAATCCATTGATAGCGACTTTTGTCATAATAAAGAAGCGAGGCGGCTGCTGACAAGGACGTTTCGGAGGCTGAGCGGCCACGGTTCCGCCGAAAGCGGAGAGCGAAGCCGAGAAACGAACAGCAATTTCCTCGGTGGGGAAATTGACTGCGTGCCTTGGAACGCAGCTGCCGAGCGGTTTATTCTTTTATATTCAAAAGTGTAACGATTTTCTCTTTATCAAACCCTGGCACAATCTGACCGTCAATATCTATCACGGGCACCTCTAGCTTTCCCGATTTTTCTATCATCTCCTCCATCGCTATTTTATCTTTGCTGACATCAATATCTTCAAACTTAATATCGTGTTCTTTCAGGAACTCTTTTAAAGTAAAGCAATAAGCACAGGAAGGCGTGGAATAAACCTTTACCATAAAGTTTAGAATTCAAGTTCGTGCGGCTTATATCGTCTTCCCCCTATAGAGAACAGCCGGAGACCTGAGATAGCTCCTCTAAGGTTTTGAATCCCGCTTCTCTTTCCTTTCCGGGAAATTCCCATGTCGGAAAACCGAGAATCTCGGCTTCCTGACATTCCTTAGTCAGTTCGTTGGTGTCCTTGTCGATACATTCAACGTAGGGAAGAAATTGAGCCGCTTCGCCGAAAAGTTCTTTTTCCTTGTTACACCAACTGCACCAAGAAGCGCCGTAGAATTTCGCTCCTTTTTCCGTCAGGCATTTGGCAAGGTCAGCCAAAACAGCCGAACCCACCTGTGGTTCCTGATTCTGTTCTTCTGTAACAATAGGGGTTTCGGGCTGGCCGCTAACAGCGGCTTGTCCTTTTTCTTTCAGGTCTTTTCCCAAATCAATATAGATTAGGGCTCCAACAACCAAAAGACCGGCAACAACAATCGCAACGGATATTAAATTTTTATTTTTAATCTCGACCATATGTTTAATATCTTATATTATCATAAATTTAATTTCAAGGCAAGAAGCGTCAAGTTAATTATAATATTCTCTTGTTTTTCAAATTCAAAGATTCATCCAATTCATATTCTATCAGGCCGGCATAAGGAATTTCCAAACCAATAATGTCTTTGTCGGAGATTTTTTCAACGTATTTTACTATTGCCCGTAAACTGTTATGACTGGCGACTATCAAAACATTTTTTCCGTTTTTCAAATCCTTTTCAATATATTTTTTGTAAAAGGGGGTTGTTCTTTTCATTACGTCTTTTAAACTCTCTCCCCCGGGCGGAGCGATATTGTAACTCCTTCGCCAAAGACGAACTTGTTCCTCTCCGTATTTTCGCATTGCCGTTTCTTTATTTTCGCCCTGCAATTTGCCGTAATACCTTTCGTTCAGTTTTTCTGAGACGAAAACGGGAAAGTCGTCTTCGCTGATGTCTGTAAAATGTCCCCATTTTTGCGTCTTTCCGCCGTCTAATCGAAGAACATTCATTCTTCTCCACCCTTCGCTTCGCTCGGGTAAATGAATGAAAACAGGGTATTTTTTGTTGCCCCCTTCAAAAAGCCGCGCCACCGTATCTTCGTTTCTGAACAAAGGAGACGTGTAGATTTTATCAATCTGAAACTGGAATATCTTATCGGCCAGTTCTTTTGCTTTATAGGTTTCGTTCTCGTTCAAAGGAACGTCAACCCAGCCGGTGAATCTGTTTTCTTCGTTCCATTGAGATTTAATATGGCGCAGTAGAATCAACTTAGGCATGAAGTTCTTGTTCTATTTTAACTAATCTGTTATATTTTACCATTCTTTCTTTGGGAAAGGGAGCGCCTGACTTTATGAACTCTGCTCCAATGCCGACAGCCAAATCCGCGATAAAATCATCTTCCGTCTCCCCTGCCCTGTTTGCCACCATAATTTTCCAGCCGAATGATTTTGCCAGTTTTGCCGCCTCTATTGTTTCGCTTACTGTCCCAATCTGATTTGGTTTTAAAATTAAACCGGAGCAGGAATCATTCCTCTCTGCTAAATTTATTCTCTCAGCACTGGAAACCGTTAAATCGTCGCCGAAAATCAAGACGCTTCCCTCTGATTGTTTTTTAAGTTCCGCAAAACCTCCAAAATCTTCTTCATGAAACGGGTCTTCAATTAAAATAATGGGGTACTTCCCTGTCAAATTTTTGTAGAATTCCAGCAATTCTTTTCCGGAAATGGTCTTTCCGTCTATTTTATAATTTCCGTTTTCATAAAGCTCGGATGCGGCCGCGTCTATGGCGAATTTTATATTGTCTTTATGCCCCGCTTTTCCTGCAGCCTTCAAAATCAAGTCAAAAGCGTCGGTAATTTTTTCAATCGGCGCCGTGAAGGCGCCTTCGCGACTCAATCCTACATTCTTTTTGCCGAATTTTTCCTCCAAAATTTTCTTGAGAGAATTATAAACTTCTTTGCCGATTTGGAAATTATCTTTAAAAGTTTCTTTTTGCGGCACGAGCATAAATTCCTGAAAAGCCAAACCGGCTTGCCATGAACTTGTCGAAGGGGCGTGCTTTCCACCTTCAATCATATTAAAGCTTGGCTTTGGCAAAATTAGCGGAGATTGCATCTCCGCAAATTGAGAAATGTATTGATATAGGGGGAGATTTTGGGCAGCGGCGATGGCGCGGCAAACTGCCATTGAAACCGGTAAAATGGCGTTTGCTCCCAAACGGGATTTATTTTTTGTAGCGTCCAATTGAATTAGAATGTCGTCAATCCGTTTCTGGTCGGTTAAGTCCTCTTTTTCTATTACGGGCGCGATAATTTTTTCTATATTTTCAATCGCTTTTTTTATTTCTAAAACCGCTGCCTCGTATTTGCCCGTTGAAACGCCAGAAGGAACGGAAGATTTAAACTTCCCGAAATTGGTTTTCAATTCAACTTCCACTGTCGGCCTGCCGTTGGAATCAGAAATCTCCCGCGCCTTTATATTTTTGATTTCAGATTTTCCTGTCATTTTTTTATTATAGCAAAGAGAGATTTTTTGACAAAAGAAAAAAGCCAGCACGGATGTTTTAACAAAGTTGTTTTAACCGGCTGGCTATTCTAAATCGGACAAAGAAAAGAGTCTTTTGAATTTGAAGAGAGTTAGAGCGGTTTTTCAAGTTCAAAAAATTTTTCCAAAGCGCACCTTTTGACGCTGGGCACGTTTATGGGGTTGAAATGAAGAACCCTTCCTGATGCAGTGGAGCTAAAGCCATATATCTCAACCGGCACCTTCCCGCTAATTGCGTATCGGTCGAGACAACTTAAGTCAGAATTTCTCATACCTGGTACAAATTTCAGGTCCCCAACCACAGGTGACGATAGCTCTGTTATCTTCATGTTTCCTTACCCTCCTCTTTTCAGAATGTAGCCCACAAGGGCCAAAATGTAAGCATGAACCCTTAATAAAGAAATTAACTTATACCTGAGTTTCTGCCTTAGCCATCTGATTTTACCAACCCTCCTCAATCGCACCACCTCCTTTCTTTTCTTTGTGAAATAAAAAACTGAAAAAGAGCAATTAATCTAGTATAACAAAAAAACGCCACAAAAGTCAACTGGCGTCTCTTAGCATCTTGCCAAGGCATAACTTCCGCCCTTAGGATGTTTAAACTTCGAGTTTAAACATCCTCTACTTTATTACTTCCGAAATTTCTTCAATCAAATCGGTTGCCATTAATGACTCTCCGAATTTTTTGCCTGCCATCTCGCCTGCGACTCCGTTAATATAAGCGGCCGCTTGAGCTGCTTGAAATGGGCTTATTCCCCGCGCCATCAAAGCGCCGGCAATTCCTGCCAAGGTATCCCCTGTCCCGCCGACAGTCATAAACGGAGAACCGGTTTTGCTGAGCGCCACCTCTTTTCCGTCAGAAATTATGTCAACGTGACCCTTTAACAAAATTGTAGTTTGAAGCCGTAAGGCCTCCTCTTGAACCGCTTTTATCTTTTCCTCTTCTGATAATTTATATACTTCTCTTTTTGTCAGAACAAAGAATTCGTAAGTATGAGGAGTAATTAAAAATGGTTTGCCGGAAATAATCTGCGGGTTTTTAGCCAAAGAGTCAATTGCATCTGCGTCAATCACAGCCGGCACTGAAACTTCAGAAAGATATTCCAAAATTGTTTCCTGTGTTTCTGCGGTTCTGCCTATCCCGCCGCCAATGACTACCGCGGTTTTTCCGTGAGCCACGGCTTTGGCGCTTTCGGTCATTGAAATTAAAGTTGATAAATGTTCCCTGGTCAGCCAATCGCCTTTAAGAGGAAAAGCCGCTAAATCCGGCTGAAAAGAAGCGATAATATTGGCCGCTCTTTTCGGGGCGATAATTCTGACCATATCCACGCCGGCGCGAAAAGCAGCCAAGGCCGAAAGAGCCGGCGAGCCGGAATAAAATTCCGAACCGCCGATTACCAATAAAAGCCCGAAGTCGTACTTTTTAGCGTCGGCCGGTCTTGGCCCGTAAATCTCTTTTAATATTTTTTTACTAACTTCAGTCATTTTGTTTTTCTCCTTTATTTTTTAATCTTACGCTTTTTGCTGCTTCCTCAAAAAAGCGGGGGCTTCCCAGATTTGTTCTTTTGCCAAAAATTCTTTTTCCGCTTCTTCCGTCTCTTTTTTTATCTGAAGGGCGTTTTTCCTGATTTTTATTTCCGTTCCTTTTTCAAAAATGCTTGCGGGGCGAACTTCAATTCCTTCTTCTGGTTTTTCCTCTGTCGGCGGGAGCGATGGTTCTTTTTTCCTCATCTTCATTTGAACCCTGGCTTTTTTGGGTTTTAACTTCGGCTTTATTTTCTTTCTACGCCTTATTCTTTTCTTTTTTGGCTGAGGCGGAATTTTTTTGGAGATTTTCTTTTTTTTAGTTCTCCGCGACTTTTCTGTCTTTTCCGAAAGGGCTTTTGCTCCGCAACCTACGGCCAAGAGCGCCACCTTGATTTTGTCCTGGTATTTTTTATTTTGGGAGATGCCGAAAATAATTTTGGCTTCAGAATTAACCAGTTCAAAAATCGTTTTAGAAATCTGGGAAACGTCGGAAAGAGACAGTTCCTTTTCTCCCGTAATGTTAAACAACACTCTTTTGGCTCCCCTGATGGTGTAAGGATAAAGAGGACAACTCAGGGCTTTTTTTATGGCTTCAATCGCGCGATTGGCTCCCTGAACCTCAACCGTGTTCAAATAAGCAAATCTGCCCTGTCCCTGTAAAATTGTCCTTAAGTCGGCAAAGTCAATGTTGATTAAACCCGGTAAATAAATGGTTTCAATCAGTCCTTCTAAACTCTCGGCCAGATTTCTATTAATGGCGGACAACGCTTCTTTCAAGGGAGTGCTTTTATCAATAATCTGGAAAATTTTGTCATTGGGCAAAATAACAATAGCGTTAAGATAGGGTCTCAATTTCTGAAGCGCTTCTCTGGCGATTTCCTGCTTTTTTTCCCCTTCAAACTTGAAAGGCATGGTAAAAGCCCCCAGAGTAATGGCGCCTGAACTTTTGGCGATTTTGGCGAAAATAGGACTGGCTCCAGAGCCCACTCCGCCGCCAAGAGAACCCACCAAAATACAAAAATCCTGTCCGTTGAAAAGACCTTTTATTCTCTCCTTTTCACTCAAAGCGGCTTCCTTTGCTAATTCGTAATTCATCCCGGTCCCCAAGCCGTGAGTTAGATTTTCTCCAAACTGAAAACGGAGGACAGTCCTCCGCAAGGTTCTCAATGCCTGCAAATCGGTATTAGCCGCCACAAAAGAGGCCTTTTTTATTCTGGAAGCGATTTCCGAAACAATGTTGCCCGCTCCCCCGCCAACTCCAATCACCCTGACTTTAGTCCTTTTAATTTTTTCTTTTGCCCGAGCTTTAGCGAAGGGTGAAGATGAGGATTTATTCTCATCGACTTCGGGTTCAGGCAATGACTTTTTTATTTTCAACGCCTTCTTAATTTTCTTTGCCATATATCAATACAATCCTCTGATTAGTATAACCCTTCCAAAAAAGGAAGGCAAGTTTTGTAAATCAGCGTTTTATCTAAAATCCTTGTGTCTTACATTGCTGACACAAATCACGGTATTGCTGAGGCACAAAAGAACAAGAAGGAGCGGTATTGAAAGAAGCGCAAGTTGATTCATCTATTGCTGGTCCGCCTGACGACTGCCAAGACGGAGTACCCACCGAAATGGTTGGCAGACCTATTTGGACACCTCCTTTATTGCCGCTGAAATTTGTATCCACCGAGATATTGGGAAAAAGATTTGCGGGTAAAGTTGCTCCGATGTCAAAAGTGTTTAATTCCAAACCCTCCAGTCCGCTTTCAAAAGGCATCTTTATTTCCGAAATCTTTATTCCTCCGATATCGGTTTTAAGCGAAGGTTTCTTTAAAAATCCAAAATACACGCCAGCAACAGCTATTAAAATAATAATGATTATAGTAAGAATTTTTTTCATATTTATGGCGTAGCTAAAGGATTATTAGTTATGAAATAAACATCCAGAATTGCTGCAGCCGACGTAGTCTCTGTCTTTTTAATAGTTAAGATATGGGTCCCGGCCTTTAAATCAAGGGTGGCAGTTTTATGCCAATCCCAAGTTCCCGGCTCGTCACCTCTTCTTACCGAATTCTCACTAAACGAGCCGTAATCCTTGCCGTCAACTATTACATTCACCGCCCTGGCGCCCGCTGAATGAGTATAAGTAGAAATGTCTTTAATCCACACGGAATAAGATCCTCCTTCCTGTACGGTAAAATTATAGCTTAAACTTTCTCCTCCCCGGGATAAATACCAGTCGCCGGTTCCGGTATAGCCCGGCCGCCACCTTGCTTTTATTTCTTTATTTGATGCCCAAGAAACATCACGGGGATAAAGATAAGTGCTTGTTTCATTTTCAGCTTGGATATAAATTTTTTCTGTTCCGGCTATCTTTAGCGATTTTAATTCCTTGACCAAAGAAAGAAATTCTTCTGAAGCGGTTTCAATTTCTTTTAAAAGAGGCACCAACTCTTTTAAAGTAGTTTTGGTCTGACATTTATTTTCTGCTGAATTTACCTTATCTAAAAGGGTTTTGCCTTTTTCTTCGGCTAAATTAAACTTATCAAGATTGGCGTTAACAAGTTCGCATTTTTTTTCTGTACTTCCCTGACAATTATCCCGAATACTTTTAATTTCGCTTAATCCTTTTTCAATTTGGCTTTTCCCTGAAGCCAGTTTTGGCGAAACCTGGCTGCAAATCTCTTTCACTTTTGGCTTTTTAGCCAAAGCTTCATTTAATTTAGCTTTATTATCTTGCCATTTTTCTTTTAAAGCCAGCATTTCTTTTTGAAATTCAAGACCACTTTCTCTTAAAGAAATCATTAGTCCTAAAATGTCCTCTTGCGCAAAATTTTCTCCACAGCCCGCAGTATCGTAATCTGCAGCACCATAATCTGCAACTTCATAATGACATTCAAGAGGAGTCGCTTCAGTAACTTGGGAGTATTTTTGCTCAACTAAATTCATCCGCTCAAGCAAATTCTCGGCTTTTTCTTTCGCTATTGAAAGCTGGTTAAAGACAGTTTCAACTTCAGCGCAAAGAGGCACTTCGGCAATATCGCATTCGCCCTTCTTTTCGGCAATTTCTTTTCGGGCTGCCTCAATTTGAGCTAAACCCTTTTCAACTTGGGGCTTGGCTTGAGAAATCTGTTCCATGGCCTGAGAATAAATTTGCTTGGCTGATTGTCTTTTAGCCAAATCCCTTTCTAAACCTTGGCGAATACCGTCCCATTTATTTTTCATTTCATCTACAGCTGAATTTATAGCTGTTTCATCTCCTTCATCAACAGCTGCCTGAATTTTTTCTACTAAAATCTCTTTGTCTTGATTCAAATCAGTAATATACTCATCGCTGCTTTTTACTGAAGAATCATTAAGTTTAGCTTCTTTTAAAAGCGGCTCTTTTTCCTTTATTTGATTGGCAGCTGATTCTATATTTTTATCCAAAACAGCTAAAATTAGTCCTTTTCGTTTTGCCATTGCTTGGACCTTGTATTGTTCGTAATCCTGCTTTTTATTTTCAATAACTTGGTTTATTTGTCCTTCGATTCCCTGCATCTTTTCACCTATTGCTTTAAATTTTTCGGCGTCAACCCCCAAGATTTCTGAAGCTTTTGCGTTAGCTTTTGTCTCCAGTTCTTTTTTCTTTTGTTCGGCTAAATTATTTATTTGCGACTCGATAGTTGCTTTGATTTGACTTGCCCTGGATTGAGCGTAAGCCATCGCTTCTTCTCCGGTGGTAAATCCTTTAGTACTCATTTCTTGTTCTAAATTAGCTTTGGCTTGGTTAGCTGATTGGTCGGCTTTAGATTTTAACTCTTGTTCAATATTCGTTTTCTCCTGTTCCACCCAAACGTTAAGTTCGCTTTCCACTTTTGCCTTCATTTCATTCCCTTTGGTCTTCAACTGAGCAGCCATAGAACCGTTCAACCCGCCCAATTCCTGCTTAACACCTTGGCCAAAACTTATAAAATCCTCTATTGCCGCCTGAACTGCTTTATAATTCTGGGCCGAGCAAATCTCATTTAATTTTGCCTGACCCTGGGAGCGATATTTGTCAATTTCCGGAATAGAAACATTAATGCCCAAATCCTGAAGCTCCTTCAGGGCAGGGATTAAAACTTCGTCAAGCGCGTCCAAGGCGGCGAAAAACTCGCCGGTTTTCCATTTGGTCATCAAGCAATAAACTTCTATCAGGTCTTTTTCCGGCACCTGCTCTCTCACGTCTTTCGGAATCTGGGGAAGTCCTTGGGCATTGACAAAAAACAAGCCAAAAACAAAA
>Ga0315294_10010603_pt1 | contig 10111 bp, 7 predicted proteins | sample YL17G13_40_MG_FD_203626 | JGI IMG/M metagenome (GOLD analysis project Ga0315294, IMG submission 203626) | Sediment microbial communities from Yellowstone Lake, YNP, Wyoming, USA - YL17G13_40 | ecosystem: Environmental > Aquatic > Freshwater > Lake > Sediment | place: USA: Wyoming | collected...
GCCAGCTTGCTAAATGGATATGCATCCTTTGTCCGCGCTGCTGACCCGTTCGGCGAAGGTCTTGAGGTAACCTCGGTTGACTTTCAGCGGGGGCGGCGTCCAGGACTTTCTCCGCCTCTCCAGTTCTTCGGGGGGAACGCGCAGGTCGAGACGGCGGTTGGGGATATCGATGGCGATGAAGTCGCCTTCTTTCACCAAAGCGATGGGCCCTCCGTCCTGGGCCTCGGGGACGATGTGGCCGATGCAGGGGCCCCGGGTCGAGCCGGAGAACCGTCCGTCGGTGACCAGGGAGACGGATTCAGCCAGCCCCATTCCCACCAGGGCGGCGGTCACGCTCAGCATCTCCGGCATGCCCGGCCCGCCTTTGGGGCCCTCGTAGCGGATGACGATGACCTCTCCCGGCTTGATCTGGTTACCGAAGACCGCTTCCCGGGCGGATACCTCGGTTTCAAAGACCCGGGCCGGCCCCGTGTGAACCATGATCTTTTCCGAAACCCCCGACTGCTTGACCACCGCGCCGCCAGGGGCCAGGGAGCCTCGCAGGATGGCGATTCCCCCTTCCTTGCGCAAAGGCTTTTGCCGGGAAAGAATGACTTCGGGGTTTCGGTTCTGGACCCCGGCGAGGTTTTCCTCCAGGGTTTTACCGTTGACCGAGAGGGTCTTGAGGTCCAGGAGGTCCCGGAGTTCATGCAGCACGGCAGGCACGCCGCCGGCATCCTCCAGCCCCAGCATGGAGAACTTCCCGCTGGGCTTGATGCTGCAGATGAAGGGAGTTCGACGGCTGATTTCGTCGAAGGTCTCCAGGGAGATGGAAATATTCAGTTCATTGGCCAGGGCCATCAGGTGGAGGACGATGTTGGTGGATCCGCCGAAGGCCATGCTGGCGGTGATGGCGTTTTTCAGAGCCGAGAGGGTTAATATCTTGGAAGGCTTCAGGTCTTCCTTCCAGATGCGCAGGATCTGCTCTCCGCTGTCCCGGGCGATCCGCAGTTTTTTGGCGTCCACCGCGTGGGAGGTCCCGCACCCCGGCAGGGACAGGCCCATCACTTCGGTCAGACAGCTTGTGGAGTTGGCGGTTCCCATCATGGAGCAGGACCCCGGCCCCGGGCACAGGCACTGCTCGATCTCCTGGAAGTCTTCCGGGGTGATCTCCCCCCGGAGCATCCTCCCCTGGGCCTCCCGGGCCGCGGGAAGAACCAGCTGCTCGCCCCGGAAGCGGCCGGGCATCATGGGTCCCCCGGTGATCATGATGGCCGGGACATCCAGGCGGGCGATGGCCATCCAGCTGGCCGGAACGATCTTATCGCAGGAAGCCAGGACGATGATGGCGTCAAACTGGTTGGCATCCACGGCCAGCTCGATGGAATCGGCGATGAGATTGCGGCTGGGGAGGATACGCCTCATTCCCGCGTGCCCCTGGGCGATCCCGTCGCAGAGGGCGATGGTGTTGACTTCAAAAGGAATCCCTCCGGCCATGCGGACCCCGGATTTGGCCGCTTCGGCCAGAGTCCTCAAGTGAACGTGGCCCGGGTTGATCTCCGTCCACGTATTGACGATCCCGATGAAGGGCTTGTCAAAGTCCTTATCCGTCAGCCCCAGGGAGCGCAGGAGGGCCCGATTGGCCGCCCGGGCGTCCCCCCGGTGGAGGATGTCGCTTCGTTTTTCCATTTCCCCTTCCTTTTCCTCTCTAGGAATAAAACCTCTGATTATGCCTTGGCTGCGGCATCTCTCTTTTTCCGAGCCATCTGCAGGGCAATCACCAGGCCGAGGAATATCAATCCCACGATGTCGGTATAGATCCCTGGTTTGATGAGCAAAACGGCCCCGGCGACCAGGAGCAAACGTTCCACAATATTGGTCTTCCAGACGAACCAACCGATGAGCCCGCCGGCGAGCATGATGACCCCGATCGAAGCGCTAATAAAGGCGGATAGAATCTCCCATGCGGAGCCCACGAAAAGAAGGGAAGGTTCATAAGCGAACATGAAAGGAATAATGAAGCCGGGAGCGCCGATCCGAACGGCGGCCAAGCCGGTTTTCCAGATATTGGACCCGGCCAGGCCCGCTCCGGCATATACGGCCAGAGCGACCGGCGGAGTGATGGCCGATATGATGGCATAGTAGAAGGCGAACATGTGAGCGGCGATCGGCACAATGCCCAACTTGACCAAACCCGGAACGAGCAAGGCAGCCATCACGATATAAGCCGCCGTGGTCGGTAACCCCATTCCCAGGATAATTCCCGCGATCATGGTGAAGAGAAGAGCGGGAGCCAGAGATTCCCCCGCCAGATACAAAACAAAGCCCGTAAATTTGAGGCCCAGACCCGTTAGGTTCACTATTCCAATGATGATGCCGGCACAAGCACAGGCGCAGGCCACTTGTAAAGCTCCCTTCGCCCCATCTTCCAGAGCATTCAGGATCTTCCGGAGCCCCATGCGCGTTTCCTTCTTTACATTGGCGAGAATGAGGGCGGCGATGATGGAGAAGATACACGCATACATGGGGGTGTAACCTTCGAACAAGATATAAAGCATGACCACCACCGGCAGAAGGAGATGGCCTCGACTCAGCAAGACCGTCGCAAGGCGGGGAGGGGCTTCAAGCATTCCCCTGAGGTTGGTCCGGACGGCCTCGAAGTGGACGGCCATGAATACGGAAAGATAATAGAGAACGGCCGGGATGATCGCGTGCTTGCAGACCGTGAGGTAGGGGATGCCCATGAATTCAGCCATGACGAAGGCGGCCGCCCCCATGACCGGCGGCATGATCTGGCCTCCCGTGGAGGCTGTGGCTTCTACAGCGCCGGCGAAATGAGGCTGGAACCCCGTGCGCTTCATCATGGGGATCGTAAATTGGCCGGTCACCATGACATTGGCCACCGCGCTCCCCGAGATCGTCCCGAAAAGCCCGCTGGAGACAACGGCGATCTTCCCGGGTCCTCCAGCAGCCTTCCCCGTGCTGGCCGCAGCCAGCTCCATGAAAAACTGGCCCGTCCCGGATTTTTCCAGAAAGACGCCGAAGATCACGAAGAGAATCACATAGGTAGCCGAAACCCCGAGGGGGATTCCGAAGATTCCCTCGGTCGTCATATAGAGCTGGTCAATGATCGTTTCGGTATTGAACCCGGCATGGCGCAGGAGGCCCGGAAGCAAAGGGCCGACATAGGCATAAATGATAAAAAATATGGCGGTAATAGGCATGGCGAGACCAATACTTCTTCGCGCTGCCTCCAATAAGGTCAGGGTGAATAAAATTCCTATGACCAAATCTGCGGTGCTGAGCGGGTGTACATAGGGATAGCGGGTGATGAAATATTCATAATTGGAGAAAAGGTAGAGAAGGCCTGCGAGGGAAATTCCCAAAAAAACAAAATCTCCCAAACGGCTGATATAGGCCCCTTTTTCTTTGGAGAAGGGATAGAGGAGGAAGATCAAGCCCATGGTGAACATGAGATGGATGGATCGATGCAGCAGAGCCTCGGGGGCTCCAAACGCTCCGGTGTAGAGATGGTAGGCCGACATTGCAATGGCAATCCAGGTTGCGATCTTGCCCAAAGTTCCTAGCTTAGAAGTCATGGGGAGCTCCTCATGGTGAGGTTTTCGAAGGCTGATAATCCTGTAGGGAAAAGAACGGCAGGGCCGAAGGCCCTGCCGCCGTAAAAGGAATTCTTACCTTCTCTGGGATTACAGCGCCCCGATTTCCTTATAATATTTCAGCGCTCCGGGATGGAAGGGAATCCCAATATCCATCGCCAGATCTTTAGCCGTTGCTCCTTTCATATCTTTGACCACCTGGCCATAGCGGGTAAGATCTTTCACCATTGTTTTGGTAATATTATAGACCAGGTCATCGGGAAGTTTGGCGCTGATGATCAAGTGGGTGAAAAAGCCAAACCCCTGAACATCATAATCCACACCCACGTACGTGCCTTTGGGGATGACCCGTTTGATGTATCCAGCATTGAGCTTCTGCATCGCTTTGATTTTCTCTTCCGGCAAACTAATCAGGCGGATTTTTCGGGTTGAGGCCAGGTCCATAATCGAGGAGGCAGGGATGGTAGTGCAAAGCAACCATCCATCACAATGGCCATCCTTCATCAGGGCCACAGCGTCGCTATAGCCCACATGTTGGACTTTAGACATGTCTTTGTAGGATAGCCCATAAATTCCCAGAACCTGACTGGCGGCAAACTCGCCGGTATGGCCTTTGGGACCCGGAGAGATCGACTTGCCCTTCAGGTCGGATACGGATTTAATTCCCTTATCCTCTAAGACTACAATCTGGAAGTACTGAGGATATAGATTGGCCAACTGCCTCATTTGGGTCATTTTTTGCTTGAAGGGAGGTCGCCCGTATACCCCATCCACGCCCGAGCTGGAGTTGGAAAACCCAATATCGCATTTCCCGAATTCTATAGCCTCCACGTTCCCCACACCTCCGCCGGGAGAAACCGCCATGGTGACGCCGGGGATTTCTTTCTGAATGCCATCGGCAATCGCTCCCCCTAGAGGATACCAGGAACCCCCCATGGGCCCGGTCATCATCTTCAGGTCGTATTTCTGGGCCATGGATTCTGGGGCGAAAAACAGCAAAGAAATCGCCAAAATTCCCAGGATCATCGTAACTTTTTTCATCGTTCCCTCCTCTTGTTTTTTGTTCCTGCGGGCAGCGAGAGTTGAAAGATAGCAAAAAAAGCCCCCGAAATCAATTTTTTTCTGCCATTTTTTTCTTTCCTCCCGGGGACCAAACAACGTTGGAAAGCCGTTGCCTCTATCCTCAAGTCACGCCGGAGGCGTGACGCTCCGCCGCCTCCAACCTCCAACCTCCAACCTCAAACCATGTTACTGCCGCTCCATAAACCTCCGGCAGCGGGCCAGGAGGGAGAGGACCTCGAACGGTTCCTCGATGAGGGGAAAGGTGGGAACTCCCCGAGGCTCAAGGAATGCTTTCCCCGCGTCCATGTGCTTTTTCTCACCAGTAAAGGTAACATAAAGGGGCTTTTCAGGGTACTTCTTGGCCAGGTCAACGAGAAAGTCCAGGGGAGGGACGCCCGTCTCGTCAGTGAGAAGCAAAATGGGGACGACGGCCTCGATGTTGGGGTCCTTGAGAGCCGCCTCGGTCCCCTCCCGGTAGGCTAATTCCACGCCATGAATCCCGGCGGAGAACCAGATGTCCACGGGATTCCGCATGCGGACGATAGGGGGACTGATGCTCTGCAGAAACTGACGGGTGGACTCCTCAAAGGGGGGGACCTTCAGGCCCAAGGACAGGCACAGATCGGTCAGGACCACGAGCATGGCCCCGGAGGGGGCCAGAAAGCTCACCCGGTTTCCCCTCGGCAGGGGCATGGAAGCGAGAGCCTTGGCGGCGAGAAAAAGATGGGAGTACTGGTAGATACGGGCGATCCCGGCCTGTTTCAGCGCTCCGTCGATGACCCGGTCCTCGGCGGCCATGGCTGCGGTGTGAGCCACCGCCGCCTTGGCCCCCTCCGCGGTTGCGCCTCCCTTGAGGAGGAAGACGGGTTTTTTCCGGGTCACTTCCCGGGCGATGGAAAGAAAACGGCGGGGGCTCTTGAAGGATTCGAGGTAGATGAAGATCGCTTTGGTCTCGGGGTCGCTGGCGTAATATTCCAGGACGTCGCTCTCTTCGATGTCCACCTTGTTTCCCAGACCGACCACGCGGGCCACTCCGAAGTTCTCCCCGGTGGTGATGTAACGCATGGTGTGGGTGGCAAAATTCCCGGTTTGGGCGATGTAGGAAATGGGCCCCCGGGGAATTTTCCCCTGGGGGAAAAAGGTGGAGGTAAAATTGTGAGGGGTGGAGGTGTGGCCGGAGGTGTTGGGCCCGATGACCCGCACGCCCGTTTCCCGGACCGCCCGGGTCAGGTTTTCCTGCAACTCCTCCCCTTTTTCATCCACCTCGGAAAATCCTCCGGCCGCCAGCACGATGGCTTTGATCCCTTTGGCGGCGCAATCCCGGATGGCCTGGGGGTTGAGGCCGGCGGGCAGAACGACCACGGCCAGGTCGATTCCTTCGGGAAGATCCTGAATAGAAGGGTAGGCCTTCATGCCCAGGATCTCCTCTCCCTTGGGGTTGACCAGGTAAAGCTTTCCCCCATAGCCATTGGCCAGGATGTTCCGGACCACGTCGTTGCCGGGTTTGTGGGGTACCGCCGAGGCGCCCACCACGACCACACTTTTCGGATAGAAGAATTTTTCAAAATCGACGGCCATGAAGACTCCTTTCTCCCTGACGCAAAATGATCCGAATCATTTCTGGTGTATCCGTCCCGAATATAATAAAATACGGTATCAATTTAGCGGCTTGAAAATCATATCGAAGCCATATCGATTGAGATACCAATCGCTGAAATCCCCCCCAACCCCCCTTTGCAAAGGGGGGCAGGGGGGATTTCTGGGAGATCTTTTCAGAGAGTAAAAGTTACCTTTTTCAAAGTGCTAAAGTGTTACAAAATACGAAGAAATTGGAAAAGACGCAATCAATGATGATGATCTCGTAAAAGTGAGATTTCCCTTCCCCACCCAATCCTCTCCCCCTCGAGGGAGAGGGGGTTTTATTTGCTTTTTACGAAATCATCAGCGATCCTGCAGGAGATATTATACAAGGAGAAGGGCCATGCTGGCAAAACCAATCATCCAGGAGCTTCAAAACACGGTGGGCAAAGACCGCTGCCTCACCGCCCCGGAAGACCTCATGGTTTATTCCCATGACACCTACTCGGGGAAGAAGCCGGACGTCGTCGTGTTGCCCGCCACCGCGGAGGAAGTTTCGAAAATATTGAAGCTGGCCAACCGCGAAAGGATTCCGGTCACCCCCCGCGGGTCGGCCACGGGGCTGACCGGCGGGTGCGTCCCGGAGCACGGCGGGATCGTCATGGCCATGTCCAAGATGAACAAGATCCTGGAGGTGAACCCGGAAGACCGGCTGGCGGTGGTCGAGCCCGGGGTCCTCACCAACGACCTGCAGGTGGCCGTGGAGGCGGCCGGAGTCTTCTACCCCCCGGACCCGGCGAGCCAGACCATCTGCCAGATCGGGGGCAACGTGGCCACCAACGCCGGAGGGCCGAGGTGCGTTAAATACGGGGTAACCCGGGACTACCTCCTGGGCCTGGAAGCGGTGCTGCCATCGGGAGAAGTCATCAAGAGCGGCGGGCGGCCGATCAAGAACGTGACGGGATACGACGTGACCCGCCTGCTCTGCGGCTCGGAAGGAACGCTGGCGGTGATCACCAAGATCATCGTCAAGCTGATCGCCAAGCCCGAGGCCCGGCGCACCTTGCTGGTAGCCTTCCGCTCCATCGAAGACGCCAGCACCACCGTTTCCCGCATCATGGCCGCGGGCATCGTCCCCCGGGCTCTGGAGTTGATGGATCAGCACTACATTCGGCTCTGCGAGAACATGTATCATCTGGGGCTGCCCACCGAGGCCGCCGGCATGCTCATCATCGAGGTGGATGGCTTTGCCGAGACCGTAGATCGTCAGGCGAAAATCGCCAAGGAATTCTGCGAGGCCCAGGGGGCTTTCGATATCAAATTAGCCCAAACCGAAGAAGAGTCAGAGCGGCTCTGGATAGCCCGGAAGATGGGTTCCGTAGCCCTCTTCCGCCTCAGCAAAACGATGCTTTCGGAAGATGCCACCGTTCCCATCAGCAAGATCCCGGTCATGGTGGCGAAGATCAAGGAGATCGAGAAGAAACATAAGATGACCATCTTTCTTCTGGCCCATGCCGGAGACGGAAACATGCACCCCCTGCTTTGCTATGATCCGGCCAACAAAGAAGAAGCGGAAAAAGTGGAAAACATCACCCGGGAAATCTTCGAGGCTTCCATTGGCCTGGGAGGCACGCTCACCGGGGAGCACGGTATCGGCCTGGCCAAGAAGCCCTTCATGCACCTGGAAATCAGCCCGGGAGAGCTGGAACTCTGGAAGAACATCAAGAAGGCCTTCGACCCGAACAACATTATGAACCCGGGGAAATTCGTTTGAAAACAGTGTGAGTGTCAGTGTGAGTGTGAGCAAAAAAGGAGAAACCAATGGAAAAGTTCAAGGTAGAAAGTGTTGAGGATCTTGAAGTATTTAAAAGGAGCCATAAAATTACGCTGAAGGTTTATAGGGTTACAGATGACTTTCCCAAGAGCGAAAAATTCGGATTGGTCCCACAAATGAGACGAGCAGCCGCCTCCATCCCCACCAATTTGATGGAGGGAGGCCATCGTTTGAATAGGGCGGAATACCGGCATTTTGCGGGTATCGCAAAGGGTTCTGCAGGTGAGTTGAAATATCAACTTTTATTGGCCAAAGACCTTGGGTATCTTCCAGAAAGGGAATACATGGCATTAAGAGCAGAAGTGGACGAAATCAGCAGGATGCTGAGCGGCCTAGTTAAAGCATTATCCGCCAAATAATAACGGTGAGGCAGGCCGTCTTTATCCAATTCCCTAGTGGCGCACCGGTTTTTTCAGGAACCCAATTTCGTTCCTAAATTTTTTCACTCACACTCACACTGACACTGACACTATTGAGGTATTTGAATGTACTCAACCCAATTCATTCAGCAAGAAGCCGAGAAGTGCTCGGGATGCGGAATCTGCGCCGCAGTCTGCCCGGTGTTTCGCGAGTTACAAAGGGAGACTTACAGCTCGCGGGGAAAGACGGAGGTTGCCAGAGCCCTGGCCGCGGGTGAACTTCCCTATTCCGCTTACACGGAGGACATTTTTTCCAAGTGCCTCCTCTGCCTGACCTGCAAGGGGGCCTGTCCGGCCGGGGTGGACCAGGGCAAGCTGGTCCTGGGGATCCGGGCCGAGGTGGCCAGGCGGAGGGGATTGCCCCTTTCCAAGAGAATTGCCTTCAAGTATCTGCTCAAGAATCGCTCCCTCTTCGAAAAGTCCTTGAAGGCCGTTTCCTACCTGCAGATGTTCTGGCGGCCGGGTGAGGATGGAAAGGTACGGCATCTTCCCTTCTTCCTTTCGGCCTTCGGCAAAGGAAGATTGATTCCGGATTTGAGCCCCACCCCCCTGCGCAGGCAATATCCGGAGGTGATTCCCCCCTCCCTGGGGCCGGCGAAAATGCGGGTGGGCTTTTTCACCGGCTGTTTCATCGATTTCGTGGACCCGTCCATCGGGCGGTCGCTCATCCGCGTCCTGGGCCGCCACGGAGTCGAGGTGGTTTTCCCCAAGAAACAGACCTGCTGCGGCATTCCGGTCTTCATGTCCGGCGACCTGGAGAACGGCCTGGACCTGCTGAAAATCAACCTGGAAGCCTTTTCCCCTTACGAGCTGGATGCGGTCGTGGTGGGTTGCGCGACCTGCGGGACGGCCCTGAAGGAAAGCTATAAAGCTCTGGTGGAAGGGGAAAGCCAGGACCTGCAGGAGCGGGTGAAGACTTTCGGCGACAAAGTCGTGGATATATCGGAATTTATTACCCAGAAGATCCAGCTCAATCCGGGCGAGAAAAAGGCTGTTCAGAGGGTCACCTACCACGACCCCTGCCACCTCAACCGGAGCCAAGGGATCAGCTCTCAACCGAGGAAGATTCTGAAGGGGCTTCCGGGGGTGTCGCTGGTGGAAATGCGCGACCCTGGGCGGTGCTGCGGCGGAGGGGGATCCTTCAGCTTCTACAACTACGACCTCTCCAGGCAGATCAGCCGGCGGAAGGTGGAGGACATTGAAGGGACCGGGGCGTCGACCGTGGTGACCGGCTGCCCCGGCTGCATGCTCCAGCTGAAAGACCAACTTGGACAGAGGAATTCCCCGGTTGGGGTTAAACACCTGATCCAAGTAGTGGATGAAGCGGGAGCCTGATAAGAGAGCAAAGAGCAGGGAGCAAAACCCTAATGACCCAGCCCTTCACTTTGTGCTCTCTGCCCTATGCTTATTTTCTCGGGATATATTCGAAAGAATCCAGGATTGCCTTGAAGGCCTCGTGGTCGTTCTTCCCTTCCTTGTCTAAAATCATGTAGAGAATAAAAATCTGGTAGGGCTCGACAAAAGCGTAAATCCACCCTTGCTCGCGTTTGACCCCCTTGGCTGTATAGGTGACGTACTTCTTGGCCGCATAGGGGACCCCTTTCAAAGAGGGGCGCTCGGTG
>Ga0315294_10010604_pt1 | contig 10111 bp, 4 predicted proteins | sample YL17G13_40_MG_FD_203626 | JGI IMG/M metagenome (GOLD analysis project Ga0315294, IMG submission 203626) | Sediment microbial communities from Yellowstone Lake, YNP, Wyoming, USA - YL17G13_40 | ecosystem: Environmental > Aquatic > Freshwater > Lake > Sediment | place: USA: Wyoming | collected...
TATATCTTCACAGGGTATACTTGTTTCTCGTAGCGAAGCGGAGACCCTTCGTAGCCCTTTGCTACTCTGCGAAGCGGCGTTTTGCTGCGAAGCACGAGTGGGCGAAGTAGGGTCCTCTTGCCTGATGACCAATTGGCCGTACCGAATCGCCAAATGCGTCTTCGCCTGCGATATTTCTATAATCTTTTTTATCATTTACCCCCTCGTAGCGTAGCGAAGACCCCAGAACGTCTTTATCTGGGGTCCAGAATATTTAGAGGGTTTTATTTCTTACACAACCCACACAACCCATTCATCGTCAAATTCCCACCACCCCTTAAACGCCTTTTTTGGTTATTCGCACGACATAATTCTTCCAAGAATATCCACGTCTACTTTTTTACCTGAAAAGAGATGTGCCTGTTGAAAGATTCTCTGTGAGTTATCGTCAAGCGTTGCCGCGGTGTGATGTCTAAAACAAACTGTTCCATTTACATCCATTTTTTGTACTCGGTATAAATCCCTGTCTCCATTTTTTGTTGGCATTAGCACCATATCATTTATGGCAAGCGCACATATAAATTTGGTGTTTGATACACTATCCTTTTGTACAACAGCCTTACGTTCACGCCGTCGTTGAACTGCCTCAATGCGGGAAATTATTTTGGCGATTCGTTGCGTTTCGCCAGTTTCATCAGTCTGTTCGAATATCTCAACATGATGATTACCACCTTTTACCCCCGCAGGACACGCACGGTACGGCGAGTCATTTTGGTCGGTAAAAATTATCATATTACTCATAGGCACTCTTACCCGAATTTTATTGACGGGAATTTTTTTACCTCCTTTGGTTTCGATATAAATTTTTTCATCAAAAATGCTTTCCGGTATTTCAGCGTGTTTGTCTTTAATATTTATACCGTTCTGAATAAATTTCTTTTCTATGGCTTCTCTTACATTTTTCGAATCTTTTGATATCACATCCAGGTCGCTGACTGTCTTAAAGATTTCTGCTGGTGTCCTGCTGTAAATATAGTTAAGCGTTTCTTTACATAGCCACGCATTGGGAGACAATCGTGTCATCTTTCCGTCTTGAAAATACTGTCTTGTCTCGTCCGTTAAACCGTAAGAGGTTTCTTCGTGAAGTTTGCCCGATGTTTTTTTTGTTGGCCGGTGTGAAATGTTTATGTGCTTTATTTTTTCTGCAAGTTCTTCTCGAAAATGTGGCCACGGCCGTAGAAACTCCACGTTGTTTTCGGGACATTTGCTTTCAGCTAATCTGTGCAAATGCTCGTTGGTTGTTACCGCTGTCACCGCAGCATCAATTGCGTGATGCCGATGGTCAGCTCGATTCTTAACCGCGGAACCGGAAGTATCAAGTATTGTGTCCAGCCCCCAACTGTGCCGTAAATCGGAAGTAACCCTTCCTTTTGTGCCTTTAATCGTAATTCCGCCAAGCCGTTTTAAATACTTTATGACCTCTTTGCATATATATCTGGTGTCGTTTAGTTCACGACTTATACACTCATCGAGATTTATTGAGTTTTCACCTTCTTTCGGCGGAAGAAATCTTTTTCGTTTTGGCCAAGGCAACGCGGCTGTCCGTTGTTTTATCTGCTCATATTTCTCCGGATTGTGACCGTATGCCTCATAAGGTGTTTGTTTTTTCTTGACGTGATTATTCTCATGCACCTCGCAAAGTGTCTTGTTCATATAGCTGTTATCCAGACTGCGGGAATACGGCAGAATATGTTCAACCTGAAATTCCGGATATTGTCCAAAAAGAGCAACGTCAGAAATCGACCGTCCCGTATATGGACATATATGACCGCGTAACTCTTCCCATAGTTTGTATTTCAATATATTATCAGCGGTTATTTGATAACCCAGTTCTTTTAATTTTTTTATGGCATTTTTATTTACCTTTTCGTTTTCACGCATATTATCCTGAAGCTTGAGTCTTTCCTCTTTACTCCCCTTAACGTCTCTTGCCATTTCAATAACTATTTTGCTTGGCTTACCATATTCGGCAATCAAACTGTTAATTAGTTTCCGCACCTCTAATAAAGCGATTTGAACAAGGGGATTACGCAAATTGGGGGGCATATCCAATATATCTCGCTCCGCATATTTTGTTTTTGGTTTATCATCGTGTTCTTCATAAACTTCTTTTACGGCTTCAGTAGTTAAAGATCCTTTTTCCATTTCAGGCAAAAGTTTCTGTATTGCCCTGCGCGAATAATGCATGTATTTGCTCGGCAAGTCTATATTTAAAATTGCCTCGATTTGCTCTTGATTGAGGTTGTATTCTTTTGCCATTTTTTCTGCAAATTTGTCGTCTTCGAGTTCCAAAAGGGAGGTATTAACTTCTATCTTCTTATATTCTTCTATGGTGTCCCATATCTTGTTGCCTAATATCTTTATCATAGCGGCAGCAAATTCATCACCTTTTACCTTCGGTTTTCTTCCCTCCTCCTCAAGATTAAATAATTCAGTTTCATACATCCCATCATTGCCCGAAAGCTTTTGAAGTTTTTTGCGCAAACCGCTAAAAGATACTTCTGCTTTACGAGCGAGTTCGCCGAGAACCATTTCGCGTTGCTTCTCGGTCAAGTTTCTTTCTGAACCGTCTCGATTCCGAATCTTTAGATTATTAACATCTTGTAGAATTCGAAATCGACGCGCATACCAGTCGCCTCGTGGACAACGTTTTTCCCCTGGCTCAAGTTCGCAGTCCCCAATCGTTTGTGGGTCCCATCTCATAGGTCGCTGGTAAAATATTGTTTCATCACAGATATCCTTCAGTAATTCTCCAGTGAGGATATCAGGGTAATACTTTGATTGTTCTTTCCACAGCAAATTAAATTCGTCTTCATACATTTTTCGCGAAGTATACCAGCCGCGAATCCGTTGGTCGTGCGGATCAAGTGTCGAAAAATACTGCCCCAATGTTTGACAGCCAGCCGCATTTATTTTTTTCTGGAGGTCGCTTATTTCTTCCGAAATTTTGTTTTTTTCTTCACGCTGTTTATTTTTACTGTTACTCTTAAATCCTCGCCTTTGTGCGAGATGGTAAAGTACCCGGCCAAATTCAAATAACTCAAGTTTTTCGCTTAATCCCTTGGCACGTAGCTTGTATGGATGGAGGTCTCTTTGTTTCTTATCTATCTTTCTATCAAGTAACAATTCGCGCAATAATTCTTTATTCTGAGGTAATAAGCCAGCTTGTGAAAGAATTTTAGTTAGTTTGTTTTTTCTAAAACGCCTTCGTTGAATTACTCTGCGTGTCCCCCTTGCTTCACGACGTGATTTATATTTCGATGTTTCGCTTCCTTTGTCACGCTCAACTCCTTCAGGAAAAACTCGCACCCCAATATCAGGTATTGAAGGTTTTTCTTTTGTTTTTAATAAGACCCAGCCGATACTTTTCGACCCAATGTCTAATCCTAGCATGTAATCGTTCATAAAAATTCTCCTCTGTAATTATTGTCATTCCCGTGCAAACGGGAATCCATAATTTTTTATTTTTCCCTCTTGACCAGCCCTCTTTTTTATGGTAAAGACCGATTTATTGTAACTAACCTGTGTCTGCGTGCTTTTCACAACAAGGCACCAGCTTTGCTGGTTGCACGCGGACAATGCCCCAGCAGGTATTTTAACGAATATCTGCTGGGGCGAATCCTTTTTAGACATCACAAAATACCCCAAATCCTAATCTCTTTCAACAAAATTTTACCCGTTAAAATAGAGCCTGCCCTGAGCGAACGCAACGAGTCGAAGGGCAATTTTTCATCTGCTCTCCGCAATACGCACCCCGTGCCCAGCACGACGATTCAATCAAATACGCACCCACTCTTCGCCAAATATGGGAAAAAATAAAATTTTTTACAACACCCCTTACTCTTTATCCCATAATAACTTATCTCTTTTTTGCCTGCCCTTCGTAGCCCGCAGGGCGAAGTAGGGTCAACCCAAATGCGCATCTCCGCTCAATTATAGGGAGACTCTATATCCCAATGTTGGATGAAATAAAATTTAATGGAGCTTTCAAATGAAAATGAAACGGCACCGCACTCACCTCAGCCATAAACAACCTCCTGTCCGGCAGCTAAAAATAAAAAAAATCCGTGAAAATCCGTGTTAATCCGTGGTTCGATTTCATTTAAGTCCTTGTTATGACAATACTTAACCAAAAACACTGGTGTTTTCTGATGCATTTTGACGTATCTCTGATGTATTTTGGAGTGCTTCTGAATCACTTAGAGTGTGTTCTGATTACAACTGATGACAACTGATTACAACTGATAACATCTGATAACAGTTAGCACTCGCCAAATCCGCCTCTACAATCCCGTTGGGGATGGCTTACGCCATCGTTAAATTTTACCCATATTGCCAAAAAACCGCTTTACGGAACAGTCTAGGCAACTTGCAACCCCGCCTAAAACCCCAAAATTCTCCCCCTGTTTTTAACAATTTCTGAGATTAAAAATTTTCGTTATTTCCTTGCCTGTCAATAGGTTACGGCTGTTTATTTTTTCTGGAACTCCATAATTGTTACCGAATGCGGCTTAAAGGTATACTCAAACGGATTGCTTATCCCTGCCAGTTGGTTTTCTTTTATAGTTATATTGTCCGGCTTCTCTAACGTGTTTTCAGCCATATAGTTAGGGTGATAAAGCTCAATGGTTTTAACATCCGGAGTGAAATCCCAGCGGTCAAATGAAAGTTTTGCCTTTATGTCCTTATCTGCGTGTAAGTTAATAACGGCCACATAAACAGTTTTTCCATTTTTATCCATTGTTGCCGATACGTCCAGATATGGTATTTTGCTTTTGGCCTGCGGCCTGCCTTCTTCATAATCCGGTGCGGCGAAGGTATCGCATTTTACGCTGGTTTTAAGCAGCGTCGGCCCGGAGTGATTCGTATACATCTTGAACGTAAGATACTGTGGATTAAGGAATAAGCCGCAGTTGTTTACTTTCATCATCCCGATGCTGTTGACCATTCTCGAAAAGTTGGCGATACCCATAGCGTTGTGCTGTCTTCTGAATGCGTGGAGGACGCCTGCGGTGTAGACGCCGTCCCGCAGCGTAAAGTTAATTTCCTCGTGAAGTGCCTTGCGGTAATACGCGTTCCATTCATCGAATGAAATTGTTATATCCGGCCTGTCGGGGAGGCTTTTTCTTATTTCTTTGTCCGTTTCGATAATCTGCTCTTCTATTCCATAGGGCGAGGAGACGATGTAGTAATAGACTTCTTCGGCGAACTTGGGGTCTTTGAGCTGCTCTTTTTTGAGGGTGGCTCTGTATTTTTTGGCGTAAGAGTGAAGAGCAAGATAGTCGATATATTTTCCTGCGGTTTTGAAAAGCATCTGGTTCCATCGCGGGAATTTCCAATACCTGCCCCCGACAGCAACGATTTTTATATTTTTGTCCGCAGCGAGCATTGCCTTGGCAAATTCGAGATGTCTTGCGGCGTAGGTTTCCTCATCGACGTGGCCGATTTGCCAGTTGCCATTCATTTCATTGCCGATTCCCCAAATTTTGATGTTATAAGGTTCGGGGTGTCCATTTTCGGCCCGCAGTTTGCCATATTTGGTTTTAGTGCTGCCGTTGCAGTATTCGACGTAACCGGCTGCTTCCTGGGCTGAGCCATCGCCTGAATTGACAACCACAAGCGGCTGCGCACCTACCAATCGGCAGAGTTCGATGAATTCGTCCGTTCCGGCATCGTTCGATATCCACTGGTCGTCATCTGGAAAAGCCTTGTCAAAACGAGGCGGTCTTTTATCGGGGTCGCCTATGCCGTCCTGCCAGCGATAGCAGGAGATATTATTTCCGCCGAGGCCGCGTATGTTCGGGGGGTGAATGGCTTTGAAAGCCTCAATGACATCTTTTCTAAAGCCTGAAATGTTATCGTCAGGCATAAGCGAGGCGGTGCCGACCCAGAGAGTGCCGGGGCCGGTAAAGGTTATGGTGAATCTGCCGTTTTTGGCCGATTGCGAAGGTTTCAGGGTGAAGGAATGCCGGCTCCAGTCCTTGTCCGAGACGGTTATTTCCTTTTGGGCGTAAACGGTTTTTTCACCTTCGAGAGCGATAATCACCGGGCCTTTTATGTCTTTCTGTTTGAGGTTGAGCCTGACCTGATAGTTTTTTGAGCTGTCGAGGCATAATCCTTTTTGGCTGATGCCGATTTTATGCTGCGGCACGTTTTCATTTAGTATTTTTTGGGAGCGTGCGCCGCAGTAAAATGTGGTTGCGTCGTGAGCAAAGTGCGTTTTTTCATTTCTGCCGATGGCGAACCAGTATTTTACAACGCCGTAGCTGTCTTTGTCGTCTTCTCTGTCGTCTTCGGCGAATTTTCGGCTTCTGAGCATTTCTGCCCAGAGGCCGCCGTTAAACTCGTGGTAACAGTCTGCTGCAAACAAGCCGTAGATATTTGGGTTTATCTCGCCGATTTTTTCGGAGGTCGAGACCGTGATTTCACCCTGCATAGCAGCCGAGTCGGCTTCTGCAAGAATTTGTCCCTGCAAGCAAAGAATTGCCAAAATGCATACACCAAACAAGACTCTTTTGTTCATAAAAGTTCTCCCGATTTATTTTTCCGGCTTCACTTCGACTGGGCTCAGTGCAGGCCAGAGCGGGGGTTTATCGTGAATCATTTCCGTTCTGACGTTATAGTAGGCTGAGGCGGGCAGGAACGGGTCGTTGGTTTTTTTGAGCCATTCGCCAAGTTTGGCATTTAGCTCATCGCGCAAAGGTTTATACTCTGAATTGTAAATCAGGTTGCGCTTCTGGGAAGGGTCGAGCTTGTTATCGAACAGGAGCCAATCTTCATCGTGGAAGCGTGCGAAGGTATATCTTTTTGTCCTCACGCCTCGCCAGGCACGCAAACCGGTCCTGTCCAGATACCTGCCGCAAGGCGAAATCACCTCAATGAGGACCGAATCAGGCTCAGTGCCGGTTGCGTTTCCTGTGATAAACGGCGAAAGGTCTTTTCCTTCTACTGTTTTGGGGATGTCCACGCCCATCAGGCTCAACAGTGTCGGCATAATGTCGGGAGAGCCGAGCAATAAATCTGTTTTGCGGTCAGCCTTGATTTTTTGTGGATACCTGATGATGAAAGGCACGTTGATGGATTCCTCATAAGGCAATTGTTTTTGAAGAAGGCCCAACGAGTGAAGCATATCGCCGTGGTCGGAGGTAAAGACTACGATGGTATTATCGGCGATACCTAATTTATCCATTGCCTCCATCAGGCGGCCCATATTCCAGTCAAGGGAAGTAATTGCGGCGTAATAAGAATGATAGTCGGTTCTTGCGCCATCCTGTCCCCAGAACACGTTTTCTCTTAGTTTGAATTTGGCAGGGTCATACATTTTCATATATTTTTCCGGGGCGGTATATGGGTCGTGCGGCGGTCCCCACGAGAGGAACAGGCAGAAGGGGGCATCTTTATGGTCTTTCATATATTGGATGGCCAGGTCTGTCTGGGTATCCGGCTCCCAGCCTTCTATCATTATTTTTTTGTCCTCATCGCGATAGTAGTAAGATTTAAAGTAATCGTGAATGAAGTTAGCTGCTGCCCAGTAATCAAAGCCCTGACGTTTCGGACCCGGCGGAACAAACTGCAGCCCCGCCCCTGCATTAGAGCCGGGATGCCCGTTTAAGTGCCATTTGCCGATGTAGCCTGTCTGGTAGCCGACGGTTTTCAATATTTCTGCGATGCAAAGCTCTTCTTCCGGCAGCGGGGGACCGTTTGTTATTATCTTGTTACTAAACGGGAATCGGCCTGTCATCAGCATTGCACGATAGGGGCAGCAAACCGGATACGTGGAAATAGCGTTTGTCAGAAGTGTCCCTTGTTTGGCCAACTGGTCGAGATTGGGCGTGATAATCTGCTCGTTGCCGGTGCAACGCATATCCTGACCTCGCATCATATCGGCAAAGACGTACAATAAATTCGGTTTTTTGCCCGGCGGTTTCTGCTGGTCTGCGAGTATTGCGGGCGCTGCGCCCATAGCCAAACCACCGGCCATAAGCTGTGAGGATTTTTTCAGGAATTCTCTTCGGGACAGTTCTGTCATTTTACTCATAAAGCGGTCTCCTTGTATTTTCTATTTTTCCGGCTTCACTTCGACAGGGCTCAGTGCAGGCCACAACGGCGGCCTGTCGTGAATCATATCGGTCCTGACGTTGTAATATGCGGAGTCCGGCAAAAACGGGTCATTTGTTTTTTTGAGCCAATAGTCGAGTTTGGTTTTAAGCTCTTCTTTGAGACTATCATATTCTTTATTATAAACAAGATTTCTTCGCTGATAGGGGTCCAATTTATTATCCATTAGTATCCAGTCGCTTTCCCTGAATTTTGCATAGGTGTATCTTTTTGTCCTGACGCCTCTCCAGCCGCGAAGCCCCATCCTGTCGGCTATGCGCCAGGTTGGGAGAATGGTCTCGATAAGAACAGAGTCGGGCTGCGGCTCCGTTGTGTTTTCGATGATGAACGGCGACAGGTCTTTTCCTTCCACTGTTTTGGGGATATCGACGCCCATAAGACTGAGCAGGGTCGGCATAATATCGGGGCTGCCCAGAAGCAGGTCGTTTTTCTGGCCGCTTTTGATTTTGGGCGGGCAGCGGATAATAAAGGGGACAAGAATAGACTCCTCATAGGGCAATTGTTTTTCGTAAAGCCCCAGCGAATAAAGCATATCGCCGTGGTCGGAGGTGAAAACCACTATGGTGTTGTCTGCGATGCCTAATTTATCCATTGCCTCCATCAGCCGGCCCATATTCCAGTCGAGAGAAGTAATAGCGGCGTAATAGGAGCAATAATCTATTCTTGCGCTCTCCAGTGTCCGAAATACGTTTTCTCTCAGCTTGATTTTTTCCGGGTTGTACATTTTTTTGTATTTTTCGGGCGCAACGTAAGGGTTATGGGGCGGCCCCCAGGAAAGAAACAGGCAGAAGGGGGCGTTCTTATGCTCCTTCATATATTGAATGGCCAAATCGGTCTGGGCATCAGGCTCCCAGCCTTTAAGCGGAATTTTTTCGGGCTTGTCGCCATAATAATACGAATCGAAATAATTGTGGTTGAAGTTCAGTGCGGCCCAGTAATCGAATCCGTGACGTTTTTTGCCTGGCGGGACAAACTGCTCCTCAACGGTATTGGTTTCCGTGTGGCCGTTCAGGTGCCATTTGCCGATGTAGCCGGTCTGGTAGCCGACGGTTTTTAAGATTTCTGCGATACAAAGCTCATCATCAGGAAGCGGCGGGCCGTTTGCTATGACCTTATTGCTCAGGGGGAACCGTCCTGTCATCAGCATTGCGCGATAGGGACAACAAAGAGGATAGGTGGAAATGGCATTGGTTAAAAGTGCGCCCTGCTTTGCCAGCATATCGAAGTTTGGAGTAATAATCTGTTCGTTGCCGACACACCTCATATCCTGGCCTCGCATCATATCAGCAAAGACATATAGCAGGTTGGGGTGTTTTTGCGGGGAGTTCTGCCGGTCTGCGAGTATTGCGGGCGCTGCACCCATAGCCAAACCGCCGGCCATAAGCTGTGAGGATTTTTTCAGAAATTCTCTGCGGGACAATTCCGGCGTTTTGCTCATAAGTTGGTTTCCTTATAGCAATCGAGAAGTTGGTTTAGTGAATTCGAGGGGTCAAACTGTTTGTGGTAAGAGTAGTAAGTCATAGTGCCGGTTCTCTTAATGCTCTTCACGAATTCCGCTCTTTCGCGCCAGGCATCAACAGCCTCTGAAAGATATGATTTGGCCTTATCTCTATCGATTTCTGTCAACTTCGCCTTGGCCTGTTCAATCGGGTATGGCAGGTGTTCCGTCAGCTTGAACTGATAGAATTTCGGAAAGCCCAGGCTTTCCACTTTTTTTGTTGCCCTGATTGCCTTCATCGTCAGTTCATTATAGCGAAGTCCTGTCCGCATAAATTCGATTCTTTTTTTAATCAGGTCGTTTTCCGCCAGCTTTTCCGCTTCATCGAGATAGCGGCGGCAATCTTCGAGGACGCCGGGTTTGAAGATTGTCAGGTACTGCTCATAAGCCCTGCCTGTACACAACACTCTTTGACTCCTGTAAAGGTTGCCGTTGATAGTTACATCTTTCCAGGCG
>Ga0315294_10010605_pt1 | contig 10110 bp, 7 predicted proteins | sample YL17G13_40_MG_FD_203626 | JGI IMG/M metagenome (GOLD analysis project Ga0315294, IMG submission 203626) | Sediment microbial communities from Yellowstone Lake, YNP, Wyoming, USA - YL17G13_40 | ecosystem: Environmental > Aquatic > Freshwater > Lake > Sediment | place: USA: Wyoming | collected...
GGGATCCGAAGGATAGCCCTATGTGCAGGTTGTCCCCATAGAGCATCTGGGTATATTATGAAGAAAGCAACAGAAGCATTAGGAATAGAGTACTATGCTGGGATTGGTGACATTGGTTGTTATGGGCTGATGGGATTACCACCATTAGGAGCTTTTGCGTTAACGAATTGCATGGGAGGGAGCGTTGGCATAGCAAACGGGGTTGCAAAAACCGGAATACCTCAACTGGTGATCGCATACATCGGTGATTCAACGTTCTATCACGCAGGTATCCCTTCGTTAATAAATGCTACCTTTAACGACGCGAAGTTTACCACAGTTATTCTTGACAATATAGGAACAGCAATGACAGGTTTCCAACCTCATCCAGGCTCTGGCTACACTGCCATGGGAGATAAAACCAGGATAGTACCACTCGAAGGTTTAGTAAAAGCCTGTGGAGTCGAGTATGTAACGGTTCTAGATCCCTATCAGATTGCGAAGTCTATCGAAGGTGTGAAAAAAGCCTTGACACAACCTAAAGTAGCTGTAATTATCTTTAGAAGAATGTGTTCGATCGAATTTTTAAAACAAAGAAGAAAAAAAGGACTTACACTCCCGAATCCATTTATCGTTGACAACTCATTATGTAATGGATGTTCAATCTGTGTAGATGATTTTGGTTGTCCAGCCCTCATTTGGGACGCATCAAATAGGAAAACTGTCATAGATTATGCCTTGTGTACAGGATGTGGAAATTGTGCGCAGATTTGCCCACAAAAAGCAATTAAAGTAAAGGTGAAAAAATGATTGAGAGCGTCAACATCATCATAGCAGGAGTCGGTGGGCAAGGTAACGTATTAGCCTCTCGAATAATTGGAGATGCAGCCATCGAGGAGAGCTATCATGTTACGATAGGTGAAACCTTTGGTGCTGGTCAGCGTGGTGGTTCAGTCCTAAGTCATGTTCGTCTCTTTAAAGATAAGAAATATGGTCCACTAATACCTCAGGAATGCGCAGATGTCATAATCGGCCTCGAGCCATTTGAAACATTAAAGTGTGCAACTGAATTTCTTAGACCTCAGGGAACTGTAATAACCAACGAATATCCTATAATGCCTTCAGATAGAAACTATCCGAAAATCGATGAAATTTTTGATTCTTTAAAGAAAATTTCTACGAAAATATTTACCCTTGATAGTACAGAAATCGCAAAGGAATTAGGTGATGTCGCATCATCAAATATTGTGATGATGGGCGCTGCGTACGCCTCAGGGGTACTTCCACTTGAGGAGAAACATTTAAAGAACGCAATACAAGAAAGGCTTTCAAAATCAGCAGATCTCAACTTAAAGGCATTTGACAAGGGGAAAAAAATGGTGAAACAAAAATAGAGGAAACATGACGATCATTGATCAACTAGACCCAATCTTTAAACCACGGTCTGTTGCGATAATTGGAGCTTCAAGCAACCCATTGAAACTGAACAATTGGATAACCATAAGTGCTCTTAAGAGTAAATTTGATGGAAAAATATATCTTGTAAATCCACGTGTAAAAGACATTCAGGGTTTCAAGACTTTCTCAAGTGTAGTTGACATCCCTGCAGATATTGATTTAGCCGCTATAATGGTTCCAGCAAAGCTCGTCCCAGATGTCATGAAAGAGTGTATTGAGAAAAAGGTGAGAGGAGTAATTATTTTCTCTGCGGGCTATAAAGAAATCGGTGAAAAAGGAATTAAGCGTGAAAAAGAGATCAATGAATTAGCTAGAAAAGGAAATTTCAGAATAGTTGGACCAAATTGTATGGGGGTTTATAGTTCTGCAGTAAATCTTAACTTGACCGCTCTTTCTGCAAAAAAAGGTGAGGTTGCCTTTGTCTCCCAGAGCGGAGGATATGGTCTTGAGATTTTTGCTACAGCGATGCAGAACGGTATAACATTTAGTAAATTTATAAGTACAGGCGACAAAGCAGATGTAAAAGACCATGAATATCTCGAATATCTCAATAACGACCCTGATACGAAAGTAATAGTACTCTACCTAGAAGGGATTGAAAAAGGAAGAGAATTTTATAATATTGCAAAGAAAATAACAAAGAAGAAACCAATCTTTGCCATAAAAATTGGCCGATCTGAAATCGGCAGGATAGCAGCACAATCTCATACTGGGGCTTTAGTAGGTGAAGAAGAAGTCTATACCGCTGCGTTTAAACAGGCGGGCATAATTAGAGCTTATGATATCGAAGAGCTTTTTGATTATTTGAGAGCGTATCTGACTCAACCTTTGCCGAAGGGAAACAACGTTGGGATACTGGTAGGAAGTGGTGGAGTTGGTGTTGCAGCTGCGGATAAATGTGCGGAACTTAGGTTGAAAGTTCCGCCTCTTAGTAAAGAAAATCAAGAGATATTAAAAACGATTTTACCAGAGTTTGCCTCTTTTAGAAATCCAGTGGATTTCACCGGATCTGGTGCGGAAAATTTATTTGGTAATTGGGGTGAAGTCAGAGATATTTTTAATGATAAAAACATTGATTCATGGTTTTTTTCCTTTCCTGGTTCTGGATTTTCCGGCATAAAAGACATAGTAAAATCCTATGAACCTATCATGGATGGACTTCAAGGGCTTACTCGTATAGAGATTTTTGGAAGAGATGATGCTCCCTTTATTGCTGCCGGGAATGAGAAAGATGAAACGATTAAACCTCTTCTGGAAAAGCTCCTTGGTTTGCTATTTTATCCAACACCTGAGAGGGCAATTCGAGCGATTGCAGCTCTTAACAATTACAGGGAATTTTTAGATGAATACGCATCGGTTGAAAAAAAATTTGAATTAAAGGGAGACTTTAAAGTCGCTGATGAAATAATTACTAATACTCTAAAAGAACAAAGAACGAATTTGACCGAAATAGAGTCTAAACAGATCTTATCTGTCTGTCAAATACCAACGACAGATGTATTTCTCGCGCGAAATCAAGGAGAAGCAGTAAAATACGCACAAAAAATCGGTTTCCCAGTTGTATTAAAAATTATATCACCTGAGATAACCCACAAATCAGATGCTGGGGGTGTCAAAACACATCTTGAAAACGAAAAACAGGTTATCGACGCATTTAACCAAATAATAGAAAATGCAAAACGGTATAATCCAGATGCACCGGTGCTGGGTATAGCTGTACAAAAGATGGCAACTCAGGGAATTGAAGTTATCATCGGAACAAAAAGAGATCCACAATTTGGACCGGTTATCATTTTTGGAATCGGCGGGATACTTGTAGAATTATTCAAGGACATCTCTTTGCGTTTACTTCCAATAAGTAAAACTGATGCAGAGAAGATGGTCAATGAGATAAAACTCCATCGATTGATAGATGGCTATCGCTCCTATAAAGCGGTGGATAAGAACGCTTTAGTATCTATTTTATTAAAGATATCTGATCTTACTCAGCGATTTCCATTAATTGAAGAAATGGATCTTAATCCAGTATTTTTATATCCTGACGGCGCAGTAGTCGTCGATGCCAGAATTATTCTTGAAAAATCTGAGGCAAAGCAATGAGAGATATTTTTCCAATGCTGAGAGGTGCGGGGTTCTCTTCAGAGGATATGACAAAGCCAGTGGTTGCTGTGGCTAATTCATGGACTGAAGTAGTTGCCGGGCATGTTCACTTACGGAAAATATCTCAAGCAGTACGGGAAGGTGTGAAGATGGCTGGTGGGACTCCCATGGAGTTTGATACTATCGCTCTTTGTGATGGACTTTCCGAGGGAACACCAGGCATGAGATACCCTCTCCCAAGCAGGGATTTGGTTGCTGACTCAATTGAAGCAATGATTTCAGGTCATGAAGGATTGTTCGACGGAATGGTTTGCATATGTACCTGTGACAAAATTGTTCCCGGTATGCTTATGGGTGCAGCACGTGTAAATATTCCCACAATCTTTGTGTTAGGTGGCCCGATGCGCCCCGGTCTCTACAAAGGAGAAGAAATAGTCGCCACAGATCTTCAGAAGTTTTATGTTGAGTACACACGAGGATTATTGGACCCTGAGGAGCTTTTCAATGTAGTGAATACCGCATGTCCTGGTCCTGGAGCGTGTAATCTCATGGGGACCGCGTGCACAATGGCAAGTTTGACTGAAGCACTCGGCATGGCTCTTCCAGGGTGTGCAACACTGTTTGCAACTGATCCAAAACGACGTTTACTAGCCAAACAGTCAGGTGAAAAAATCCTGAATTTGATTAAAAAAGATATCAAAGCCGCTGATATTTTAACAAAAAAATCCTTTGAAAACGCAATGAAAGTTGATATGGCAATTGGCGGATCAACCAATACAACGCTTCATCTGCCTGCCATAGCAAATGAAGTAGATATCGAACTCGACCTTCGGTATTTTGATAGAATTAGTAGAGAAACTCCTTGTTTATGCAAGATAAAACCGAATGGACCATATAATTTTTCTGACTTAGAAAAAGCTGGTGGGATTCCAGCGGTGATGAAGAACTTAGAACCGCTCTTGCATGTCAATGCAATAACGGTGACAGAGAGATCGGTCGGCGAAAATCTCAAAGATGTTGTCGTGAAGGAAAACGATATTATACGACCATTAGAAAGACCATATATGAAAGATGGGGGTATCGCAGCGCTGTATGGCAATCTAGCCCCAGATGGTGCTGTAGTGAAAGTCTCTGCGGTTGATCCTCATATGCTGGTTCACAGCGGACCTGCTCGAGTGTTTGATTCTGAAATGACGTGTCTAGACGCATTTGAACAGCGCGAAGTCAAATCTGGTGATGTCATTGTGATACGATATGAAGGACCTAAAGGCGGACCTGGTATGCGTGAGATGTTGATGGCGACAATGCAAATATCGGAAAGCGAGTTTAATACCTCGGTGGCACTCATCACTGACGGGAGATTTTCTGGTGGTACTGCCGGCCCCTGTATTGGTCATGTCTCACCAGAAGCAATGGAGGGAGGACCTATTGCTATCGTACGAACTGGAGATCTAATCGAAATCGATATTCCGAAGAGAACATTGAATCTAAAGATAAGTAAAGAAGAGTTACAGAGACGACTAACTTCCTGGAAAAAACCTGAAGATAAAGTAATCAAGGGTCTTCTAGCGTTATATGCAAAAAATATTTCTTCTGCAAGCAAGGGTGCGATCAGAATAAAAAATAGTTAACGGAAAGATCGTTTTTTTAGTTCAGTAGCAATTGTTCGTCCGAATTCTCGTGCAGCAGCCGGTCCATTTGCGGTGATAATGTTTCCATCGACTACAACTCGTTTGTTTGTATAGACGGCACCTTCTTCAGTCAGCATCTGTATAAGTTCTTTGATCTTTAGATCGTACACTGTTGCGTGTCGACCTTTTAACACTCCGGCCTTCGATAAGATCAAGGGAGCGACACATATCGCACAAATTAATTTCCTATTTTGGAAAGCTTCGTTTGCTAATGAGAGAGCTTTCTCATCAGTATAATACGGACATGCGCCAAGTCCACCGATGAAGATGATTGCATCATAATCTGCAACATTAACATCATTTAGTGCGATATCAACTGTTACACGTGTCCCTTGCATTCCTGTTGCAGTTTCCTTTTTTGTGCTAGCAATAGATAGCTTTATCTTAGCTTTTTCAAGTTCCTCTTTTGTATGTAAAAACTCAATATCTTCAAAATCATTAGGTGCAATTACTATTAACGCCTTTTTTTCAGTCAATCGTCATGCACCTCTTTTGTTCATTATATGGATTTCTTATAATTAAATACGATTGAAAAAAAGGCATTGAGTATTCACTTTTTTACATTGTATTTATCTGACCACCCGTCACATTGATTGCTTGTCCGGTCATAAAAGCTGAATCATCGGATGCTAAGAAGACGACAACCTTCGCGACGTCTTCTGGCAGACCAATTCTCCCCAAGGGAGTAAAATTCGCCATTTCCTCCCGGATGCTTTCTGGAGTAGCACCGGCACCTCGTATGTTCGCACTCCATTGAACCTCTCGATCCTGCATGGATGTCTTTATCGAGCCAGGACATATAGAGTTCACCGTAATCCCATAGGGGGCAAGTTCTTGGGCAAGACTTTTGACGTATGCGACGACACCATGTTTTGAGGCATTGTAATGTGCTTGGGTTGCTACACCACCTTTTCCGGCCATGGAAGCAGTACAGATAATCTTACCTTTTTGTTGTGAGATCATGTGTTTTGCAGCAGCCTGTGTCACAAGAAAGGTACCTTTGAGGTTTACATCCATGTTGAAATCCCATTTTTCCTCAGGCATATCGATAACATTTTCCATAGAGGAGACGCCAGCATTGCTTACCATGATATCAAGTGAGCTGAATTTCTCAATGGTTTTGTTCATCAGTTCATCGACGTCGTTTTTCGAGGTGACATCGGTCTTTACTGCTAATGATATTCGTCCAAGATCTTCGATTTCCTTTGCAACCTGTTTAGCTTCTTTTAGGTTGATATCACTTATCACAATGTTTGCCCCTTCCTTGGCTAATGATAAGGCTATGACTCTTCCTATTCCGCGACCCGCGCCGGTTACTATAACAGTCTTATGTTCTAATCTCATATCCCTTTCCTCCTAAAATTCAGCCATTTGACCAAGGTTCCTATAGTAGGTCATATCATCATCCCATAAACTATACGCTTGACCTGTGATGAATTCTCCTTGTTTGCTTGCTAAAAAGGCAATCATATTTGCAAGTGCCTCAGGTTCATTTGCGACATTTATTAATGGAGAAAATTGGATATAAATTCCCTTGTCAGGAGGTTCGTTCTCTGTTAATTCTGCTCCAAGCACGAGTTCTTCATGTTCAATAAAACCAGAGCAGAGTGCATTGACTCGTATGTTATTATTCCGAACCTCACAGGAAAGACTCCGTAAAAACCCGATGGATGCATTCATCGATGCTGAATACGCAGAAAGATTTGCTGGACCGGAGTTAGCAGTTTTTGAAGTCATCCCGATGATCACCCCAGCATTATTCTCCATCATCGTGCTTAGAACAGCTTTAGCTATATAGTACATACTTTTGGTATTGAAATCCACAATCGTATCCCACTCATGTTCTGTAAGTTCAACAGCTTCTTTGAACAAAGCGATACGAGAGCAATTCACCACCACATCAATTTTTTTATACTTATTTAATGCAATCCGAACCGCTTCCTTAATATCGTTTTCAGAGCGGACATCGACACCGATTGCGGTTGTGCTTTTCATTTCTGATGCCACTATGTTCGCTTGTTCCTTTTTCAAATCAGTTACTACCAGATTGTATCCCTCATCATATAGCTTCTTACAAATCATCTGAGCAATGTTCCCATTACAACCAAAAACAATCGCTGTTTTATCAGACAATGTCATATGCCTCCTCCTTTCAAAGAGTAATGAGTAGATTCGGTATCATTCGCTACCTTAAAAACATTAAGAAAATTTCGCATCGATATCATACATTGCTTGAAGACATATTTCTAAACACTCACCCATGACAGCGGGATCGATGTTTTCAGGTGTGTCATCGATGGTATGATAAAACCGTGGCATATTCTGATCAGGGAGAAGTCCTACGAGGGCAGCGGATTTTACTTTTTTCATTGAGAACGCCATGGAATCAGTAAAACACATCACCGGTCCTCGTGTTACAGGAATATTGACTTTTCTACTTGCATCTTGTAAAATATCACATATTTCTGTAGATAATTTTATGGCGCCCATCTCTTCCTTTGTTACAACATGTATGTGACAATCTTTTCCTCCGACTAAATCTAAATTGATGCTGTAGGCATTTTTGATTCTCTCAAGGTATTTGGTTACAAAACGTTTGCTTCCTCGTATCCCGATTTCTTCGCAGCCGAACGAAACAATCCATAACTCCGAATGAGTCAATTTATTTTTTGGGTTAGAAAAATATTGAGCTGTAGACAGACACACAGCAAGTGCGTTGAGATTATCGTTCGCACCCATCACTGAGGTTTTTGATATGACCTTCAAACCAAAGGGAATTAAAATCGGAACCGGTGCAACCATAATGACAAAAAGAATAATGTCTGCAACCAAGGGAATTTGAATCATTATCTTAAGTAATGAAAATAGAGCCAAAAGAGGATTAAAAATTAAGGGAAGGACCATGAAAATACTGACCTTGGTTCCGAATCGCTTGCCAAAAGGAAACTCCCAGTTCGAGTCGTGATGCCCACTTAAAACGATGATGTTTTTTATTTCTTTTGAAGGTTTTATTTTTGCAATCACATTTGTTGATTTTTGTTTTTAAACAGTACGTCGATGAGTTCAAAATTGTAAATCTCGTTCGCCACTAACATGATTACTACAAAAATAGCGACAAGCAAAGAAACGAGCGGAAAGAAAAACAAGAAGGGAAGTGCACAAATGTAAAAGAGAATAGGCCAATGAAACATGACTCGATAGGCACCAGGACGACAAAAAAAATCCTCAGACCATGCTTCATCACAATATTTTCCAAGATGTTTGACTAAAAACTCGGTGCATCGTTTCTCTTCTATACTACAGGGTCTTCGTGGCCCTATTGTTTCACAGACTTCTTTTATAAAACCAAACATGAAGTCTTTTTCTTTTTCTGTACATCGCATTTGATACTACATATGACACTCGACGGGATTTATTTATAGTTTGTGTAGAAATTACACTTGTATGCACCAACAGAATATAGATATATTTTATTATCAATTCATGTATAGAAATTCCACATGATTTTACTCTTCGAAACATGAACATGGTGAACGTATGATTGGTAATGAAAAGATTTTGGAGGTGAATCTTTCTACAGAAAAAGTTAAGATAAAGATTACCCCAAAAGAACTCATAAATACCTATATTGGTGGTAAGGGAGTAGGAGCAAAGATTTTATATGATCAGCTGAAACCCAAGACTGATGCACTTGGCCCTGATAACTTGTTAATTTTTGGGACAGGGCCTCTCACAGGGTTAAATTTATCCGGTGGTGAAAAACTCGGGGTTATTTTTAAATCACCACAGACAAACATCTTCGGGGAATCATACTGCGGTGGATATTTTGCCCCATCCTTAAAAAAAACAGGGTTCGATTTCATCATCATCAAAGGTATCGCAAAAAAACCTGTGTACCTTTTTGTCAATGACGATACAGTTGAAATCAAAAAAGCTGATCACGTTTGGACCAAAGATACCTTTGAAACTGAGAAAATACTAAAGGAGGATCATGGGAAAATCGTTCAGGTCGTCTCCATAGGACCTGCAGGAGAAAATCTCGTTAAATATGCGTGCATTACCCATGCCCAAGGATTTCTCCTAGGAAGAGCAGGGGTCGGTACGGTCATGGGATCAAAAAAACTTAAGGCAGTTGTTGTTCATGGGACAAAGAAAATAGAAATCAAAAAGCAACACGAGATCGAAGTGATCAAAAAAGATCTCAATGAAAAACACAAAGACCGAGGTATTTTGCTTGATGGGACTCCAGAGACATTGATGTTGACACACTATATGGGTGCGTTACCAACAAGAAACTGGACGGAGGGTGAATTTGAGGGAGCCGAACAAATTAACCTTGATCGGATGAAAGAAAAAATCATTGTCAAGAAGAGAAGTTGTCACGCATGTATCGTTGCGTGTAAAAATATTTCAGAAGTAAAAGAAGGCCCGTACGCAGGTACCCGTGTGAGCGGACCAGAGTACGAAACATTGTTTTCTTTTGGAGCACTGTGTGGTAATAGTAATTTAGAATCAATTGCAAAAGCAAATGAATTATGTAATCGACTTGGTGTGGATACGATTTCTGCTGGAAATGTTATCGCCTTTGGGATGGAATGCTTTAGCAAAGGGCTCCTGACAAAAAAAGATCTAGACGGCGTTGATCTTACATTTGGTAACCATGAGGCGATCATTACAATGATTCCTAAAATAGCCAATAGGGAAGGGATCGGTAATATCTTCGCAGAGGGTGTAAAGAACGCTTCAGAGAAAATGCAAGGTTCGCATACGCTTGCGGTTCACGCGAAAGGATTGGAACTCCCAGGGTACGACCCCCGAGCAACACCGGAGATGGCTTTATCTTACGTTACCTCAGATAGAGGCGGCTGTCATTTACGGAGCA
>Ga0315294_10010607_pt1 | contig 10109 bp, 7 predicted proteins | sample YL17G13_40_MG_FD_203626 | JGI IMG/M metagenome (GOLD analysis project Ga0315294, IMG submission 203626) | Sediment microbial communities from Yellowstone Lake, YNP, Wyoming, USA - YL17G13_40 | ecosystem: Environmental > Aquatic > Freshwater > Lake > Sediment | place: USA: Wyoming | collected...
CCGGTTTAAGTAGAAACTGCCAATGTAAAATAAATTGTATCATTAAAATCTCTGCGAAGGCGGGAGTCCAGATTTGTCCCTGTGAAGACAGGGAACCAGTAGAAAAAGAAAACTGGATTCCTGCTCCCCGCTTCCGCGGGGACAAGTTTACCCCTGCGAAGGCAGGGGCAGGAATGACTCGAAGGGATAATGGAGATCAATAGAATGACGAGGAAGATTGTCTCGACGGGGAGAGGAGGAGCAGGGAAATCGACCTTTGTCGCTCTGATGAGTCGATATCTAAGCCCTCCATCCTTACTGATCGATCTGGATCCCGATCTGAGCCTGGCCGATATGCTTGGGATAGACCTCCAGAAGGCATGTAAGAGAACCATTGTTGAGGCACTCTATGATGCCGTGAAAGAGAGACAACGTGGAGGAAGTCCTCTCACACCGGTGGAGGATCGTTTCCAGGGACTGATCTGGGCGGATTGTTTGTACGAGGGGAAGGGCTTCGATGTCCTCACCCTCGGGACCAAGGACCTCGAAGGGTGCTACTGTTTCCCCGATCACCTATTGAGGAAAATCATATCCCAGCTCTCTAAAAATTATCGGAATCTCGTCATCGATTCGCCGGCTGGCCTGGAACATCTCAATCGTAATATTATCTCCCAGGTGGATGACCTCTTTGTGATCCTCGATCCCTCCGACAAGTCACTGATCCACATAAAGAAGATCAGGGCCATTTTAAAAGAGGTAGGGACGATGTATGATCATTTCTATGTCCTGGCAAATTACATGTTCGATGAAGAATCGGAGCGCTATTTGAAAGAGACGGGTGAAATCTATCTGGGGACGATTGAATATGATAAAAACGTTGAAGAATACAATTTGAAGGGAGAATCTTTGCGCACACTCCCTGAGGATTCGCCTGCATGTCGCTCGGTGAAGAGGATCTTAGAGAAAGCGGGGTTAATTTAATTAAAAGTTGCATAAAAACCGTGGCTAAAGGCAAGTGGGTGTGCTGGAGAAACTTTATAGCGGCACCTTTGACTATTTCGCTAACCAGTTTCCATATATTTTACAAAGGCCACTTTGAATGAGATCGCATATTACCCATAAAACATAATAAAGAACCGCTTGATAAAGTTTTGGAAGTACACCCACTTGCCGATTTACAGTGTTGAGGTTTGAAATGGGAAAGATAAACGTGATCACCGGAAGGGGGGGGACAGGGAAATCGACCTTTACCGCCTTGTTTACGAAATATATCAAAGCAAAGCCCCTTCTCCTTATCGATCTCGATCCGGATGGAAGTCTGGCTAAAATGCTCGGTGTCGATCTGGAGAAGGCAGGTAAATGGACTGTCGCCGATGCACTTTTCGAGGTGATCGGAAAGGGCAAAGATACAAAGGACGTACCCGACCTATTGAAGCGTAAAATCGACGACGAGACGATCCTCTACAAGGATGAGAAGTTCGATCTCATCACTCTGGGAACAAAGCTTGCCGCGGGTTGTTACTGTCTGCCTGATGAGATGATTAAAGAGACGATCAGGAATCTTCACAAAAATTACGAAATGGTCATCGTCGATTCCCCCGCTGGTTTAGAGCATCTTAACCGAAAAGTGACCCCTGACATCAACGACCTTTTCGTTGTACTCGACCCCTCTGAAAAGTCCGCAAAACACATAGACAGGATTAAATATGTCACAAAAGGTGTAAATATACACTATAACCAATTTTATCTGATAGGGAACCACCGATTCACCCCGTTAGAAAGCCCTGCCATTTATGGCGGGGATGTAGATAGAAAATGTCCATTCCTTATTGGAGCCGGGGTTAAAGACTCATCCTTTCTAACGGGGTTCACGGACGAAGCTGAATCGTTTTTACTAAGGAGCGGGGAGAAGTATCTGGGAAGAATTGCGTATGATCCCCTCGTCAGGGAACACAATTTAAAAGGTGAATCCCTACTTAAGATTCCTGAAGATTCCCCGTCTGTCACGTCTGTTAAGAAAATACTACGGGAGGCGGGTTATGTGCTCGTATGAGGATATCTCCAAAGAAGGCTTTGAACTTGCCTATGAACTGGGTTGCAAAAAACTTGCAAGCATCGATCTTGAAGAAGTATGCAGAAACAGCGGCGCCCAGTATGTGGATCGGAATAAAATCATCCTCCGCTACCTGAACCGCTCCTATTTGATCACCCTCCCCAACGTTGAAATTTCTCTAAAGGATGAGGAAGAGAAGGTCCCCATCAAGGACAGGATATTAATCCTTCACTACCTGACACGGGCAACAGGAGCTCCCTATACCAACAAGCTGATCACCTATGGGCAAATAGAGGGGGGGAAGTTTTATTCTCCAGTGTTTGTTAAAAGAAATTTAGAACCCATTTTAAGTTGCTTCGGTGATCGACCTGAGTTGCTCGTCGATGTTGCCCAAAAGTTTGGGGGACAGAGGTCAAATTATGGCGACGCGTCGGTGAGCATCGATGCCTTTCCCATGGCGCGGATCTTCATCATCATCTGGAAAGGAGATGACGAAGTCCCCCATGGGGGTAATATCTTATTTGACGGAAATATCCCAAATTATTTGGCGAGCGAAGATATCTGCGTTCTTACCGAAATCTTGACTTGGAAATTGATCAATCTGGCGAAAACTTCCTCCTCATGAGGTTTCCCCATGATCTTTGAAGCAAGATGTGGTACTACCGCAATGGGCATCATGCCCCATAGCGATGTTGAGCAGGCCCTTGAGCTTGCTTTGAGTCTGGATATTCCCTTCTGGCCACAACTCCCCAATGTGAGTTTGTATGAGGATATGTATGTTCAGACCTCGGAGCATTTTCCAGGAATAGCGATCGATTTCGAAAAGGGGAGACTTGTCTTCAAGACTGCGAGATTTGAAGAAGAGCTTAACGATTACTTCACAAAAATGGAGCACCCGGAAACATATGCCCTCACCCAAGAGTATTCCAAGGTATTCAAAAGGTTTCTCTCCAAGGATCTTAAAGGTTATAAGGCTATAAGGGGCCAAATCACTGGACCTGTTAGCTTTGGTTTCAAGGTATTGGATGAAAACTTAAAACCCATCATCTATAACGAAGAGGTAAAAACAATTCTATTCGATTTTATTCAGAAAAAGGTGAATTTCCAGTATCAGGAGCTTAAGAAGAAAAATCCCAACGCCTTCGTCTGGGTGGATGAGCCAGGTTTGGGATATGTTTTCAGCGGTCTCTCAGGATATAATGACCAGCAAGCTAAGAAAGATTACTATGATTTTGTTCAAGGGTTGGAAGGGCCTAAAGGGCTACACCTCTGTGCTGAGGTGAACTTACCTTACCTATTAGAATTGGGAATAGAAATCCTATCTTTCGATGCTTTCCAAATTGGGTTCATGCCAAAGGAATATGCTTGGAGTGCTGCTGAGTTTATTAAAAAGGGGGGAGTGATCTCCTGGGGTATTGTCCCTACCGAATCGTCGGTTCTTTCGATCCAGACACCTGAAAAGTTAGCTTCAGTCCTTTCAAACTATTGGAAGGTGATTTCGGATAATACAGGGTTGCCTTCGAGGCAGATTGCTGAGCAGTCATTGATCGCCCCAGCAAGATGCTGTCTTGTCGATGTCACCATCGAAACAGCTGGGAAATGCGAGATCACTAATGTAGAGGAGAAGATCGTCGAGAAGGCGTTCGCCTTCTTGTCAGAGATCTCATCCATATTGAAAGGAAAATACGAACTGTGATGCATTGTTACCATTCCCGGAGATTCGCACGAACGACAATCTAACTGCTCGCAGCATTGGGCAAGACATATCTTGAATCTTCTTTTTTAATCCCTAATTTCTTTAACCTTGAATAGCCTTCTTTTGTCCTGCTCATGAATTCCCCCCACCCTCCCCCCGTGGTCGGGTGTCGGTACGACAGTCGTTCCGACTCTTTTCGACTCTCCCCAAGACCTAATATTCAACCTTCTAAATTTGACCCATTCGACTGCGCCCAAGCCCTCCTCTTCAGAGCAGGGCCAAAGACGCGCTCAGGGTCAACCCTGAGTAAGCTTCAGCCGCTTGTCCTGAGCGCAGTCGAAGGATTAGGCCGGAGAAAGCCGAAGGGTTGACTTAAGTCAAGGCCAACTCTTTAATGGATTGTTATATAAAGAGATAGAAAGAAAGATATGAGGAGGTATAGAGACGATGAGATGTCCTGGCCAGGATCCGATGTTCTGGAAACCCGATGATGTTTTTGAAATTTCATGTCCAAAATGTGGTTATCGAGTGGAGTTCTTTAAATTTGATGTAAACCCCGTTAGAAAGTCTTCAACTTTCCAACGGGATGGCTCACATGGGGCTTTAGACCCCATGTTCGCTGAAAAAGGAATTGTATCGTCATCCCCACTGCAAGCAGTGGGGCTTTCTAACGGGGTAAAGAGGAAGTGTCGGTGTGATCATGAAATGGTCAACCCAAGGATCAATTTTGGATGTGCGGAGTGGTGTTCCTATGGGGATAGTTGCATCGAAGGTTTACCGGAAGAGATGAAGGCGAAGACAAAGGAGGAAAAGAATCATCGGTTGAGAGAGAGGATTTCCTCCGAAATGAGGAGATATTTTGGCCCGGATATGAAGCGTGTGAACCATGCCCTCAAAGTGGCCCAATATGCGGAGGAGATTCTAAAGATAGAAGGAGGTCATCCCCTTGTCGTGCTCGGGGCTGCCTATCTTCATGATATCGGCATTAAACAAGCAGAGGAGAAATACGGAAGCGCATCTGCGGAGGATCAGGAAAAGATGGGTCCAGACATTGCAAGAGACATTTTAAATAGATTGAACCTCCAGACAGGAATCGCGGAAGAGATCTGTGATATCATCGGACACCATCATCATCCCAGGAAAACAGAGAAGCTCCATTTTCAAATCCTCTACGAGGCAGATTGGTTGGTCAATATGGAAGAGAATGGATTATTGAAGAATCCAGAGAAATTACAAGAAATCATTGAAAAAAACTTTAAGACCGTCACGGGAAAAAAATTGGCCAACGAATTCTTTACCTAGGCATAGAGTAATATTATATGTGAAGCTCCCCGTCCTCAAGGCCGGGCTTGGCCTCACCGAACGGGTCAACTTCCGATTGATAGTTACACCTACTATTCTACAGTCCAGGAAAGAAATGAGATTCAAAGATTATCGGTAAAAATGTGCATAAAAAAGACAGGGCCATTTCTGATCCTGACTTTTTTGGTCCTCAATAAGATTGTAACAAGATTGATATATACTCTTTTATTTTAGGGCACAATTTTCACTGAATCCATTCCCTCTATGGGGGTCCCATCCACGGTCACTCCTTTCAAAATACCCATTGTATCCTTGGTTTGGAAACCTGTTAATTGCGTGTTGAAGTGACAGATCAGATCACCTAACCCGTCTTTGTTAACGTCCTCTGGGCTGGTATTACAGAATGCCAAGCTCTTCTCGTTCCCTGTTCTGCCAAACGTTAGAGAAGAGCTATTAACTTGTTTGGGCGCGTTGAAGTTTTTAGTAGAAAGGATGGCTACGGGAATTTTGCCCTTACTCCCAAGGTTTATGCTGTTGGGGTAACTATCTGGCTTAATATCAATATTGATGACCTTGACCTTCTCGCCGGGAGTAACAGAGAATTGCTTATTGTCAACAACAACAATGACACTCACGTAATTGGTAGAAGGGGCAGTAAAGGTAAAAGTGGTAGGTTCAAATACGATGCTGTTGTTTGCACCTAGGCTCGTTGTGGCGGTTTTGTTATCAGTGGCAGTAAACGTAATATTTACTGTTCCGCTTATCACATTAATTGTGACGCTGCCACAGGTGACAACTACTTCATCGCCGCGATTAAGGGTTAAAGTTGCACTACCACATACACTAACCGTCGCCGACGAAGAACCGCCAGAAGGCATGGCTTTGATTTTAACACCATTTGATTCTCTTGTAATTATTAGTAACTGATCTCCTCGATTCTTTATCGTACCGTGTGTCGTTCCGTCACTAAAATCATTGGAGAAAACATAGGGCTGTGTGTCGACTACATGCTCAATTCCATCGCCATCTTCATCGAGAATGAAGTTTGCTGTAACGGCTTTGTCTGCATTCATCGCGACTGTGCATGAATAAGTGCCAGAGCACGCGCCTGACCAGCCCGTAAAGAACGATCCTTTATCGGGTGTTGCGGTCAAGGTGACAGGCATCCCTGCAACAAATGTATCTGAACAGTAAGAGCCGCAGTTAATCCCTGCGGGTGAGCTTGTGACTGTGCCCGTTCCTGTGCCGGATTTGCCGACGGTGACAGTATGGTAGGGCAGCTTAAACGGATTATAGAAGAAGGTCAGTCTATTGCTCTGACGCATCGTATTGTCAGCCGAATCATAGGCACGTACAAACCATTGGTAGGTCTTGCCATGGTCCAAACCTCTTAACTCCGAGAAGGAAGCGGTTACACTACTGCTGTCAAGGAGCCGTGCCGAACTGTAGAACTCCTTCGTCCCATCCAGACTCCGTATCCTGACCACATAGTACTGGTTCGCCACAGGAGCCCCACCCGCTTGAGGAATTACCCAATTAAAGGTAATGGCCCCATTGGGATGGATCATAGAGCTCATCAATCTTGAATCGACCCGGGTGATGGAAACCTGCGTTAAGGTCTTCGTAGACATATCGGTATGGCCATCGGAGAACTGGAGATTGTAGGTGTAGTCCCCGTAGAGCAATGGTGGATTGAACAGTCTAACCCAGCTCTTATTGAATCTTGTCTCGGTGGAGAGATCGCTGAAGTCTCTTACCAGGTCGAACAGGTAGGAGGAGCCCCCTGGCCCTGCCACCGTGGCCCGGATCAGCTCTTCCCTTGATCCTGGTCGGACATCAAAGGCAATGAGGAGCCTCTCATCCCAATCAGTTACTCCATAGTAAGTTACTCGCTGACCGGAGAGGGCGGTCTCATAAGGGACATATACAGGATCATTGGTCTCCACCGTGGTATAGATGTTTACCCCCCAGACTGAGGTATTCAAATTATCATAGGCCCGTACCAGCCATCTATACATCTGACCCTGCTCTAAGCACTTCAAACCCGATGCTGGTATATCTATACTTCCAGAAGGATTGTCAGGAGAGTATTGGAGATACATAGAGGATGACCGATAATACTCCGTGGCCCCGTCCTCACTCCTCACTCGCACCTCATACCACTGACTCGAATTTGGAGGTAAAGTCCAACTCACCTTCGCACTCCCATCCGAATTGACTGTGACTTTGATCGTGTCCTCTCCCACACGGATCGCGGGCTTAGCGGAAGCCTGGAGATCCCTGGTGAGGGTCTCTACTAAGCCGTCGTAGTAGGTGACACTGAGTGTGTACAGGCCGTACCTATTGTTGATCGGACCAAAGCTCTTTGTCCACCCCACCAAATACCGACATTCGGATAACCAGTTTAGGGTCTCCGTCTGGAGGTCGAAGTTATGGACAAATCCATTTGGCCCCGTTAACGTCGCACTCTGCACCAGATTTCTAAAACCTGGGTAAGCGAAGAACGCAACCGACACATCTCCATTGTAAATCCCTATATCAAAAATCTGCACCCTTTTAATTACCTTGAGCTGCGCATCAATGTTGGAGGTCGTCTGACCTGCGGTAACATTGACTAAAGTCGCAAAGTCACGATTATCTGTATTGTTGTACCATTCTGTAATGTAGGGGCCGGCGTTCATGGGATTGAACTGGACCTTGTAGCTTTCTGGGGCTACAGTAATCGTGAAATTTCCATTACTGCCAGTTGTCGTTCCGGCAATCCAATTGTTCATCGGATCGAACGCACTCACATTCACATTGGCCAATCCATTCCCATTGGGATCGGTTACGCGTCCAGTAATACTTCCCGTTCCCGTATAAGATGCAGCCGATGCGTACACCTTGTCACAGGAGACATTAAATGTCCCGTCGTCTCCTGAATACGCCCCCACCACTATTTGTACATCTCCGGTAAAAGCTCCAGGAAAAGAGCCCAGAAGAACCCAACCCTGTCCTTCATTGTAATAGGTTGTTACGGTTGAACCGATACGAGAAATCTTTAATGAGCCAGATGTGGATGAAGCAAACTCTCTGAAACTGCTCGTCCAAATTCCGTTTATAACTCCATTCGTAAGAAAATCATGGTTTCCTGAGGGGTCTATATAATATCCTCTAAAAATTTCTATCCAATCTCCGGGAGAACCGGGAGGAGGAGGAGATAAGGAATTTACAAAAAGCGAGATTTGAGGGGCATTTTCAACAAATACTGTGGCAGTAGACTGGAAGTCACTATATTCGAGCACAAATTCGAAATCACCACTAAAGGTCCGGGTCGAATAGAGCTGACCATAACAAGAATTCGGAGGACCATTTGCACGTAGGAATCCTGCTGACTGGGAGAGGATACTGCAAGGATCCTGAATATTCCACAAGGTTGAATTGATACTATCGCCTTTGAAATCATCGTAAACGGCTTTGAGAAGCACCTCAAACTCACCGCCCAGAGTCTCAGTACTATCAACCCAAGCTTTGTTTTGACTAATACCGAGAAGAGTGAAAAAATGGTCTGGATTGTTGATAAAATTCAAATTAACTCTCATTTCTATTGAAGAATCGCCTAAAGCCGCCTCATCTTGATAACTGTAATTATCACTCAAACGAAGAACTGTCACCTTTGAGCGGTCGCCAGAATTCCAAAAAAACACCGGGAAATCACCAGGGCCCATAGGTGTACGAGGGGGTAAATCAAGATTGATTTGATAATATATATTATCGCCTATAGCCGGTAAGCCATTGGCAAAATCAATGCGAAAGTAAATATACTGGCCATCCTGAGCTACATAGAAATTAGTGAAATCGGTGCCCGGTAAGGTGCCTTTGGAATCACCAGCCGCATCAATATATGCGGGCTGAATCCCCTGCCAATCGGCAAAGTTGCCGTCAATTTGGATAGATGCAAAAGGAACCATGAGAACCGAGGGGGTAACTTCGGCTGTGGCGGATAATGTTATTAGTAAACACGGTAAAATGATTATTAGGTAAATTACTAGCCCGGATTTTATATTTTTATTTCCTTTATTCCCGAGTAAATAATTAATCATTTTCTTCGCCTCCTCCCCTAGATTTTGTTACGATTTCTAAAAAGTTCCTGTTGGAAGTCTAGATGTAACAGCAGGCTCCCTCTTCGACGATTGATATTGCCATCTCAGAGGGGTTTCGTTTCTTAACTCGAATAAGACAGATGAACTACGAAGATCCCGATCATTCGAGGGTTAACGTTGGGGAACCCGCCTCTCTTCTTTAAAAGATCTTCGGTTTCTCGTCTTCTCTTCGCGAAGAATTTTACTTTATTGGGGCTATGATTGGTTTGTTTCTATGGAGAACCTTTAAACGTTTAGACCAGGAAGTAATTTGAAATTACAATTGGAATTAGATTTCAGATAAGAATATCATATCTAAAGAGCAAAAATTTAAAGGTCTTTCTCCGTCCACCACCCCCCCCTTGTTCCTAATTATCTTTATGGATCTGACCTTACTAGGTAGACTACTTTTGTTTGTAATATCACACAATGTCTCATTAGTCAATCGAAAAGAAGCCTTGTGAAACTTATCTCTTAAATTTCATCTCTTTTACGACCAAAAGTGGAAAAGTTTTACACAAAAGTCCCAAACTGCTTCCCTGAAAAAATGAAGGTTGCTTCTCACACCTTGACTATTTCCAGTTGAAACGTAGCACCTTGGAAAGAAAGCAAAAATTGACGAGTTCAGGAAGGAAGAGAGGAGATAGGGGGTGCGAATAACACCTACAAATACACGGTTCTCTTCTTTAATATAGATTGCAGATTATCACTTAAAATCAGGTATCTAAACTACCTATAAAAAGCATTTCAGTTAGAACCTGTTTCCCCTATTTTGAAGATAGGAAATTAGTTATGTCTGACCCCAATCGAAGGGCATTTTTAATAACAAAAAAAGAACTGATTACAATTAGAAAACAGCTTGGGGGTCACCCATTAAAAGGCACCTGTCAAGAGAAAAAGCTATTCCTACCGTAAGAGGAGTATCTTCTTCCCCCTTCCGTCGTCCGTATCGGAGTAG
>Ga0315294_10010608_pt1 | contig 10109 bp, 9 predicted proteins | sample YL17G13_40_MG_FD_203626 | JGI IMG/M metagenome (GOLD analysis project Ga0315294, IMG submission 203626) | Sediment microbial communities from Yellowstone Lake, YNP, Wyoming, USA - YL17G13_40 | ecosystem: Environmental > Aquatic > Freshwater > Lake > Sediment | place: USA: Wyoming | collected...
GTATGTTACCCCTGTTTCAATCATTGTTTCTTTCATGCTCATTAACCTCTTTAATCTCACTTTCTGATTCTGAAGTCAAGACAGAATCCTGTGTCCCCTGAAATCCATGTCCACAAAAACAGAATTTATCAATGACTCTGGGCGAATACTTTTTTTATCTCATCTAAGTCCCGGTTTTTTTCTTCCCAGAGGGGGATGGATTTTTCAAGGAGGGCTTTCAGGGTTTTCTTTTCTGCTACTAGCTCGGCACAGCGGGAGGCATCGGTATAGACTTCGGGCTGAGCCAAGAGATGGTCAATTTCGGCGGTGCGTGTCTCTGCCTTGTGAATGACCCGCTCAAGTTTTTTGATCTCTTCCTCAAGTGGACGCTTTTTACGATTAAATTCATTGCGTCGCTCTGCCTCGTTCCGCTTTTCCTCCTTTGATTTCTTCCGTGCGGCGGTATCCATCGTTCGCTCATCCTTTGCGGCGCTCAGCGAACCGGAAAAATGGATTTTGCCATCCGTAATCATAAACGGCGCACTTTCTATCAGCCCCTCCGCCAGCTCCCTCTGCTTGGCGTGTATGTAATCTGTGAAATTCCCCGGATAATGACGGATAATGCCGTTGTAAATTTCGAGCACCTTTGTGGCAAGGCGGTCCATGAAGACGCGGTCATGCGAGACAAAGACAAGCGAGCCTTCATATTGCGCCAGGGCGCACTCCAGCGTGGCGCGGGATGCGACATCGAGATGATTTGTCGGCTCATCCATGAGGAGGACGTTGGCGCGCGAATAAAGCATACGGGCGAGGCGCAACCGCGTTTTTTCACCGCCGGAAAGGACTCCCACCCCCTTGAACACATCATCGCCGGAAAAGAGAAATGCGCCGAGCAGGTCTCGCACGTTGGCACTCTGGTCGGGCGGAGCCTTCTCAAGCGCGGTGCTCATCACATCGCTCTCAGGATTGATGTCATCATACTGATACTGGCTGAAATACTCAAGGACGGTTTGCGTGCCGGCGATGCGCCTGCCGTGGCTGGGCGGTTCCGCGCCTGCGAGGAGTTTCATAAGCGTGGACTTCCCCGCGCCATTCAAGCCCACAAGGGCGATGCGGTCGCCACGATAAACGGTAAGCGAAAACGGGCGCAATACAGGTTTCGCGCCATACCACTTGTCGCAATCAATGAGTGCAATAACCTCCTTATTCCCGCGCTCGGGCTGGGGGAAGGAGAAGTGAATTGTCTTGTATGTGGGCGGGAGCGGGAGGGCTTCCATTTTTTTCAGCGTCCTGATGCGGCTCTGCACCTGGGCGGCGCGGCTCTTGTCCGCGCGGTTCCTGTCAATGAAGCGCTGAATCTGATTTTTATGCGTCTGCTGATTTGCCCACGCCCGCCGCATGTTCTCATAACGCTCCTCGCGCTGGATGAGATAACTTGAGTAATTTCCCTTGTATATCCACATCATGCCACGATGGAGTTCAAATATGCGGTCGGAGAGGTTATCCATGAATGCCCGCTCATGCGAGACCATGAGGATGTCGCACGGGGCGGTGCGCACCCATTCCTCAAGCCAGAGGATGGATTCGAGGTCGAGATGGTTGGTCGGTTCATCAAGGAGAAGGATATCGGACTTCTCAAGGAGAAGTTTGGCGAGCAGGATGCGCATCTGCCATCCGCCGGAGAACTCACAGCAGGGTCTGTCGAGGTCGGCGGCGGAAAATCCAAGTCCGGCGGCAACCCGCCCGACCTCGGACTCCAGACTGTAACCCCCGTGATGAAGCACAAGGTGATGCAGTTCATCATACCGGTGTGAGATTTTCTCAAACTCTTTTGAATCATGCGGGATTTCCCCCATTTTGTGCTCGAGTTCCCGCATCTCCGCCTCTGCGCCGAGGATATGGTCAAACACACTCATCAGTTCCCCGCGCAAGGGGCGTTCGAAATTAATAACCGCCTCCTGGGGCAGATAACCGATGGTTGTCCCCTTTGCATAGGAAACCTCGCCAGAATCCGGCGTGATAAGCCCCGCAACGCACTTCAGGAGTGTGGACTTGCCTGAGCCGTTTTCGCCCACGAGGGCAACACGCTCCCCATCCCCGATGCGGAATGACGCCCGGTCAAGAACCTTCCTCCCGCCCAGTATGCAGGTTGCTTCACTGACAGAAAATGACATATATTCAGGTCATGAAAAAATATTTCACAAGGGACAAAACCCGAACTCAAATCCCGAGGAGGATTTTGATGCTTGCATTAAGGTCATTTTGCGGCACTGCGGTCTGGGCGCCGTTACGCATGTCTTTGACCTGCCAGACGCCGGATGCAAATTCATCTTCACCGGCTATCAGCGCCAGCGGTATCCCTTTTTTATCCGCATATTTCACCTGCGCCTTGATTCGCCTGTCCTCCAGATAGACCTCCGTGGGGATGCCTGCGCGTCTCAGCGCCGTCGCCACTGCAAAATAATCCGCAAGACGCGCGCGCTCCATAACCGTGACCAGAACCTTTGCAGGCGTCCTTGCGGCAGGTTTCACAACGCCCGCCTCCAAAAGATATGCGAAAAGGCGCGTCAGCCCGATGGATATGCCCACGCCGGGCAGACGCTGTGTTGTGAAATGCGATGCAAGATTGTCATACCTTCCGCCCGAACACACACTCCCCAGGTCAGTATAATCGCGGAGAAATGTCTCATACACCGTGCCTGTATAATAATCGAGACCGCGCGTGATACTCAAATCCACCTCAAATGCGCTGTCAGGCACGCCTAAGGCTCCAAGATTCTTCACAAGGAGTTTCATCTCATCCATGCCAAGGATAAACGCGGGGTTGGTTATTGAAAGCGCGCCAAGTTTCTGGAGGACATCAGCCCCGCGCCCGGCAATGCCCGCAATGTTTAAAATTGAATCAATCAGGCTTGCGCTAAGGCGGCACTCATCCATGAGCTCCCGACGGACGGTCTCCCTGTCTATCCGCGCCAGGCGGTCAACGACATGCAACACATCGAGGGCGGCATCCCCGTTCACCCCAGCTTCGGCAAGGACCCCCTGCATGATTTTCCTGTTTGAGACGCGAATGACAAAATCGCAAATCTCAAGACGGCGGAAAATCTCATAAATAACGGATGGGATTTCGGCGTCATTCAAAGGGTCAAGCGTCTCATGTCCGATAACATCGATATCGCACTGATAGAATTCGCGGAAGCGTCCCTTCTGGGAGCGTTCCCCTCGCCACACCTTCTGAATCTGATAGCGTCGGAACGGGAAGGTGAGTTTTTCAAAATTCATCGCCACATAGCGCGCCAGCGGCACAGTGAGGTCAAAATGCAGGGCAAGGTCGGTCTCCCGCTCCTCCTCAGCCGCGGCAGGGCGATAAAGGGCATAAATCTGCTTGTTTATCTCGCCCTTGGAGGCAAGCACCTCCATAAGCTCTGCGGCGGGGGTCTCAATCTGCGTGAAGCCAAAGGTCTCAAAACCCTCTCTGATAATCGTGAGAAGACGCTGAAATTCAGCCTCCTCCTCCGGCAGCCATTCGGGGAAGCCGCTCACGGCGCGCGGCTGAATGATGGATGGCTCGTCACGTGTCATGAAACCGCCTCCTGCGTTTTTTCATTTTTCAAAACGCCCTCGCACATGGAAATAAAATCCTTGATGAGCCGCCTTTTCCGCCCATCCCGCAGACTCGCCGTGTTCGCAATCAGACATGCCGCGCTCCTGAACAGGACTTCAATAATGCTGAGGTTATTCTCGATGAGAGTGCGCCCGGTCTCTGAGTTCTCAATAATCATATCCGCATCCTCAGGCAGATATGCCTCGGTTGAGCCCGTGGTGGGAATCACCTTGTAGCGGCGGAAGCGATGGTTGCAGGCGAAGTGGTCGGCAATGTTGACATACTCGCTGGCAATGCGGATGAAGGGAAAGGGAAGCCCTCCGCCGCTGAACCTGACGGTGAACTCATCCACCGTCCTGACGCCGAGGTCATTATGGACAACGGCGCAGACGCGCACGCCGGCGAACCCGAGGTTCAGGAGTTTCTTTACGGGCGTCCTGGGAAACTGATAGCGGTGGTCAATGAGCCAGTCATCTCCTGTGATGGCAAGGTCAAAGTGTCCATTTGCAACCTGCACGGGCATATCCTGAGGGCGAATCACCTTGATGGCGAAGCCGTCAAGATTGCTCGCGGGGCGGCGGTTCGCGCCGGCGACCTCATACCCCTCAATCTCCACGCCGCAGGACTTGAGAAATGCGCACGCATGTTTCTGCTGATGACCGTCCGCCACGGCAAGCCAGACCAGATTCCTCATCTCTTCGCTCCGTCTCGGTGTCCTCTGTGCCTCTGTGGTGAAATGTTTTTCATGTTGTTCGTGACGCTAAACCAGTTTGTTCAGAACCGGCGCCAGTTCATCATTCTCAAAAAGCGAGCTGTTCGCAATCAATGAGACACTGCATGGAAACAGGCGCTCCATCATGCGGAGCCCGTTTTCTGTGACAAACCTCTCATCCCTTACGCAAAGCAGTGCAAGTTCCGACCCTTCCGGCGGATATGCCTCCGCCGCGCCCCAGAGGTGAAATATCCGGAAATCCGGCAGACGCCGCCTCAAAGCAAACTCCTCTGCAAGCCCCGGAAACTGCGTTGCAATTCGCACCGGTCCGCGCAACGTCAGGCGGGAAAGGATTTTTGCCGTCGTCCCTTCCGGTTCTGATGCCGCACAACAAACGCACATGAAACCCGCAGGAATATCAAGCGTGCGCAGGTTCATAATCTCCGCCTTCGGATACTGCGCCAGATGCTCCGCCACCCAGTTGGAACCGCACAACCCGAGGGCGTAATTCCCTATGCTCACCTGGATGGGTATGTCCCTCTCGCGGAATTGCTTGGAGAATATGGCGCCTGTGCCGGAGCTATAGGTGCGGGCGTCCCGCCTGTATCCGGAAATGTCAAGCCCCCGCGCGGCAAGAAAATTCTTCACCGACTCCTGAATCTCTCCCTTGGGCAGTGCAATCTTTATCACGGCTTGACCCCCCAGAATGAGAGGAGACTGCTTACGGATTTCAGCGGGAGGGGAAATTTCTTCCTCTTCCGTCCTGATTGCGCAATGAGGAGATAGCCGTCCTTACCCTTCCCGACCTTGCCCATCGGTGGGGGCGCCGCGCGCTTATCCGCCTTTGACGAAAGTGCAACGGAAAGACCGTTTTTTCTCAGCACACCCGCCGCCTTCAGCGCCTCCGCAACCTCCTCCGGCTTCTCAAAATCCACCACAAGGCAGATAGCAGGAATGGCGGACGCTTCCGCCACATCCCCGACCATCTCCATTAGCGGTTCCACATATAAACTGAAGCCGGAGCCGCCCACTTTTTTGCCGGTGAATTTCTCCAGCAGATTGTCATAACGCCCGCCCCCGCCGATAAGAACGTTCCCCGCATAAATGTCAAACATCAAGCCGGTATAATATGTGAGGTCTTTGTGGACACCCGCGTTGATTTCAAAGGAATATCCGAGCGACTCAAGCAGGCGCGCAATTTTCTCCAGTTCCGAAACGGCAGCGGTGAATTTCGGCGATGTCTTCCCCAGAGATTTCAGATTGGCGAGGAAGGACGCCTTTGCGCCCCGCAGTTCCAGCAGGCGACTGAGTCCGTCAAGCCCGCACCTGTCGGCGCAAAACTTCCGCAACTCCTGCATCCGCCCCTCCATGAGCAAATCAAACGCATCCTCCTCTTCCTCGCGGGAGAGTTTGAGCGTCTTCAGATATGCGCGGAGGATGCCTGCATGGCTCAGCACAAGACGCGCCCCGGGGAGGTTTATCTCCCTCAGGAAATCAAAGAGCAAAACCAGCACCTCCACATCTCGCACATGAGCTGACGGGAAATTCCCGAGGAGTTCCACCCCCATCTGGCAGTGGCGACCGCCGGTCTTTTGCTCCTCATCATAACGAAAGACATCCTCCACATAAAACAGCCTTGCGCGCCCCGCCTTGACATAATATTCGGAAAAGAGGCGGCAGACAGGCACCGTGTTATCCGGCCGCAGGACAACCCGCTCTCCGCTCCATCCATCCCAGTCAAGAAAGGTATAAACCTTGTGCATGAGGTCGGGGGAAAGTATGCCCGCGCCGGTGAACCAGTGTAACTTTTCAATGACAGGGGTGCGGACCTCGCCATACCCGTGGCGGAGGCAGGTCCTCCGAAAGATATCCTCAATGGCGCGGAAGCGTCTCATCTCTTCCGGCAGCCAATCGCCGTGGATTTTCATTTCGCACCAACCCTCCCGCTTGCAAACTTAGGATAATAACCATTGTATGGGAGGCGCGGGTCGTCAAGTGATTTTGGACGTCTCCTGAATCCAGGGCGTGTATAAATTGCGATTTTAATATCACCACAAAGTCTCAATCCGCCTCTGGCGGACACAAAGATAAATGTAATTTAATTCTTTCTTCGCGTCCGCATGAGGCGAATGGAATCAGATTTTATACGCGCTCTGAATCCATGTCGATTTTTAAAAATTCTTCTTGCTTTTACCCCAAAACTATAATATTAGAATTTTTTATTGTTATAATAAACAAACTAATCTTTTTTCTGGAGAGTGAGAACATGTCACAGCACTTTATCATCGGTTCTTTTAACTGTCACAACCTCTTTGAACGCTCAAAACTCCTGAATTTGAGCAATAATCAAAAGGGTGTGAATCTGCTCGAAAAAGCGGCAATTCTAAAGGAGGAACTCTGCAAAAAATCTTATGACGCCCAAAAGATAATGAGCCTTTACAATGAACTGAAGAGCTACATTGACATCGTGGAAATTTGGGGAAAACTGTTTAAACGCAAAGGGTATGCAATCGTGGGATTGGAGGCAAAGGGCGTGGATGACTGGTATGGGTATCCCATCCTGAAGCGTGAAAATTTTACCGACGCCACCATCAAAAACACCGCCAGGGTTATCAGCAACATTAACTCTGACATCATATGCGTGGTTGAGGTTGAAAATCGCCCCGCCCTTGAAAAATTCTCTCATGAATGCCTGCAAACATCAAAATATTACTACAACATGCTCATCGATGGAAATGATAACCGCGGGATTGATGTCGGCATCCTGAGCCGCTTTGAAATCGGGATGATGAAGAGCAACATCCATCTAAAGAAGGGGAAATCCCACATATTTTCCCGCGATTGCCTCGAAGTGGAGATTTTGCTCCCCTCCGGCAAAAAACTCTGGATGTTCCTGAATCACTTCAAAAGCAAACTTGGCGATAAAAGGGAAGGCGATGCAAGGCGCAAACTCCAGGCAATGACTGTCTCTGAAATCCTGACCAGCCGTTATGACCTTAAAAATGACCTCGTGGTGGTAGCCGGTGATTTCAACGACACGCCAGACTCCCCCTCTTTGAAACCCCTCCTTGAAACTCCAAACCTCTTTGATGTCCTCCAGAACCTCCAGCCGGAGGAACGCTGGACATATTTTTACAAGTCACCACAGCAGATCGATTACATCCTCGTATCCAGACCCTTGCACTCCATCCTGAAGCGTGTCGGTGTGGAACGTGGCGGCATCTACAATGTGGAAAAGGTTACTAAGGGCGCCATAAAGAGATATACAACTATCACAAAAACCACCGAGGCGGCATCCGACCATGGCGCCGTATGGGCTGAATTTGAAATCTGACTATCTCTTCCGCAAGGTTCCCCGATAAAAAAAACTTGCATCAAACCGCAATACAGGTTTGATCGTTACGTAATAATGAATGAATCATCTTTCATATTATCGGGGGAATGGGGGGGTGCACTATGACTAAAATGCTTCATATCTGCGTGACGCCGCGGGGCACAAAGTCGCGCACTCTAAAAATTACAAACACCTTTCTTGAAACATTCAAAAAAAGACACCCGGAATGTGAGATTGACACCATCGACCTGTTTTCCGAAAAACTCCCGGAAATCAACCTTGATGTGACGGACGGAAAATATCTCCTCATGTCAGGTGGAGTAATCTCTGACAGGTTAAAACCCGCCTGGCAGGAGATTGAATGTCACATCGCTCGCTTCCTCTCCGCCGATATCTACCTGATTTCCTGCCCCATGTGGAACTTCTCCATCCCATATCGGCTCAAGCATTATATCGACGTCATCGCCCAGCCGAAATACCTGTTCCGCTACACGGAGCATGGCGTTGAGGGGCTTGCCAAAAATAAAAAAATGTTCGTCATCGCCTCCCGCGGGGGGGATTACAGCCCGGATAGCCCTTCACGTTCCTTTGACCACCAGGAGCCTTACCTGCGCACCGTTTTCGGCTTTTTTGGCATCACGGACATCACCTTCATCATCGCCCAGCCGACGGACGCCCTTGGCGCGGCTGTCATGCTGGAACGCATCACAGCGGCACAAAACGAGGCAAAACGGCTTGCAGAATCTCTCTGAATCTTTACTAAGATAAATATTTCACACAGAGACACAGAGGCACAGAGTTTCAATCTACGTGTCTCCGTGCCTCCGTGTGAGATTAGTTTTAGTGTCATTCAGGTTAGCTCAATCCCGCCATGTTTATTGTTGCACACATACAAATCATGCTGTTATAAGAAAAGAAAAAAGGTGAGAGAAAAGATGTCCAGAGTTTTTGCGCTGTTTCTCTTATTGACATTCAGTTCCACTCTCCTCGCCCAGACGCCCCAGCCTCAGGCGAAGACGCCCTTCCCCAAGCCGCGAATCATCCCCCATTCCCAATGGCAGACAACGCCGCCGGTCGGCTTCCCCGCGGACGGTCGCCGCGGCAACATCGCCCCCGGCGAAAGCATCAAATTTAAAGATCTTGAAATCGGCCTTTTGAAAATGACTCCAGCCCCTGTTGGCGCCAGGGACGACAGTGACACTGTGACAATATGGCTTGCCCTCACTGGAGAGTCGCACCCGGGGCCAACAGGTTATTCCCAGAGTTATTACGCGGAGGAAAAAATAATTGAGGAGGGAGCCGCCTTCAACTGGGAGGGATTTCACATCGCCATCATCGCCGCACATACAAAAAAAGGAGAACTCGGTCATGGCTTGACGGAATTTGAAATCACAACTATCGCCTCCATCCCGCACAATATTGCCCGGTCCACCATTGCTGGCGGCGCCGCCTATCGCGCCCGCATCCCGCACAAAATCACCACGATAACCCTCCATCACGCCGGCGACGCCAAACCCATGACGCCTCAGGATGACCCTTTAAAAAAACTCAGAGCGCTCCAGTCCTGGGGCGCAAGGGATAAAAACTGGTGGGACGTCCCCTATCATTTCCTCATCTCCCTTGACGGCACAATTTATGAGGGGCGTGACTATCACTACATCGGCGAGACCAACACCAAATACAACCCCGAAGGGCATTTCCTCATCAGCGTCATGGGCAATTATGAAATTCAGAAACCCACGCCGGAACAAATCAAGTCCATCACAGACCTCATGGCATGGGCGGTGCAGGAATTCAACGTCCCGCTGGATAAAATTTACGGACACCGCGACCTTGCGGACACCGACTGCCCGGGCAAGTATCTCTATCCCTACCTCAAGGATGGCACATTCAAAAACGGCATCAAGGAGCGCCTTGGCATGAAGTAACCCCAACCCGGAAAATAGCATAGATTTTCACGTGATAAAGTCCATTATCAAGGGTAAAATGGCAACAATAGATTAATATGGGTGATCAACAATTTTTACGATAATCGTGGCGCAAAGGCATTGAACCAGGGTAGATTGACAGATTAATTAAATTGGATTATAATGAAAATAATGGGTTATGCTCTTTAAATTTATCGGAAGGAGGTGGCAGAAATGCCCAATCGTTTCTTATTGTTTATAGGTGCATTGATCTTCGGTTTTTTTGGTTTCGTTCTTGTTGAAAAGAATGCTGTCTGCGGTGGTGGATTAATTCTCTTGGCAGTTATATGCTTGATGGGTTCTGTTGGTGGCAGTAGAGGCAGTAGCAGTAAGCCAGGAGCGGGCGGTGAGTCTCATATGCCGACGCAATATGATTGTCACATTTGCGGGGGGAAACACTCTGAACCAGGCCACGATTACCACAGCAGGTAGTATGTCTGCCCCAAGGAGCCTAATTGGAAATAACTTCTTAAGTCCTGCCAAAGCCCAGCGGTAACCTCGCCGGGCAATTTT
>Ga0315294_10010609_pt1 | contig 10108 bp, 8 predicted proteins | sample YL17G13_40_MG_FD_203626 | JGI IMG/M metagenome (GOLD analysis project Ga0315294, IMG submission 203626) | Sediment microbial communities from Yellowstone Lake, YNP, Wyoming, USA - YL17G13_40 | ecosystem: Environmental > Aquatic > Freshwater > Lake > Sediment | place: USA: Wyoming | collected...
GGACTCAGGACTCAGGACTCAAGACTCAAGACTCAGGACTCAGGACTCAAGACTCAAGACTCAGGACTCAGGACTCAGGACTCAGGACTCAGGACTCAGGACTCAAGACTCAAGCCTCAGGACTCAGGACTCAAGACTCAGGACTCAAGTCTCCGAAACGGGAGGGTTTTCTTGTTCAGCCTCTTCACACGCAAACGCATCGAGCGCAACCAATGGCTTGACCCCGACAGCGAGTCGCGCCGGATCTACCGCCGCCAGATGTCCTGGTCGTGGGAAGAAACGCGCGAGCTGGCGCCGGAGTACTTCGCGCGGCTGAGGTTCGCGGTGGAGAAAGCCCAGGGCAAAGTGCTCGAGATCGGCTGCGGCATCGGCAACATGACCCGCTGGCTTGCCGCGTCGCCGGGCGTGGGGGCGATCACCGCTATTGACGCCTTCGAGCAAGCCATCCAGGAACTGAAGCAATACAACATCCCCAGGACCCAAGCCCTTGTCATGCCGCTCGAGGCGCTCCAGTTCCCCGATGGAACGCATTTCGACACGGTGATGTTGTGCGAAATCCTCGAACATCTGTATCCCGATGAAGAGAACAAAATGCTCAGGGGACTCCGCGGATACGTGGATGGGGGAACCCGCTACGTGGTGTCCACGCCCATCGGCTGGCTGCCCGATCCGCATCACGTGCGCGGCTTCAGCAAGGAGCAGTTCCGCAGGCACCTGGCGCGGCGCTACGGCCCCCCCATCGAGATAGATTACGCGTCGGGCTATTCACAATCCGGGTTTGGGCTCTTCAGGAAATGAGAGCGGAGTCTTGAGTCCTGAGGCCTGAGTCTTGAGTCCTGAGGCTTGAGTCTTGAGTCCTGAGGCTTGAGGCTTGAGTCCTGAGTCCTGAGTCCTGAGTCCTGAGTCTTGAGTCCTGAGGCTTGAGATTGGGGGGACGGTGTTCTTCAGGTCCTATAAGTCCTATAGGTCCTATAAGTCCTATAGGTCCTATAAGTCCTATAGGTCCCATAAGTCCTATAGGTCCCATAAGTCCTTCAGTCCCTTGCTCTCAGTCCCTCTCGTTTTCCTCTTCGGAAAGCCGTTTCATCTCGCGGAAGACGTCCTTCCGGATTTCCTCGAGATAGCAGACGAGTCCCGCGATGGCCAGGATCAGGCCGCATACGCCCAATCCCCGGCTCTGGACATAGGCCGTTGTGGCGCCGAGGAACATCGCGGCGAGGGCCACTCCCTTGAGCATGGAAAGGGCCTGGGATCGGATCAGGTACACCACAATCACAGCGGCTGGCCCGAACAGCAAGGCTGCAGTTAACAGGTCTTTCATTTCTGGTCCTTTCTCCCGCGCCGTCCACGCGCGCCCGATTCAACGATTCAAGTTTTGCCCGATTCGCGCTGAGATGTCGAATGCAAAATCGAGGCGCCGTCCGCGGGTCTTCTCAGATTGCGGTACACGAACCACCGCAATCCGGAAGTTCCTTCAAAAGGAAACTCCCTCGAAAAGGAGTACATTCCTCCCTGGGCGACACGGAGCCTCGCCGGGGGACGGTAACTCAGATCCTGGCAGTGGAGAATGAACCACTCCGGCCCGCCTTCGGGCCAGTTGTCCCGGGACACGTATACGAGCCGCTTGCCGCCGGGAAGCGCATCCGCGTGAAACTCCAGGGTGGCCTTGTTGCGCTCATCTTTGTCGCTGCCCACCACGATCTCCGCGCCGCGCGTGTTCTCCGCCATGTACAGGAGCGCGGCGCGGTACTGCCCCCGGCCATGGATCAGCAGTCTCGCGATGGGATATGCGTTCCCCGCCAGGAACAGAAGCAGGAGCGCGATGCACAGGGGGCGTCCCCACACTTTCACGCGGGAGAGCTCCGCCAGCATTCGGCCCAGAAGAAGATAGAGAAAGGGGAAGCACACGAGAAAATACCGGAAATAGAAGAACCTCGGCCTGAGCGCGAGCAGCACAAGCGCCGGGGCCAGAAAAAGAGCCGTCAGATGGAAGATGCGCTCCCCGGGTTCTTCCATCCGCAGTTGGAAGATCGCGTACAGGGCTGCCGCCGTGACAGCCACCGCGCCCGCCGTCCCCAGGAATCCCGCGCCGCTCATGCCCGACGACAGGAGCAGCGCCGACCGCACGACCTCCCACTTGGAGTAGATCGGCCCCCCGGAGATAATCAGGTCGCGCATCTGCACGATATAGAGGAACGCGAGAAACAGAAGGGGCGGGACGTGGCATTTCGCAAGTTCCCCGAAGAAGGCGGGCCTCCGCCAATTCCGCCGGGCTTCCTCCGCCACGGACCACGCGCACAACGCCAGGTACACAAAGAGATAGGTCATGTGAGAGCTGAAACCAAGGACGGCAGAAATCCAGAAAAGCGCCACCGTCCGGATCTTGCGCGTGCGCCAGTATTCCCGAATCAAGAGAAAGGACGCCAAGGCGAAGAAAACAGCCGGGGCGAACCCGCGCGCTTCGGAGGAATAGAGGACAAGGGGATAGGAGAACGCCGCCAGCCAGAGAGTCGCAAACATGGCCGTGAAACCGCGGCGCGCGGCGGCGATCCCGAGCAGCGCCACCGCCCCTACGCCCGTCACGATGGAAAGCAGTCGGTACACGACGGGATTGCTCTGGGGGCCGATGCAGAACTGGTAGATCGTGTTGAGGATGTGGTTGTTGTCATACCGCAGTCCGGTGACGATGAACCAGATGGAAGGGCACTGCCGCGCCTTGTTGATGGACCAGATCTCGTCGAGCCACATGTCCTCCTGCGCCGCCCAGCCCCTCAGGAGCGCCGCGCACACCACACAGAAACCCACGGCAACAACCTGCCAGCCGGGAAGATGCGAAGAGTGTGCGGGAGAAGAGGCGCTGGAGAAATCACTCACTCGCCTATTCTCCAACAGAAAGCGCGGCACGTCAATCCGGTTTGTATGAAACCGCGCCACGGAGCGAATTGCGCCAAATCCAGGACGATCTTACCCCGCGCGCACGGAATCCCATTAGGGCCGCTTCGGTGGTTCCACAGTCTCGATGGACACAATGTGAAGTTTGAAGGGGACAAGTCCTCTCTGGGGAACACCTCCGTATGATGGGTGCGAGTAAGGCAAAGTTGCCATCAAACAGCCAACATAGACGTGCCCCGTCTCAAGAACAACAGGATCAGATTTGCCCGGCGGAGCGATGGAACCGAATGCCGGCCTGCACTTCTCCGGAAGACTTTTCGTTCTGTCCCAATCCTGCTTTCCTAGATCCAGGAATGATTGGCAGTCTGAACCGCCGTCTTCCTGGCGTCTGAAAACCACCTTTCCCTTGTCCAATGTGAGAAAGCTCTGCAATACAGAACCCCCGCCGCCAGGATAGCCGCCACGATAGCCGCCACGATAGCCGCCAGGGTAGCCGCCAGGGTAGCCGCCAGGGTAGCCGCCAGGATACGGGGGCGAAACGGTCAGAGACCTCGAAGCCTCCTCATATTCCCCATCGGTAAAGGCTTTCGCGTTGCTCCAGTTGATCAAGAACCGGGCGCTCACACGGACGGGGTTGGGGGGATCCACCACTTCAAAGTTGATCTTTGTTGTCTTGCCCTCCTCCACTTGAACCTGTCGCGCGGGGGTCTTGGGAGATGCGTTTGCGCAGGAAACAGAGTAGGCGCCGGGAGCGAGAGAAAAGGCGAAGGCGCCTTCGGTATCAGTCTGTTTGTTTTCCGCCTGAGCTCCGTCCGGCTGGAAAATGCAGGAAACATAAATGCCCTGGGCGGGCGCGCCATCCGCGCGCGCCACTCTCCCTTCGATTCCCCCGACCTTTCCTTTGTTTTGCTCCGACCATCTGGTTATCTTCAGTGTTCCGAGCCAGGCCGTTTGATCTCTGGTCAGATTGTAGGTCCACCTGCCGCGCACGAAAGAGGGACCGGTTGACATCACGGTGATTGGGTTGGTGTCGTTACTGTAAACGTTCGAGACAATCACAATATAGCCTTCCTCGTACTCACTGGCCTTGACATTCGATCCCGAGATCTGAATTCCCTTGTTGAGGACGGAAAGGAGGGGTTCTCCGGTTTCGTCCAGCAATTGCAGCACTCCGACCCGAATCTCCGTTCCTTGTTCCCGAAAGACACGGTTTCTTTCCAATGCAGTAACCGCTTCCGATAGATTCCCCGGCCAATCCGGCTGTTTCTCCATGTCCGCAAGACGCGCTTTGAGAACAGTGTATTGTTCCGGCATTTTCATGAGAATGCCCCTGCGCTCTTCGAGCACCCGCGCAGCCCGCTTGGGTTGGTAGGCGTTCAGTAGCATCTGAACATACCAATAGGCGGCAAGGTCATTCTGGGGATCAAGCCGGCAAGCTGTTTCGAGAAAGGCAAGGGCTTGCCGCATCGGGCAGCCCTCCGCATATTGTCCGAGACCCGTCACCAGACTCCGCATCGCCTCGTTGGAGCCGGGGGACTTATCCAAGTTCACCCTCGAAACAGACGACAGGGGAATACGGACTTCGCCCTTTTCACCGGAGATCACCACGTTTTCCCCATCCATGCGAACGGCTCCCGTCACAATGGTCCCGCCTTGTTTCAGGGTGACTTCACCGCCTCGCGTGAGGCCGGGCAGGGTTGCCAGAAGAGACGCCATACATAGTGTGGCGAGGATGAAAGGAGCGAACCTCCCCCTTCTTCTCCAATTGACAGAGGGGAAGCCCGAACGGCGGTGTTGCCGGACTTGTTCTTGTCTGGTCATGGTTACGTCCTTTCGTGAGAAACGGATAGGTAAGGAAGGAACGGGATGGGCGGCGACGTTGCCATCTGCCCTTCCACGAGGCTGAGTATAAGAGATTCCATTCTTCCGTGCAACTGGAAAGATCAGGCTGGAAAGATCAGGTTATTGTCAAGGGGTCAAGCGGCCACAAGAATCTGCTATGCGCCCCTTGGGTGGGGGAACAAGGCGTAAGAATGACTTGCGCGGGATTGTGCTCAGTACAGTGTCCAATCCCGCGCGGACGTCCGCCTTGGCTCGATCCGCACGGTGAAGGCGGGGCTCGTGGTCTGGCCGGGCAGGCGGAGCGTTACTTCGACGTCGCCCAGCGGGTCGGTCTCGAGGATGCGGCGCCTCAGGCGGTTGGGTTCACGCGAGAGAATACCCCCGTTCGCCGCCACGCCGTTGAAGAAGAGATCAGCCGCCGGATCGTCGAGATGATAACCCTTGAGCGTCAACACCTCCCCGGCGCGAACCACGAGCGGGGTGACGCTGGTGAGCGTGAGAACCGTCGGGGGAGTGCCGAACGTGTAGTAGAGGTCATCGCCGCCGGCGAATGCGCCGTCCGGGCCGTAAGATACGATCGCGTAGAGGCTGAAGTGATCGCCCCAGTCGCCGAGCGTCAGGGAAAGCGGCGGCTTCACCAGCCCGGCGGGGGAGTAGAGGAAGTACGGACTGCCCCAGGGATCCAGCGGAGTCCCGCGGTCGTAGCCGAAAAGATTGTCCACGTCGGTCCGGCCTTGCTGATAGGTGACGTAGGGTCCCTTCCAGGACAGGAAGGTGTGGATCAGGTCCACGCGCTGCGGCTTGAAGCGCGCCGTGGCGGGGTCAATCACGGGCGTTCCGCCGCCGTCCCCGATGAAGTTGTAGGAGGGTTGGTATCCCGACACCGATATGTCATCGAGGTTTTCGAGCGAGACATAGTAACCCGTGTCAATGCGGACAAGGTCCTCCGCTTCGGCCAGGGTGGTCATATCGGAAAGCGTGGCGATCACGCCCGAGACATAGTATCCGGTGTCAATGCGGACAAGGTCCTCCGCTTCGGCCAGGGTGGTCATATCGGAAAGCGTGGCGATCACGCCGGCGGGATCAACGGCGGCGGCGGCCGGCCATGTCTCGGATGTAAGCAGCGCGGCGGGGAGGAGCGGAAATGAATGAGAAGAGGACGGCCCCGCGGCGAGAACTCCGCCGGCCCATAGGGTAAAGCACCCAACAGCCAGGAAAACAAATCCCCGTCCGCAACCCCACACTCTGGGGCGTCTGGGCAGAGTGTTCCCCAGCCGTTGAGGCGCTCGCGCATCCACGCTCATGTCTACATTTTCCGACAATAGGCGAGATGTGTCAACAGGCTTCGCTCCAGGACATTCCCCAGGTTTCAGCCGGAAAATGGCACTTCCACTTCGCTGGACACGCAACTCAAACGTCGTCAGCCATCCAAACCGACGACAAATCCCGGGGAAGGTCCCGGAACAACAACTCTTGACATGCCGTAAGGAACCATGTAAGGTCCGTTCCGGCATGTAAAAGACTCTGATCAGCCTGGAGGTATGTCATGAGAATCCACCGAACTCTGTTAATCGGCGCGGCAATGATTGGGATCATTATCACGGGTTGTGCTCGGGTGCCGACTTCCAGAGAGGCCGTCTCGGCAAAGGTGACCCCTGTTCCCGAGTCGTTGAAACTGGAGCCCTTCTACAAGAAACACCTTGACTGCGCCGGAATACCGATTGACACCTCCGAACGGGTGGCCGACGCGGCGCTTGTTCGCGCCGGGGAACTCATCAGTCTTATGCTGGCCGGCCGTCCCGATGTTCGAGCGGCCATGATCAAATCCGGCGTCAGGTTTGCCATCATCGGCGCAAATGAGCAAACCACCGACATCCCCGAGTACAGCAACATGGAACCGAAGGCCTACGTAAATGAAAGGGCCCGCGGTTTCGGCGGCGTGATGACAAGCTGCGGCGAGGAGAACATTCTCTGTCTTCCCATTGACCGATACGACGACGAAAGCATCCTGATCCATGAGTTCGCCCATTGCATGGATAGAGAACTGAGTCACATGGACAGGGAGTTCCGTGACAAGTTGCGAGCGCTCTACAGAAAAGCTCTCGCGGAAGGGCTCTGGAAGAACACTTACGCCGGCTCGAACGCGGGCGAGTACTGGGCCGAGGCGGTGCAGGACTACTACGACTCGAATCGGCAGAACAACTGGAACCACAACCACGTCAACACGCGCGAGGAGCTCGCTGCCTATGATCCCGATATGGCCGAGTTCGTCGCCAAGACGCTTGCCCACACGAAAAAAAACGACTGGCGCTACAAACCTCTCGCCGTTCAGCCCGCGGTTACCGCTCCCCCCAAATCGCTCAATTGTGATCCATTCTACACCAAGTACGTGTATTGCCGCAGTTTTCCCATTCTTGGCTCGAAGAAGGCGGCGGACTCCGCGTTGCTCGAGGCGAATTATCTTATTCGGCAGATGTTCGCGTACCGCCATGACATTCTAAAAGCCATGATAGACGCCAACACGCGCCTTGTGGTCCTGGGTGTGAATGGCAAGGCCACGGATCTCCCGGATTACACCGGAGCCCCGATCGAGACACCTTGGGATCGGGGCGGCCGCGGTCTTGTATGCCGGGAACCCTTAGACCTGTTGTGTGTGGGACAGGAGAACCTCCTGTGCGGTCGTGGGGATCGCAATGCCGGCGAAAGCCTTCTTATCCGCACCTTTGCCTGCGCCATGTATACGCTAACCGGGTGCAGGCCCGTGGACGAAGCGTTCGAGAAACTCTCTGACGGACGCAAACAGCAATACGAGCTCAGGCTCCAGCGCATGGATGAGCGATTCGACGCGAAACTGAAAGAACTCTACGAAAAGGCCATGAGCAAGGGGCTTTGGCGGGGCACCCTTGCAGCCGCGAGTCGGGTGGACTACTGGGCCGAGGGTGTTCAATCCTGGTTTGACGCCAATCGCCAGAGCCCAACCGGGGAACCCGACGGCGCGCACAACCACGTGAATACGCGTGAGGAACTTGAGGAATATGATCCCGAGCTGGCCGGGCTGATTGCCGAGATCTTCCGCCATCCCTACAGGACCGATTGGAGGTACCAGCCTCCCGCGATTCGCGGAACCGCCCAATCCAAGGCAAGAGGCAGGAACTAGGAACTGGGCGAAGAAAGGGTGTTTGCCTCTCGCAAAAGGCCCTTCGAATCCGAGCGGGCGCAATCGTTGGGTGAGAATTCGTTGGGATACCGGCGAAAGTCTTCCCATCAGGCGCTTACCTTGAGACGCTCAAGAGCGATGCCATCCATTTCCGGTATGCGGTGCCCCAATTGCAGGCCGAGCATGAACCACGCGTCCAAAGCGTCCTCGAGATTCGCGCGGCATTCCTCGAGCGTTGCACCGGTCGCCAACAGGCCCTGGAGGCCGGGAATCTCGCCACAATAAGGCTCGTTGGGCTGGTCAATGATCTCGTAGTGAGCGTGTTTCATCGCGTTTTCAATGTAAGCGCGAATCATGGTTGCCTTCCCTCCATGCCTTGCGCGCGACCGGTTCCTCAGCACTCAGTCCTCAGCACTCAGCACTATTTCTGTCCCGGCGCCTTGGGGTGTTCCTGGTAACCGTGGCTGATCGAAGACCGCATGTCCGTGTCGGCGATCACGTTCTTCATGTTGTAGTAGTCCATGATCCCCAGTTGGCCCTTGCGGAAAGCCTCCGCGATGGCGAGAGGCACCTGGGCTTCGGCCTCGACCAGCTTGGCGCGCATCTCCTGCTCGCGGGCGCGGAACTCCTGCTCGGCCGCCACGGCCATCGCGCGGCGCTGTTCGGCCAGGGCTTGGGCGATCTGCTTGTCCGCCTCGGCCTGGTCTATCTGCAGCTTCGCACCGATGTTCACCCCAACCTCCACGTCCGCGATGTCAATGGACAGAATCGTGAACGCGGTTCCCGAGTCAAGGCCCTTGGCCAGCACCGCCTTCGAGATGCGGTCGGGTTGCGCCAGCACCTCCTTGTGCGAGTCGGCCGAGCCGATCGCGCTCACGATGCCCTCTCCCACGCGGGCGATGATCGTCTCCTCCGTCGCGCCGCCCACCAGCCGCTGCAGGTTGGCCCGCACCGTCACGCGGGCCTTCGTGCGCAGCTGGATGCCGTTCCTGGCCACGGCGTCAATGGTCTGCTTGCCGCTGGCGGGGTTGGGGCAGTCAATCACCCGAGGCTCCACGCTCAGCCGAACCGCCTCGAACACGTTGCGGCCCGCGAGGTCAATGGCGCAAGCCTCATCCAGGCTCAGCGGAATGTTTGCCTTCTGCGCGGAAATCATCGCTTGCACCACGAGGTTCACGTTTCCGCCGGCCAGGTAGTGGCTTTCCAGCTGAACCCTCGTGGCCGGAACGCGCGCCTGGACCGCGTTGATGAGCGGGTTGACAATAACGGGCGGCGGAACCCGGCGGAAGCGCATGAAAACCATGTCAAAGATCCCCACCGGCGTTTTGGTGGTCCACGCCGCTATCCACAACCTGATGGGGAACAGCCAGACGAAAAGACAGAAAAGGATGATCAGAACCACCACGGCGCCGCCGCCGATCCAGAGCAGGGAATCCTCGAATGCCACAGCGGCGGTCATTCGGCTGAGAACCAGATATTGCGCGTTCATAAGGCGTCTCCTTCAAGTGGCGAAATAACATCGAACACAGCAACGGAAAAGGGCGGAACAAACCCGCGCCAAAGATCAGTCCAGCTCTCTTTTACAGGATTGCACCGGGGTTTGGCAAGGGCTATTGGTTTGGCTGAACTGAACGACGGTTTCTCCTCTTGACCTCCGCTACAACATCGAGTCCGGCAAGGTCTAGCTCACAAGCCTGTTCGACAGGAAGATCCGCTTTCAATTTGCTCGCCGCTATCATCCCTGCCACTACGTTCTGGGGGTTGCCACCCGCGAGGTAATGGCTCTCAAGCTGAAGTCGCGACACCCTCACGCCCGCCGCCGTTGCACAGATCAAGGGATTCACGATCCTGGCCGGCGGGACTCTTCTCATGCGCATGAAAACCAGGTCAAGGAGACCAACCGGCGTCTTGGTGACGCGCGCGGCTATCCAGAGTTTGATGGGGAAGAACCAGAGGAACAGCCAGAGCAAGAGAACAATACCCGCTAGGGTCGCAAGACCCGCCAGGAAGAGCGGATCATCCGCCCCCATGGTGGCCGTCATTGGGTTGAGAAGCAGGAGCCCCGCGTTCATAAGGCGTCTCCTTCAAGTGGCGAAATAACATCCAACACAGCAGCGGAAAAGGGCGGAACAAACCCGCGCCAAAGATCAGTCCAGCTCTCTTTTACAGGATTGCACCGGGGTTTGGCAAGAGTTTTTGGGCCGGTTTCATCAGAGC
>Ga0315294_10010614_pt1 | contig 10104 bp, 9 predicted proteins | sample YL17G13_40_MG_FD_203626 | JGI IMG/M metagenome (GOLD analysis project Ga0315294, IMG submission 203626) | Sediment microbial communities from Yellowstone Lake, YNP, Wyoming, USA - YL17G13_40 | ecosystem: Environmental > Aquatic > Freshwater > Lake > Sediment | place: USA: Wyoming | collected...
GGCGGGTCTCCCGACCCGCCGCGGTCGCCGCGGCGACCGTTATCTCGCCGCCCGGGGGCAATTGCCGCGCGGTGGGTCAGGAGACCCACCGCGCACGAGGTTAAGTGGCGTTGTGGTACTAGGAGTGGCTGTGCCGGTTGTGAGACGAGGGCGGGCAAGGAAGACGCATGGCCTCCATGCTCCGTGACTTCGGTGCCACGTTCGGTTCGCGAATGGTGGTCATGGTGATCGGCTTGGGCACGCAGTCGTGCCTGGCGTGGTTCCTGGAGCCTTCCGGCCGAGGGGCCTATGCCGTTTGCCTCGTGTTTGCCGCCTTGCTGTCGCTGGTGTTCATGCTCGGCAGCGACGTGGCTTGCATCTACTACGTGGCATCGAAGAAGTTCAGCCTTTCGCAGGGCGTTGTCCAGGCGGTCATCTCCGGGGCGATGGGGTCGGTGCTGGCGGTGGCGGCCGGGCTGGTCCTCCTCCAACTGCCGCTGGAGTTCAGGGAGAAGGCGGATCGCGGGTCGTTTCACCTGGCGCTGGCGTCTATCCCGATCGCGTTCTATGCGGGGACCTTTTACAACCTGTTCGTGGCGCTCGGGGACTTCGGATGGATGGCGGGCGTGTCACTCGTGACGGCCGTGTGCCAGTTGGCGCTGATCCTTCTTCTGGTGCCGGGCCTGGGCCTTGGCGTCAACGGGGCGCTCGGGGCAATGATTGCCAATCACGTGCTGACCATCTTCATCGCCCTCGCGGTGTTTCGCCGCCGACGTGGCCTCGCCTGGGTGAAGCCCACGGTCGCCGGCCTCTGGGACACGCTGCGCTACGGTGTCCGGTATTACGTCGGAAAGGTCAGTAACGAAGTGAACTTCCAGATGGGTACGATCGTTCTGTCGCTGTTTGCCACGAGGGAGGCCATCGGCCTCTTCGACATGGCCGCCCAGTTGACCAGCCGCGCGCTGGCGGTCCCGGACTCTCTGGCCACGGTCCTCATCCCGCGCGTGGCCGGCGACCCGAAGGGCCGGCCGGAGCAGGTGGCCCAGTGCTCGCGCGTCGCGCTGCTGGTCTGCGGCATCTTGTTGGTGCTTCTGCTGGTGTTGGCGCCCTGGGTGGTGCCGATCCTGTTCTCGCCGAAGTTCATCCCAAGCGTCCCACTGATCCAGATCCTTACGGCAGGCGTCCTGGTGCGGTCCGCGTCCAAGATCTTCGCGACGTACCTGGTCTGCACGAACCGGCCGGGTATCGCGTCCGTCGCCACCGCCGCCGGCATGGTGGTCAACCTGGGCCTGCTGGTCGGCCTGATGCCCGTCATCGGGCTTGCCGGGGCGGCCGTGGCCATGACCGGCAACTACCTCATCAGTTCCGCCATTCTGACGGCGGCATTTCACCGGGCCAGCAGGATGGGCCTGCGCGAGGCGTGGAGGCCGCGGCGCTCAGATTGGGCCGAACTACTGGGCCGCCTGTGGCGGCGTGTCCGAGGCAGGCCCGCCACGGCGGGGCCGGGTGACCCGTAGGTTTGCCTGTCTGGAGTCCCGTATGCGGACGATTATCATTGCGAAGCAACATAACCGGCGGTTGCCGGGCAAGCACGGGATCATCGTGGCGGGGAGGCCGCTCATTCACTGGGCCGTCTTGGATGCGCTGGGGGTCCCGGGCGTGCCGATCGTCATTGCCACCGACAGCGAGGAACTCAACGCGCTGGCCTTGGCCGCCGTTCCGGCCGGAGAGCGGGATCGGGTAACCTGCCTGTTGCGCCCGCCTCGGCTGAGTGAGCCGCAGTGCAGCGGCTGGGAGGCGTTCTTCTGGGCGATGGCCGAAACGGCCGACCGGCTCCCCGGCCCGGCGCTCCTGGTGCAGGGGAGCGTGCCGGTCCGGCCCCCGTGGTTGCTGCCCGAGGCCGTGAGCATCATGCGGCGTGAGAATCCGCCTCACGTGCTCTACTCGGCCTACCGGGAGGGGCGGACGGGTCATGGCGTCTGCTTTCACATTGACGGCGGCGTCTACGGCTTGGGGAGCAGCGAGACCGATGAGCGCCTGGTCAAGAACCGGGCGCTCCAGGCGTATCTCGAAACGCAGCCGGGCGACTGCCTGGACGTCGATACGCCGGATGACCTGAAGCGCGTCGAGGCGATCCTGCGGGCGCGGGGCTGAGGCCGGCACGTCGCCGGCCCGGCCGGTTAGCGGAAGGCAAGTATGAAGATCATAAGAATTGGCGAACATACGATTGGCGCGGGGCACCCGTGCCTCATCGTTGCGGAGGCCGGCGTCAACCACAACGGCGACCCGGAGTCGGCGCGGCGGCTGGTGGATGGAGCCGTCGAGGCCGGCGCCGACGCCGTCAAGTTCCAGACGTTCAAGACCGAGCGGCTCGTGTCGCCCGAGGCGCCCAAGGCGGCTTACCAGGTCCGCACCACCGGCGCAGAGGAATCACAATTCGAGATGCTGAAGCGTCTCGAACTCCCCCCCGAGGCCCATCGGAGCCTGCTGGCTCAGTGCCGGCGTCAGGGGATCGCCTTTCTCTCGACTCCCTTCGACGAGGAGAGCGCCGACTTCCTTGACAGCCTGGGCGTGCCCGCCTTCAAGATCGGCTCGGGCGAAGTGACGAACCTGCCCCTGCTGCGCCACGTGGCGCGCAAGGGCAAGCCCATCATTCTCTCGACCGGCATGTCGTGGCTGGGGGAAGTGGAGGCGGCCGTCCGTGCGATTCGCGAGGCCGGCGGTCCGGGCCTTGCGCTCCTCCATTGCGTGAGCAACTACCCGGCCGACCCGCGAGACGCCAACCTGCGGGCCATGCGGACCATGGCCGAGGCCTTCGACGTGCCCGTCGGGTACTCCGACCACACGCTCGGCGCCGACGTGGCCCTGGCGGCGGTCGCCCTCGGCGCGTGTGTGATTGAGAAGCACTTCACGCTCGATCGCAACCTGCCGGGGCCTGACCACCGCGCCTCGCTGGAACCGGCGGAACTCGCGGCCCTGGTCAAGGGCATCCGCACGGTCGAACTGGCGCTCGGCACGGGCCGCAAGGAGCCCGCGGCTTCGGAGGCCGATGTCGCGGGCGCCGCCCGCAAGAGCCTCGTCATGGCGCGGGATGCAGCCGCCGGCACGGTGCTGACCGAAGACCTCGTGTCCATCCAGCGGCCGGGCACGGGCCTGCCGCCGGCGGTGCTCCCCTACGTCATCGGCCGCAGACTCAGGCGCGATGTGGCCGCGGGCGCCGTCATCACGTTGGCCATGCTGGGTTGACGACAATCGCGGGCGCCGAACAAGGTATGGCCTGTTGAGCCCTATGGCAACTAAACCGACACGGGCAGGCGCCGACGGCCGCCGGGGCGACGCGCGGCGGCCCCGCGTCTGTGTCATAAGCGGGTCCGACAGCGACCTGGGCGGACTGGAACCGGTGGCGAAGGAGTTGCGTGCCGCGGGGGCATCGGTCCGCTGGATCGGCGTCGGGCCGGCGAATCGCAAGCCGCCTCCACTGCCGCGCGTCATGGTCCCGGCCATCGCCCCGCCGAAAGGCCAAGTGGACCAGATGGCGCGGTACGTGGCGGACGTCCAGCGGCACGTGACGGAAATTCTGGTTCGGATGCGCCCGGAGTTTGTGGTTCTCCTGGGGGACCGGCACGAGATTCTTGCGGCGGCGTGCGCGGCCGCGATGCTGCGGATTCCCATCGGCCACATCCACGCGGGAGAACTCGCCCTCGGCCAGACCGACAACCGCGTCCGCCTGGCGGTCTCGCGCCTGAGCGACCTGCTGTTCGCGCCGGACGAGAAGTCCTACCGGCGTCTCCTGGCATGGGGCGAGTTGAGGAACCGCGTGTTTCACGTCGGTTCGCCCTTCACGGACAGCCTGTGTCCCATCAAACCAATGCGGCAGCGGCGGGGCCTGAAACCGTTTGAGTACGTCATGTGCATTTATCATTCGGTCCGTCCGGATGACGCCTGGGAGTACCGCGAGGCGGGCAAGGTCCTCGCCAAAGTGGAAGCGGCGCGGCGGCGGCTGGCGCGGAAACTCGGACACGAGATCAGGATGGTCTTCTTCGAGCCGAGCCCGGACCCCGGCCGCGACGGCATCATCCGCCGGTGGCGCGAAGTCGCGAAGGCGCGGCCTGGCGTGGCCCTGTACCAGGAGCGTCTGGGCCGGCCGGAGTTCCTGCGGTTGCTGACGCATGCGGCCCACATCATCGCCAACTCGTCGGGCCTGTTTACTGAAGCGGTTCCTTTGGGCGTGCCGATGACTCTGGTGGGTCGTCGCCAGAAAGGGCGGACGCTGAGCGCGCCGCGCGCCGCCCATCGGCCGGTGCTCAAGCGGCCCCTGGCGGGCGGGCCTTATGGCGGACCGGGCGCTTCCCGCAAGATCGCCCGCGCCATCCTTCGGGCCCTGCGGCAGGGCGCCATGGGGCGGGCCAAGGAGTTCCAGGACATCCGCTGACGGGTCGGGGAAGTCACGATGAAGGTGTACATTATCGGCGCCGGCGGACACGGCGAAGTCGTGCTGGAAGTCCTGCGCGCCGCCGGCGAATATACGGTGGCCGCCTTCCTGGATTCCGACCCGGCAACCCACGGCAAGGAGGTCGATGGGGTCAAGGTCCTCGGTCCGCCGGACCGGGCAGACGGCCCGTTTTTCGTCGCCATCGGCGACAATGCCGCCCGGATGGAGATGACCGCGCGGCTGACGGCGCGGGGGGCGGAGGCGATCCATCCGGCGGCGAGGGTGGCGTCGACGGCCACGGTGGGGCCCGGCGCGCTGGTCTGCGCGGGGGCGATCCTCTGCACGCACGCTCACGTCGGCGCCGGGGCAATCATCAACACGGGCGCGATCGTCGAGCACCACAATCACATCGGCCCCTTCGCGCACATTGCCCCCGGAGCCGTCCTGGCCGGCCGGGTGACGGTGGCCCAGGGGGCGATGGTCGGCGCCGGGGCCACCGTCATCCCGCATGTGACGATCGGCGAGTGGGCGGTCGTCGGCGCCGGCGCGGTTGTTCTCCAGGACGTTCCGGATCGCTCGACGGTGGTCGGCGTTCACGCCCGAATCATTCGTCGCAGCGGTCCCGGCCCCCAGACCCCGAACCCCAGATGGTGACCCGCGCCGGATTGGCGGGCGCGGTCGCCGGTGGGAAAGGATTCACGGATGGCAAGTGTGTACCAGGTGTGGTTGGTTCCGACCAACTCCTCGCACATGGCGAAACTGAGGCCCTTCATGGACGCCCTGCGCGACCGGGGGCACGAGGTCCGCCTGGCGTGCGTGGACCTCATGCAGGATCCCCTGTTTGCCACGCGGTCCCAGATGGAGGAGGCGGGCTATCCCTTCGAGGTCGTGCCGCCGGATCGCTTCGGCGGGAACCGGCGCATGTTCGAGGTGATCCGCGGGCCTGGAGTCCGCCGGGCGATCGATCGGTTCCTCGCCGGCCGCGTAGGCGATGCCATTGTTTTCGGCGCCGACACGGGGCTGGTCTCGCGGGCGTTCATCCGCGTGGCGGCCGCGCGCGGCATTCCCACAGTCCTCGTGCCGGACGGCCTGGTCCTCCCCCCAAACCCCCAGTACAGGGGATCTCTGGAAAATCGGCTTGTCCTGGGCCTGTGCGAGGTTATGTGGCGCGCCGTCGGCGCCAAGGGAGACCGCGGAAGGAGCGGCGTGGACTTGATTCTTGTCATGAACGAGACCGGCCGCGCGGCGCTGATTCAGAGCGGCGTTCCCGCAGATCGCGTCCAGGCCGTCGGGTCCTGCGAATATGACGCCTTGGCCGCGCGGTTGTCCGCCGGCCTTGAGCAGGGGGAGGGCGAGCGCCTGCGCCGGCGCCTGGGGCTTCCGGCCGGACGCCCCGTGGTCTTCTTCGCCCACCAGGGGGTCGTGGACGTCCCGACGACGCGCCAGCACGTGCTGACCATGGTCTCGGCTGTGCGTCGGTGCGGCGCCTGTGTGCTCGTGAAGTTTCACCCGCGGCTGGAGCAGCGCCTGGAGGAGTGACGCGCGTGGGCGCGGCAGGCCGGGCTCGGCGGGCATGAGGTCGTCTTTGCCCGGGACGAGTGCACCTCCGTGGAAGCGGTGCGGCTCTGCACCGTCTGCGTCACCATCTACAGTACGGTGGCCATGGAAGCGCTCGTCTTTCGCAAGCCGCTCATCCTCATTCAATATGCGAACGTGCCCTACCTGCTTCCGTACGGTCAGCACTACGGCGCGGCGCTGGAGGTGGAGAGCCCGAAAGCCCTTGAGCAGGCAATCGTTTCGCTCCTGACGGACGAAGACGCCAAGCAGCGGTTGGCGCGGGGCCTTGACGTGGCGATCGAGAAGGAACTGCTCGGCCTCAACGGCCAGTCGGCCGAACGGATGGTCTCGGAGCTTATTGGCCTCATCGAGAAGAGGCGCGCGGCGGGGAAATCTTAGTGCTACAACGCCGCTTGAGCTTTTGTGCGGTGGGTCTCCTGACCCGCCGCGGTGAAAACTGCCCACGCTCAAGCCGCTCCTCGACTCGTATGTGTTCCCGCGTCACATTCCGACTGCCGAGGTCCTCGGGCGCGCGCTGGCCGAGCCGCGTGTGGCCGCCATCCGCCGCCCTGCACGCGTGGCTCAAGGCCGGCGGCATCACGACGCACCAGATCGGCTTCGGCTGCCACCGGACGGCAGGCGAGTGGAACGGTCACTGGACTTACGATGATTGGATGTGGAAAATAATCCGGGGCGGACGGACGCGTCGGGCATCGGCCGGGACCGGCTGGCCGCGCGGTTCCGCGGGATGTCCGACGAGGACCTGACCACGCTGAGCGCGTTCACCATCGCGGCCAAGATGCATCCTACGGAAAGGCCTCATGGCTAGCGTCACCCTGACGATTGTCGGCGACATCGCGTTCCACGGCCCGCTCTCCGCCGATCCGGTGGGGCTGGTGCAGCGGATGGAGCCGGGCCTGCGCGACCTTCTGCGGGCCGACGTCCTCCTGGCGAATCTCGAGTGCGCGCTGTGCGACACGATCAGGCCGGGTGTGCGCGGCAACAACGTGTTTCCCCTGCTGGCGCCGACCCGCGCGGTCGAGGCGCTCAAGGGACTGGGCGTGGACGCCGTCACGCTGGCGAACACCCACATCATGGACTACGGCCCGGCGGCGGTCGAGTCGACCTCGGCGGCCCTCAAGGCGGCGGGCATCGCGCACTTCGGCGTGGGCAGCCTGTCGGAGGTCACCGAGCCGTGCGTCCTCGAGCGCGGAGGCCTGCGCATCGGTTTCCTGGGATTCGGCGTGACGCAGGTCCCCAAGCGGCGGCGGTTGGGGACCCTCCCTCTGAGTTGGCCCCAGGCGCGCCGGGCGATTACCCGGGCCAAGGACCGGTGCGACCGCGTGGTCGTCTACTTCCACGAGGGCATCGAGGCCCTGAGTTACCCGATGAAAGCCACCGTCGAGGCCTGCCACGGCGCCGTCGAGGCCGGCGCCGACCTGGTCGTCGGCGCCCATCCGCACACCATCCAAGGGATCGAGCGGTACCGCGGCGCCCCCATCGCCTACAGCCTGGGCAACTTCATCATGCCGACGCTTCACCCGGGCGGTTACGCCGAGTGGCTGAGCAAGACCACGCTGACGCGGCTGGGCATCGCGTTCCCCAAGAGCCTGATCGCCAAGGAGCTCGTGCTGCGGTGTACCTTGAGCCACGAGGGCGTGGAAGTGCAGGGGGCGCCGATCCTGGCGGAGGAATCGGGGCTGCCGCGGCTGCCCACGCCCGCCGAGGCGCGCGAGGAGGAGGCGTTCTTCAGGCAGCTCTGCGAGGCGTTCCTCCACCCGGAAGACCCCGCGTGGCAGCAGCGCGACGAGATCGAGCGCGGCCACTACCGCATCATGCGCGGGAGCATCAGCGTCGGGTTCATCCTGTCTCACCTCCACCGGCTCCGGTGGCGGCACATCGCGTGGTACCTCAAGACCCTGCGGCAGGACCGATGACGCCGAGTCCGCGGGCTCTGCGGCGGGCCTGTCGCGCGCCCGCATTGCCTTGAGGCACACCCACCCGCGACACCGATTATAAGGGGGTTGTAATCGTGTGCGATGAAGGCTACTATGGTCTGGGCCGGGGCGGCTGGACCGGCCCCCAGGGGACGCGAGGCCGGGATTATGACGCGAATCGCCATTCACCACACGGAGGGGAGCTTCTCCGACCGGTGGATGGAGTACTGCGGGGCGCACGGCATTCCGTATGAGGTCACGAGCGCCTACGATTCCGACATCCTCCGCCGGCTGGCCGCGTTCGACGCCTTCCTGTGGCACTGGTCGCACGGGGTCCCGCAGGACCTGTTGATGGCCCGCCACGTGATCATGGCCGCCGAGCGGATGGGCCTGGCGGTCTTTCCGAACACGGCGACCTGCTGGCACTTTGACGACAAGGTGGCCCAGAAGTATCTGCTGGAGGCGGTCGGGGCGCCGCTCGTGCCGACGTGGGTCTTCTACGATCTCGATACGGCGCTGGCATGGATCGACGGGGCGACGTTTCCGAAGGTCTTCAAGTTGCGCCGCGGGGCCGGGTCGAGAAACGTCCGATTGGTCCAGACCGCGAGCGAAGCCAGACACCTCGCCAAGAAGGCGTTCGGCCGTGGGTACAAACCGCTCGGCCCCTATCTGGGCGATGCGCCCACCCGAATCCGGAAAGCCCAGCGCCGCGGGGACGTCTGCGGAGCGCTGAAGCGGGTGCCCCGGGGCCTGCTGGCCATGTACCGCAGCAACTTTCAGATCGGACGGGAAAAAGGCTACGCGTATTTTCAGGATTTCGCGCCCGGCAACCGGTTCGACACCCGCGTGACGGTCGTCGGGCGGCGGGCGTTCGGGTTCACGCGGAACGTGCGGCCGAACGACTTCTGCGCCTCCGGCAGCGGCAGCATCGACTATGATACGAAGCGGATCGATCCGCGGTGCGTTAGCATCGCCTTCGACGTGACCGCCAAGGTCGGCGCGCAGAGCCTCGCGTTCGACTTCGTCGCCGGCGGGACTGGCGGGCCCGTGATCGTGGAGGTCTCGTACGCGTACCTGGCGTCGGCCGTGCACGACTGCGCGGGGCACTTGGACCCCGAGCTCGGGTGGGTCGAAGGGCACGTGTGGCCGCAGGACGCGATCTTGGAGGATCTGCTGGCGGGCGTTGGCGCCGAGGCGACGTCGAGACGAGGTCAAGCGAGATGACAACGGTGGGTCAACTGGGGGCGTACGGAGCGCCCGCGGGGGCGGCGACGAGGCCGTCGCTGCCCTTCACCGCTCTTTGGGTCGGGCCGTTCATTCTGCTGGCAGTGACGCTGTCGCCGCTGGAGTACTGGAACTGGGTGGTCAAGGGCCTGGGGATCCTCTTGGGCGGGGCGTACCTGGCGTACTCGATCAGGGCGCGTGTGCTGCCGAACCTGGAGATGATCATCTTCATCACGTGGGTGGCGTGGGCGCTGACGGGGGCGTTCGTGGCCGAGAGCGGCTACCTGTTCTGGTCGCAGTGGGCCACCATCTTCCAGATCTGGGTCCTGCTGGTTATCATCTCGGGCCTGACTTTCGCGCAGCGGCTGCTCTCGTTCAACCTGGTCTGGTTCCTGGTGGCCGCCTTCCTGCTCGGCGGCTACAGCTTCGTGACGGGCGAGTTCAGGCGGGCCGCGACCGAAGGTACGGTGGAGCGCGTGGCCGGCCTCGCGATGAACGCCAACCAGTTCGGCTGGATCATGCTTCTGGCGACGGTGGCGATGGCCTACTTCTGGATGCTGCCGACGCGGGCCCGGGCACTGAAGTACACGGTGCTCTCGCTGGGCATGGCGGCCGCCGGCGTCGCCACGGTCCTGAGCGGGTCGCGCAAGGCCCTCATCGGGCTCGCGGTGTTCTACGTCCTCTGGCTGTGGTTCTGCTACCGGCGGGATGCGCTGAGGCGGCCCGTGGTGATGGCGATGGCTCTGGGCGTGCTCGCCGTGGGCGCCCTTCTGATGGCGCAGTTTGCGCGCGAGATGCCCGTGGCCCAGCGCTTCCAGGAAACGTGGGACGCTTTCACAGGCAAACGCGTGGGCGGCGGAGGCATGAACCGGCTGGATCTCTACGGCATCGCCTGGCGGTTGTTCCTGAAAAGCCCGGTGGTGGGCGTGGGCATGGACAACTTCCGCCTCTACAGCGGCGGGGCCGTCGCCCATT
>Ga0315294_10010616_pt1 | contig 10104 bp, 7 predicted proteins | sample YL17G13_40_MG_FD_203626 | JGI IMG/M metagenome (GOLD analysis project Ga0315294, IMG submission 203626) | Sediment microbial communities from Yellowstone Lake, YNP, Wyoming, USA - YL17G13_40 | ecosystem: Environmental > Aquatic > Freshwater > Lake > Sediment | place: USA: Wyoming | collected...
GCGACATCAGGGCGATGAGGAGATTGCTCCTTCAGGAGAAGTTTGACATTGTGCACACTCACGGCTCCCAGGATGCCTGGTGCGCCGCCTTTGCACTCCTCGGGATGAACCCGCTTCCGCACCTCCTCCGCACAAAACACAATATCTTTCCCATCAGGGAGCACTTCGCCAATCGATGGCTATACGGAAGGATGACGGATAAAATCATCTGCATCTCACGCGCCATCCTTGAATACTGCGCGGCAAAGCCCTATCTCAGGCGCGAAAATCTTGTCCTTATCCACAGCGCAGTCAACGCCGAACTTTATGCCCGCGGCGACAGGGAGAAAATCCGCAGGGAACTGGGCCTGGGCGGACATTACGTTGCCGGGATTGTGGGTCGCCTCCGTCCCGAAAAGGGGCACCATACCCTGTTAGAGGCATTTGCACGGCTCAAAGACAGGGCGCCGGATATGATGCTCGTGGTGTGCGGCGATGGTTCCATATTTCAGGAGCTCTCCGACTTTGCAAAGGCAAATGCCATATCTGACCGCGTGATTTTCACAGGCTTCCGGACAGATATACCTGACATCCTTTCCGCTTTAGATGTATTTATCCTGCCATCACTCTCCGAGGGGCTTGGGACAGCAGTCCTGGAGGCGGGGGCGGCAGGACTTCCCATCATCGCCTCAAACGTGGGCGGCATCCCGGACATCATTGAAGATGGCAAAACCGGACAATTGGTTTCTCCGGCTGATGTTGCCGCGCTGGTGGCGGCGGTCTCACTCTTATATTCGAATAGAGATATTGCGCGGCGCTATGGCATCGCCGCACAGGAATATATCAAAACCAACTTTTCTGAAAAAACATTGGGGGATAAGAATCATGATTTATACCAAGGTCTATTCATAAAAAATAAATTAACGACTTGATACAATTTACAGTTGATGACGATTACAAACCTATGGGATATTATATTTTAATGTTTATTCGGGAGCCCTGAAATGAAGAATATTATTATAACAGAGAAGGGAATCATTCAAATCCCTCGGCATATCTTGAAAAAATATAAAATCGGACCAGGTTCACATATTTCCCTTATTGAACGCGAAAATGAAATTGTAATGCGTCCACAAGGCAAGGAAATCATCAAACGACTTTGCGGCATTCTCAAGAATAAATCATCGGCTACAAAAGAATTATTAAGAGAAAGAGCGAAAGACCGGAAATATGAGGATACAAAAATATCAAAAAGCCGTTCTTGACAGCTATTCACTTCTTGCTTACCTGTATATGGAAAAAGGATACGACATTATTTTAGACTTATTCGAACAGGCAATCGAGCAGCAAATTAAACATTTAATTTCCTCCGTTAACTGGGCAGAAGTTTCATATATTGTCGAACGAAAATCTGGAAAAAATAGATGGGCTGATGTGAAAAAACAAATACTGGCTCTTCCAATAGAAATAATAAGCGTTGATCAAAATATCGCAGAAATTGCGGCGACTTTTAAGGCAAAGGGCGGGATATCACTTGCGGATTGTTTTGCCGCCGCCCTGGCAAAACAAAAAAATCTTCCTTTAATTACAGGCGACCCAGAATTCAACATACTTAAGTCTGAAATATCAATATGCTATATCTGATATAGGAAGTAACTATGTTCCTTCTCAATGAATTTCAGTTGGCATTTTGTCAGGCGACAGAACGACATATCAGATTACTCGCTCCCGCCGGAAGCGGGAAGACAATTTGGGGGCGACTTTATGTGGCGTGATATAATATGGATATTTGATGATGCTCAATTTTAAAGAAAATACAATCAACAGATCGCGCAGACGACGCAGAAAAATGCTTTAAAATATACAATCTGCGACAATCTGCGAAATCTGTTGATTGACTTAAATGTTACCTTTCGGAATTCCTACAATTAACTATATACATTGAGAAAGAAAGAACCAATGGATTTTAAATATTACGTGTTTGACCTTGATTACGGGGCTGAGGAGTTGCAGGCTGTCCGCGAGGTGCTGAAGGACCGCTGGCTCACGATGGGTCCCCGGACGGCACAATTTGAAAAGGCTTTTTCAAAATGGCTCGATGGCACACCCTGCGCCCTCGTCTCAAGCGGAACCACGGCGCTCCATCTTGCGGTGTATGCCCTCGGACTTTCACGGGGCGATGAGGTTATACTTCCATCCCTCACCTTTGCCGCCACCGCAAATGTTGTTATCCAGTGCGGGGCGAGATGCGTCTTCGCAGATATCGAACGGCTAAATGTCCCTCTCCTTTCACCTTCCGAGGTGGCGCAGAAGATGACGCCACGCACGCGTATCATCATGCCCGTCCATTATGCGGGGTTCTCGGCGGACATGGAGGGGCTTTCAAAAATTGTTAAAAAGGAAAAGTCACGGCGAAAAAAAGCCGGGGAGACGCGCCCGCTATTCATTGTGGAGGACGCCGCACACGCTGCCGGGGTGCGCGACTCGCAGGGGCGACCCCTCGGCGCCATCGGCGATGCAGGCTGTTTCAGCCTCTTCTCCAATAAAAACATTGCCGCCGGCGAGGGGGGAATTATCGCCACAAAAGATGCGAGGCTCCATAAGCGCATCCTCCTTCTGCGCAGTCATGGCTTGACACGTCAGACATGGGAACGGCACAAGGACTATGCCGGTGACCAGGCTTACCTTTATGACCTCATGGAACCCGGCTTCAACTACCGTCCCACAGAGATTACCGCCGCCCTTGCCCTGACGCAGATTGAGAAACTCCCCCGCATTAATGAAATCCGCAAGGCGCTCTTCCTGCGGGCGCATGAGCGGCTAAAGGGCATCTCCGGCGTCGCTCTCCCCTTCGCAGAACCGGCATCCTGGGGCAAACCGTCCTATCACATCCTGCCTGTCCTTCTGAAAGATGAGGAGACGCGGCGTCGCGTGGCAAAATCCCTTGCAAAAGAAGGCGTTCAGACCTCCCACCACTACCGTCCTTTACACACCATGTCTTACTACCGGAAGAAAACCCCACGCGCAGAATGCGACCTTCGCCGCACAGAGGAATACGCCGCACGGGAAATCACACTCCCACTCCATACGCGCCTCAGCTTTGCCGATATGGATGAAATTATTAATCTCATGATAAAGGCTTTATTTTCAAATTGACAAAGAAAAGGCATTGTTGGAAAAAAATGTAAAATACAAATGAACATTTCAGGCGATAAACTGAAAATGACTGAGCAAATGGCAAACATTCCTTATCTATCCATTATTATACCGGTTTATAATGAGGAAAGGCGTATCAGCGAGACACTTCGCAAGGTTATGGATTTCCTCAAACGCAAGGGTTACTCCTGGGAAATCCTGATTGTGGATGACGGCTCGCGGGATAACACAGTCGCCATAGCGCGGGAAGCACTTAATAGCGCACCCCACCGCATCCTCTCCAATGAGCGGAATATGGGCAAGGGCGCCTCCATCCGCCGCGGCATGATGGCGGCGCAGGGGCGTCTGCGCCTGTTTACGGATGCCGACCTATCCACGCCGATTGAGGAGCTTGACCTTTTATCCACCCCCATTGCACAGGGGTATCATGTTGCATTTGGCTCACGGGCGCTCAGGGAATCGCAACTCCTGCAGAGACAGCCCTTGTATCGGGAGACGATGGGGCGCATATTCAATATCTTTGTCAGGCTTCTCCATCTTCCCGGCATCAAAGACACGCAGTGCGGTTTCAAACTCTTCACGGAAGAGGCGGCAAAGGCAATCTTTGAGAGGCAACGGTTGAGCGGCTTCTGTTTTGACGTTGAAGTCCTGACACTGGCTGTGCGTCTTGGCTTTAAAATCAAGGAAGTGCCCGTGCGCTGGATAGACTCCCCTCAATCAAAGGTTAATCCACTAAAGGATTCCATCCGGATGCTCTGGGACCTCATAAAGCTGAAATTCCGGCGGGATTAAGAGAGACTAAGGAGGGAGATTTAATGAGAATCGGCGTCATCATGGCGGGGGGCATTGGAGAACGGTTCTGGCCCTGCAGCCGCAAAATAAAACCCAAACAGCTCCTCAGGATTGTCTCGGACAAATCCTTCCTCCAGGAAGCTGTTGAACGCATCAGCTCCCTCATTCTGCCGGAAAACATTTTTATTGTCACGAGCCGTCAATTGAAAGAACCTCTCCTCCGCGAGATTCCCGACTTTCCGCAAGAAAATATCATCTGCGAGCCAGTGGGGCGCAATACGGCGGCATGTCTTGCCCTGGCAGAGGTGATAACGTCTGCGCGCTTCTCTGACCCAACGATGGCAGTCCTCACGGCAGACCATCTGATTCGCGATACAAGGTCATATCTGAATAATGTTGAGGTTGCCTGCCGCATTGCGGAGAAGGAAGGAAGTCTGGTGACAATTGGAATCACCCCAACGCGACCTGAGACGGGCTTCGGTTATATTGAGGCAGGGGAGATTCTCCGGGATGAGCCAATGGGACTGGTCTTCCGCGTGAAGCGCTTTCTGGAAAAGCCGGACGCAAAGACTGCCGACTGGTTTCTGAAGTCGGGACAATTCTTCTGGAACAGCGGGATGTTTTTCTGGAAAAACTCCGTGTTGAGGGATAATATGGAGCGCTTTATCCCTGAAACCATGGCGGCGATGGATATATTCCGCAGGGCGCTCGGGACACCGGATGAGGAAGCCGTGCTGGAGCGTATCTTTGCCGGATTGGATAATATCTCCATTGATTGCGCCATTATGGAAAAGGCGGAGAATGTGTGCATGGTGCGCGCCGATTTCGACTGGGATGACCTGGGAACGTGGAATTCCTTAGAGCGGTTTTTCAAACCGGATAAGGAGGGAAATCTGGCGCTTGGACGGGGCATACTTGTGGAGACGGAAAACACAACGGTTTATAATCCAACGGGCGCCAATGGGCCACTCGTGGCGGCATTCGGTCTCCACGACATGCTCATCGTGGTTGACGGGGATGTGGTGATGGTATGCCCCAAATCCAGGGCGCCCGACCTGAAGAATTTCATCAATGAGCTGAAAAACAGAAAGATGGACGAGTATTTATAAAACCCTGTGACTCTTAGTTATGGTGGTGAATATGGCGAAAACCATACCCTGGGGGCAGGCTCTTGATAGAAGATTGAGGGCGGCGCTGAAGGAAGATGCGGCAAAAAGGGATATTACAAGCCTGCGGCTCATCCCTCCTTGCCGGATTGGACTGGTAGAGTTCATTGCCCATGAAAAGGGCGTGCTTTGCGGAATACGGATTGCAGGGCGCTGCTTCACCCTGATGGATAAAAGGGCGCAGTTCAAAGCCCTTCTCAGTGACGGGGCAGAAGTGGAGGAGGGAAGCGTCATTGCCACCGTGGAGGGAAAACTGCGCGCCCTCCTCGCCTCTGAACGTTTAGCCCTGAACCTTCTCTGCCATCTCTCTGGAATCGCCACCCTCACCTCCAGATTTGTGGAGAAGGTGCGGGAGTTCGGAACGCAAATCTATGACACGCGCAAAACTACCCCGCTCTGGCGGGACCTTGAAAAATACGCCGTGCGTATCGGGGGCGGACATAATCACAGGTTTGACCTCTCAGAGGCATATTTCATCAAGGATAATCACATCGAAGCCTGCGGCGGCATCAAAACCGCCCTTGAAGCACTCTTTCAAAAGAAGAAAGACCGACGGTCTGTAATCGTGGAAACACGCACCGCCCGGGAGGCGGAGATTGCCTCCCGCTATCCCGTCGATGTAATATTACTGGATAATATGAAACCGGTCGATATAAAAAAGATTCACAAAAAAGTCACCAGGGGGGTGAAGATTGAGATATCCGGCGGAGTTACACTGGAAAATGTTAAGGAATACGCAAGGACGGGGGTGCCCAGGATATCCATCGGCGCAATAACTCACTCAATGAAATATCTTGACATTTCAATGGAGTTTAAAAATCCTATTTAGTTTTTTTAAACAAAATTTCATATCCCCTGTTCGGGTAATAACAATATTATGAGTATATACTCCGAAAAGACAATCAAGGAAGTTTTGGACAATCTGGATGCCAGAACTATTCTGCAAACCCTGAACTACCAAACGGAGACAATACAGGAGATTGGCGATACGATTAAGTGTTTCTGCCCAATCCATAAGGAACAGGTCTTTCGCACCCTCATAGTCAGGCTGAAAGAGAAGACTTACAGATGTTCCTACAGCCTCTGCCCCGGCAATAAGGGCGGCGACATTATCAGCCTTTATGCAATGACCAACGGCGTGGATTATGATGAGGGGCTGGCTCGGCTGGTCAAACTCATGAACATCAATGTGGAACTTCCCACAACCCAGGAATTCATCGACAAGATGGTTGAGGTGGCGGATAATTATCTCGAACTGGGAGTTATGGATGAGGCATTCCAGGGATTTTCCAAGGTGGTGGAGGTACAGCAGAACAACATCACCGCGCATAAGGGTCTGCTCGAAATCTACAATATCCAGAAAAAAGATGCCCCTTTCATCAAGGAATTGAAAATTGTGGCGGGTCTCCTCATTGCCAATCGCAATTATGATGAGGCGCTGAATTATTGCACTCAGCTGGTGGAGAAACAGCCTGACTCCATCGACTCTCATAATCTGATGGTCGAATGCCATATAGGCAGGGATGATTATGAATCTGCCATGGGCGAATACATGAATCTGGCAAACCTTTATGAAACCTCAGGCAACTTTGACCAGGCACTTGCCACCTATCGCAAGATTGAAAACTTGGGACTGGACGTCATTGACGTCTATCCCCACATTATCAATGTCCTCGTTGCATCCAACCGGACGGATGAGGCAATCCGCGAAACCATAAAGAGGGCGGAGGGTTTCCACAATTCCAAGGCATTTGACAAAACTCTTGAATGTTATAAATATATTCTGGAGCTTGATTCCTCCCGAAATGACATCCGAAAGATGTACATACAGCTTGCCCTTGAGACCGGTCTTACGGAGGAACGGCTTGATGAAGCGCTCCGGATTATCGATGAAATCATCGCACAGCAAGCCCTGGGCGACGCCGTTGAAGCCCTCAATGCCATCATGGCTAAGACGGGGGATAATCCCAAAATCATCTCAAAACTGATAGAAGTCTACCTCCAGCAGGGTCGGGAGGAGGAGGCTGAATCATTGCAACTGCGTCTGGCAGATACCTATGAAACCGCCGGACACTTTGAGGAAGCCCTTATCCCCGTGCAGGAAATCCTCAGAAAAAAACCGGAATCCGCTGAGGCTTTGTACCTGCTCGCCTTGATACGATACAAGTGCAAGGATATCGAAGGGGCAACCGGGGCTTATAAAAAAATTATCGAAATCCACAAGAAGAACAACGCAATTGACAAGGCGGCGGCAGTCTATAATCAATTGATTGAAATCTCACCGCTGGAACTCTCCTTTAAGGAACAGCAGATTGACCTCTACGTCTCCGCCAATCTGCCGGACGCTGCCTTTGAAAAGGTTCTCGCCCTCCTCGAATTCCTCGAATCAAGGAAAGAACATGATAAACTCATAGAAAAACTGCGCTTCGCCCTGATTTTGAAACCCGACGCCGATGACATCATAATCCGCCTTGCAGACATCCTGTATCGTCTCAAGCGCTTCACCGAGGCGGCTAATGAATATTATCACGCTTATGAGGTGCTACGGCAGAAGCAGAAAACGGAACAGGCATCCAACCATCTCATGCGCTGCCTCGATATCAATCCTGAAGACCGCAGAGCCCTTTACGGTCTCGGCGAGACCTTTATGGAGATTGGCGACCAGCGCAAAGCCATCAAGTATTTCAAAAAACTCACCGATATTTATCATAATGAGAACGCCCTCGAGGAGGAGGAAAAGGTCCTCCGGAAAATCATAACCGTCCAGCCGGACGACATGACATCGCTCAATCGCCTTGCCGAGGTTTATGAAAAACTCGGCTTCGAAAGTGAGGTCGTGGCAACGTGTGAAAAAATTACCCAACTTTACCTCGAGAAGGAGGCTTATAACAAGGTCATCGAAATATGTAAACAGATTCTGCGGCTGAGACCGGATAATATCCCCGCCTATGAAAAACTCATCAGTGTTTATGAACGCACCAACCGCAGAAGTGAGGCAATCAACCTCCTGTTCAATCTGGCAGATATTCACAGCCGTAGCGATAACCTCGCCAAGGAGGAAGAGTGTTACGATGCAATTCTGAAGAAGGATAATGCCAATGTTGAGGCGAGGCGACGATATATCTTCCTGCTCCTGAAACTTGGCAAGAAACCCGACGCCTTCAAAGAGGCTACCGTCCTCTCTGACCAGTACACCACGCACCGGCAACCGGAACTCGCAATCGAACTTTACACCGGTCTCCTTGAATCCAACCCCGATGAAACCCCGCTTAACCTGCACCTCCTGGAGCTATACAAGAAGACCGACCAGATACCTCAAATAATCAATCAGCTTAAGCGTCTAATCACCATTTTTACTCAACATGACCAGCAGTCCAACGTGGCAGATTATTACGCGGAACTCATTAACTATGACCCCAAGGATGTAGAATATCGCAACCAATTAATTGTCTCGCTATTGCAGCTTGAGCGCAAGAACGAAGCCATGAAGCAGTCCATGGACCTGGCTGACCTGCACCTGAAAGAGAATCGACTCGATGATGCCGATGCCGCCTTTCACAACATACTGGGCATTGACCCGGAAAATCAGGAAGTTTATCGCAAGCTGATTGACCTGAACCGTTCTCGTGGAAAGATGGACAAGACTGTTGACTTTATCAAGACGTTGTCCGGCATCCAGCAGAAAACGGGAGATACACTTCCTGCCATTGAAACCCTGAAGGAAATCTTTGCAATCGACGCCCTGAATGTGGAAACCTACCGCCAGATTATCGCAATCCAGAAGGAAATCGGGCTGGCAAATGAGTGCGTTGAGACATATATTGCCCTCTCTGATGTCCTGAACAACACGGGCAACCTTGAGGAAGGAATGAGGACACTTGAGGAAGCCATTACGCTGAAGCCGGAGGATATCCCCCTTCGGCGCAAGTTATTCACTGTCCATCTCCAGAGCGGCAATACCACCCGTGCCATAGAAGACCTCTTCTTTATCTGTGACCTCCTTGCCAAGGAGGAACATTATCCGGAAGTCCTGAACATCCTGGCGGAGATTCTGGAGATTGACCCGGGGAACCTCCAGACGAGGAAGCGGCGGGCGGAGACGTATGCTCTGATGGGTGATGAGAAAAAGGCTCTGGCTGAATTTCTGAAACTTTCCTCGGATATCGACTCGGGCAAAATTTCCATGACGGGGATGGCGGTTCAACGCCAGGTCAGCGCTCCAGAAATCATCATGGTCGAACTCCCCATAATGGAGGAATACACCTTTGAGAATTTTGTAGTCGGCACCCACAACAACTTCGCCTATGCCACCTCTATGGCTGTTGCAAAGGCGCCCGCGCAGAATTATAACCCACTCTTCCTATGCAGCGATGTCGGCTTGGGCAAGACTCACCTCATCCATGCCATCGCCAATTACATCAAAAACCACAGGTCGGATATGAAAATCCTTTATACAAATTCGGAAGAGTTCACTTCCCAGCTTATAGATGCCATCCAGAACAACACAATTCTCCAATTCCGCGCACGTCACAAGACCACAGACCTGCTCCTTCTGGATGATGTGCAGTTTCTCGCGGGAAAGGAACGAGCGCAGGAGGAATTTTTTCACCTTTTCAACACCCTCTTCCAGGCAAAAAAGCAAATCGTGATCACAAGCGACCGCCCGCCCAAGGATATCGCCCACCTTGAAAAAAGGCTCAAGTCCCGCTTCGGCGCAGGTATCATTGTGGATATCCAGCCGCCCGACCTTCTCACGCGTGCCGCCATCCTGAAAAAGGAGCATGAACATATCCCCGATGTGGAAATCAGCGATAATATAATTAATCTGATTGCCGAAAAGGTGGATACCAATATCCGCGACCTGAAGGGCGCCTTCAATCAAATCATCGCCCGACACCGCATCACAAACCAGCTCATCACAGAAGAAATGGTCCTCCACTCCCTCGATAGCATATTTGAAAAGGTTCAATGAGGCAATTGCAGGAGAACCCCGCCGGAGTTCAAGGCCGAT
>Ga0315294_10010618_pt1 | contig 10102 bp, 14 predicted proteins | sample YL17G13_40_MG_FD_203626 | JGI IMG/M metagenome (GOLD analysis project Ga0315294, IMG submission 203626) | Sediment microbial communities from Yellowstone Lake, YNP, Wyoming, USA - YL17G13_40 | ecosystem: Environmental > Aquatic > Freshwater > Lake > Sediment | place: USA: Wyoming | collected...
ATGCCGGCTTTTTCCTTTGGGGTGCGGGCCTCCAGGTTCTGCAAGTCTTCCCGCCGCATGACTTTTCTGATGACCACGCTGGCGTCACCCAACACGACGCCGTTCCGGGTGGGCATCGGTATCGGTCGTCAGCCATCCGCGGGACGCTCTGACGACGCGGCCCGCCCGCCAGAAATCTCCCCCTTCTCTCTTCCTCACACAACACCCCGAGCTTTCAGCGCGTCGATCTCGGCGGCCGTGTAACCGAGGTCGCCCAGGATGTCGGCATTATGCTGTCCGATTTGCGGCGCCGGGCCGTGAAGCGCCGCGGGTGTCTTGCTTAGCTTGATGGGGAATCCAAGCGTCCGAACCTTCCCCGACGGCTGCTCGAGTTCGAGCACCATCTCTTGGTGCTGTATTTGCGGATCAGCGAAGACCTGGGCAAGGTCGTAAATGGGGCCGCACGGCACGCCGGCGGCGTTGAAGCACTCGACCCACTCGGCCATGGTCCGCCTCGACGTGATGTCATTGATAATCTGATTGATTTCGGTGCGATGCTGGTGGCGCAGGTCGTTGGTCGTGAAACGAGCATCGTGAAGCAGGTCCGGCCGTCCGAGCGCGTGGGCGAACCGCTCCCACATCTGGTCACCGGGGGGCGCCACATTGATGTAGCCATCCAAAGCTTTAAACGTGCCGTAGGGAGCTGACACTGGATGATCATTTCCAGCGCGTTGGGGGACCCCCCCTCGGCCGAAGTACTTGTCCGCCTGGAAGCTGAGGAGGCTGATCACGCCGTCCACCAGGGAAACCTGCACCTCCTGCCCGTCTGCGGTCCGCTGGCGCACCAGCAGGGCCAGAGAGATCCCGTAGGCTGCATACAGGGCGGCGATAGAGTCGGAAATGGGGATGCCGACGCGGACCGGCTCTCGGTCGGGGAAGCCGGTCACGCTCATGAGCCCCGACATTCCCTGTGCAATGAAGTCAAAGGAGGGTCGAAGTGCATAGGGTCCATCCTTTCCGAAGCCCGAGATCCCACAATAGATGATCCGTGGATTGATCTCACGGAGAGCCTCATAGTGCAGACCGAGCCGTCGCATCACATCTGGGCGAAAGTTCTCCAAGACGACATCGGCCTCTCGAACCAGCCGCGCGAAGATCTCTTTCCCCTCCGCTGATTTCAGATCCAGAGTGAGGCTCTTCTTGCTCCGGTTCATCCCCACAAAATATGCGCTCTCCCCGTTGACAAGCACGCCATGGTAGCGGATCTCATCTCCGCGGCCGGGGACCTCGATCTTGATCACCTCCGCGCCCATGTCCGCTAACAGTGCCCCACAGAAAGGGCCAGACACGAATCGACCCAAATCCAGCACTTTAATTCCTGAGAGAGGCACTTGTCTCGTCTCCTTTATCCGGAAGCCGTACCATCCCCATCCAGCGCGTGGGACACCGCACCCTGCTCACCCGGGCGTCGCGCGGTGCGGACCAACCGGAGGTGGTGCTGCGGGCTGGCCCAGCCAGGCAAGAGAGCCTTCGCGCCCCGATCGCCAGCCCGGAAGTGTCAGTCCAGGCCCCTCTCGGTCGATAGCCCCAAGCCCATATGGGTCTTCAACCTATTTTCTCTTGCACCATAGGGCCCGGCGCGAGCTCCTTCCATTTCCCGGCTCGCACCATGCTGCTCTCCAAACGCTGCGCGATCTCTTGGAGCCCCCGCGCCACCGCAAGCAGGGCGTCCAGGTCTACCCCCGTCTTCACGCTCATGGCAGTGAGCATGTGCGTCAAATCCTCCGTGGCCACATTGCCTGTCGCCCCGGGTGCATACGGGCATCCCCCCATCCCGCCTACGGCGCCATCGAAGCGGGTCAGACCCGCCTGCATCGCAGCGACCACGTTGGCCAAGGCCATGCCGCGCGTGTTGTGGAAATGGAGGGTCCACTGGACTCCGGGAAACTTGTTCAACAAAAGTGTACGGCATCCAGTTTACAGGGGAGTGCCCTCTCGAACCCCCGTAGGTTCGGAATCAAGGCTTGGTACCGGACGCCAGGTACTCGGTCGATGCGCGTCATATTTTCGCTCGGTGGGGATCCAGGTGCGTTCGGCCTGGAAGCCATCCCGCGGCCCCACTTCTATGATGTGCACGGTGCTGGGTAATCGCATGGCAGTGTCCCTCGACGAAAGCGAACGTGCGCCGTGGAAAAGTTGGCCCCAGATGTCGTGCCGGCCGTGTCGTTAAATCACCTCCGCGGAACGTAATTCGTCCATGTCTTCCCGGCGGAGAGCCAGCAACCCCTCGAATACCTCGCGGTTGTGCTCGCCAATGGAGGCGGGCCCCGGAAAGCGGACCGTGCCGGGTGTCGCCGACAACTTTGGGACGACCCCCGGCATAGCGACCCTACCCACGATGGGATGCTCTACAAGGATCAGATTCTCGCGCGCCTGAAAGTGTGGGTCGCGAAAGATGTCTGCCATGCTGTTGACTGGGCATGCCGGCACCCCATGTGGGGGTTGCACAAAGATTCACGGAATTTCGGACATTGGCGCCCCACCTGTTATCCAAGCCGTTGATTTCATTGACCATCGACACCTGGGTCTGAAGGGCTCTGTTTACCTATGACGTTATCCTGTTGGACAGTAGAATCAGTGGCTCCCGGTCGTCGTGCCCGATATTTCACGAATCTTTGTGCAACCCCCTGTTCGGTTCCCGATCCGCGGGGCCCCGCGAACGTCAATAAGGCATGGTGCGTCCAGTGTACTTGCGTCCAATGTCAGCGGTCGCAGCCCCCCCCTCCGACCCACCGTCGGTAGCGAAGATCTTGATGCCGGCATCGATCTGCTCTTTGATCCCGTCGGGGCCTGTCTCCTCCTGAAAAAACAGCGCGGCTGACCTGCACGCAGTAATAATGCGGGTACGGGCAGTCTCGATCTCTGGCGGGAACGGTTTCGGTGGGGTGGTGATATAGCCCATCGAGAGGCTCATGTCGTTGACCCCCCACTCGGCAAAACAGATGCCAGGGACTCGCACGGTGCGCTCGCAGTTCTCGACGCACCACTTGCTCTCGATTTTGAGGCCGAGCATCAACTCACCGTTGGGGTTCAGCGGCCAGACATCGGCCCGTTGCTTGTACTCGGCCACGGACAGTCCCCATACAAGGGCCGGGCTTTTCTCGTCGCTGTGGCCACGCCGGCCTTCCTCTAGCCCTTGGCCCACACCCGGCTTGTGGAACGCAAAGCGGCAGGTCTCGACGAACGCTCTGGCTGCCTCAGGTGTCTCGGCGTGGCACAGGTGTAACCCGTGGACGCCGGTATTCAGCAACTGCCGAATGATCCAAGCATTGGCCCTGATCGTGTGTTCGTTGCGGCCTTCCAGCGGCATGGTCACGATAACGGCGGGGGTGCGGTGCCCGCTTGTGGTGGGCCCGCCATCCACCAGGCCGCGCATAAACTCCCGCAGCCGGTAGATGTCATATGGTGCGAGCTCCATGTTGTAGTCGATGTAGTCCGCCCAAGTGCGGGCGAACCTCAGCCCGCCGTCGTAATTCTGGTCTGTTGGATTGTCAACCCGCCGGTAATAAACGGGTTGACCGTGCTCCAATAGTTCGATGGCCTTGTTAATTCTCGGCATCTGTCACCTCTCTTCTGGCGTATGCGCTCCCTCAACACGCTTGTCCTCAGGGGCAAACCACCAGGGGACAAGCTCTCGTAGCTCCGGCACTACCCAGAGTGGCCGCTTTCCCTCAGCCACTCGCACGATGTTGGCATAGGCATTCACAAACCGCTTGCGCCAGCTGTCCCAAGTGGGTCCGGCGATATGGGGCGTGACGATGACATTGGACAGGGTGAAGAGGGGGTTGTCCTTCTCGGGAGGCTCGACCGCGAAGGTGTCAAGGCCGGCTCCCAAAAGGTGCCCGCTGCGGACAGTCTCGTAAAGGGCCTGCTCGTCCACCACCTCTCCCCGGCAAGTGTTGATCAGGACGGCGCCCTTCTTCATGGTCGCCAGCCGTTCTCGGTTGATGAGTTGCCGCGTGGTCGCGTTGAGGGGTACATGTAAACTGATCACGTCCGCCGTGCCGAGGAGCTCATCGAGCGCCAAATACTGGATACCCAGCGCCTGCTCTTCATCTCGTGTCAGTCTGCGCACGTCGAAGTACCGGACAGACGCCTCGAACGGCCGCAGGCGGGTTGCCACGTGACGACCGATCATGCCGAGCCCGACCAGGCCGACGGTCTTCCCGTCCAATTCGTAGATCTCGCCTCCCGAGCCTGAAGGGCGCCAGCTCCCCGCCCGCGTCCGAGCGTCCAGTTCCCGCAAGCGTCGGAGGACGGCCAGGATCAGCATGATCGTGTGCTCAGCCACCGCTACGGCGTTGGCTCCGCCATTCGTGGCCATCGGAACACGGCTGTGGCGCAGTCGTCCGAGATCCACCTGGTCGTACCCGGCGCTCAGGAGTTGGACCAGCCGAGTTCGTTCCAGGGCATCGTAGAATGCAGGAACCATGGGCCGGACGATGAAGCCCAGGAGGTACCGCGCCTGCGCCACGATCCGGGCCGTCTCGACATCGGTTGCGCCGGCAGGCACCACAGCCATTCGGAATCCTTCTGGGAGCAACTGGCGACCCACACCGATTACCTTCTCCGATACCTCAGCCATGAAAGCAATAGTCTCTTCCGGCATTGTGGATTTGTCCCTCTTCTGGTCTTACGTTTCAAAAGAACCGCGCTGCTGGGCATCAGACGCACCGAGGCAGCGAGGCGCTTTCCTCAGAGCCTGTGAAAGAATCGCGGATTGCCATGTCGGAGAGCGGTGAACTCACGACCGTCCACGGCGGAGATCTAATGACGCAGCGCCGCGCTAAACGGAAACGCGGGGGCCATGCGAGCCACCGAGGGCGGCGCGGGCCCCGCGGGGCGCGGAGGGCGCCCGCCCGCTGGGTCCGCCGGGCGCCTCCCCCCCCCTGTGAAGAAATCCTCCCACGACGCCGAGGGCAAACGCCCGCATCCAGGCCGCGACCGCGGGAGGGTCGTCCGGGAGGGGCACGTGCGGGTCGCGGGTGGGATCCTTCGGCGTCTGCACCGGGGCATACACCGTGGTCCGGGCGCTGACCGCCGCGATATCCTCCTTCGTGGCGAAGCCCCCGTCCACCAGCGTGGCCTCCGGTGCCTCGGCGTGCCGGGCTTCGATTTGGTCCACCATCGGGGCGAGCTGGCCGTGGCCGGTCCCGGCGGTGGTCGCGTCCACGCCAACGACCACGTGGGCGCCGGTGTCCATGGCGAACCGGAGGGTGTCGGCCGGCCGGAAGCCGCCGTCGGCCATCTTTATCACCCGGGCGTCCGGGTCCGTGGTGGAGGCCCGGGCTGTGGTCCGCTCCTCGGGCGTCTTCTTGGCCTCTAGCGCGGGGAGCGCCGCGAGGGCCTGGGCGACCCGGGCCTGCCGCTCCCGGGCGGCCCGCGCCCGGGCGGCCTTCTGGCGTGCCGTGGTTGCCCCTGGGTCCGCGTCCAGTTCGGTCCGGAGCGCCTGCACCTGGGGCGTGGCCGCGGTGAGGCACTGCTCCAGGGTCGTCCGGCGCCGGAACGAGGCGGCGCCTGCACTGGCGCGGCCCTTGCCCCCATCCTGGGCCACCCGCGCCAGGGTCACCAGGCCCTGCGCCAGCAGCGCGGCCACGCCCTGGGTGAGCAGCGTGTCCAGGAAGGCGCCGTGCGGAAGTCCGCCAGGGTGTGGGAGTTCATGGGGACGCCCCCGCAGAGCCACTGGTACGCGAGGTGCGTGGTGCACAGCCGGTCCAGGGCCCGCGCGCTCCCCACCGCTTCCAGTGTGGCGTACAGCCAGAGGGCCAGGAGGAGCTTGGGATCGGTGGCCGGGCGGCCGGCCTCCCCGTCGACCGCCTGGATCGGCTGGTAGAGCGGGGTCAGGTCGAGCCCCTTGACATACGCCCACACGATCCGGGCCCGGTGGTCCTCGGGGAGCAGGCTCTCCAGGTCGACCGGCCGCAGGCACACCTGCGTCCGATTGGCCTCCCGGAGCCGGGACGCGCCCGGGGCCAATGTCGGCTCAGGCGTCGCCTTCGGGGCACTCGATTCGCATCCCGGGAGCATCGTCATCGCGTTCCCTCCGCTGGTGGCGCGTTTCGCCTTTCATCGCACACGCCGGCGGCGTGGTCAATCCGAATGCGAGGTTCCGAGGCGAATTTTTCCACACATTCTCAGTACAACTTGCTCGCCGCGCTCAAGCGGTTGACCTTACCCGGAGATCTCCAGACCGCCCGGCCGAAGGGGCTGTGGTTCCTCCTGTTCAATACGGTCGGGAAGGCGGTCTCGCATGCCCGGCGGATGCTCTTGCGACTCTCGGGCGCCCTCCAACACGCCTTGCTCGTCCGGGTGCGGGGCAAGATCGCCCAACTCGCCCCGGCTTAGCCGGAGATTAGGGATAGATCGTAGGCGATCACCAAGCGGGAAGGGCGGGAGCCATCTTGACCCCGGTCCACTTCTCGTACAGCTCGGCGAATTTCCCCTGGCCGCCGTAAACGTCTATGAAGGTGTTGAGCCAGTTCAGCCAGTCCTGATCGCCTTGGCGGACGCCGATACAGACGAAGGTGCGGGATATGATCGCCTTGAGCTCCATGTCCTTGTTGTCCTTCGCCTTCTTCATCACAATGACATCGGCCGTTACCAAGGCATCGACCTTCTTTTGCTCGAAGGCCAGCATCGTTACCGGATCATCCTCGTACCGCATGATCTTGGCCTCGGGCACGAGCTGGGGGAGGGTGATGTCCTGTGTCGTGCCGCGCGTCACAGCCACGGTCTTTCCCTTGAGGTCGCGGGCGGACTTAATGCTCTTGTCTTTCTTCCACCCAAGGATAGCTTGGCCAAAGGTGGTATACGGCTTGGTGAAGGCCACCTGCTTCGCACGCTCGGGGGTCGCCGAGAAGGTCGCAATGACGAGATCGACCTTGTTGGTGAGCAGGTAGGGGATCCGGTTGACCGAGGTCGTGTCGAACCACTCGATCTCCACCTTCAGTTCCTGAGCGATCAGCTTGGCCAGATCGACGTCAAGCCCGGTCGGTTTCTTGTCGGCGTCGTACATCCCGAAGGGCGGCGTCCCGAGGCCGATCCCGACGATCAGTTTCCCACGCTTCAGGACCTGTTCCAATGTGTTCTCTGCCGCCATGGCGGAGGCCGTCCAGCCCAAGGCCAGGACCAGCACGAACCCAAGCCAAAGCCCTGTCATCCCCCAATCGCTTCCCCAGCTTCGTCGCATTGCATTCCTCCTCTCCGGGTTGATCGAATCCATTGCTGATTGGCGATACGACGGACGACTGCCCTCGGTCGGTTGCCACATTACGCTATTCACGACGCCAATTCCGGCTCTGTTGCCCTACTGGCCTTCTGTCCCCTGCAATGCAGCCAAGACGTCTCCGGATCATACGACACGCTTTCGACCTGCCCACCGTCCGAATGAGATGCGTGACATTCTGAACTACAGCACTTGCGCCCCCGATGATACGCGCGCGGTTCCCTCTGCCGTGTAGCCGCCATCCACGTAGAGCACGGCGCCCGTGATGAGCGGTGGCCCCAGGGAGCTGGACAGAAACGTGAGCTCTTTAAGTGAAGCTCTGCCGGGCGCACCTCACGCTGCCTCACGCTGGGGCCGCAGGGCAAAGTAGACCATATCGGGGGTCTGGCCGTCAAGGGCCGAAGGGGGCCGGCCCTGATTGTAAAAGGTGAAGTAACGCGCCAGGCTCCCCCGAGCCTCGGCCACAGAGTCATAGGCATGCAGATACACCTCTTCGTACTTGACGCTCTTCCACAGGCGCTCGACAAAGAGGTTGTCGCGCCAGGCGCCTCGGCCGTCCATGCTGAGTTGGATGCTGTGCGCCTGCACCAGGCCGACAAAGGCGGTGCCGGTGAACTGGCTCCCTTGGTCGGTGTTCACGATCCCCGGAGGACCAACGTCCCGGATCGCGGCCTCGAGGGCGTCGAGGCAAAAGTCCGCTGTCATGCTATTCGAGAGGCGCCACGCCAAGACCCGCCGCGTGGCCCAGTCCAGCACGGCGGCCAGGTAGACGAAGCCCCGGCGCATCGGGATGTAGGTAATGTCCATGGCCCACACCTGATTGTAATGCGTTGTTGACTCAGCGGACTGATGGTCGCTCCGCTCTCGCCAACAAGCATCATTCCGTCTCCCGCGAAGAGAGGGGCCGAGCGGCGTCCGTGGCCCACCCCCCGCCGCTGGCGGGACAGAGGGACTCGCCATGCGCTGCCCCCTCTGCATCTTTCCTACAACTTGTCATTCTTGGCCGGGTCCCCAATTACATTCGAGCAATGCTTTGCAGACGGTGCCGAGAGTAGGACGCACCTCATTACGGTTCAAGACGGGTGCAGGGATAATTCGGAAGCAACGTCCCGGATTACAGCCGGGACTCGTTGCTCGCCCCGTCGCGGATTCCTAGCGCTCAGGGAGTATCACTTTCACCCGGCCGACCACTCCGCTGACCAAGCGCACCTTGATGCCGTGAGGGTGCGTGGGCGACTTGGTGAGAATCTCGTGAACGGTTCCTTCGGTCAGTCTCCCGGAACGTTGATCCTGTTTCTGCACGACCTGCACCCGGGTTCCGGGGGTGATGTCCGCTCGGTTTCTCCCGTCCATCGTAGACCTCTGAGCCAGAATGGCATCGCCTCGGCAGCAACGGCGGGTTAGACGGCCTGGGCACCCGAGAGCGGCGGCAGGTATCCCGCATGATGGCGCGTGTGCGCCGTGAGGAGCCCAAGCAGGTCCGCCAGCCGCATCGGGCCGAAGGAGGGATGGAGCACGCGGCCATCCGGCGCCGCCGACCATGCCCCGACGAGCGCCGCTTCGAAGGCGTGCGCCGCCGCGCGTAGCCGCGGAAGCAGCGCGCCTTGGTCGCCGGGGTGTTCCGGAGGCGTCGTCTCCGCCGGCGCCTTGGCGCCCGTCGGGAATCCCTTGCCTTCGAGGATCCCAGGCAAGACGGCGCGCTGCAGCTCGAGCGCGCGATCGGCCGGCAGGCGGAGCTCGAGGGACGGCCCACCCCGCAGGGCGGCCGCGAACGCGGCATACGCGAGGGCGAGATGGGCCGTCTCCTGCGCCGGCGTCCACTTCCCCGACGCCCGCGGCGTGTCCCATTGACTCGCGGACAGCGCACCCGCGTGCTGGAGGAACGCGTCGAGCTCCGCGCGGTGCGCTCGGAGGCCCGCGTCAATCGCAAGCGGCCGGGCCGGCCCTGATTCCTCACTCATCGGCGTTCCTCCGTGAGACGAAAGCGGAGCGCTTCGCGGATCTCGATCACCTCACACCTCCGCCCAGCCACCGGGCACCTCCGGGTTGGGGTTCCCGGTGAGCAATCACCGATGCGGCTGTCAAGCGCAAACACCTCCACGGGCATGAGGGGAACGGAGCGAGTCAGATCGAATTGGGGATGACCAAAAGGCCACCAGAGACGTCCAAGGCAACGCCCACGATGTTGTTAGCATCTCGGCTTGCCAAAAAAGCCACCGCTGCCGCCACGTCCTCGATAGCCGTCAAGCGGCGTGTCGGCGCATCCGTTCTAAGCCGTTCGCTGTAAGCCTCGGCGGTCATCCCCATGCGTGCCGCGCGACGTTCGAAGCGTGGGCGACAAGCGGAGTGTCGACTGGGCCGGGGTTGACAGCGTTGACTTGGACATTGAAGGGTGCCAGTTCATAGGCCAGCGTTCGGGTCAGTGACAGCACCCCGGCCTTCGACACGTTATAGGCGATGCCAAGAACGGGTGGGATAACGCCATTAATGGAAGCGATGTTGACAATCTTGCCCTGGCGTTGCTCTCTCATGATCGCACCAACGGTCCGGCAGCAACGGAACACGCCAGTCAGGTTGACGTCCAGCACCCGCTGAAACTCCGACACGGCAAGCTCTACTCCCGGAGTCGGCGGATTATTGGTGCCGAACACGTTGACGAGGATGTCGATTCGGCCAAAGACGTCGACCGCCATCCGTGCCATCTGTTCGACGCTAGCCACTTCGCTCACGTCTAGCCCTACTTTCGCAAGAATGAGGGGCGATGAGTCCACAAGGCAGCCTCAAAGCCTGAAAGAGTGCGGATAACGCTTGCATTTGGCTCGGAGCTGTGCTACATGA
>Ga0315294_10010619_pt1 | contig 10102 bp, 9 predicted proteins | sample YL17G13_40_MG_FD_203626 | JGI IMG/M metagenome (GOLD analysis project Ga0315294, IMG submission 203626) | Sediment microbial communities from Yellowstone Lake, YNP, Wyoming, USA - YL17G13_40 | ecosystem: Environmental > Aquatic > Freshwater > Lake > Sediment | place: USA: Wyoming | collected...
ACGTTGGCCGGGACGTCGGCAGGGATGTACCTGCGGTCGTCGTAACTGGTCTTGTAGCCGATCATGGCCAGGATGCCAAGCAGCACGACACTGGTCGCGGCGGCGAGAATGGGCTTGGGCCAACGGACGGTCGCCGTGCCGACCTTGCGCCACCCCCTGGTCTTCATCATGCGCTTCGGATCCATGAGCCCGAACCGGCTACCCACGACCAGAATGGCCGGGGCGACGGTCATTGCGGCCGCGACGACGATGATCAGGGCCATCGCCGACGGGTAGGCAAGGGAGTTGAAGTAGGAAAGCCGGGTCAGCCGAAGGGTCAGCATGGCGCCCGCGATGGTCAGCCCCGAGCCGAGGATGACGTGGCCGACTCCGTGGAATGCGGTGTAGTAGGCCGATTCCGGGTCCTCGCCGTTCTGCCGGGCTTCGTGGTAGCGGCCGATGAGGAAGATCGCGTAGTCGGTGCCCGCGGCGATCGACAGGGCCGTCATCAGCGGAACCGAGAAGGTCGAGAAGTTCATCAGGCCGAGGTGGCCGATCACTGCGACCGTGCCGCGGGCGGCGCCCATTTCGATGCCGACGATGGCGAGAATGAGCAGCACGGTGCTGACCGAGCGGTAGACCAGGGCCAGCATGATGGTGATCACGATCATCGTGACCACGGTCATCTTGATCATGCCGCTGTCGCTGGCCTCCAGCGAGTCCGTGGTCAGTGGCGCCGGACCGGTGACGTAGGCCGCAAGCCCCGGGGGTGGGGGCGTCTCGTGGATGATTTCGCGCACGGCATCCACCGACTCGTTGCCCTGGGTGCTGCCCTGGTCGCCGACCAGGTTCAGCTGGACATAGGCGGCTTTGCCGTCGCTGCTCTGCACGCCGGCGGCGGTGATCATGTCGCCCCAGAAGTCGTGGACGTGCTCCACGTGCTTCTTGTCGGCCTCGAACTTGGCCATCAGGGTGTTGTAGTAGTCGCGCGCGGGTTCGCCCAGTGGTCCGTCGCCGACGAGCACCACCATGGCGATGCTGTCGGAGGTGGACTCGCCGAACTTCTCGCCCATTCTCTTGGCGGCGATCACGGCCGGCGCGTCTTGGGGCGACATCGACACTGCGTTGGCCATGCCGACCTTCTCGACTTGGGGGACAAGCAGATTCACTGCCGCGGTGAAGGCGACCCAGACCAGGATGATCGGAACCGCGAGAGCCCGGACGGTGCGGGGGATGCCCGTCCGTGAGTCCTTGCCGTGGGCGCTCATGCCGCTTTGTCCAGACAGAAGGCCTGGGCGTCACGGCCCTCGGCGAAGTCCTCGGCCACCAGTTTGTCGTTGACCAGGATGCGGCAGCCCAGCGCGGCGGTGTCACCCTGGGCGACCACGTTGGCCAGGACACCCGGGTCGGTGGTGCTCACCGTGACAGACCAGGGCAACGAGGTGAAACTCGCCTCCATCGTCTTGCCGTTGACATCCAGGTAGCTCACCCGGCCTGACGCATCCGGGGGCCCGACGATCTCGTAGGTCACCCGCTTTGTGTTGATCGGCTTGATTTCGTCGGCCGGAAGTGACGCGCTCACGTAGGGCTGGTCGGAGTCGAAGAAGGTGCGCAGGCGGCTCACCACTGCGACGGCAACCACCAGTGCCGCCACGATCACCACGACCACCCAGAATTTTTTCAGGAAGCCGGCTACCGAGGCCTTAGTCTTCATCGCGACTACCCGCTTGATCGAATCCCTGGACAACCACTGAAGTTCCTGTTCGTAGTCGGGTATTGCGGCAGTCGTGAGGACGCCGGACCGATCAGGGGAACGGCTTCCTTCATGCTTACTCATACCATAGGGGGTATGGTATATAAGTCGTGAGGGTGCATTTCGGAGATGGAAGGAAATCGCTGTGTGTCGTGCTGTGAACTGCCGCGTCTGCGGAAAGACGACCTGGTCGGGCTGTGGGATGCACGTCGATGCAGTCCAGGCGGGGGTGCCCGCCGCGCAGTGGTGCGGCGGTCATGCGACCGCTGAGGCGCATGCCCCCCGCAGGAGTTGGTTCCGGCGCAAGAGCGTCGGGTAAGCCTGCCGGCCGGATACGCCGTTCGGACCGCCTGCGCGGCGGTCGAGCCGTCGGTGTACTCCATCGGGATCCGAAGCCGTCCTGCGGGCTCTCCGCGGTCGTGCAACGCCACCAGATGTGGATGCCGCAGCCGTGGCCGCGAGTTCCGCCTCCCGCCCAGTGACACGCCCCGGAGGATCCCGGAGGGCGGCCCCGCAGTCTGCCACCGTAGGGGAGTGAACGCACCGGACCGATTCGCGGCGATCCTGGAGGAGTACGCCGAGTATCTCGCGCTGGAGCGCGGCCGATCCGACCACACCCGCCGCGCCTACCTGACCGACCTGCGCTCGCTGTTCGCCTTCCTCGAGCATCGCGCGCCGGGCGCGGGCCTCGATGCGCTGAGTCTGCCGATGCTGCGGGCCTGGCTGGCCGCCCAGGCTGCGGGCGGGGCAGCGCGCACGACCCTGGCCCGGCGCACCTCGGCGGTCAAGACCTTCACCGCCTGGGCCGTTCGGCGCGGCGTGATCGCCACCGACCCCGCGAGCCGGTTGCAGGTGCCCAAGGGCCGACGCACACTTCCGTCGGTGCTGCGCCAGGACCAGGCACTGGCCGCGATGGCCGCCGCCGATCTGGGAGCCGAACAGCGTGACCCACTCGCCCTGCGCGACCGGATGATCGTCGAATTGCTCTACGCCACCGGGATCCGCGTCAGCGAGTTGTGCGGACTCGACATCGACGACCTCGATACCGGTCGTCGGCTGTTGCGGGTGCTCGGCAAGGGCAACAAGCAACGCACCGTCCCCTTCGGACGGCCGGCGCTGACGGCACTGACCGACTGGCTCACTGACGGCAGGCCCGCGCTGGCGACATCGGACTCCGGGCCTGCCCTGCTCATCGGCCCGCGCGGTCGTCGGTTGGATCCCCGCCAGGCCCGGACGGTCGTTCACCAGACCATGTCCGCCGTTGACGGCGCACCCGACATCGGCCCGCACGGCCTCCGGCACAGTGCGGCCACCCATCTGCTGGAGGGCGGCGCCGACCTGCGCGTCGTGCAGGAACTGCTCGGCCACTCCACCCTGGCGACCACCCAGCTCTACACCCACGTCACCGTGGCCCGGTTGCGTGCGGTCCACGACCAGGCTCACCCGCGCGCGTAGGTCGCGTCAGCCCGCGAGGGGCTTGAGCCGCACCGGGGTGGCAGCCAGCAGCCCCAGCGGATCGACGTACTGAGCGCGTTGCGCAGGCCCCCACATCGCGCCCCAGTGCAGGCAGGCGGCCACAGGACAGCCCGGATGCCCGGCCGCCAGCTGTCCCAGTGCGGTCGAGGCGTTGACCCGCTGCCCGGGCCGGACCACCGCGTCGACGGGCTCGTAGCTGGTCCGCAATCCTCCGATGTGATCCACCGACACCAGCGGCCTGCCGGCCAGCAGACCGGCGAAAACCACGGTGCCCGGGCCGGCCGGGTACACAGGTTGCCCCGGTGCGCCGGCGAGGTCGACGCCGCGGTGACCGCGCTGCCAATTCGGGGACGGGGCATCGAAGCTCCGCGTGACCGCCGGTGTCCCGGGCCGAAGCGGCCACTGCAGCCGCGACTCGTCGGCCCGGGCGGACCCGGCAAGTGCCAATGCGACGATCAGCGCTGCGAAGAACCTCACCGTTACAGTCCACCGCCCCGCCGGCCCGCGCGCCGCGGTCCGGCGCCCCGTTGTGTACCGGCGGGCCGCTGTGGATGAAGGCCGCTGTGGATGAAGGCCGCTGTGGATGAAGGCCGCGCTGGGGCGGTGTTAAGCTTCTTCCCGCAGCCCGTGTAAGCGGGCTGACTTCGCGCGTCTGTGTGCTGTGTCGCCAAGCGACATGAGCCGCGCACACCGGTTGGTCCCGTCGCAAGGCGGGTCGGTGTGCTCGCAGATGCCAGGGCCCGGCTTCACCCGTCGCCGGGCGACAACCGACACACATAAGGAATGGCCGACATGGCTGTTGTGACCATGAAGCAGCTGCTCGACAGCGGCGCCCACTTCGGGCATCAGACCCGACGCTGGAATCCCAAGATGAAGCGGTTCATCTTCACCGACCGCAACGGCATCTACATCATCGACTTGCAGCAGACGCTGACCTTCATCGACAAGGCCTACGAGTTCGTCAAGGAGACCGTTGCGCACGGCGGCTCCATCATGTTCGTGGGCACCAAGAAGCAGGCCCAGGAGTCCATCGCCGACGAGGCCACCCGAGTCGGCATGCCGTACGTGAATCAGCGCTGGCTGGGCGGCATGCTCACCAACTTCTCCACCGTTCACAAGCGTCTGCAGCGCATGAAGGAACTGGAGGCCATGGAGCAGACCGGTGGCTTCGAGGGTCGCACCAAGAAGGAAATCTTGATGCTGACCCGGGAGAAGAACAAGCTGGAGCGCAGCCTCGGCGGTATTCGCGACATGCAGAAGGTCCCCAGCGCGATCTGGGTCGTCGATACCAACAAGGAGCACCTCGCCATCGCCGAGGCCCGCAAGCTGAACATTCCGATCATCGCGATCCTGGACACCAACTGCGATCCTGACCTGGTCGACTACCCCATCCCGGGCAATGACGACGCGATCCGTTCTGCCGGTCTGCTGACCCGGGTTATCGCGGCGGCTGTTGCGGAGGGCCTGCAGGCCCGCTCCGGCGCGGGCGCCGACAAGGCCGGTTCCGATTCTGGGGCGGCTGCCGAGCCGCTGGCCGAGTGGGAGCAGGAACTGCTGGCCAGCGCGGCCATCGAGTCCGCACCCACCGAGGCCGGGCCGGTCGCAGACGAATCCACCACCGTCACGGTCACGGAAGGCTGACATGGCCAACTACACCGCCGCCGACGTCAAGAAGCTCCGCGAGCTCACCGGCGCCGGCATGCTCGATTGCAAGAATGCCCTGGCCGATGCCGACGGCGACTTCGACAAGGCTGTCGAGGCGCTGCGTATCAAGGGCGCCAAGGACGTCGGCAAGCGCGCTGAGCGGGCCACCGCCGAGGGTCTGGTGGCGGCGCGGGGCGGGGCGCTCATCGAGCTGAACTCAGAGACCGACTTCGTCGCGAAGAACGCCGAGTTCCAGGAGTTGGCCGATCAGATCCTGGGCGCCGCACTGGCGGCCAAGGCGGCCGACGTCGATGCGCTGAAGGCCGCCAAGGTCGGCGACAAGACGGTCGAGGAGACCATCGCCGCATTGTCGGCCAAGATCGGCGAGAAGCTCGAACTTCGCCGGGTGCAGTACTTCGACGGCAAAGTCGAGACCTACCTGCACAAGCGTGCGGCCGACCTGCCGCCCGCGGTCGGTGTGCTGGTGGAGTTCACCGGCGATGACACCGGAGCCGCCGGGTCGGCGACAAGTGCCGCCGCCGCGCACACGGTCGCACTTCAGATCGCCGCGCTCAAGGCCCGCTACCTCACCCGCGACGAGGTTCCCGAGGACGTCGTCGCCAACGAGCGCCGCATCGCCGAGGAGACCGCCAAGGCCGAGGGCAAGCCCGAGCAGGCGCTGCCCAAGATCGTCGAGGGCCGTGTCACCGGCTTCTTCAAGGACGTGGTGCTCCTCGACCAGCCGTCGGTGGCCGACAGCAAGAAGAGCGTCAAGGCACTGCTCGACGATGCCGGGGTGACCGTCACCCGGTTCGTACGCTTCGAGGTCGGGCAGGCCTAGCGGTCACCGGCCCCGCGACCATGAGGCACGTCCACGCCTTCGGCGATGATGCGCTCGGCGATCTGGACGCCGTCGCACTGGTCGACGCGATCCGCACCGGCCGGGTGTCCGCCGTGGAACTGGTCGACGCGGCGATCGCTCGCACGGAAGCGGTGAACCCGGTGCTCAACGGTCTGGCGCACGAGACGTTCCGCCAGGCCAGGGCCCGGGCCTCCGAACTGCACGGCGGCTACTTCGACGGCGTGCCGACGTACGTCAAGGACAACGTCGATGTCGAGGGCATGCCCACCATGCAGGGCACCGACGCCTGGGCGCCGGTGCTGCAGGCCGGCCACGGCGATTTCGCCGAATTCTTCCTCAATACCGGGCTGGTCCCGCTGGGTAAGACGCAGTTGTCGGAGTTCGGCTTCAGCGCCTCGGCCGAACATCCGCGCATCGGCGCCGTCCGTAACCCCTGGGATACCGACTGCACCGCCGGAGCCTCGTCGTCGGGATCGGCCGCCTTCGTTGCTGCCGGGGTGGTTCCGATCGCACACGCCAATGACGGCGGAGGCTCGATCCGCATCCCGGCCGCCTGCAACGGCCTGGTTGGTCTGAAGCCGTCGCGCGGTCGGCTGCCGCTGGACAAGATGACGCGGCAGATGCCGGTCCGCATCGTCAACGACGGGGTGCTCACCCGGTCGGTTCGCGATACCGCGGCCTTCTACCGGGAGGCCGAGCGGATCTGGCGCAACAGGTCGCTCACCCCGATCGGCGCGGTCACCGGGCCCGGCCGCGAGCGGCTGCGGATCGCCGTCGTCACCCGTTCGGTGAAGCGTGACTCCAGCCCGGCGATGCGGGACCACACGCTGGCGACCGCCGCGCTGCTGGAGAGTCTTGGCCACCGCGTCGAACATCTCGACAGCAGTCCGATACCGCCGTCGTTCGCCGATGACTTCGTGTTGTACTGGGCGTCATTGGCGATGGCCATGGTGCGAACGGGCCGCCGGACGTTCGGCTCGAGCTTCGACCGTGGCAAGCTGGACAACCTGACTCTCGGCCTGGACCGCCACGCCACTCGCAACCTGCACCGACTCCCGGCGGCGATCACCCGGCTGAGCCGGACGCGCAAGGTCACCGCCCGGTTCTACCAAGACCACGACGTTCTGCTGACGCCGACGCTGGCCGACGAGACGCCGGCCATCGGCCACCTGGATCCGACCGCCGACTACGAGCAGGTCATTGGCCGTTTGGTGGAGTGGGCTGCATTCACGCCGCTGCAGAATGCCACCGGGGAACCGGCGATCTCGCTGCCCACGGCGCAGTCCGCATCCGGAATGCCGGTCGGCATGATGTTCGGCGCACCGCTCGGACTGGAACGGCGGCTGCTGGAGCTGGCATACGAACTGGAGACGGCTGCACCGTGGGCGAGAATCCAGGACTAGACGGCGACCTGATATCGGCCGAGCATGTCGGCAAGTGAACCGTTGAGGGCCGGCGTGCGCATGACGTCGGCGGACCGGACGCCAGGCCCTGTGCCGCAGGCTGACCGCGGCTGACCAAATGCGCTCAACTCACTTTCGTTAAGGTGAAGCCCGTGGTCGCTATTCCTGATGTGCCATCGCACGACGGACCGTATGCACTGGTTAATGTGCCCTGCAAAGTGACGGCGTCCCACGTGTAGACCTGATCTGCCGGGTAGCGGTTGCCCTCGCAGATGTCTCCAACCTGGTTAGTCACACTGAGAGTCCACCGACCACCGTTGAACGTTGCGTCGCCCTCCACATGCCCCCCTTCGCCGGCGACGTGGGCGACGCATCCATCGGTTGCGCAATTTGATGAAACGGTCACTAGGGCGGGGTCACCTTGCTCAGGGTTGTATCTGTACACACCGTTGAAGCCTTCGTCGGCGAGCGCCGGACCTGCCAGAACCAGGCTCAGGCCAGCGACAACTGCGGCTACCGTCGCACCTTTAAGGATATTCATGAAATCACCCCTTGAACATTGGCGGTTTGCTTACATCGGAAACGAATCCTAGGTTAGGGCTCTCGTGACGTTGTAGTGGGTTTTTGACCAGGCGATTTGGGGCGCAACGCCGTGTCCTGCTTACGCCTTGGACTGATCAAAGGTTCAAGACGAAGAAGGAGTTACGGCGTTGCGCATGTCCAGGGTATTCGCTGCCGGTCTGGGTGACCAGAACATGATGGTAGAGGACGTTTCGGTCGGAGGTCGGACCACGCGGGGGAAACGTCCGAAGACCAGCGAGGTGCTGGTGTTCTCGGTGCGGCCCAAGGCATCGCAGGCCGGCCGCTGCTCACGCTGCGGTACGCGATGCCCGGGGGTATGACGCCGGGGGGTGGGACGGGGACGGCGAAGGCATACACTGTAGGCCGCGGCTCATCGGGTGGAATGCGCCGAGCACGGGGTGGTGGTCGCGCACGTGCCGTGGGCGCGGCCGGGCGCCAAACACACTTGGGCGTTCGAGGACACCTGCGCGTGGCTGGCCGCGCACACCGCATTGAGCGTGCTCACGGTGCTGTTGCGGATCGGCTGGCGCACCGTGGCGACGATCGTGGCCAGGGTGGTGGCCGATGGCCGCGACACCAACGACCTGCTCGATGGGCTGTCCCGGATCGGGATCGACGAGATCGCCTAACGCAAGGGGCACGCTATCTGACGTGCGTGGTTGACCACACGACCGGCCGGTTGGTGTGGGCCGCGCAGGGCCGCAACAAGGACACGCTGGCGAAGTTCTTCGACGAACTCGGCCCGGAACGGGTAGGTCCGCGTGCGCACCATCACCAAGGCCGGGATCGGTGACCGTCACGCCAATGTGGGCGGTGCGCAAGAACCCGGCCCACCTGACCGGCGAGCAGCGCACCAGCCTGGCCGCGCTCACCCGCACCAAACAAAACCTTCTACCGCGCATACCTTCTCGAAGAGGCGCTGCGGGAGGTGGGCCGGGCCAAGGGCGTCACGGGCCGCCAACTGTTGGCGGGCTGGCTGTCCTGGGCGCCGCATTCCCGCATCCCCGAGTTCGTCACCCTCGCCCGCAGCATCCGCCGCTACCGGGTCCTGATCTGCAACAACCCCGACCGCCACCCCAGGGGCCGGTACGTGTTCCGGCCTATTTGACGCATGAGATAAGTTAAAGTCGGCCGACCTGAAAAGGGTGGCGGTCAGGAAGATCACCGGCCTCTTTTGGGAGACGGGATGGCGTGGCGGGCTTGCTGGACATGGCTTGATGGATCTCCACTTCGTGTCGGGTGTTGAACGCGCTAGCCACGCGGTTAGGGGACATTGTGTGGATTCGTAACGTCGCACCCGTCGCTGGGGCGTGTGTTTTGGCTGCGGGCCTCTGGCTCGGCGGAACTGTCGCTACCCCCTCTGCCTTGATGCGGGCGGCGGTCGCTCTCCCCGGTAATCACGGCGACGGCAACGGCGGTGGCGGCAACGGCGGTGGGCACCACATCCCCGGCGGATTCGGCGGTGGCGGCGGTGGGCACCACATCCCCGGCGGATTCGGCGGCGCCGGCGGTGGCATCGGTGGCGGCAACGGCATCGGCGTTGGTGGTGGCATCGGTGGCGGCAACGGCATCGGCATCGGCATCGGTGGCGGCAACGGCATCGGCGGTGGTGGTGGCAACGGCATCGGCGGTGGGCGACACATTCCCGGCGGATTCGGCGGCGGCGGCGGATTCGGCGGTGGACCACGCCTCCCCGGCGGCAACGGCGGCATCAACGGCAACGGCGGCATCAACGGCAACGGCGGCGGCGGGGACGGGACCGGCGCCCCCCGCGGCGGTGCAGGCGCCCCGCCGGCCGCTAGCGGAGTGTCCGTACCGGCTGGGGTTGCCGCGGTGGTGGTGCCCGGCATGGACCCGGCGCTGATCACCCCGAACCCAGACGGATCCTTCGCGTACCGCGGAACAACACCGGTAGGAGTCGACACAGCGGGCTGGTCATCGCCGGTTGTCATTGGCGGTGTGCTCCAAATGTTGCACCCACCGGTTGCCCGTGATCAACCCGGACCCGGGGACGGGATGGCCCCTGGCGTCCCCGGCGGGATGGGCTGTGCCGAGGGGAACGCGTCGTGGTGCGGCGGCGGCGGCGGCGGGGACGGCAACGGGGACGGCAACGGGAACAACGGGAACGGCAACGGGAACAACGGGAACGGCAACGGGAACAACGGGAACGGCAACGGCCTAAACCCGGGCGGCAACGGCGGCGACGGGATCGGCGGCCACGGCCCCGGCGGGCATGCCTGTGACAATGGGAATGCGTCCTGGTGCGGTGGCGGCAGGCCGCCGACGGGGTTGACGCCGGGGGTGCCGTCGAGGCCGCCGACGGGGTTGACGCCGGGGGTGCCGTTGGCCCCGGATGTGTCGTTGCCGTCGTTGCCGCCGACGGGGTTGACGCCGGGGTTGCCG
>Ga0315294_10010624_pt1 | contig 10101 bp, 7 predicted proteins | sample YL17G13_40_MG_FD_203626 | JGI IMG/M metagenome (GOLD analysis project Ga0315294, IMG submission 203626) | Sediment microbial communities from Yellowstone Lake, YNP, Wyoming, USA - YL17G13_40 | ecosystem: Environmental > Aquatic > Freshwater > Lake > Sediment | place: USA: Wyoming | collected...
GCTGACGGTGCCGCCGATTCCCCTGGCCTCGGCGATGGATATTGCCAGCCTGCTGGCGGCCGCGCGGGAGCAGCCCGACATCCAGGAGAAGGAGTTGGCGGTTGCCGAGGCGGACCTCCGGGTGACCGAAGCCTACGCGGCGCTGTTTCCGAAGGTCAACGTGTTCGGGCGCTACGAGAACTACAATTCCCCCACGCCGCTCCGGCCATTCTTCCCGACGGAGGGGAATGCCGCCCGGGGGGATAGCCTGGAGTTTTCCCGGATGATCTCTCGCTATGGTGTCACCGCCCAGATGCCCCTCTACGTCAAAGCGCTCTATACGGTCGCGGACCAGGTGAAGCTGCTCAAGGACAAGGCGGTGACGGCCAAGCAGATCGACCTCGCCCGGAAGGAGGCGACGGTTGTCGCCTTGAACAGCCTGCTCACCACCCTGGTCCGGTCGGACGCCGCGCTCGCGGGACGGGAGGCCTCGCTGGCAGACACGCTGGCCATGACCGAGCGGAAGGTGGCCCTCGGCCGCGCTGCCGAGGCGGAGCTGCTCAAGATCAAGAAAGCGATGAGCGACCTCGCCCAGCAGCACAATGACTTGCGGGTGAAGATCCTGGATGTCCAGCGGGACCTCCGCAAGCTGACCGGCATCGCGCTCGACGCCCCCGTCCCGATGCAGAAGAAAGCGGACGTCCAGCCGGGGCCGTTCATCGCGCTGCGCGTGCTGGAGACGGACCTGGCGGCCGCCCAGAAGGACGTGCAGCGGGCACGGGAGCAGTTTTACCCCACCCTCTCGCTGGAGGGTGGGCTGTCGCTGAACGAGGGGACCGCCTATAACACCGACCGCCACGTGGAGCGGAGCTACAACTTCGTCGCCCTCGTGCTCCGGATTCCGTTCTTCGACAAGACCCTGTTCGCCGCCAAGGACATCGCCAATGTGAAGGTACGGCGGACGGAGCAGACCCTGGAACAGAATCGGCGCGAACTCTCCGCCCTGGCCCAGAACCTCCAGGACAAAGGCCCCGTGCTCGCGCGCGCGACGGCGGTGGCCCATGAGATCGTGGCGACGCAGACGCGGTTGCTGCAGATCGCCCGCGTGGCGTATCGGAACGAGCGCCTGACGACGGAGGAATACCTCCGCTACGAGGCAGATGTCCTGCAGGCGGAGGCCGGCCTCTACCAGGCCCAGAACGACCAATGGCAAGTCCTGGCACAGCAGGCGGTGCTGTACGGGATGGCGCTGACAGGAGTGGTGCAATGAAAATCATGGCAGTGCTCATCGCCATCGCGGCCCTGATCGCGGGAGGCGCTTACGCCCTCAACAGCCGGAAAGCCCAGCTGGCGGCTGCCCCGCGCCCGGCACCGCTGCCCGCCATCGTGGAGGCGGTCACGATTCCGGCGGGGGGCGCCCCGCTAACGCTCCCCGCCCTGGCCACCGTGTCCTCGGATCAATCGGTCACCCTGTCGACCAAGCTCACGGGGCGGGTGCTCCGCGTGCTCCGCAGGGAAGGTGACCGTGTGGAGAAGGGCGAACTGCTCGCCGAGCTGGACGCGGCCGAGATCCAGGCCAAGCGGGCCGCAACGCAGCAGCAGCAAACGAACCTGGACTACGAGATCACCTCCAAGCAAGCCGCCATGGAGGCGCTGAAGGTGGCGCTGGCCAATGCCGAGGAGAGCCACGGGCGCACCCAGGAGTTGCTCGCGGTCAAGTGGGTGTCCGTCGAGCAGTCCCAGACCGAGGAGACCCAGATCGCCGCCCTCGCCGCCCAGATCGCCGCCGCGCAACAGGCCATCGCGGCCCTGCACGCCGGCAAACGGGTGTTTGATCAGACCCTGCGGGAAGCGGACGCGCTTCTGGGCTATGCGCGGGTGGTCTCGCCGATCAACGGCACGCTGGCCATGCGGCACGTGCAGGAGGGGGACCTGGCGCTGCCCGGCAAACCGCTCTTCTCCCTCACGGGCCAGCACGACCGCTACCTGACCCTCCGGCTCCCGCCCGACCTGTCGGCCCGAGAGATCCGGTGGAACGGGAGCCGGCTGCCGCTCATCCCGCGGAACACGGCCAATCAAAACGGCCTCGCCGAGTACCGGAGCCCGGTGCCCTCCGACGCGAAAGCAGTCGAGGGGGAGGTGGTCCAGGTGTCGGTCGTAACCGCCCCTGGGGCGGGGCCCGTGATTCCGATGGACACGCTGCTGAGCGTCAACGGCAGGGATTTCGTGCTGGTCTGGGACGGCGGGAAGGTGGACAAGGAACCAGTGACCGTCACGCATCGGGGCGTGGAAGGCGTTCGCGTCCGGGAGGCCCTCGCTGGCAAGACCCTCCTGTCGGCAATGCCGGACATCCTGCTGCGCGTCTCGTCCGGCGTGCCCGTCCGGGTTCAGCGCACCCGCTGAGAGGAGAGCCCCCGTGTTCGATTTCTTCTACGAACGGCCGTACCTGCTCTACAGCCTGATCGCCGGCTTCTTCGTCCTGGGGTGCATCGGCCTGGTGGCGATGCCGAAGAACCTCTTCCCCGACAGCGACCGGCCGACCGTCGTGGTGGTGACCCCGGTCCCGGGGGCGACGCCAAGCGTGGTCGCCGCCAGCGTCTCCAAGCCCATCGAGCAGGAAGTCTCCGCCCTGGCGCTGGTCCGCCAGGTCAGCTCCACCAACATCGCCGGCATGTCGATCGTCACGGTGGAATTCGAGTACGAGAAGGGGCTGGACTCCGCGGCGGTGGATGTGAGCAACGCCCTCAGTAAGGTCCGGAACACGCTTCCGGCCGAGGTGAACCCGTCGGTCTACACCACGGGGTCGTTCACGCTTCCCGCCGACGTGTTCGCCGTAAGTGCCGTGGACGAATCCCTCACGGCCGCGGATGTCCGCAAGCTCGTGGAGAGCGACATCAAACCCGCCCTGCTGCGCACCGCCGCCATCGGCAACGTGGAGGTCTTCGGCGGGAGCCAGAGCGCCATCCGCGTCAACGTGGACCCCTTCAAGCTGAAGGCCCAGGGGGTGAGCCTGGAGCGCCTGGCCGCGCTCATCGGCGGCAGCAACCGGGATATTCCCCTCGGGTTCTCGAAGGGGCCCGATCGCTACGTCACCCTGGCTTTTTACGGGGAACGCGATCACGTCGAGGCCCTGCGGAACCTGCCGATCGCCCCGAACGTGCGCCTCGGGGACGTCGCCGAGGTGGTCTGGGGTCAGCAGCCGGCCTTCTCGGCCTACCTCGGCAACGGCCGCCCGGCGATTGCAGTCGCCGTGCAGCGCGCGCCCGGGGGAAGCGTGCTCACGACCAGCACCGCGGCGCGCCAGGTGATCGCGGACCTCCAGGCCCGCTATCCCCGGCTCCGGTTCGAGGTGGCCGACACCCAGCGGACCCTCATTGAGACCGCGAACAAGAACATGCTGGAAGCGCTCCGGGACGCCATCATCCTGACCCTCCTCGTCATCCTGCTGTTCCTTGGCAACGTGAAGGCGGTGCTCGCCGCGCTGGGGTCGATCCCCATGGTGTTCTTCTCCACCATCGGCATCCTCTGGCTGGCCGGCGGGGAGCTGAACATCGTCGTGTACACCGCGATCATTCTTGCGCTCGGCATGCTGGTCGACGACGCGGTGGTGGTCCTGGAGAATATCGAGCGGCATCTGAGCGATCTCAAGGAAGACCTGCGGCAGGCCATCGTCCACGGGACCAAAGAAGTAGTCGGCCCCGTGTTCGCCGGCACCGTCGCGACGATGGCCGTCATGGCGCCCTTCCTGTTCCTGGGGGACTACCCCCAGAAGATCTACCGGCCGATGATCGCCACCCTCATGATCGCCCTGGCGGTCTCCTACGTCCTGTCCATCACCTTCATCCCCAGCATCTCGTTCTTCCTTTACCGGAAGGGCGTGCGGAAGAACCGCCTCGAGCGGGGGCTTGAGGCCCTGTATCACCAGACATTCGGCCGGCTGGTACGCCCCTACGTCGCGCTCCTGCATTTCTCGCGGGGGAAATGGGCGGTCCTCCGGCGCGCCGCGATGCTCCTCGCGGTGGGCGGCCTCCTGTATGTCAGTCTCACCACGGTGCTTCCGCTAGTCGGGGGAGATCTGGCCCCGCCCATGGACACGGGGATCATCAAGGCGCACGTCAAGTTCAGCAGCAACGAAACGGTGGAGACCGCAGTCGGTCGATTGCAGCCCTTTATCGGCTGGCTCCATGGTGCCGAGCCCGTCCTCATGAGTTCCGTCAGCGTCGGCAGCGAGCCGGGCGTGCTGTCGCTCGGGAGCGGGGCGCTCCCCACCGAAGCCTACATGACCATCAACTGCGTGAACCGGTTTGAGCGGAAACAGACGATTTGGGAGATCGAAAACGAGATCCGGGAGCGGCTGCGCGGGCTGCCGAACGTCAAGGTCGTGGATGTCTACGACTTCGGCGCCACGCCCATCTCCAGCATCAAAGCCCCGGTGGATACTCGGCTCCTCGCAGAGGATTATCGACTGCTGCCGGCCGTGGCCCGGCAGGTTGCCGCCAAGATGCAGCAGGTGAAGGGGCTGACGTCGGTCAGCACGAGCTGGGACATGGACTTTACTGAGGCGCGCGTGGACCTGGATGTCAACCGGGCGCTGGCGTTCGGGGTCACCCCGGCGCAGATCGCCGCGCAGCTTCCGCTCAAGGGGGCGCCGGTCTCGCTGAGCGGAGGCTTCGTGTCCATGCAGACGCAGGCCGTGCGGCTGTATTTTGCGCCGCCCTACGACCGGTCCGTCGAGAGCCTCGCGCTCGTCCCCTTGGACACGCCGAAAGGCCCCGTCCCGCTCGGGGCCCTGGCGACGATCCGGTACGATCTCACGGCAGCGAAGATCGAGCGGAACAACATGCTGTACAGTCTCGACGTGAACGGGTATCGCGCCACCCAGCCGGAATCGCTGCTGACCGCCGGGACGCGGCGGGCCCTCGCCGGCCTGGAGGCCCCGGGGGTGCTCGTCAGCCAGGAGGGGGACATCAAGCAGATGGAGGATACCTTCGGCCGGATGCTGCAGGCGATCGCCATCGGCATGGTCTTGCTCCTCATGGCGCTCATCGCGATTTACCGTTCGGTGACCCTGGCGGTCATCATGATCCTGGTCCTGCCCCTCTCCCTGATCGGTTCCTATTGGGGAATGTTCCTGTTCCACAAACCCAACTGCATGCCGAGCATGCTGGGGACCATGCTGCTCTTCGGCATCCTCATCAAGAACTCGATCCTGCTGGTTGACTTTTACCAGGGCTTCCGGCGGCACGCCTTGCCCTTCGAGGCGGCCCTGGAAAGCGTCCGGGTGCGCTTCCGGCCCGTCTTCATGACCGCCTTCGGGACTATCGCAGGCATGCTGCCGATCCTGTTCGAACGGGCGGTTGGCCTGGAGCGGCTGTCCCCGCTGGCAGATGTCGCCGTCTTCGGCCTGTTGGTCGGGACCGTGCTGACCTTGATCTACGTGCCGATGCTGGCGTATGCCTTTGATCGAGAGAGGGGCGCCTCGGCTTGAGTGGTGGGATGCGCGCCCAATTCCGAACAGCGCTGCCGGAGGCCGCGGAGTCGCTGCGACGGTGCAAACTCGGGGCTGAATTGAAGAGGAGGGATCGCCATGCCGTGCTGGTGCTGTTCCGACGAAGGTCACCCGCACTGTTGCTGTCACTCGGGCCATCACCATTGCGGATGCCACCCGGAACGGCATCACGGCTCTTGCCGCTTCGGCCATCATGAGCCCCGAGGTCCCCGGGAAGGGCGGCCCCCCTTCTCCTCGCGCGAGGAGTACATGGCGAGGCTCGAGGAAGAGCGCGACCTGCTGGAGCGGCGGCTCCGATTCCTCAGCCAGGAACGGGAGGATCTCCGAAAGTGGGGCCATCCCAAAGAAGAGGCGTAGCGGATCGTTTCGACACGCTCGCCCCGGAACGGCTGGCCGCCGCATCAGCTCAAGGGGCGGCCTTGTCAGGGTCCTCTGCATAGTCGCGCAGGGCACTGCCCGCGTGGGGGAAAGGAGGAAGCTCGATGAAGAGGTTCGTCGTTGCCGGTCTTGCCGTATCGCTTCTGTTGACATCGGTTTTGGTCCTTGCCCAACAGGACAGGGCGGAGAAGATTGCAGTCGCCGCGAGTGGCAACGCCCCATGTGCTGCGGTGGGCAGCCAGCCCGGGCGGGCGCCCTACTTCCTTTTCTTCGACAAGCGGGGTGCCTTCGTTGAAGCAGTGGACAATCCCTACAAGGATGCGGGAGGCGCTGGGATTTCCACGGTAGAGTTCCTGGCGGGGAAGGGGATTACCGTTCTCGTGGCCGGAGACTACGGGCCGAGAACCGTGGAGGTAATGAAGGGCAAGGGGATACGGGCCGTCACCTTCACGGGGACGGCGGCGGATGCGGTGAAAAAGCTCGTGAGTGCCAAATGAACAGCCAGGACTGCCCCACAGGGGTGACTTCGTCATCGGGCAAGGGGCCAAAGGGCCATTTCGAGGCGACAGTCGTGCAGCAGGCCACGAAGAGGATCACGCTGGCCTGTGTCGCTGCAGGCTTTGTAGTCCTGTCGGTGGCTGCCATCTTCTGGCTGGGCAAGTCGGAGAGGATTGCCGTGGCCGCGACCGCCCAGACTCCCGCCGCCACGGTCGATACCCAAGCCGCCCGCAGCCCGTTCTTCCTCCTCTTTGACAAGAAGGGCGCCTTTGTCCAAGTGATCGAGAACCCCTATAAAGAGCAGGCGGGAGGCGGGATCTCCGTGATAGACTTCCTGTCCAGCAAGGGAGTCATAACGCTCGTGGCGGAAGGTTTCGGGCCGAGAATCGTGGAGATCATGCAGGGCAAAGGGATCCGCCCGGCTACCTTCACAGGGGTGGCGGAAGAGGCTGTGCGAAGCGTGCTGCAGAAACGATAGGCCGCAAGAACGCAACGGTGCCCAAACCCAAGAGCGATCAGGTGGGTCACATCTTGACCGTAGCCAGCCGACCATGGAAAGTTGGCCCCGTCGCCAGCAAAAGTTTGGTAAGGGCGGTCCCCATATCCTTCCCGTTGGAGGCGATACATGCAAAAGTCGAAGGCGCTCTTTAACAGCGCGATCGTGCTGTACTTCATCATCGCGCTCGAGTTCCTGATCATGATCAGCCCGTTTGCCGGGTTCTTCTACTCCGTGTTCAATCCCCTGCTCATCGCAGCAGGAGAGTACCCAGCCACCCGGTGGCTCAGCGCCTTCTTCCTGCCGCACATGGCCGTGCCGCCGGATGGATTCCTGAAATTCATCCGGGTCATGGGCTCGGTCCTCTTCGTCGCCGGCATGACGGTCTTTCTCGTCTGTGCCCTCCAGGTGTATGCGCACAAGCTGCTGAAAAAGGGCGCGGCATTGCGGGGGCTCTACTCTGTCCTCAGGCATCCACAGTATCTGGGCCTTGGAATGGCTGGCCTTGGCCTGGCCATCCTGTGGCCGCGATTCCTCGTGGCCGTCCTCTGGCTCGTGATGACTCTCCTCTACTGTCTCCTGGCCGCGGACGAGGAACGGCGGATGCTGCGGGCGTACCCGGACGCCTACGCGGCGTACATGGAGAAGACCGGGATGTTCCTGCCGAGGCGTGTCGAGCGACAGGTACTCCCTACGAGCCCGATGGGAAAGGTCGGGGTCTTCCTCCTAATCGCCGCCTTAGTCCTTGGCGGGGCCTTCGCCCTCCGGGACTACACCGTGAAGCATCTCCCCCTCTGGACGGATGCCAACGTCGTGGCCCTCGCAGTCAACCCGGACGATGTCGCGATGGTGGACCATAGGATGCAGGAAGTCTTGCGCCTGCCCGATGTGCGCGCGCGGATGAGCGACGGCCAGCGTTATCTCGTCTATGTCCTGCCCCCCAACTACATCATGCAGGGCCTGATCGCCGACACCGGCGGGGAGTGGCGGCTCTACAAGCAGCATCATACTATCTCCATGGTCACCGACTGGATCCTCCATCCCTTCGGTCATCTCACTGAGGGGCACGCGACGCATTCGGCGTCCGGGGCTGCGGCGCATCCCGTGGCCCAGGGAATGGAGCGGCGGCTCCTGTTCATGAAGATCTCCGGGATGGCCGCCCGGAAGCCCTTCGACGTGTTCGGCATCGGGGTGGAGCGATCCCCGCAATTTATGCTGGATCTCGACATTCACACCCTGGGCATCCAGAATATGAAGGATCTCCCCCCGCAGACCGCCTGGGCCAACGTGCCGACGCCGGCATTCTAGGCTCAGAACAAACGGGGAGCTGGGAGGTGTTGTTCCGGCAGAAACGGGCGATATTTTTCGACCGGATACTTGACCCGCGGTCCCACGTGATGTTCGGGGGGAAACGCCGACGAAGCCAGGAGGGAAAGGAGGGCAAGATGTCTTGCTGCTGCGGTCATCACGATCATTGCTCGTGTCATAGCCATCATCACAGCCACCACCACTGCGCTTGCCATGAGCGCCGCCATGAGTGTGGGTGTCACTCTGAGCGGGAGGCCTCCCCGCATCACGGCCGACGGCATGGCTTTCTGAATCGCGAGGAGTACATCGAGCGGCTGGACGAGGAGCGCGAGATCCTCGAGCGGCGGCTGCGACACTTGCAGGCAGAATTGGAGGAGTTGCGAGCGGAGGGACGGATGACTGAATAGGTCAACGCCGAGACAGATGGTCAACGGAGGTAGCCGAAGCCTCCGACTCCCACTCGATCCAACGAGGGGATGGCGGAGGCGAGAGAACCACACCGATGGCAGAAACGGGAGGCGTGGGGGAGGGCGCAATGTTCAAGTCAGCTGTAGTCGGTATCAGTGCTGCGATTGTCGGTGTCTTGCTCGGGACGACCTGGAGCCAGGCGCAGCAGGTGCCGATGGCGGGCGTGCAGATGCAGCACGAGCAGATGATGGGGCAGGCTCCGGGGCAGCGTATCCCCACTCTGCCCGGCCAGGATGCCTTCGGGGCCATCCAGGAGATCGTGCGGATCCTGGAGGCGGACCCGACCACGGATTGGAGCAAGGTGAACCTGGAGCGGCTCCGCCAGCACCTCATTGACATGAACGACGTGACGTTGCGATCCGAGGTGAAGACCGCGGTAATACCGGGTGGCCTCGCCATGGACGTGGCGGGCGCGGGTCGGACCGAGCAGGCGATCCGCAGAATGGTGGCGCCGCACACGGTCGAGCTCAACAGCATGCCCCAGTGGTCCGCCGGAACGGAGGAGATCCTGGGCGGTCTGCGATTGACGGTCGTGGCGAAAGACCCCGCTGATCCCAAGACCGTGGCCCGCATCCGCGGCCTCGGCTGCATCGGCCTCCTCGTCCAGGGCGCCCACCACCAGCCCCACCATCTCTCGATGGCCAGGGGTGAGCGGGTGTCGGACCACAGTCACTGAAGTGGGCCGGGAAGACAGGCGGACAACGGTGCCGGGGCTGGGGCGGGCATGGGAGAGAACGGACTCCTGATCGTCCCCGCTTGTCAAGCGCGCCCATCCCGTAACCCCGCCTCCAGCGACTCCAACTCCTTCAGCGCCCGCGCGATGTCGGCCTGCCGATCGTCCGTGTTCGAGACCAGCCGCTCGATCGTGGAGAGCTCCTTTTCCATGAAGTCCAGCGCTTGGCCCGCGAGGTCCTCGATCGAGGCGTTGACCGTCTCGGCCCACTGGGCCGCCAGCCGGGAGAGGTTCTTCTCCGCCTCCCAGGGGATCAAGCGGAGGAAATGGCGCTCGACCAGGGGCCGGAAGATCGTCATCGGGATGAGGAACCAGAGTAAATCGAGGTGGCTCTCGAACGTCTGACCCACCCGCACGTCCGGTCTCGCCGGCTCCTTGATCTGCGCCTCGAAATTGGCGCCGGCGAAGGAGAGGCCCAACGCCCGCTCGATCTCCTTGGCAAGCCGGTCCTGGAAGGCCCGAACCGTGCGCTGCAGGCTCACCTGAGTCTCGAAGAGGAACCCGGACAGGTGGACCTCCCCGTGGGCGGAGACGCCCGACAGCTCCTCTTCCAGCGCGGCCCGGAGCCACTCTTGGAAGCGGCCGGTCGTCTTCGCGAGGTTTCCCTTCCAGCCTGCCATCCTCCCTCGCAGATCCTTCCAGAGCCGTCCGGTGACCTCGCCGTGGTACGCGTGGAACCGCTCCCCCGCGGTCCCGCGCACCCGCGATTTCAGCTCTCGGGAGAAGAGCGTG
>Ga0315294_10010625_pt1 | contig 10100 bp, 12 predicted proteins | sample YL17G13_40_MG_FD_203626 | JGI IMG/M metagenome (GOLD analysis project Ga0315294, IMG submission 203626) | Sediment microbial communities from Yellowstone Lake, YNP, Wyoming, USA - YL17G13_40 | ecosystem: Environmental > Aquatic > Freshwater > Lake > Sediment | place: USA: Wyoming | collected...
CTACCCCGCCTTGAAAGGCGGGGACGAGAAGCGCGGCTCAGGGTTAACCCTGACCAAGCCCCGGCATTCATGCACTCATGAACCAGAAACGGTTCATGAGTACTGGCGCTCCAATGAGCATTAGTCCGTGGAGCTTCGGCCGGGGAGCAGCCTTGCAGCACTCATGGCTTCCATGAGTGTCGAGGGTTTGACAGCCGTTCCCGCCTGTGTTACTTTGGCTTGGGTTTACGAACATGAATGCATTCAAGCTTATCGCCGAGGCGAGCTTTGTCGTTCAGCTGATCCTGTTCGCCCTCATTCTGTTCTCGGTCTTTTCCTGGGCCATCATCATCTTCAAACGGCGGACCCTCCGCCTCGCCGCGGCCCAGTCGCGGAAATTTCTGTCCGTTTTCCGCAAGAGCCGGGACCTTGATGATGTCAACGAGGCCGCCCGCAAGTACCAGGCCAGCCCGTTGGCCGCTCTGTTCGAGGCCGGCTTCCGGGAGATCGCCCTCCTCTCCAAGAGAAACCCCTCCGCCCCCTCCCGGGCCGAGCGGATGGAGAACGTCGAGCGGGCCCTCCTGCGCGTTTCCAACGGCCAAATCGCCAAGATGGAGCGGATGATGAGCTTTCTGGCCACGACCGGGAGCGTCACCCCATTCATCGGCCTGTTCGGCACGGTCTGGGGAATCATGGACGCCTTCCAGCGGATCGGCATCCTGCGCTCGGCCAGCTTGACCACCGTGGCGCCCGGCATCGCCGAGGCCCTGATCGCGACGGCGGCCGGCCTGTTCGCGGCCATCCCGGCCGTCATCGCCTACAACTTTTTCCTTCATCGCATCAAGGACCTGATCACCGAGATGGAGGACTTCAGCCTCGAATTCCTCAACATCGCGGACCGCCTCTATGGCTCTTAACGTCGCGCCCCTGGCTCGCGGCTCCTCGCGGCGCCGCTCGATCGGAACCTCCCTGTCCGAGATCAACGTCACGCCCTTCGTCGACGTCATGCTCGTCCTGCTCGTCATCTTCATGGTCACCGCCCCCCTGATGCAGTCGGGGATCGGCATCAACCTCCCCCAGGCCGAATCCGAGTCGGCCCCGGCCGACGAAGGCCTGACCCTGACCGTGACCAAGGACAAGTTCATCCACATCGGCGAAACGGTCGTCAACATCCACCTTCTGGAGCGGAGGCTCAACGAATATTTCTACGGCAAGAAGAAGCGGATCCTCTTCCTCCAGGGCGACCAGGACATCCCCTACGGGTTCATCATCGACATCCTCGATATCGCGAAAAATGCCGGGGTCGAGGTCGTAGGCCTCATCACCGAGCCGGAAGAAAAGACGGCCAAGCGCCGCTGAGGGGCGGGCCATGACCAAACTCTGGGGGGAGGATCGCCGGTTTCAAAAAGCCATCCTGGCTTCGATCGTCCTCCACGCCGTCTTGTTCGCCTTGATCGTAACCTCGCCCAAGTTCCCCCGCGCGGGACGGCGCGGCCCGATTCGTTACGTCAACCTCGCTTTGGGCGGGCCGGGGGGGGGAAGCGGTCCGGGAGGGAGCAGCCGGCTGGGAACGACGGCGGTCCCTCCCAAGCGGGAGACATTGCGGGACCTGACGACCCCCCAGAAGGCGGCCGTGACGCCCAAGTCCGAGCTCCGCTACCCCGTCCCCGACCCGAAGAAGGAGAAGACGCCGCCCAAGGACAAGAAGGCGGCCATCTCCCAGCCCCAGCCTCCCACAAAAGCGGAACCGTCCGAGGAGACTGATACGGGCGGAGGATCCGGCCTCAGGATCGGCGGCATCGGCGAGGGCGCCGGCGGAGGGGGCGGCGGCATCTTCGGGTCCGCGTACGGGGACCAGATCGGCCTCTCCAGTTTTCCCTACACCTACTATCTCCAAATCTTGACCGATAAAATCTCGGCCGCCTGGTTCACCTCTTTGGTCGACCCGGGCGTCCGCGGGACCTACATCGTGACCATCTTCTTTAAAATCTACCGGGACGGGCGGATCTCGGACCTCAAGGTCGAGGAGGCGAGCGCGATCCGCTCGCTCGACCTGTCGGCCCTGCGGGCCATCACCTCGGCCGCGCCCTTCCCGCCCCTCCCCGAGGAATACGACCAGGACTTCCTGGGAATCCATCTTATCTTCGAGCATTCCAAATGAAACAACGCATCATCATTCCCGCCCTTTTCGTCTGCCTCTCTCTCGCTGCCGCCCTCGCCCTGCGCCCCCAGCAGGAGGTCGTCATCACCATCAAGGACGGGATGCCCATGATCCCGGTCGCCCTTCCCGATTTCATCATCCGCTCCTCGTCGGCCCCGGTTCAGGCCGCCGCCGCCGAGATCCACAAGGTCCTCTCGGACGACCTCAAGTACAGCCGCGTCTTCCAGCTCCTCCCCAAGAGCTACTACGGCTACATTTCGGCGCTGGATCCGGACAAGATCGTCTTCAAGGATTGGGAGTCCATCCAGGCCAAGTACCTGCTGACCGGCGTCCTCTCCCCGGGAGAATCCGGGACGATCCAGTTCGAGGCCAAATTCCACGACGTCAAGGGTGAACGCTTCATGATCGGGAAGAAATACGAGGCCGCGGCTCGGGCCCTGCGGCGGGCCGCCCACGAGTTCGCCGACGAGATCTTGAAGGCCTTCGGGGAGCGGCCGATCTTCATGACCCGGATCGTGTTTGTTTCCGACCGGGACGGCAACGACGAGCTGTACATGATGGACTACGACGGCGAGAACCAGACCCGGCTGACCTTCAACAAGGTCATCGATTACATGCCGGCCTGGTCCATGGACGGCCGGGCGATCGCCTACACGTCCTACCGTCGCGGCAATCCCGACCTCTACCTGTTCCGCCCCTTCGAGGGCAAGAATACGGCCGTGGCCGCCAAGGGCACGAACTTCGCGCCGTCCTTCTCGCCGGACGGAAAAAAACTCGCCTTCTGTTCGTCCCTGGACGGGAATGCCGAGATCTATGTCGTCCAGAGCGACGGCACCGACATCCGCAGGCTGACCTTCAACAAGTCCATCGACATTTCGCCCTCCTGGTCGCCGACCAGCCGCGAGATCGCCTTCACTTCGGACCGGAGCGGATCGCCCCAGGTCTATATCATGGACGCTGAGGGCTCCAACGTGCGGAGGGTCAGCTTCGGCGGGACCTACCACGACCAGCCGGCTTGGTCGCCGGCGGGCGACCAGATCGCCTACGTCTCCAGGGTCGACCAGGTCATCGACCTCTACGTCCTCAACCTCCGCAGCTCCCAGATCATCAAGCTGACCGAGAGCAACGCCATCAACGAATCGCCCGCCTGGTCCCCGGACGGCCGGCACCTCGTTTTCTCCTCCTCGCTCCCCGGCACGAACCAGATCTACACCATCGACTACGACGGGGCCAACCTGCGCCGGCTGACCTCCAAGGGCAACAACAAGCTCCCCGACTGGTCCCGGCGCTGACGGCCCCCTCCGGCCCGGGCCGGATTTGAACCGAATTCCTGTTGACACGTTCGCCGAGCTTCAGTGTCACACTCATGATCCGGAAGCGTTTCATGAGTACGGGCGCTCCAAAGACGCGGGTCTTTGGAGCGCCCGCCCCGAACAAGCCCCGCCATATGGATTAGGGGTTGAGGGGTTGCCCCGCGTGCAAGGCACACGGGGCTATCCTTGACAAGCCCGGGCTTTATTGCCCGGCGATCGAGGGGTTGCCCTTCGCAAGGCTCAGGACTACCCTTGTGCAATCGCCGCCTTATGGCGGGAGGCAGAAGGGGTTGACATCCGAAACCCGAATATGTATAAACTATGGGCGTGAGGCGCCATTATCCATTCCGCCGAATGGCCCACCCCCAAAACCGATAGGAGGTTTCATGAAAAAATCTCTCTGTCTTTCTCTCGCGTTCCTCCTGACCTTCCTGCTCCTGGCGGCCTGCAAGGCCAAAGTCAAGGAGGTCCCGCCTCCGCCCCAGGCCAAGGAACAGCCCAAGGTCGAGAAAGTCCCCCCCCCGCCCCCACCGCCGCTCCCGACCGAGGAAGAGATCTTCCGGGCCAAAACGCTCGAGCAACTCAACCGCGAACAGCCCATCAAGATGGTCTTCTTCGACTACGACAAGTACTTCATCCGCGAGGACGCCAAGCAGGCCCTGAGCGCCAACGCCTCCTGGCTCAATAAATTCAAAAGCGTCCGGGTCCTGATCGAGGGCCATTGCGACGAGAGAGGGACCGAGGATTACAACCTTGCCCTCGGCGAAAAGCGGGCCAAGAGCGCTTACGACTACCTCCTGTCGCTGGGGATCGCCGACGCCCGGATGCAGACGATCTCCTACGGCAAGAGCCAGCCGATCGCTTCCGGCCACGACGAGGCGTCCTGGCAGCGAAACCGGAGAGCCCAGTTTACAATCATCGCCAAATAGCACTATAATTGGTCCATGAGAGAACGCAAGGCCGCGGGAAGGGGACTTTTAGTCTTTCTCCTCCTCCCTCTTTTCGCCTCCGGGGCCGACAACAAGGAAAAAAAGGCCTACGAGCTCATCTACGAAGACGTCCAGCTCCTTAAACGGAAGCTGGCCCTGGTCGAGACCAAGCTCGATCAGAACGCGGAGGACATCCGGGCTCTCCAGGCGCAGGTCAAGGATTTCATCGACCAATGGAAGCTGGCCCAAGGGGCGCAGGCCGGTCTTAAAGAAGACCTCAAGGCGCTCCCCTCCCAGTACCAGGTCCTGGCCGACAAGTTGGAGCTTATCAGCCTCCAGCTTGCCAGAGTCAGCGAGGACCTGCTGACCCTCCGGCCCGCCGCGGCCGCCGCAGCGACGCCGGAGACGGCCGGGCCCAACAAGGCCGACAAGAAGGAGCCCGACAAAAAGCCCGAACCCGACAAAGCCGCCAAGGAGGCGGCGGGCCGGGTCGCGTCCCCGCTCACGAACCTCTCTCCGCAAGAGGTCTACAACACGGCCTATACCGACTACCTCAAGGGCAACTTCGACCTGGCCACCGAGGGCTTCCGCATCTACCGCGAACAATTCCAGGAAAGCCCCCTGGCCGACAACGCCCTCTACTGGATCGGCGAATGCTCCTTCAGCCAGAAGAAGTTCGAGGAGGCGATCGGCCATTTAGACGAGATGATCCTCAACTATCCCCAGAGCGACAAGATCGCCGCCGCCTACCTCAAGAAAGGCCTGAGCCTGATGGAGATGGGGCGCAAGGAAGAGGCCATCTCGGTCTTCAAGCTCCTCGTCGGCAAGTTCCCGCTCGAGAACGAGACCAAGGTCGCCCAGCAAAAAATCAAGGACCTTATTTCCGAAGATGAGAGATATTAACAGCCTCAATAAAGTCCTCCTGGTCGGGCGGCTGGGCGGTAAACCGGAGCTCCGCTACCTCCCCCAGAGCGAGCGGGCCATCGCCCGCTTCTCGCTGGCGACCAACGAGCGCTCCTTCAATCCCCAGACCAAGGAAAGCCGCGATCACACCGAGTGGCACAAGATCGTGGCCTGGGGAAAGCTCGCCGAGTTCGCCGAAAAGTATCTGGCCCAAGGGCGCCAGGTCCTGATCGAGGGTAAAATTCGAACGCGGCCCTGGCAGGACAAAGAAGGGAACAAACGGACGACGACCGAGATCGAGGCCTTCAGCATCATCCTGCTCGGCCGGAGGGAAGGAGGAGCCGAGCCCGTCTCCCATGAGCCCCTACCGGGCACGCCTTCGGTCCCCGACTTTCCCGGCGAGGAGGAGTCGACCGGACCGGGCGGCCCGGACGACGACGTGCCCTTTTAATGCCAGGCGGACCGGGCGTTCCTTTCTCCGGGACGCCTCCCGCCTTCGGCCGCCCCAAAGAGGTGTTCCATGACCGACCGTCCCGTCGTGCCGACCGAGCAGGAATTCCGCGGCCGCATCATCGAGGATATCCGCCCCTGGGGAAAGTTCCGCTCCTATCCCCGCGAGAACGCGGCCGCCGTCAAGATCATCACCGTCAACCCCGGCGCTTCCCTTTCGCTTCAATACCACCAGCGCCGGAGCGAGTTCTGGGTCGTCCTCGACGAAGGGCTGGAGATGACGATCGGCGACCGGGTCTGGCGGCCGGCCGAGGGCGAGGAGATCTACATCCCGCGCGAGGCGGCCCACCGCCTCCGCTGCCTTGGCCCGGCCCGGGGCCGGGTCATGGAGATCTGGCTGGGGGATTCCGACGAAACGGATATCGTCCGCCTCCAGGATAATTACGGCCGGGGCGATCCCAAATCCCGCTAAGAAGAATGGCGCATTAGAAAAGCCTGGGGGTGCTTGACCAGGATTTTCTCGATTATGTACTCCTCGATCTCCCGGGCCGTCCGGAGCTCGAGGGCCGCGTTGACGATCCGCCGGACCGTCCGGGCCTCGACGGCCCGCAGGACCTTCTTGATGCGGGGGATGAAGATGGGATTCATGCTGAACATTCTCAGCCCGAACCCGAGCAGGACCAGGGCCGAGATGGGATCGGCGGCCATCTCGCCGCAGACCGTGACGCCCTTCCCCTCCCGTTGCGCCGTGCGGATGATGGCCCGGACAAGCCGCAGGACGGCCGGGTGGAGGGGCTTGTAGAGATAGGAGACATGCTCGTTGGAGCGATCGACGGCCAAATAATACTGGATGAGGTCGTTGGTTCCGATGCTGAGATAATCGACTTCCCTGGCCAGCAAATCGGTCACGGCCGCCGCGGCCGGGACCTCGATCATGACGCCGAGCGGAATATGCTGGTCATACTTGATCTTCGCCTCGTCCAGTTCGGCCTTGACCTCATGTAACAGACGCTTGACCTCCAGGACCTCCTCGATCTCGGTCACCATCGGGATCAGGATCCGGACGTTGCGGAGAGAGCTGGCCCGGAGGATAGCCCGAATCTGGGTCCGGAACAAATCCCGGTTCTTGAGCGAGAGCCGGATCCCCCGCAGCCCGAGGGCCGGATTGGGCTCCTGCTCGATCTGGAGCTGGGGAAGAGCCTTCTCGCCTCCGATGTCGATCGTCCGGATGTAGACGGGCGCCGGATGAGATTCCTTGGCGATCCGGAAGTAGGTCTCAAAATGGTCCTCTTCGGAGGGGAGGGTCGTCCGTTGCAGGAAGATGAACTCGGACCGGAACAGCCCGATTCCTTCCGCCCCGTAGGAGAATCCCATCTGGACCTCTTCGGGCAGCTCGATGTTGGCCAGGGGGGTGAACCGGACATCGTCGAGCGTCCGTGACGGCAGTTTGGCCGTCTTGCGCAGCTCCTTCCCGTAGCTGAGATATTTCTCCCGCTTGCCCTGGAACTCCGTGCGGACCGCCGGCGGCGGATTGATGATGACCTCGCCGTCGGTTCCGTCGACGATGAGGTAATCCCCGCTCCGGATGTGGCGGGTGACGTCGTGGAGGCCGACCACGGCCGGGATGTTGAGGGACCGGGCCAGGATGGCCGTGTGCGAGGTCAATCCGCCCATGTCGAGGGCGATGCCCAGGACCTGGCCGTGGCTGATCCGGAGGGCCGCCTCGGAGGGCATGAGATCGTGGGCGACCAGGATCCGCCGGGCCGTCTCTTCGTCCTGGGCCGCGGCTTTATCCTCGAGGTTCCTGTAGATTTTGGCCAGGACGTCCGAAACGTCGGACTTCCGCTGCCGGAAGTACTCGTCGGACAGCCCCTCAAAAACCTTCTCGTACTTCTGGTGGACTTGGGACAAGGCCCACTCGGCCTTGACCTTCTCCCCGCTGATGATCCGCTCAAGCCCGGCCAGAAGCGTCTTGTCCTGGAGGATGAGGAGGTGGGCGTCGAAGATGAAGGCGGGCTCGTCGCCGATCCGGGAGCGGATGTCCGCCTGGAGCTGGACGAGGTCGTCCCGGGTCCGGGCCAGAGCCCGCTGGATCCGCTTGAGCTCGGCCGGGATCCGGTTGGCCGCGACCGCTTCGCGCCGGGCCGTGAACAGAACCCGCGTCGAAAGGACGGCCTCGCCCATGGCGATCCCCGGCGAGACCCCGATCCCCCGCAGCCGGATGAGGTCCATGGCGCCTATTCTTTCTCCCCGAAATTGTCGTTGATAAGCGCCTCGATGGCCTTGAATGCGGCCGCCGCGTCCTTGCCCGAGAGTTTGAGGCCGATCGTCGACCCCTGGGTCGCGGCCAGGGTCAGGATGCCCAGGATGCTCTTGCCGTCGATTTCGCTCCCGTCCTTGATGATGCGGACCGAGGCCGAAAATCGGTTGGCCAGGTTGACGAATTTGACGGCGGCCCGGGCGTGCAACCCGAGTTTATTCTTGATCGTGACCTTTTTCTGGATCATGGAGGCTGTCCGGGACGGCGCTCCTCATCGCTTGGCGCCGAGGAGGGCGCTGGCGAGGTGGATGTTTTTCTTCCCCTGGTCGACGACTTTCTTGGCGACGTCCTTGAGATTGTTGCTCCGCTGGAGCGAGACGAATTTGATGAGCATGGGCAGGTTGACGCCGGTGATGATCTCGACCTGATTGTCCTTGAGAAAGCTGAAGCTCAAGTTCGAGGGCGTCCCCCCGAACATATCCGTGAAGATGACGATCCCGTTCTTCTGGTCGACTTTCCTGAGGCTCTGGCTGATCTTCTTCTTGGAATCCTCGACGTCGTCATACCACCCGATCGATATCGGCTCGATGTTCAGCGCTTCCCCCAGGATGATTGTCAGCGCGTTGAGAAGCTCCTCGGCGAGCTTCCCGTGGGACACGATGATGCCTCCGATCATGGCGTCTCTTCTCGCGTCACTTGAACATATCCCGATGATAGAGTTTTATATCACATTTTTGACGGCGAAGATACTCCCGCAGGGTTTCGGCGACGACGACCGAGCGGTGCTTGCCGCCCGTGCAGCCGACCGAGATCGTCAGATAGCTCTTCCCCTCCCGGACGAAGTGGGGGATGAGGAAATCGAGAAACTCCCGGAGCTTGGCCAGAAAGGCTTTGGTCTCGGCCGCGCCCAGGACGAAATCACGGACGCCGCGCTGGCGGCCCGACTTTTCGCGGAGGGATTCGACGTAGAACGGATTCGGCAGGAAGCGCGTATCGAAAACGAGGTCGGACTCGAGCGGAATCCCATATTTGTATCCGAAGCTGATCAGGGTGATCTGGAGGCGGGGGGCGCGCCGGGCGGCGAAGCGCCCTCCCAGGAGTTCCTTGAGCTGGACGATCGACATCCGCGTCGTATCGATGACCTCGTCGGCCATGTTCTTGATCGGGGCCAGCCGCTTCCGTTCGAGCCGGACGCCCTCGACTACGGATTTCCTGGCCAGGGGATGGGGCCGCCGCGTCTCGCTGAACCGCTTGACCAAGGCCTCGTCCGTGGCGTCGAGAAAGAGGAGACGCGCCCCGACCTTGCGGCGGATCTCCTTCCAAACACGGGGAAACTCCTTGAGGAAGGAGGGTTCCCGGATATCGACGACGAGGGCGACCTTGCCGATTTCGACCTTGCCGTGGAGCCAGAGGTCGACGAAGCTGGGGATGAGCTTGGCCGGCAGGTTATCGACGCGGTAATACCCCAGATCCTCGAAAAAGTGACTGACGACCGTTTTCCCCGACCCGGACAGGCCGGCGATGATCAAGAATTTATCGCGCGTCATTTCGTTGCCTCCTTTCCCCGGCGCCGCCCCCTTCCCCCCCGGCCCGTCCGCAGGGCCTTGTTGAGCCTGCGGACCATCTCCCGGGAAGCCTGGTAGCCGCGCCGGCGGAGGCCGTGGACCCGGCTGGCGATTTCGATCAGGGTCGCGATGTTGCGGCCGGGCGCGACCGGAATCGTGATCTGGGGCACGAGGACTCTCAAGATATCATGGTCCTTAGGGAAGCGCAGTCCGAGCCTGTCGAACTCGCGGCCCCGCTGCCATTTGCGGAGCCGGATGGCCAGGTCGATGTCCGACTCGGCGCAGAGCGCCTGCGCCCCGAAGATCTCCTTGATGTTGATGATGCCCAGGCCCCTGATCTCCATGAAATCGCGGCTGAGCTCGGGCGCCCGGCCCCTGAGCCGTCCGTCGGGTGTCCGGCGGACGCGGACGACGTCGTCGGAGACGAGGCGATGACCGCGGCCGACCAGCTCGAGGACGCTTTCGCTCTTCCCGATTCCGCTGTCGCCGAAGATAAAAACGCCCAGCCCGAAGATCTGGACGAGTTCGCCCGAGACGGTG
>Ga0315294_10010626_pt1 | contig 10100 bp, 7 predicted proteins | sample YL17G13_40_MG_FD_203626 | JGI IMG/M metagenome (GOLD analysis project Ga0315294, IMG submission 203626) | Sediment microbial communities from Yellowstone Lake, YNP, Wyoming, USA - YL17G13_40 | ecosystem: Environmental > Aquatic > Freshwater > Lake > Sediment | place: USA: Wyoming | collected...
GAACCCGCTGTGGGCCTACTACCCGCTCTGCGCGGTGGCGGCCGTGGTGTACAAGGCCACGAAGTTCGACGAGCCGCGCCGGATCCTCCGCGCCTCGCTGCACTTTTTCCTCTGGGTCACGGGCGGGATGTTCGCCCTGGCGGTCGTCTTCTACCTCATCACCCTGGTGTTCTAGAGCGTTTTAAGATTGCGGAAAATAGGGAAAATAGGGACGCTTCCCATTTTCCACATTTTTCGGCGGAAAAATGGGGAAAATGGGAAGCGTCCCCATTTTCCCCATTTTCCCACGACCTGGCCCCTGCCCCTCCGCCGCGGGGCCACGTGCTACTGCCCCATGAACATCGCCACGTAGGCGCGGACGCTCTCTCGCCAGGGCGGGAACCGGAACCCCACGGTGCGCTGGAGTTTCTCGGTGGAAAGGACCGCCCGCGCGGGCCGCCGGGCCGGCCGGGGTGCCTGCGGCGTCGCGATCCCCCGCAGGTCGGCGTGCAGGCCGGCGGCCGCCAGCGCCTCGGCGGCCTCGTCGTACCGCGACGCCTCCCCCAGGCCGCACGCGTGGAACGTGCCGCGCACGCCCGCCTCGACCATGGCCGCCAGCGCCCGGGCGAGGTCCTCGCTCCAGGTCGGGCATCCCACCTGGTCGGTGACGACTCGCAGGGGCCGCCCCTGGCGTGCCGCCGCCAGGATGGCCCGGATGAAATCGCGCCCGCCTCCGCCGTACAACCACGCCGTGCGGACGACGAGGTGCTGGGGCGCGGCCGCACGCACGCGGGCCTCGCTCTCGGCCTTGGTCTGCGCGTAAACGCTCAGGGGGCCGGGCGGATCCTCCTCGACGTAGGCGCCCGCCTTGGTCCCGTCGAAGACGAAGTCGGTGCTCATGTGGACCACCAGGGCCCCGGCCTCGGCGGCCGCCAGGGCCACGTGCTCGGCGGCCTCGACGTTCAGGCGCCGCGCCTCGGCGGCGTGCGACTCCGCGCCGTCCACATCCGTCCAGGCGGCCAGGTGGAAGACGGTGCGCGGCTTCAGGTTCCGGACGGCCCGGGCGACCGCGGCGGCGTTGGTCACGTCGAGGTCCTCCAGGTCCGTCAGCAGCACGGCATCCGGCGCCGGCGCCGACTGGACCAGGAGCGGCCCCAGCGCGCGGCCCAAGAGGCCCCGCGCGCCCGTCACCAGGACGGGATAATGCCGCTCGGAGAAACTCATCGGGTGTTCCTCGTGGCTGTGTCCTCGTGGTTGTTGACAACGCCCCGCCGGGAGATTACCGTATGGGCGCCCTTCTGCAGCCGACGACCGCGACTACAGGCCCCCGCGGTCAAAAGCCCCGCTTGCGCCGCGCAGGGCACAAGGAGTTCCCGAGAGCCGTGGCCTCATTCTTAAGAGATCTACCCACCGTCAGCGGCCTGACGCTTCTGTCGCGCGTGGCGGGCCTGGCGCGCGACGCGGCGCTGGCGCACGTCCTGGGCGCCCAGTGGGTCATGGATGCCTATTCCATGGCCTTCCGCCTGCCGAACCTCCTCAGGCAACTCCTGGGCGAGGGCGCCCTGAGCGCCGCCTTCATCCCCGTCTTCACGGGTTACCTCGAGAAAGAAGGCCGCGAGGCCGCCAACCGTTTCATGAGCCTGATGATCGTGGTCCTGCTGGCGGCGCTGGCGGCCGTCACGCTCGTCGGCGACGGCGTTTTCCTCGCGCTGCGGTATCTTACCGAGCCGGCATCGAAGTGGCACCTGATTTTCGGCCTGTCGGCGGTCCTGTTTCCGTTCGGCATCATGGTATGCCTGGTGGCGCTGTTGCAGGCGGCGCTCGCCTGCCGCCGGCACTTCGCCCTGCCGGCCCTGGCCCCGGTCATCCTGAACCTCTTCATCATCGCCGGCGCCGTGACGGCAGGATTGCTGATCTCCGGCGACACCGTGACCCAGGTGTACCTCATCGCGGGATTCATCCTCCTGGCCGGCATCGCCGAGATCCTCGTGCAGGTGCCCGCGATGAAGTGGGCGGGCCTGGTGTTCCGGCCCGTCTGGGACCTGCGCGATGCGGGCCTGCGGCACGTGCTCGGCCTGCTGGGGCCGGTGGTCGTGGCCGTGGGCGTGGTCCAAATTAACGTGTACATGGATTCGCTCATCGCGAACCTCCTGAGCCCCAGCGAGGGCGGCGCCGAGGCCTTCCGGCTCGGCCCGTGGGAGATCGCCTTCCCGATGAAGATCGGCGCCGCGTCGGTGCTCTACTACGGCCCGCTGATTTACCAGTTTCCGCTGGGCGTCTTCGGCATCGCCCTGGCCACGGTGGTCTTCCCGGTCCTGGCCCAGTGCGCGGTGCGCAAGGACCTGGTGGGGATGGCGCGGACGGCGTCGCACGCCCTGCGTCTGACGCTCTTCATCGGCGTGCCGGCGGGGCTGGGCATCATCCTGCTGTGCGAGCCGCTGATTCGCCTCGTCTTCGACCACGGCAAATTCCACGAGGCGCCCGACGCCGTGGCGCGGACCGTGTGGGTGGCCAGCCTCTTTTCGCTCGGCATCTGGGCGTACTCGGCCAACCACATCCTGACCCGGGCGTTCTACGCGATGGAGCAGATCACCACGCCGCGCCGCATCGCCGTGATGGCGGCAGGACTGAACTTCACGTGCAACCTCATCCTCGTCTGGCCGATGGCCGAGGGCGGCCTGGCCCTCTCGACGGTGATTGCGGCGGTGTTCCAGACAGGGGTGCTCTCGCTGCTCCTCAACCGGCAGTGCGCCCACCTGGAGTGGCGGTCGGTGGCCGCCAGCGCCCTCAGAACGCTCCTGGCCGCGGTCGTCATGGGCGCTGTCGTCTGGGCCGCCGTTTACCGGGCCGCGCCCCTCCTGGCGCCGCAGGGCCGCTGGCTGTACATCATCCAGTTGGTCAGCGGCATTGGCGTCGGCGGGGCGGTCTTCTTCCTGGCCGCGCGGCTCCTCGGAATGAGCGAACTGGGGGACCTTCTGACCCGCGGCCGCGTGCGCCCCGCTGGAAAATAGAAAATATAGAAAATAGGGACGCTTCCCATTTTCCGAGGAGGCGTACGCCCGCGCGCCCCGCCGCTTGAAAAAGACCCGCCCGCGCGATAAAGCGGCAAAGCAGACCAAGGCAGAAACTTAAGTTTCGCAAATGAAAGGGGTTAGGCCAGAGTTGCCCAATGGTACGCTCCGAGAAAAAGTTCTGTTTTGCAGAAGTTTTCCGTTGACCAGGCCGATTTTTATGCTATAATACCCCTGTGACAGAAATGGGTTGGATGATGCTGGGTGAGAGACTACGACTGGCGAGAGAAGCCGCAGGCCTGCATCAACTCGACGCTGCGCAGGCACTTGGGATCGTGGTGTCTGGAATCAGCGACATAGAAAACGGCAATCGCGAACCAAGAGCTGCACAACTTGCCATGCTCGCCGGACTGTATAGGCGACCGCTGAGTTTCTTCTTCAGCGAAGAACCCGTGATGCCGGACGTGGTTCTGTGGCGAGCAAGGCCCGCCGAGGAAAGCAAGGCGAAGAGGATTCAGAGGGAGTTCCTGAGTTTGTGTGAAGACTATCAAGAGCTGGAGCAACTGACCAACAACGTAGTCCCCTCCGGTCTTCCCGAGGAAAGCGGCGCGAAAGACAGGTTTGGTTTCCCGCAAGCCGAATCCCTCGCTGCACGGATCTGGCAGGAATTCGAACTTGGAGCCGCACCCGCTGAGTGCCTTCGACCCGTGCTCGAAGAGCGGTACCGAGTGAAGATTTTTGCCCTGGCTCTGGCTAGCGAAGCATCGGCGGCCAGTACGCGAAACAACCGTTTCGGGCCAGCCACACTCCTCAATCAGGATAACGTGCACTGGCGCCGCAACTTCAGTCTGGCCCATGAACTCTTTCATCTCCTGACATGGCGCGTCTTCCGCAGCCCTGGCGAAGCATCGAGCATAGAGGCAGGAGAAGACGAAGAGGGCCTTGCGAATGCCTTTGCCGCCCACCTTCTGCTGCCGGAGAGTCCCTTCAGAGAACGGCTTGGACCTTATATCGACAATAGGGGAAATCTAAAAATGACGCTGATCGAGCTTCACGGCATCGCGAGGAGTTTTGATGTGTCTGCCGAAGCCGTGGTTTACCGCTGCGCCGGCCTCCTTCATTGGCGTAAGGAAGATACTAAAGCCGTAATCCAGAAACTGGGCTGCTTCCGGATGTGGAGAGAGCGCCAATCGGTCGAAACCCTTCCTTCTCGCTACATATACCTGACCGTACAAGCATATAGGCAAGGGCTCATTTCCTTCGGCAGGGGGGCGGAATACCTGAGAAAGAGTTACAGGCACGCACGGGACATCTTGGAGCCGCCCGAAGATGAAGTCGAGTCCGACGGTCAGATCGCAGTTGCTTTTGATTGACACTTGCGTCGTCATTGAAGCCCATCGCCTGCACGTGTGGGAGTCCCTTCTAAGTCAGTGCCATATCGTGGTTCCTGAGACAGTGGTGGGCGAGGCAATCCTAGTGGCCCGCGGCTTCGACGATATTTCGCTGCGCCTAGAACAGCAGATCGAGGAAGGACTCTTCCAGTCACCCTCGCTGGAGGCTTCGGCCTTGGCAATCGTTTTCCAACGCTGCCCACACTTCCCGGGCAAGATCGATCCCGGCTAGCAGGAGTGTCTTGCCTTGCTCCTGAGGGACGCTTTTGGCACAACCCTGATCTGCTCCTCCGATGCTGTCGTGTTTCGCTTCCTGGGCTGGCTCCAAAAGGCGGATCGTGGCCTGTCGCTTGAGGAAGTGCTGCGCGGAGTTGGCCTCGGCCACCCCGTGTCTCGAAAACTCTCCAAGAAGTTCCGCGAATACTGGACGCAAAAAGGCTTCCAAGAAGCGCTTCAGCGTGGCTTCATAAACCCCTCAAATCCGCCCGCCCCGCCGCTTGAAAAAGACCCGCCCGCGCGATAGAACAGCCTCTGCGATCCGGACCGCCGCCCAGTACGGGCGGGCGACTGGCCCGCGAGGACACAATGCCACGACCCACATATGCTCAGGTTGACCTGGGCGCCATCCGGGCCAACTACATGGCCCTGAAGGCCCTCGCGGCGCCGCGTGCCAGGGTGCTCGGCGTCGTCAAGGCCGACGCCTACGGCCACGGGGCCGTCGAGGTGTCGCGGACGCTCCAGGACGCCGGCATCGACATGCTCGGCGTCGCCCTGGTCGAGGAAGGCGTGCTCTTGCGCGAGGCCGGCATCCGCGCGCCGATCCTCGTGATGGGCACGCTGCCGGCCGACGAGATGGACGCCGCCCTCGCGCACGACCTGCGCGTCACGGTGGCGGACCTGGCGACGGCCGCCGCCCTCCAGCGCCGGGCCGGTCGCCAAGGCGACCGCGCGCGGGTCCACCTGAAGATCGATACCGGGATGAACCGCCTGGGGTTTCGCGCCGAGGAGGCCGCCGCGGCCGCGCGGGCCGTCGCCGCCATGAAACGCCTGGTCGTGGAGGGCGCCTACACGCACTTCGCCTGCGCCGACGAGGACGGCCACGAGGCCACCGGCTCGCCTGGTCGAGTCTTCGACCGGCAACTGGCGCGGCTGCGGCGGGCGATTGCGGCGATGCGGGCGGCCGGCGTACGCCCCCCGCTCGTCCATGCCGCCAACTCGTCCGCCCTCATCACCACGCCCGCCGCGCACTTCAACATGGTCCGGCCCGGCCTGGCGCTGTACGGCGTCAGGCCGTGCCCCGCCGCGGCAAAGGTCCGCCTGAAACCGGCCATGACCCTGAAGACGCAGGTCGCCCACCTCAAGGCCGTCCGCCCCGGCGAAGGCGTCAGTTACGGACACCGCTGGAAGGCCAAACGCGACGCCCTCCTGGGCCTCCTGCCCATCGGCTACGCCGACGGGTACCCGAGGGCCCTCTGGCGGCGCGCCAAGGTGAGGGTGGCGGGCCTCCTGTGCCCGATCCGCGGCGTCATCTGCATGGACGCGACGCTCGTGGACCTCACGGCGGTGCCGGACCCCCGCGTGGGGATGCCCGTCACGCTCATCGAGGACGATCACGCCAGCCCCCTGTCGGCCGAGGCCCTGGCGAGACTCTGCGGCACCATCCCCTACGAGATCCTCACGGGCATCGGCAGCCGCGTGCCGCGCGTGTACGTGGGAGAGTAGGCGGGGGCGGCGGCCCGGCTCGCCAGGGCGACGCCGTGGCAAGCCCGGCCCCTCTGTTGCCGCGCAGAAAAACGCCGGGGCGGCGTGCCAGGCTGCCTCGGCCTAACACTACGTTGCAACTTGGCGCAGCGGGTCTCCGTACCCGCCGCGCGAGGGCCACTGGCGCCGCCAAGACCGGCACCTCTTGGCGCAGCGGGTCTCCGTACCCGCCGCGCCAATTGCCAAGTTGCGCTGTAGTACTAAGGGGTCTCAAGGGGTCTCGAAAGTCCGCAGGGAGTCTGCTACTTGGTCGCCCAGCCTAATGGCGACCCGGCTCGGCCTTGATCCTCTCGATGGCCTTGCGCGCTTCGTCCGCCGCCTTCGTCTTGGGGTAGACGTCCACCACGGTTTCCTGGTAGACGCGGATGACCTCGTCGCGCGGGGCACTCGGATCGGCCTCGTACTTCTTGGCTTCGTCGAGGGCCTGGCGCGCTGCGTCTTCGAGCGGGCTTGCCGGCTCGGGCGGCATCGAGCCCGCCGCGGGAGCGGCGGGGTACCTCGATCCTGGCCGCCCCGCCGCTCCCGCGGCGGGCTCGGGGGCCGGCGAAGGCTGCGTGCCCGCGGGGGTGGTTTCCGGCGGCTTGGCGGCTGGCTGGCTCGGCGCCGGGACGCCGCGGGTCGTCGCCGGGGCGACCGACTCGGGGGGCTTGCCCCCGGCCAGGATAAAGGCCACTGCGATCGCCCCGCCGATGACGACGACTGCGCCAACCGCGATGAGCACCCACAGAAGGGCTCGCGACTTCCCGGCCCGCGCCGCGGCCACTTCCGAGGCGGCCAGGCGATGCACCGGCGTCGGCGTGCGCTCGCGCTGGGCGCGGCGGACGGCGCGGCCCAACGCTTCCGTCAGGTGCGACCCGCGGTCCTCGGGCGCAATCGGGCCGATCTGGGCGCTTAGGGCCTGCGGCGTCAGGGGCTTGGAGGCGTCCGTCTGCGAGAAGTCCAGCCGGTCCAGCGCCTCCACGAACTCCTCGGCTGTCAGGAACCGCTCGTCCGGCTGCTTGGCCATCGCCTTCTCGAAGAACCGGAACGCGGCGGCCGGCAAGGTGGGCACGAACTGGCGCGGGTCCGGCAACTCCTCGGTCACGTGCATCTTCATCAACTCGCGCTCGGTGGGCGCATCGAACGGCGCCCGGCCCGTCAGGAGCGCGTAGTAGGTGGCGGCCAGGGAATAGAGGTCGCTGGAGGCCGTGGGCTCGTCGCCGACGGCCTGCTCGGGCGCCATGTAACGGGGCGTGCCCAGGCTGTGGCCCGGGCCCACGATGTCGCGGCGCTGGAGGACGTCGCGGGCCAGGCCGAAATCGCTCACCTTCACCTGCCCGTCGTTGGTGAGCATGATGTTGCCCGGCTTGATGTCGCGGTGGATGATGCCGCGCCGGTGCGCGTGGCCCAGGCCCTCGGCCGCCGCGCGGATGATGCGCGTGGCCTCGGCCGGCTCGAACCGCCTCTGCTGGGCCAGGTGCTCGTGCAGCGCGCCGCCGTCCACCAGTTCCATGACGATGTAGAAGGTATCCTTGTATGGGCAAATCTGGTGAATGGTGACGATGTTCGGGTGGCTCAGTTTCGCCGCGCTGCGGGCCTCGCGCAGGAACCGGTCCAGCAGGCCCTTGCCCGCCTTGGCGATCCGCGGGGGCAGCATCTTGATGGCCACCGACCGCTCCAGGTTGGTGTCGAACGCCCGGTACACCACGCCGAAGCCGCCGCTGCCGATGCGCGAGAGGACCTTGAACCCGTTGACGGAGGTCCCAACCAGCGGGTCGGCCGCCGGGCTTGCCACGGCATCGCCCTGGCGTGCCGGGGGCTTGGCGGCCGCCGGCGCCGCGGGGGCGCCGGGCGCGGCGGGCGCCGCCCCGCGGGCCGTCTGGGCCAGCGCCGCCAGCGCATCCGCGGGCTTGGCCTTCAGCGCACTGTGTTCCAGGGCTTCGGCTGCCGTTTGGGGCGTGCCGGGCTTGGCCCCGCCCCCTTGGGCGGTCACCTGAGCCATCGCCGCCAAGGCGCCCAGCGGGTCCGATGCCGCCAGTTGCGGCACTTGCTGCTTGGGAGGCGCGGCGGGGCTTGACGCGGGGGGCGCTTCAGGCGCAGGTGAAAAGGCCGCCGGGGCGGGCGGCGGGGCAGCCGGCCCAGGGGACTCGGGCGCGGCGGACGTGGCGGCCGGCGCCGCCGCGGCCTTCTGCGCAGCCGCAGGCACCCACCGGTGTCCGCACGAGGGGCACACCACCTCCGCCTCGGCGAACTCCTTCGCGATCTTATAGGCGGCGTGACACTTCGGACACGCCAGCAGAAGATAGGACATCGGCCTTTCCGTGCCGCCGGCTCGCCCCGGACCGCCTCCGGGGCCGCCGCGCACAGTCCACGACTGCGGCCTGCGCGACGGCGCAGCCAGACGGGAATTCCTGTATTCTAAACCCAAAGACGCCCGCGTCAACCGATTTTACCTTTTGTGTGTACTGCGCCGGTGGCGCAGGGCGCCCGCCACGGCGACGCGCCCCCGTAAGCCGGGGGCCGCGAGCCCCGTTCTTTTAGCACCGTTCTTTTGCCCTTGAAAGCCTCGCGGGGCCTAACTAGGATGGCCTGCCGCGCACGACCGCAGACGGAGCACGGCGGGTGCGCGAACCGCAAGTCCCATGGACGAAATCCAGACCATCGAGCGCGGAGGCAGGCGGTGGCTGATTTGCCCGGCGGCGGCCGAACCGCTTCTGGCGGCAGACTGGCCTCCCGACCACCCGGAGCACCTCGCCCTCATCAAGCAGGGCCGCGGGCGGACCCTCCGCCGCTTTGAGGCCGGCGGCTCGGGGTTCATCGTCAAGACCTACACGGACGAGGGGCTCTGGCGGAAACTGCGGGCGCGCCTGGGCCTCGGCCCCGGCCGCAGCGAATGGCGGGCACTCCTGGCTGCACGCGCGGCCGGCGTGGACGTGCCCGGGCCGGTGGCCCTGGCCCGCGGCGCGGACGAGGTGCTGGTCACGCGCGAGATTCCCGGCGCCCAGCGGCTGGACGAGTACCTGTTCGAGCGATACTTCGAGGCCGGGGCGGCCGCCGAGCCCCCTTACCCCGGCGCACGCCCGCCGGAACTCGTCTCGATCTTCCGGCGGCGCCGCGAGCCGCCCCCCGGCACGCTCGACCCCAGGGCCCTGGCCCACGCCCTGGCCGACCTGGTGGCCCGCCTGGCCGAGGCCGACCTGTACCTGCCGGACCTCCATCCCGGCAACATCCTGGTTTCTCGCCCAGTCGAGTCTTCGACCGGGGCGCCCGGCCGGTGGCGGCTGACGCTGGTGGACCTGGCCGAAGCCGAGCAGCCGGCCCCGCCCGAAAGCCTCATGGAGCACCTCCTGCAACTGGAGCACTTCTTCGAGCCCATCGCCTCGCTGGCCGAGCGCCTCCGCTGCCTCCGGCGGGTGCGCGAAATCCTGGGCGCCGCCCCCGACGCCCGCCAGGTGGCGCACGCCACGGCCAACTACCGGCGCGAGTTCTATCGCCACCGCGACCGCCGCACGAAGCGCGAATCCAAGTATTTCCGGCGCATCAAGGTCGCCCCCGCCCCCCTGGGCTGTGAGCCGGCGGCGGGCGCGCCGCCCGACGGGTCGCCCCCGGACGCCCGGGGCGGCACTTGGCGCGGCTGGGCCGTCGCCGACTGGGCCGACGCCGTGGCGGCCCTCCTGGCGGAAGGCGCCCCCGTACGGGCGGCCGCGATCCTCAAGCCCACCGGGCGAACGTCCGAGATCTGGCGCGTGCGGATGCCCGACGGCCGCCCGGCCGTCCTGAAGCGCGACCGGCGCGCCGGGCGCCGCGGCCCGGGTCGCGGCCTGATCGTGCCGACGCGGGCGACGGCCGCCTTCCGCAAGGGGCACGCGCTGCTGGCCCGAGGCATCGCCACGGCCCGGCCCGCCGCCGCCGCCGACCTGTGGCGCCGCGGGGCGGTTGCCGACTCGCTCCTGGTGACCGAGACGGTGGACGGCGAGCC
>Ga0315294_10010629_pt1 | contig 10099 bp, 14 predicted proteins | sample YL17G13_40_MG_FD_203626 | JGI IMG/M metagenome (GOLD analysis project Ga0315294, IMG submission 203626) | Sediment microbial communities from Yellowstone Lake, YNP, Wyoming, USA - YL17G13_40 | ecosystem: Environmental > Aquatic > Freshwater > Lake > Sediment | place: USA: Wyoming | collected...
TGTGGGGCGGAGGCTACCTGCTCGGGGCGGCGTTGGGCCTGGGCTACCAGCGCACCACCACCCTGGCGTTCACCGCGGCGGGCAATAACTTCGAACTCGCCATCGCCGTGGCCATCGCCACCTACGGCGCGGCCTCCGGGCAGGCCCTGGCCGGGGTGGTCGGACCGCTGATCGAAGTGCCCGTACTTGTCGGGCTGGTGTACGTGTCGCTGGCGTTGCGCGGGCGCTTCCCGGCAACTGGGCCCGCAGCCGAGGAGTCCTGATGGAGGGGGAACGGTCCGCGACGACCTCGACACCCGCGTCCGCGGCCTGCTCACCGAGTTGACCACCCCATCGTTATCTGCGTGACCTCGCCACCCCGATCCGATTCCGAAAGGCATTTAAAGACATGACTTCTCGTCCCAGCGTGTTGTTCGTCTGCATCCACAACGCCGGCCGCTCCCAGATGGCGGCAGGCTTCCTGCGCGACCTGGCCGGCGATGCCGTCGAGGTCCGCTCCGCGGGCAGCGACCCGGGCCCTCGCATCAATCCGGCCGCGGCGGAGGCGATGGCCGAGGTCGGCATCGACATCTCCGACCAGTCACCGAAACTGCTCACCCACGAGGCGGTCGAGACCTCCGATGTGGTGATCACGATGGGCTGCGGCGACGCCTGCCCGGTGTTCCCCGGCATCAGCTACCGCGACTGGGCGCTGGAGGACCCGGCCGGCAAGGGCGTCGACGCGGTGCGCCCGATCCGCGACGAGATCAAGACCCGCGTGCAGGCCCTGGTCGCCGAACTCCTGCCCGCCCGACCCGCCTCGTGAGCAAACCCTCGGTGTTGTTCGTCTGCGTGAAGAACGGCGGCAAGTCCCAGATGGCCGCCGGACTGATGCGCAAGCTGGCCGGTGACCGCATCGACGTGTATTCGGCCGGCACCGCTCCGGGTTCGGCGATCAACGCGCTGTCGGCGCAGTCGCTGCTCGAGGTCGGTGTCGACATCACCGGCGAGCACCCCAAGCCGATCGACCCGGACCTCGTGCGTGAGGTTGATGTCGCGGTGACGCTGGGGCGGGAGGCACACGTCGAACCGGTTCCCGGTACGCGTTTTGAGAACTGGGACACCATTGAGCCCTCCGGGCGCGGCATCGAGGGGATCGAGCGGATGCGCCTGATCCGCGACGACATCGACACCCGCGTCCAACGCCTCGCTGAACAACTCAATCCACCTGTGCCCCAACCCGACAAGGAGATCCGATGAGCAAGATCGAGGTATTCGAGCCGGCCCTGTGCTGTGCCACCGGCGTGTGCGGGGAGGACGTCGACCAGCAACTGGTCACCTTCTCCGCGGACATGGATTTCATCCGCGGCCGCGGCGGTGACATCGCCCGCTACAACCTGGCCAGCGAACCGCAGGCCTTCGCCGGCAACGACGCCGCCACCGCGTTCCTGCACGTGTCCGGATCGGCCGGGCTGCCACTGGTTCTGGTGGACGGCGTCACCGCGATGACCGGGCGCTACCCCGACCGCGCCCAACTGGCCACCTGGGCCGGTCTCGACGTGCCCGCTGGCGCCGGGCTGGGCATCACCGAGACCATCGCCTCCGAGGGCGGCTGCTGCGGCGGCGCGGCCTCGACCTGCTGCTAACCCGACCGACACTTCCGAACACCCGAAAGACTGGTTATGAGTTCACAGCCCGTGCATGACGTCATCGTCATCGGATCCGGGCCGGCCGGCTACACCGCGGCGATCTACAGCGCCCGTGCCGAACTGCACCCTCTGGTTTTCGAGGGCACCTCGTTCGGGGGTGCGCTGATGACGACCACCGAAGTGGAGAACTATCCCGGGCTTCCGCACCGGCATCCAGGGCCCGGAGCTGATGGAGGAGATGCGTGGGCAGGCCATCCGGTTCGGCGCCGATCTGCAGATGGAGGACGTGGAGTCGGTGTCACTGGTCGGCCCGGTCAAGGAGGTCGTGACCGCCGGGGGCGAGACGCACCGGGCGCGGACGGTGATCCCGGCGATGGGTGCCGCGGCCCGCTACCTCGGTGTCCCCGGGGAGCAGGAACTGCTCGGCCGCGGGGTGAGCTCGTGTGCGACCTGCGACGGGTTCTTCTTCAAGAACCAGGACATCGCCATGATCGGCGGCGGCGATTCGGCCATGGAGGAAGCCACCTTCCTCACCCGCTTCGCCCGCAGCGTCACCCTGGTGCGCCGGCGTACCGCCAAGCCATCACCGCCGCGGGCAGCGGCTGCGCGGCGGCCATCGAAGCCGAACGCTGGCTGGCCGACACCCACGACAGCGGCACCACTGAGATGATCGGAGCACACCAATGAGCACCCCCACCGCCCCGTTGACCGTCACCGACGAGTCCTTCGCCGCCGATGTTCTTGGCAGCACCACCCCTGTGCTGGTGGACTTCTGGGCCGCCTGGTGCGGGCCGTGCAAGATGGTGGCCCCGGTGCTGGAGGAGATCGCCAGGGAGAAGGCCGGGGTGCTGACGGTGGCCAAGATCGACGTCGACGCCAACCCGTCGACCGCGCGGGACTTCCAGGTCGTCTCCATCCCCACGCTGATCCTGTTCAAGGACGGCAAGCCGGTCACCCGCATCGTCGAAGCCAAAGGCAAAGCCGCCCTGCTCAAAGAGATCGCCGGCGTCATCTAAGGCGCACCGAGGTTGCACCGCACACCGAGGTTGCACCGCGCACCGCCTTGCTGCCGCTCTTCGATCACCAACCAGAGGACCCGCACCCGATGAAGTTCCTTGACCATCCGCCGCGCTTTCTGTTCTTCACCGGCAAGGGCGGGGTGGGTAAGACCTCGATCGCCTGTGCCACCGCGATCACCCTGGCGGGCCAAGGCAGGACGGTGCTGCTGGTCAGCACCGACCCGGCCTCCAACGTCGGGCAGGTCTTCGGCCTGTCGATCGGCAACACCATCACCGCCATTCCCGCGGTGGCCGGGCTGTCGGCGTTGGAGATCGACCCCGATCAGGCCGCGCAGGCTTACCGGGAGCGCATCGTCGGGCCCGTACGCGGTCTGCTGCCCGAAGCGGAGGTGGCCTCGATCACCGAACAGCTTTCCGGTTCGTGCACCACCGAGATCGCCTCGTTCAACGAGTTCACCGAACTGCTCACCGACTCCGGGGGCCGAATCGGGCAGTTCGACCACGTGCTGTTCGACACCGCCCCGACCGGGCACACCATCCGGCTGCTGCAGTTGCCCGGCTCCTGGACGGACTTCCTCAACGAAGGCAAGGGCGACGCCTCCTGCCTGGGCCCGCTGTCGGGGCTGGAGAAGCAGCGTGCCGTCTACGCCGCCGCGGTGGAGGCGCTGGGCGACCCGACCCGCACCCGACTGGTCCTGGTGGCCCGCGCCCAGACCTCGACACTGGCCGAGATCACCCGCACCCACAGCGAACTCGCCGCGATCGGACTGAACCATCAGTACGTGGTGATCAACGGTGTCCTGCCCGCACCCGCCGACGCCGGCGACCCCCTGGCCTCGGCGATCTACCGGCGCGAGCAGCAGGCGATCACCGCCCTGCCCGAGGAATTACGGGCACTGCCATTGGATCTGGTGGACCTCAAGGCCACCAACATCGTCGGAATCGATTCCCTGGCAACACTGTTCACCCCCGACACCGCGACCGGTCAGCCCGACCAACCCCCGGTCGAGGTGCCCGATGCGCCGCTGGCGGCGCTGGTCGACCAGATCTCCGCCGGCGACAGGGGATTGATCATGTGCATGGGCAAGGGCGGGGTCGGCAAGACCACCGTCGCCGCCGCGATCGCCGTGGCGCTGGCGCAGCGCGGCCACCCGGTGCACCTGACTACCACCGACCCCGCCGGCCATCTCACCGACACCCTGCACGGCACCCTGGAGCACCTGACCGTCTCCAGCATCGACCCTGTCGAGGCCACCCGCGTCTACCGCGAGCATGTGCTAGCCACCAAGGGCGCGGACCTTGACGAGCAGGGCCGGCTGCTGCTCGCCGAAGACATGCGCTCACCGTGCACCGAGGAAGTCGCTGTCTTCCAAGCATTCTCGAAGGTCATCAGCGAATCACGACGGCACTTCGTCGTCGTGGACACCGCACCCACCGGGCACACCCTGCTGCTGCTCGATGCCACCGGCTCCTATCACCGCGAAGTCGCCCGCCAACTCGGCGACCGCCAGTTCACCACCCCTTTGATGCGGCTCCAAGACCCCGAGCTCACCAAGGTCATCATCGTCACGCTCGCCGAAACCACGCCGGTCCTGGAAGCCGCCGGCCTCAACAGTGAGCTCGAACGCGCCCAGATCCATCCGTGGGGCTGGGTCATCAACAACTCCCTGGCCGCCGCCGAGCCCACCTCACCACTGCTGCGGCGTCGCGCAGCCGCTGAAATCGCCCAAATCGCCACGGTGCGTGACGACTACGCCGACCGCATCGCCGTGGTCCCACTGCTCGCCGTCGAACCCGTCGGCATCCCCGCACTCCAGGCACTCGCCGACGCCCGCGACACCGCCATCCGACAGGTCAACGGGTGAACAGCGACGACGTCGACGTGGTGGTGATCGGCGGCGGCCAGGCCGGGCTCGCCGCGGGCTACTACCTGCCCCAACAGGTCACCGCTACGTAATCCTCGACGACCAGCCGGCGCCGGGAGGTGCCTTGCCGCACACCGGGGCGTCGTTGAGGTTGTTCTCCCCGGCGCAAGCCGATCTACCCGGGAGCACGCACCTTCCGCGGCCTGCAGTTGCACACCGTGCACTACCGCGACGCCGATCGCGCCATCTGCAACAACTGCGGCAGGCCCGACTTGTGCTGGCCCGCCGCGAGGGCCTGTTCGTGCACTACCGGCTGGCCGAACCCGAGGTGGTGAGCCTGGTAGTGGCACTGCGTCATACCGCCGAGCAGCATCTCGTCGTGCTCGATGTGCGCCCCGAGCAGGTCGGGCCCGCCGTCGTCGGTGCCATCGTCCACATGATGGTGGGCGCGATGTACGGGATCGGCTTCGCATTCATCGTGCGGCTGACGAAACTGAGCGGCGTCAATCGGTTGTCGCCGGAATGATCTACGGTGCAATTGTTTTCGCCGTCAGCGCGTGGATCGGACTGCCGTTGGCCGCGACGATCTTCTCCAGTGGCGATCAGATCACGAACATGGCGTCGATGGTCGGCTACGGGACGTTCCTCGTCGAGTACATCATGTTCGGTGTCGCGGCCGCGGTGGTTCTGCTGCAGTTCGCACGGGCAGTGGACGCCTCGCAAGACCCCAAGCCGGGGCCGGTGCAGCCACGCCAACCTGCCGAACGATTTGGCGAAGTCCCGCGGCGCCTGCCGGCCGGCCCGGGGGACCGCGCCGGTCCCTTCCACGAGCGATACGACGTCACTGAGTTGTCGCTCATGAACTCTCAGGTCGCAGGCATAGCCCGTCGGCAGAACATGGATCAATGATCCTCGGCGAATTGGACCAAGCCGGGCGCTGGACACGCGTCCCCCGCCTCGCGAGTCCTGACGGGACGACAGCCGGTTCCGGACGCAGCGAACCCGCGGGTGGTCCCGATGTTTGAGGGATCCACCAACGAGGGGGTCTACTGGGCCGTGGTCCGGTGGAGGGTCTCATACATCCGTATCGCGACGATCAGGCCCGATATTGCGGTGAGGGCGGCGACGGTCCAGATCGCGGCCCGGATTCCCAGGGCGTCGGCGACGACGCCGGCGAGCAGCGCGCCGACCGCGAAGCCGCCGTCTCGCCACAGCCGGTAGGTGCCGATCGCCCGTGCCCGCCAGGCCGGGTGTGCGACGTCTCCGATCGCGGCGAGCAGCGTCGGGTAGACCAGTGCGGTGCCAGCGCCGAGCAACACCGCGGCGGTAGCCCAGATGGCGAACGTGTCGCTGAGTGCGATCAGGCCCAATGCGATTGCCTGGAGCCACATTCCGGAGGCGATGAGCCATTTGCGGCCCCATCGGTCTGAGAGTGCACCGGTGATCAACTGTCCGGCGCCCCACACCCCGGGGTACAGCGCGGCCAGCAGACCGATCTTGGCGACCGACAGTCCGGCCGCGGCGAATAGGATCGGGAACAGGCCCCATGCCAGGCCGTCGTTGAGGTTGTTGACCAGGCCGGCCTGGCAGGCTGATGACAGCGCAGGCTCGCGGAAGCTGGTCTGCACGAACACCTGTCGGTTGGCCAATTCGCGGTGAAGGTGTTCGTGGCGGCCGTCGGCGCGGGCAATATGGGTGGCGGCCTCGAGTCGGGCGTGCTCGCGGGTCTCCGTCACGGCCAGGGTGGACAGTCCCAGCCCGAGCGCGGTGAATGCGATACCGAGTAGGAACGGCGCAGGGCGCAGGCCGTAGGACTCCGCCAGATAGCCGGTGGCCAACGCGGTCACCGCGACCGCGCCGTAGCCGGCGGCCTCGTTCAAGCCCATCGCCAGGCCGCGGTGCACCGGGCCGACCAGGTCGATCTTCATGACCACGGTCGTGGACCAGGTCAGGCCCTGGCTGATGCCGAGTAGCACGTTGGCGACGATGACCCACGACCACGACGGCGCCCAGATCAGCATCAGTGGCACCGGAACCGCTACCAGCCAGCCCGCCACCAACACCGGTTTGCGACCGAACTGGTCGGACAACGTACCGGCGAAGTAGTTGGTGGCGGCCTTGGCCACACCGAACACCAGGATGAACGACAAGCCGGCTGTGTAGGCCCGGAGACCGAACACCCGCTCACCCAGCAACGGCAATACGGTCCGTTCTTGGCCAAGCATTCCGCCGACCAAGGCGTTGACCGCTACCAGAAGGCAAAACTGAGCGAGGTTGGCCCGTAGCCCGAGTCGGGGTTCGCGGTGGTCGAGGTTCATGCGCCGGGTGCCGGTTCGCGGCCGCGGGGCTTCACCCGGTCGGCGGGGAAGCCGTCGCGCACGACGACGCCGTGGTGCCACGCCCCCTCGAGAAGGGCGGCGGTTCCCATCGTGCGCTCACCGAGGTCACACATCACCACGGTGGCCTCATCGGGTAAGCCGTCGGCTCGATTAGGCCACCTCGTAGAGTTCATTACGCCCCACTCCGGGCGGATTCTCAATTCCGATTTCATGATCTCAGTAGTGGTTTCGTATGCGTTTCGTTTTGAGTTGAGATCGGGACGCGTGGTTGCCCCGGTCAACTCGGATGTCGTAAACCGGCGTTGCCGGTGTCATGTCCCGACCCCGGAAACCGCCCTTGTCAGCGGCCCACCGCGGGTAGCATTTCACCGATCATGGACGGCGATCTGTTGAATGGCATTCCTCGGGTGGACCCCACGAGTGCGCCGACCATGATTCGGCGCGCGGTGAGCCGCTTCCTGGCGACCAAGGCCGGTTCCACCATCCACCGCACATTCCTGGCGCCGCTCGACACACGACTGATACGCCTTACCCGCGGGCGTCTTCATACCGCGAAGGGGACGATTCCTCTCGTCGTCCTGCGCACGACGGGGGCGAAGTCAGGAGTTCAGCGCGCCGTGACGCTCGCCTATTTCACGGACGGAGACGATGTCATTCTGCTCGCCTCCAACTACGGCCAGGTGAAGCACCCCAGCTGGTACCACAACTTACTCAAGGACCCGCGGTGCGAGCTGTTCGCCGACGGGCTCAGCGACAGCGGTGGCAGCTTTGTGGCCCGTCCGACTGAGGGCGCCGACCATGACCGGCTGTTTGCGCTGATGGAGCGTTACTTCCCTAACTTCACGACGTATGCGGCCAACACCAATGGCATCCGCACCATCCCCGTTCTGCGCCTGACGCCGCAACGTCGCTAGTTGTCGGTGCCGGTGGACCCCACGAATCTCTCCCACCCCACTGGTCGATAAAGCGCACGGTGCCGCCAAGCCGCTGCGCGTCCCGGTCTAGGCAAAGCGGACCTGCAAACCCGCACGGTTCTCGGATTCGCCACGAAATGCGTTTGTGCGCGTAGGGTCAGGTGATCGGGACCGGTCAGGCCCCCTGTGTGAAGTGGGCCAGTGATGTCGGATAAATCTCCTCGCCAAGCCATGACGAAAAAGTCCGGCAAGTCCCTGAAAGAGAAACGCGCGGCCAAGAACGCCAAAGCGGATCAATCCTCCTCCACCGAGGCCGCGCTGCATCCCAAAAAGCGCTGAGGCACAAAGCCTTCCGCGACCGAACATGCATCACGCGGACCCTTACGCTGTAGCCCGGCGGTGTCATTGCGCAGGGTCGATCAATCGCGGTGAAGTCGTCGACCTGCTGATCGCCGCGACCGCTCTCACTCATCACCTCGACTTCCACACCGCAACACCGCCGACTTCGGCGGGCTGGAGGAACTGGTTCGGGTGATCGGAGTCTGAGGTCACGGGGTGCCGTTCGCAGCCGCGTTCGATTGGCTTTCCGCACAGGACGGCGTGGATCCTGGCGCGGTTGCGATCATCGGCCGGTCTTTCGGCGGCCTCGATCCCCGGGCGATGGCAGACTCCCCCACATGTCTGCCAGCGGACCTCAGATCCTTCGTGAGGTAGGTGGTCTGGTGATCGCCGAGGACGGCCCACGGGTGCTAGTCGTGGATCGGGGCAATGGTCCGCCCGCGGTCTTGGCATTCGTGGCCGGGGTCGTCGCGCTGGTGTTCGGTGGGTTCGGAGCAGTGAGCCTGGCCGCCGTCCTCGCGGCAGTGGTCCGACCCACCGTTCGCGCCCGGCGATTCCGTCCGGGTGCACGCGAAGTATCGCTTCGACTGCGGCAGAGAGGGCAGGGACAGCGGCGCGGGTTTGTGCGCGGGTCGAGGGCAGAAGATCAGACAGGGTGTACTCGGCCCGGGTTCGTCTCCGATGGAGCGCTGGCCGAGATCCGCACCGACGAGAAATGCTCCGGTGCAAAGACTTTCGATAGACATGCGTAACCCCGGTCAGGGCTGGGGATGTTAAACGGGAATGAGAATCCACATTCAGCGGCAGCTATGCCGATGACGACGTGCGGGTTCGGGGTGCACGGGTATGGAGGCCAGCCCTTGCGGGGGACACGACCAAGGCTCTAGTTCAGGGCTACTGCGACGGCCTTCAAGACCGGTGCGCCGGACTCGTCAACGAGCGTCAGCCGGTCTCCGGCGATGCGGAATTCGCGGACGCGCCCCAGCGCCCCGACAATCGCTTGCTCCTGCTGCATCGCTTCGGGAGGACCGGCCATCATCGTCGAGGCCACTTGGGCGAATGTGAGCGCGTCGCCGTCGAGGCCGTAGCCGCCCATCAACCGGTTCACCCCGCCAGAACCGGCGAAACGACTCTCCTGCCCATTGAGTACCAGCTGCGGCTCGCGCATCTGCTCGTCGACCTGGATGGGCTGGCCCTCCACCTCGATCAGCTTCCAATATGTGTCGGTGAGCGATGCTTCGGGCGTCGGCGGTGCGTCCGTCGTCGGCACCGGGTCCAACACCAGTTCAATCGGCGACGGGCTGAGTAAGTCAACCTGATTGCGTTCGGTCGTCGTGAACAACAAGCGATCATCCAGGGTCAGCCGAGCCCGGGCGGCGTAGACGGATCCCGGCCTCACCGCAGGCGCAGGGCAGACCAGCGAGAAAGGAATGGCTGCCTGCTGGTCCTTCACTTCGAACTGCGTCTGCGCCAGTGTTACTGCCGGCGCGTCGGCCTGGGAGACGTCCTCGAGCGTCACCGTCAGCAACGTGCCGACGGGTAGTGCGACCGGATCGCGAAGAACCACCGAGCCGTTCACGGTCACCGAGTCAGCCAATGACCCCCCTCCTTCGTCCGCACTGGCGCCGGCACAGCCGATCAGGGACAAGACTGCCGTGATCAGGAAAAGAAGAGTCGTCCGCATTCTGGGCCTCCCGACGGCCGTCCACGGGGACGGTAACGAAAGACAAAGACTATCCATTGACTGAGTTCCCCATGTGCGTCCAACACTCCCGTGCCGCACGGCCCCATCGGGTGAAGATCCAATTCCCAGCTCCCTGGTTGGACAAAGCCGATGCCGTTTCCGTAACCTTTTTGAGACCTAAGGCAAATGGACAGGCAGTTCGACGACGACGTCGACAGCAGTCAAAGGATGCGCAATCTTGAAATTTCACCCCCCGTTTGTGGCGAAATCTGTTGCGTGCAAGCCGGTGGTCGGTGCGATCGTGGGACTCG
>Ga0315294_10010630_pt1 | contig 10099 bp, 5 predicted proteins | sample YL17G13_40_MG_FD_203626 | JGI IMG/M metagenome (GOLD analysis project Ga0315294, IMG submission 203626) | Sediment microbial communities from Yellowstone Lake, YNP, Wyoming, USA - YL17G13_40 | ecosystem: Environmental > Aquatic > Freshwater > Lake > Sediment | place: USA: Wyoming | collected...
TTGAGAGGCACGTGGCTAGAGGCACCATCCTATAGCCCACCCGATGACGGAGGAGATTTTGAATTCACTATCTCGTCAGATTGCAGCTCATTTACCGGGAATTGGCGATATGGTTCTACAGGTGATTGGGAGAAGGACCATCCGAACTCAGGATGGACAGGCGATAGAGTGAGTTCATCAATCACAACGCCGACACCGGTACCCATGCCTACTCCGGCACCAACGCCCAGTCCAGCAGGTCGAGTAATGGACTTATCAGACATTGTTCGCGAGGACGGCCAGGCCCTGCACGATATAAACTTTGTTACTAGCGATGGATTGGTGAGGCTCAGTATTGGCGAGTTCGCAATAATACGTACGCAGGATAACAAGCCGCTGGCTTATATAGGTGCTGAAGCTTGTGTTGGGCCGTTTCTTGCACCGCTACCCAAATACCACATTATTGGCTCCGTCTACGAGTTTGTCCCTGACGGGGCTACATTCGAACCATTGCTCGGTGTAACTATGTCGTACAATCATACCTGGCTTCCGGAAAGAGTCACTGAAGAGGGGTTAATTATAGGTTACTATGACATAGCAACAGGACAGTGGATACTGCTTCCGTCGCTTGTGGACATTGAGAATAACACCGTTACAGCGCAGATAAAGCACTTTACTAAATTTGCTATCTTAGGCAGGGAAGTCACAGCTACTGCGCCGCTGAATGTATACTTAATCATAGTCCCGTCTTCGGTTGCGCTGATTATGATTGGAGTGTTGCTATCTATCCTATTTGCAGGCAAAAAGCGTACCAGGACGGCGCACTAAACACTGGCTTGTTTTGTTCAACCTGAGCTAGGACTGATGACACGCAGTTAGGGCTCTAAGCGAACATGCAGTCCATACGGTTATACGGTTATACGGTTCTATTGTTCCATCGCAAATGGCATGGAACAATAGAACAATATAACAAGTCTTTCAAGCAACAAACAACTCAAGAATTACCCGGAAACTGTGGCTGAAAAAACGCCCTGCCCAAAGCGGCAGTTGCCAAGTTGCATAGGCATGCCCACAACAATCCGTCAGAATGTGCAATCCGTCCAACAATTCTGACGATTGTTCATCGACACAACTGCACTCAACATTCCTCGGGAATGTTCAACCAACTCTGTATTCACCTTGCCAAAGGCGGTGGGATATAATATGGGTAATGCAGAAGATAACTTGGAAGTATCCGTGCACTATCTGCCAACGGCCTATACAACGAGGTAAGCCAACCATTCTCTTTGCCACGGATCGACCAGAGATGATAGGGATTTGTCATTCCACTTGCGGCTACCGCTGGTTCCGCTATGGTCATTTTCAAATGTGCCCGCCTGGCTATCTTTCGGACGAGCAAATATCGTTTCTTGTGCAATTCTTCCATAGGCTTTACAGTCTTCCAGGTGGGCAAGAGCCCAATGGTGAACTGCGATTGTGTCTAGCTCACTTACTGCGGAATTACCCAGATTCACTAACAAACCCAATGGTGTCCTACCGGAAATTACTGGATGAGCACAAACGTGAACATCGAAGTTGGCTTTATGAAGGTGACCTGGAAGCGGATTTCCTCCATCTTCTCGGTCAGATTCAAAGTGCAGCTAGACAGAAACCTTTGGGAATTGAAATTGACTTTCGAGCTTGAGTAATTCTTTTTTGGTCCTGGCTGATCGTCGGTTTGCAGCTGCACATTTACTCGTAAAGTGCAGGATTACGTATCACCCTGTTCTAGGTGACGGCGAGTACATCGAACCAAGCTCACAGGACTCTGCCATTTTTGATAAAGGCATAGACCTTGCTATCCCGCGCCAGCGTCCAGATAAACCAGGCTAGTATGACCGCTCCTATAATTTCAGGAAGGTATGTCCCTGGATCCGTGCGCAGTGCATGAAGCATTCCCCGGCCCCATCCGCTGACATCCTCAGGTGGAAAATGGAGGCCGTAGAGTGGCCACAGGAGGGTTCTCGGGACGAGCCACATTTGATCAACGAGGAGATGAATCAGCGTACCGAAGGATAGGACAAGTAACCAGAACTTTGTGCGGCTTCTGTACAAATAAATTCCAGCAATGGTGATGAGAATAAGAAACAGAAGCGTATGGCAGAATATCCTGCCTGTGCTGAAGGTGCTTCGGAAAAGATAAAGTCCTATGGGCTTATCAACGATATCAGGAAGGAGCGAGCCGATGAGAAGTACCCTTATATCGACCTGCTTTACCAGAGACGCCAGATGTGCTGCTTTGTTTCCTGACATGAAGCTCTGCGCGCGAACCAATGTGGAAGAAATCTGAGGTTGCTGCTTCGAATCATCCTGTTTGTTTACTACAAGATCACTCTTGGAGAGAGCCCGATCTAGAAGTACCGCGGCTCCCAGTGCAATACCAGCGTGGCCCAGTATAAGCATGTTGCTAATAGCGTATCATAAAGCGATTAGCTGTGCACCTGAATGTCAAAAGTTCTCCCATGCTGATTAGTTTGCCCCGGCATCTTGTCTTCCTTGGTGAGTCATTATCCTATACCGTGTTTGTTCTTTTCGTCCCGCTCCCAAATCCCAAAGGCATCATCTCCATTTTGGAGCGTTGAGTGGGCAAAGTGACACTATTGAACTGCACAGAATAGCGGATTGTTCAATGCCTTTTAGCTCGATCTGGGCTCACTCACTAACATTCTCTTGTCTTAGGAAAGGGGAATGGGCTTCAAAATAAGCCCCTTTCGCGAGGTAACGGAGTTGAAATAGCGACCGAAGTGTCATTTCAGAGTCAGCAAGCCGACTTTCTTACTTCTGACCAAGCCCCTCTGACTCCGCAAATCAAGCCACCACCTAATCACTTTTCCTAACCATTAAAACTTCTCCTCTTCCTCGTGGTAACCCATCTGGGGTAATCCCACTAGGCTACAACTAGCAGACAAAGCTAGTGTGGCCTTTTTTTAAAAACTACCCGAAAGGGCATTCTAAATCTTCCCCTTCTCAGTGTATCTTATGGTTGTTCCAACCTGATTCATGTGTCGGCAGGGAAATACAAAAACCTTAACGGAAATTTCGTCGAAGGGAGGGGGCATGAAAGCTGACGCGAAGACAGAAGCCGAGGTGATGGATACCATTAACAAATTCAACGAAGCCTATGTAAAGAAAGACCTTGACAGCGCACTGAAGTTCCTGACGCCAGACCCTGACGGGATCTTCATCGGCACAGGATTGGACGAAAAGTGCCTTGGATTAGAGGAGGTGAAGAGACAGCTCAAACGTGACTTCGCTCAGTCTGATGATTTGTCCTGGGATTCGGGATGGCACTCAGTATCAGCAGCAGGTCAAGTTGCCTGGGTGGCCGGTGATTTGACCCTGCACGCGAAGATAGGCGGGAGGAAGATAAGTCTGCCGATGCGATCTACCGCAGTGCTGGAGAAACGCAGGGGCAAATGGCGGTTATCCCCAATGCTTCCCACTTACATCAAATCGAATGACCGGGGATTTTAAAATGCATTGTCGATACTTATTAGGAGGAGAATAAGAACATGTTAAAAATCAAGGGACTTATCTCGATTTGCCTGGTGTTAATCATTCTTTTCTCGACTTTGTTTGTTATCGGTTGCGGGAGTGAACCGCAGAGTACCTATCTTGAAGCCCAAATCATTGCCCGCACCGAAATCTGGCAGGATATTAACTCCGGAAAGGCCAGCAGCGCCACTGTCGCGATTCTGGATAATGGGGAAATTGTCTATGCCGAGGGTTTTGGAATGGCAGACCGGGGAAAAAGCATTCCGGTTGACACCAGCACCCTGTTCAATATCGGTTCCATCAGCAAAACATACTGTGCCGCCGCGGTGATGGCGCTGGTGGATGACGGCAAAGTCAAGCTCGATGATCCAGTCGTTAAATATATACCGGATTTCACAATGGCCGATCCACGCTACAATGATATTACCGTCAGGATGCTATTAAACCATACATCCGGTATCCCCGGCACTACGGGCGCCAATAACCTTGGTTATGAATATAATCCTACTATTTACGAGGATACCCTGGCCAATCTTTCTCGCTCACACTTGAAGCATACGCCAGGCGCCGAAGCGCCGTATTGCAATGACGGTTTCACCCTGGCGGAGATACTGATAACCCGGGTCAGCGGCCAGAAATACATTGACTTTCTATCAGAAAATATATTTAAGCCTCTATCCCTGAGTCATACCGGACTCAGCGTCGGAGAGTTGTCCGGCCAAACCGCGGCAACTTTTTACCAGGTTGATGATGGCAAAGGAGTACCTCTGGAAGTACTGTCGGTAGTGGGAGCCGGCGGGCTTTCCGCCACGGCCACGGACCTGGTCCGCTTTGCTGATTCATTTTCCGGAAAAGGGAAGCAGATACTATCCCAGTCTTCTATTGCGGAAATGACAAAAGCCAGCCCTTCTCCCTTTGCGGTACAGGCGGTCAAAGAAACCGGCCAGAATCCTGAGATGGCCTATGGACTCGGCCTGGACATAGCCGGCCTGCCGGATTATCAGGCGAAAGGCATCCAGGTAATCGGGAAGGGCGGTGATACCATTGATTACCATTCCATGCTCTTATCGGCCCCTCAGCAAAGAATTTCGGTATCTGTAATCGAGGCCGGGCATGGCGCCAGCGCAATGAAAATAGCCACCGATATCTTTGATGCCGTCCTCCAGCAAAAAGGACTGCTGGAGAAAGTTGAGCCCGTGGTATCCAGGCCGCCGGAGCCCCAGACCATTCCGGCCAGCTATTCTGCGTTCGCGGGTTATTACAATTCCGGCATTAAACTATCATTTGATATGGAGAAGAACAACTGTACTGTCGCCATCCTGGTTAACGGTAAGGAAACCGAATCCAATTCACTGTCCTACCGGGACGGCTATTTTTATAGTCCTACCGGATCCAAGTACTTATTACTGTCAGTTGACGGGCAAGATTGCCTGGCAGCGTCACTTCCCGGTTTGGGAATTAATATGATTATGTGGCAAAAGGTACCGGTGCTGAACCAACCGCTGAGCCTGAAAACTGATATCAACGCGATGCAGTGGCTAAGACGGAATGTTAAGCCTATTGAACTCATTAACCAAACGTATATCGTAACTTCGGCCACAATTGACGAACTTGCCGGCTATATCGTTTTTGGCGGATTTCTGAAAATCGAATCACCTTACTTTGCCGGTATGCCTAGCGCCGCTGTCCGGGACCAGACCGAACTGACCTTGATAGATAAAGACGGGCAGACCTGGGCACAACTTTCGGATGTGCTGTACAGCCCCGCTTCTACCGCCGCGGTATTGAAAATCGGCGACAATATAACCACCATCAGCAGCACCGGCTACAATGAATGGCTCAAAACTGAGGAAGATGTAATTTTAAGCTTCAGTAAGCAGGCTAAGGGCAGGGTGATTGTTTTCTCATCCGATGGGTCGGCAACATATGATAGTGTCATGAAAACAGGGGATGTCTATGTTCCCAAGGATAGTTTTGTCATGCTGGCTGGAATGCCGGGAGATTCATTTACAGTGACGGCGCGTGCTACTCCATAAAACAAATAGGTCTTAATCAGATAAGCTGGGAACTATGTCCATCTGACAGAACCGGTTACCTTATAATAATGGATTGGAGCATCCTTAGAAGATTTTTAAATGCACCGTTAATATGTTTTTAGGAGGAGAATAGAACTTTGTTAAAAATCAAGGGGCTTATCTCGATTTGCCTGGTGTTAATCATTCTTTTCTCGACTTTGTTTGTTATCGGTTGCGGGAGTGAACCGCAGAGTACCTATCTTGAAGCCCAGACCATTGCCCGCACCGAAGTGTGGAAGGACATCAACTCAGGAACTGCCGGCAGCGCTACAGTGGCAGTGATGGAGAACGATAAAATCGTCTATTCCGAAGGCTTTGGAATGGCGGACCGGGAAAACAGTATTCCGGTAACTAATCAGACCATCTTTAACATGGGTTCCATCAGTAAGGTCTATTGCGCCACCGCGATTATGCTACTTGTGGATGCCGGCAAGGTATCCCTTGATAACCCGGTGACTCAATATTTAGCGGATTTTAGAATGGCGGACCCCCGGTACAAGGATATCACCGTCCGCATGCTTTTGAATCATACCTCCGGTCTTCCCGGCACCTCGATGGCCAATTCATTCGGATTTGAAGAAAACAAAGATGTCTTTAAAGACCTGTTAGAGACTTTATCTACCGCGCACCTGAAACACGCTCCGGGGGAAATGGCTATCTATTGTAATGACGGGTTCACCCTGGCGGAAATGGTGGTGGAGCGGGTAAGCCAGAAAAAATATATTGATTTCCTTTCTGAAAACATTCTTGCCCCTCTATCTTTGAGAAATACCGGGGTTAGTGTGGGACTGCGATCCGGCAAGGTAGCCGCAGCCTATTATCAACCCGGGACTACCAAAAAAGAACCGCTGGAAGCGTTATCCGTGCTGGGCGCGGGCGGTCTTTCAGCCACGGCTGAGGACCTGTGCCGCTTTGCCGATACTTTCTCAGAAAAAGGAAAACAAATATTATCTAAATCATCCCTGGAAGAGATGAAAAAGGCTCAACCCTCTTCATTTACCGGCAAACTGAAAGAGCCGTCAATGTCCTTCGGACTCGGCTGGGACATGACCGAACTCCCTGCGTATCAATCCAAAGGGATACAGGTATTGGGGAAAAGCGGCGGCACTGGGGACTATTCGTCCATGATGTATACCGTTCCGGAACAGAGGCTTTCTGTGGCGGTAATTGCTTCCGGACCGAGCAGCGGAGCCGGGAAAATCGCCCTGGATATCTTAGATAAAGTGCTGGTCGAAAAAGGGTTGGCAACCAGCCAGACCAAGGCTGTCACCAAACCGCTGACGCCGGAAAAGCTACCTCAAGAATTCGCTGCTTTTGCCGGATATTATGCGGGCAACGGCCAACTTTATAGATTGGCCGTTGATGATAAGGAAAACACTGTCACCGTCTTTTCCTATGAAAAAGGCGCTGAATCACCCGTAATCTCAATGTTTTATAACAATGGATATCTTCATGAACAATCCGGAAGACTCTACTATCTGACTACAGTGGACGGGCGGGATTACCTGGTATCACATTCAGATCTTTTCAACGTTGATAGTATTAACATGGAGAAGCTGTCCACCATCAAGTCTCCGCTAAGCCTGGAAATTGATGTCAATGGAAAGCAATGGTTAAGGCGTAATGCTCATTCATTCGAGGGAACCATGTTTGTCCCGTCCCACCTGATACAATCGTATACCCTGGAAGACCTGCCGGGATATGTGGAATTTTTAGGCGTCAAATCCGTACAATCGCCTGTTTTTGCGGGTATGCCGGCATTTTCCGGTCGTGACCAGACTGAATTGACTCTCTTCGAAAGGGATGGAGAAATTTGGGTTCGTGTTTCAGATATGGTCTACAGCCCGACTGCAACTGCGGGTACATTTGAACCGGGGGAAAGCACCGTTCTGATCGGCGATAATGGATATAATGAGTGGTTAAAAGCCGGGATAGGACTGGTACTGAGCTATGAGAAACCTGCTAAGGGTAGAATCATCGCCTTCTCCCCGGATGGAACATGTACTTATGATAGTGCGGTGGATACGGGTGATTTATATGTACCACAGGGTGGCTTTGTGGAATTTGCCGGCACGGCCGGGGATATCTTCAAGGTTACCTTCAGCGGGACTTCGACCGGGGGCGACTACAAGCTGCCCGAGGCCGAAGACTTCAGCAGTCTCACTTGGACCCAGGCGTTCGACAAGCTACACGCGAAGTTGTTGCGTGAATATGCCTTCACGGAGTGGAAGGGCATCGACTGGTATGCCCTGTATGCGCAGTACCAGCCACGCATCGCCAGCGCTGAGGCGGCCAAGGACCCCAAAGCCTACTATCTGGCACTTCGGGAGTACGTCCACTCGATCCCGGATGGGCATGTTGGTATCGAAGGCGACGACCTCGGGTTGGAGAAGGCTATGGTCGGTGGGGGGTTCGGGCTCGTAATTACACTCCTAGACGACGGCAGGGTGGTTGCGAGCTGGGTCAAAGACGGCGGGCCAGCCGCGAAAGCGGGTCTCAGACCCGGAGCCGAAATCTTGGAGTGGGACAGCAAACCGGTGATGAAGGCCTTGGCGGAGACATCTATCCTGTTTGGACCTGTTGTCGCCACTGATGCGAGGCGGCAATATGAACAGTTGCGTTTCCTGGTAAGGGCCCCTGTCGGAACAGACAAGCCGGTCTCCTTCAAGAACGCGAGCGCCGATGCGAAAGAGACGGCTACGCTTAGGGCTGTTGACGATGACATGGAGACACTGAAGCTAACAGACCAACGTTCCAAGATTGCGCTCACCGGGTGGCCAGAGAAAATCGTCGACCAGAGGCTTCTGCCCGGCAATATTGGTTACCTATCGGTTTTCGCGGAGATGGACCTTCCCGATCAAATACCGGGAGACCACACCCCTACACTAGAGCTGTTCCGGAAGGCCATCGACGGCTTCATAGACACGAAGGTCACGGGCATCATTATTGATGTGCGCGGCAATGCGGGCGGGTATGACCAGATGACGGCGGATTTCCTGGCTTCTTTCTATGCCAGCAGAGTACTTTATGAGTACACGACCTGGTACAACGCTATCACGGGAAAGCTGGAGCCGGGCTGGCTCGACGAAAAGACAAATCAGCTGCTGCCGGAGAAAGGGATCTACATCGAGCCAGCGCCAAGGCGCTACGATGGCCCGGTGGTCGCCCTAGTCAACAACGGTTGCGTGAGTTCCGGCGAGGGCGTGGCGCTGGGCATTAAGAATCTGCCCAATGGCAAAGTGGTGGGATTTTACGGCACCAATGGTTCTTTCGGCATGAGTGGTGACAAAGCAGCGATGCCGGGCGGTTATGTAGTGCATTGGCCATTTGGCCAGTCCTTAGATAAGAACAAGGTTGTCCAGCTTGACAGCCGTTACGGTGTCGGCGGGGTGCTTCCCAACAAGAGGGTCCCCATGACCCTCGAAAACGCTCTGAGCGCCGCCGGTGGGCATGACGTAGAACTCGACTATGCCCTCCAGGTACTGAGCCAGATGCAGAAGGGCGAGTGACAACTGGTCGGCGCTTAGATAAAGGCATATTGGTAGAAATCAGGCGTAACAAATAATTTTAAGGAGATTTGAAAATGAGCTAAAAAAATCATCATATTGGTCATCGTTCTTTGTTTTGGTTTAACTCTTGCAGCATGCGGAAAACAGCAAGTCAGCTATCCGATTGATTCCAATGTTTCTACGACGCTCCAGAAGACGATTGCGCTTGGCATAACAGCTTCGGGTAGTCCTATCGAACTTTCATCTATTTCACAATACAGCAAATACGGCTATGGCGCTTGGACGTATGGCGCAGGTCTGCCAGCTTGGAAGCATTCCGAACTCGTGTTTGAGAAGAAGCAATTGATTCCCGGTCTGCAGGAGCTACTTATCTCTTACTCAAAGCTATAGTAATCCTATAGGCGCCAGCAACATTCGTCAAGCAGCGGAGCAACTCTTGACAGCAGCGGAGCAACTCCCCCCAGCTTTGGAACGGTTGCCGGCGGTTTATATGAATCCCCTAAGGTAGCACCAAGGACGATTGTTACCCCGGAGCGGCTTGATTGATACGTCGCACATGAGTTGGGGTGTCGAAACCCGGGTCAGGGTGTCGCCGTAAATTCAGAACCCCGACTACTTAACTTTTACTCAGGGTGTCGGGGGTTGAAGACCTTCATCCCTCACCGTTCTAATCCCAAAAACTTGGGCACAAATTGGGCACATGAGATTTCAAAGCCCCTTGGCTGACATCTACAGGGATTTTTCATACATTGGATTTTTTTGCGTTGCTGCTGGTTTGGGTGTGGATACTTGGAAGGCCTGAGCCGCCTCTCGACTGTTTGGAAGGGGGCAAGTAGGAGCGAATGACTCAGGCCGTCCAATGCAGGAAATAGTAAGACAGGCGTGCAAGATATGGATGCCCCTTCCGAACCATAGGGGGGTAAAAGGGGTGAACTGAGAAAAAAGAGAGACAGGATGAGGGAAAGACACAGAACAGAGTGAAACGGGCCCCGTTCGATAACA
>Ga0315294_10010632_pt1 | contig 10099 bp, 11 predicted proteins | sample YL17G13_40_MG_FD_203626 | JGI IMG/M metagenome (GOLD analysis project Ga0315294, IMG submission 203626) | Sediment microbial communities from Yellowstone Lake, YNP, Wyoming, USA - YL17G13_40 | ecosystem: Environmental > Aquatic > Freshwater > Lake > Sediment | place: USA: Wyoming | collected...
ACTCAACTTCAATTTGCCACTCTTTAAATCTGACCTAGCCAAATAATCTTCCAATGCCCTTGGGGTCACATGCCACTTTTTGCCTATTTTTGTGGCCGCAATGACTCCTCGACGTGCGAGCAGGCTTAAATACTCTTGGCTATAAGGAGTCAGTTTTGAGGCATCTGCAAGATTAAGGAACATGTTCTTTTCATCACTGGGTTCAATAGCATGTAGGTAAAGATCAAGTGACTGTTCCGCACAACGGGCAATGAAATTCACAAAAGGCTTCAAATCCCCTTTATCTGCCTTTCGTAGAGTATCGTAATATCTACGGCGGTCAATATTCCGTACAACAGTGAGCGGATAGCCATGTCTAATCAAAAGCAGATTTGTCAGCAGTCTTCCTATACGTCCATTTCCATCATCAAAGGGATGGATAGAAACCAGTTTGTGATGAAATACCCCAGCTATTTCAATAGGTCTTAGTTCTTGCGGATTCTTTTCCAGCCAATCCAAGAGTTCTTTCATTAAAGCAGGCACTTCGAATGCAGGAGGTGGCATAAAATCAGAACCTTCTATGTACACCTGAGCATTTCTGTAGTTTCCTGCGTTTTCAAGTATATCCGAGAAGATCATCTCATGAACCTTTAAGATATCCGTTTCACCCAGATGATCGCTTTTAGCCAAATTCTCGATATATTCGATCGCTTTGGGATGGTTCTTAGCTTCCAAATGCTCACTGAGGCTTTTGCCATTGATTGTTATTCCTCTTCGAATGACTAGTTGCGTTTCTCGGAGTGTGAGAGTATTGCCTTCAATTGCGTTAGAGTTATAGGTATATTCGATCTCCATATTTCGATGTAAACGCCTGACGATATCTTCTGATAAAGGCCTATTGCTGTCTAACTGTAATTTCTTCGCAATTATTCTCTCATGTATTCTTTCTTCAATGAGGTTCATAGGTTATTGATGGGCTATCCGATATATAAAAGAATCGTTTGAGCCAAGAAACACCCTATACGACATGCTGAATGATCGTTATTTATGGACAATATTAAATTGAAAAAGCAGAAGTTAAATGTGAGTTTTGGTATTTGGGACAAAAACTGTCCATGTGGATTTCAGCGGTTCTTTTTTACATTCTCGTAATTCTAAAATGCTTCTTACCTCCATAACATACAAAACCAATTTGTGCTACATACATGGAGATGATGCTGAATTATTACGTGAGTATACAGACTAGTTGGTAAGAAGAATCGCCACCATGATTTCTTTGTAGAATAATTCCAGTTTTGTTAGTTCATCATTAGAAAGAATCCTGCAATGAGCTATCTGATGCCTTATGTCTTCTAGTTCTTCCAATCGATTGACAATGCCACCTGGGTTTTTGAAGTTTTCTTTGAATTCCTCCCAGTTCTTTCCAATTACCAATCCCAAATGTCCGAATTGCATGTAACATAATATGCTTAAGTTCGAATCTTTGCCTTTGGGCCTTCGTTTCTCTGCATTGCTTAGAATCTCGTCTGGAATACATTTCGTCCACTGGTCTCCGTGTTTTTCTCTTAATTTCCTTTCAATGAATAGCCGAAGCTGGTTTTCCAACAAGTATAAAATTGAGTATGCATTAGACATGATCTTAAGCTCTTTCTCAAGCTCGGTAGGTTCGTTCAGGTTATCAATCCCTCTCGACGTGATTCTTGCGCCAAAGTTACCTGCAAATGCCCATTTCGCTTCAATTAGACCTTTTTTGTCCAAATACCATACATTCCTCAGGATTTCCTTTGTTGGCACGTTAGTACGTTGAACAATGTCCCCTCTCATAACGTACTTGTGTGGGTCTTTCTCGTACGATTCTCTTAGAATTTCTAGGATTCTTTTTCTGATTCTCACATCGGATGAAATTCGTCTATCTTCGACCCAATCGATTCCATATACTGTAATACTAGTCCAGAATTGCGTAAATTGGGGTTTTGTGATGAGCCCTTTAGAAGATAAATACTGGGCATTAGCTATCAATGCTTCCTGTGAAACTCCATCCAAGTTAAGGCTTTGAAGCAGTATCGGGTGAGCAAAATCTTCCTTCCAGCTTTCATAAAGTTTTTCTAGTATTTTCCTTTGTATGTCCGTATCTAGCAAGCATAACCCTATCTATGGTAGAAATTTGACGAATTAATATTTTTGTGTAATCCACAATCGAACTCTTGCCTGCCATACTATGGCGTTTTTACCGGTAAAGTTGGGTGGGGGTCCCACCCCCCGCACTTGAAATTCAGGCACATTCTAAGCTTGTTTCGGCTAAAGAAATCCAATTTGGAACGTTGTGGGTGGGGGTTGAAATTTGAACACGTGTTTACCGGTAAAAGTGCTTGGCTTCTGTAGCGCGGCAAGTAAAGGGTCTCGGTGATTACATTCAACCAGTAAGATTCGACGACTCTGAAGTGCCAGGGCTTCCCTCCACCATAAAGTATCTTGACGCAAGAAAAAAGCCTCCAGAAGAAATCGCAAGTCTGTTTATTGAAAAACTTGAGAAAAAAGAGAAATCGTAGATGTTTCATACTTGCCAATTGGTAGTCTAGAACCGCTAATTCTATGGTCGCTTTCGTCGCTTTTTGACTCTTCCTTATGCGCGCACAAGTGTTATTTTGGTTGGTGCGACATCTAACAAAGAGGCATTAGATTGAATAGGAAAAACTGCGACATCGAGGTTGATAATGTTTCGAAACACCAGCTAAGTCACATTGACATAGAAATCACCAAGAAATGCAATCTTGCCTGTATTCATTGCTCGGCTACATCGAACAGAATTGGAAGAGAACTTAGTTCGAGAGAGGTCAAAGCAGTCTTAAGCAAGGCCAGTTCCTTGGGATTGAAGAATATAGGTTTTACAGGAGGTGAACCGTTGGTAAGGAAAGCCAAATTGATGGAGTTGCTGAGATATTGCAGGCGAACACTGGATACAAGAACTCATCTTCATACGAATGGAACCAAGTTGGGGACAAAGGACGCCAAACTACTGTCAGATTTGGTCGATGAAGTAACCGTCACTATTCTCGGGTCAAAATCTAGGACTCATGATAGTATAACGTCTGTAAAAGGCTCCTTGAAGGAGACGGAGCACGGTTTACGCAACCTAGTGCGCCAGCATGCTAATGTAAGAATATTTCTAGTTCCGATGAAGCGGAATTACAGAGAAATCCCACAAATCGTGAAAAAAGTTCACGAAATCGGGTGTGATAAGTTTAGGATTCTTTCGCTTGCACCCACCGGACGAGCACGAGACAACTTTGAGGCATTGTCTCTTGATGCTAAGGATATAGCATGGCTAACCAGTAAGCTTGTGAGAACCCGAAAGGATATGGGTGTTGAAATAGAGATCGGCTTTTGCACTCAGCAGGATTATCCTAGACTTGGCAAACTGCGAGGTCATGAATCTTGCTTTGCAGCAGAAGATCGCGTCCATATAGATGCCTTCGGAGAAGTTTTTCCATGCACTGCTTCGTCTGGTTGGCAACCATTCAGCGCCGGCAACATCCGCAGGTATGCCCTTGATTTGTCGGATATATGGGCTTCCTCCCCATTATTTCAACTCTTTAGATATTTCCACTCGAACCCTCCGGGCAAGTGCAGGAGTTGCACAACGTATTCAAGATGCATGGGTGGATGCAGGGTAATCATGCACTATAAATATGGTGATATCACTGCAGTTAAAGCAAATTGTGGTCTGTAATGACCGAATGCAGTATCACTTATTCGTCGCAGTTCAGAATTGATATTTGCTACTTTTGTTTCAGAAAGTATTGTATGGATTCTTTCCCCAGTTGTGGCGTGTCACTTGGTTTCAATACTTTTGAACAAGGTCTATCTAATCTGTGAATCACTAAAGTGGAGAAAGGTTGACCTTGCTTTAGCTGAAATGCTTGTTTTGAATGGTTAGTGATAGCAACTGCTATTTTCCCAAACCATGTGGGGTCTATCTTGGTCATGCTTTGGAAAACTCCTTCACGCACGAGACAGAATCGTGGCATAACTGAACCTGCAAACTCCCGCGGGAGGCCGACATACTCTTGGGTTAGAATCAAGAAAATTCCGCTGGGTTCGACGGTGACCTCCTTTCCTTCATCGATCGAGATTCTTCGGTTTGCTTTAAGCGCAAAAGCCTCATTACCGACACAGAGGTCATAGCTGAAAGCTCCCAGGTTCTTAAGTTCAAAAGGATTTATCAATATTCTACCGCCTATGGATTTCCAGTCTCTTCTTTCGAATAGTTTCTTGGCTTTCTCATGTTCTTCTTTAGGAAATAGCAGTTTTCTCAAAGAAACATCAGATACAATACACATCTTAGGTCATGATTGCTATCACGGAATTAGATTATTTAGGTTTTTCATCACGGAAGTCTGACAAGCTCGCTAAACTGTTTGCTCGTTAGCCTTTTCGCGTTTTCGTTAGTCTTGGGAAATCATGCCAGCTAAAGCCTTTTGTCCTCTTTTGGTAAATGTAACCATATTTCTTCAATGTTAGGTGCTCAAGACGTCTAGTTTCTAAGACATATTGGCGAGTTGAGTTCGGAGTTTCATCTAGCAGTAATAAAAGACGGCGAGAGGTTTCCTCCGTCAGATATTTCCAGGTACGGAAGAACTTGTCGATTCGATATCCATGTAAATATGGTACCAATTCATTTAAGGGGAAGCCTGGCGCTACAAACTTCCCGTTCTTCGCCGCCAACATGTAATCGCCATTTTTTACTTCATAGTACCATCCTAAGAGATAATACCCGGTCAGAACGCGAATCCCGCCGCGCCGTGCTGTACAAAAGAATTGAAGCGTGATCCCATTGTCTACGATGCTCTTCCGCATTCTCTTATCGCAGTAGCTAAACAAGCCAAAGGTCATTGTCTCCTCGCTGGGATCAGCCTTTGGATCATTTTTGTTCGATACATCTCTAACGGGAATCTTGGAGTTTGGATCGCTATAGTAGTAAGATAAGGTTGCTCTTCCGTCATGATGTTCAATGAGGTTCCATGGTGAGTTTGGTGGTCGGGGGCTTAAACGCGTATCTTTGGAATAGTCAACTGGCAATTTTGTCCCCGATACGAAATATGACTCTATATCTTATTACTTCTTCCTAGGAACATCAGGTTTTGTGATTTTCTCAGTTCAGTAAACGCTGTTTTGCACAACTTAGCGGAGATTTTAAATAATATCAAACAGAAGTAACTTATCTAGGGAGCGTTTCATGGGTCGGAGAGTCTTCATTTCGTATCAACACAACGACGTACAGCAAGCTAAAGGCTTCAACTTGCTCAGGTGGAATAAGTACGTTGACTTCGATTTTGTCGGAAGACATCTCTTGAGTCCAGCTGACAGTCGTGATCCAGCATATGTACGTAGTAAAATCAGAGAACAGCTCAATGGTACTTCGGCAACAGTTGTACTCATAGGAGAGCAGACAGCTCAAAGTGAATGGGTGGATTTTGAAATTCGTGAAAGCCTAGCGCGTGGAAATGGAGTTATCGGAATACGTCTACCGGGCGCAGAGAACGCAGACTTGCCCACGGCGCTTGAAGAGGGAGGGTGCAAAGTCATTGACTGGGATCATACGAAGTTCGAAGATGAAATCGAGAGGGCTTGTCTAATAGCAGGCCGCCCTGAACTTGAAGCACCTCCTCCACGTTATGCGCGTTCCAGTAGTTGTATTCGTCACTAGGTGTCGTGTAAACCTAATCGTCTCGCAAGCCACATACTATGTTCTCTGCTGATTGTTCTTTCTACGTCTAAAACAAGCTCTGGCAGATCTCTTTCTGTAGTAACCTGGCTGGCTCTGCTTTCAAGAAGTGATAGGTCATGCGCAGTCAGACTGTAAGATTGGCTCAGTTCACGATAACTTTTCGAATGCATCCAAGACATCGCTCCTGCACCTGCGGTTGTTATTATTCCTATTGGCATTATGTTGAAGTCAGTAAAAGCGACAATGACTATTGCAATTATAATTGCCGCGATCTGTAGCACCCACGAGATGAACAACCAAATCGACTCCCTTTTCTGGTTCCAATTGGCTTTTGTGCTATACCACACAAATTGTTCATGAATGCGGTTATTAGTGTAGTAATTCTTACGCTCTTCGAGTGATGTGTTTCTGATCTGTTTCATGTGCTCTGAAATTTGGCTGCCACCCTGCACATTCGAAGTCAGTCTTGTGGCAATGTCGGACGTACGGTGAAATATTTCTTCAAGTCGTGTTATGAAACTGTTCTCCGCGTCGGAATCAGAGACATTATTGTCATATGGCTCTGTTTTCATCATGAAACGCCAACTTTCTGTTTTCACGGATTCAGCAATTGCACGACAGCTAAACCAGACATGGTCGTATTTTCTCAGCATCATCCAAATCTTAAGAAACAATTCAACTACAAGCAATATTGCCAGAAGGGCGATTATTCCATTTCTCATGCTAGGTTGCTGGCTCAAGGGATAAGATGAGATTGATGCAACAATAATCAATAGGGCAATCTGTATTTCCACAAGTAGGAAGTGCCTTTTCTGATTGTGAGTCGTACAAGCGCTGCTTTCTTGGTGCAACAATGGATAGTCTTGCCTTTCCATTAAACCCACCGAATCAATGAATATAGCCGTTCTAGTCCTGCTTCACCATAGCACGCCTCACAGCGCAAGTCTCCTAATCGCATCTACTATTGAATCAGTATTCCAACCCACTATTTCGTTGGCAGAATCCTGCACAGCGACAGGTATAACTTGGCTTCCCCAAGGGGCAATGCCGAGTATTGGTTTGTCCATTTCAAGTGCAATGTCGATTTCTCTTTGGATCCAATCATGATGCGGAACATACATTCCCGCAAGTATGACGATAATGTTGGTTGGCCTTATTTGGTCATAGAGATCTTGTTCTAGTTGTCGTCTGTTCCCAGCATGTAAAGGATTATGCTCTGGAACGCTGTAATTCCGATAATAGAAATTTGGTGCATTGTTCAGCATCTCTGTTAGCCTATAATAGTCATCGTTGTAAGCCCAAGCATGGCTGATAAACACGTTATAAATCTTTAGTTCAGGCATTGTGACACACCCTTTCCTGCATTATGTTTTGACAATTATCTGTCCTTCCTCATAAATACTGTGCAATTCTTGGCTAATCTCTAGCTGCTTATATATGCTTGGATATTTGGGTCCTTCAGGCTATACAACTGGAGAAATCTACGATGCGGTTAGAGGACACCTACAAGATAAGCTGATGTGGTAGATTGGTAAGACTTCACCTTGGAAGAGAGAAAACAGTACTATAAACACAACTCATGAATCTGAAAGAAGAATCAGGGACACACTTGGATAGCCATTACTTCCTCTTTCTAAAGATCTTAATTTTATTGATTTAGCGCGTATGCTTTTGTCGCTAAAGGAATTTCATGACCTGTCTACAAGATGGGCATTCAAATTCCTGAATTTCTGTGCATAAATTAAATGTAATCTTGCATCTCTCATTTGGGCATGTGACTCTTGCGTACGCGAGAGGGAAATTCCGTATGACTGGTATAACTCTATAGGCTTCAATGATGTTCCTTATGTAATCAAGGTGTTCTCTATTTTCTGGGTCATATAGGACATAGTTATCTAAGTAGGGAACAGGAAAACGAACTGTTATACCAAATTGTTCAAAGACCCATATTTCCTTCCTTAGTTGACAAGCTAGCCCTGTTTCAAAAGAAATCCAGTTTTGTGTATAGATGCCTCGGTCAATCACATTAGGTCCAAGCAATAAGAAAAACGCATCTGACGAAGTCATTTCATCTTTAATATATTTCCAAGGAGGAGGAGGAAAATATTCAAATTCCACTGCTCTAGCTTGTACACCTGCCAGTCCAAAGGCCTTGAGGAAATAGTCTAATATTTCCTTATCTTCCTTACTGTGGGAGAGAAATATCTTTCCCATATCTTCCTCCTTATAAGAAAGATAATGTATAAGTTGTTTTAAATATTCCCTTTAAAGATGGGATTACATGTGAGGAGGTGATACTAATTCAATTTAAGATGTCGATTGGCAAAGAGCAGTTGAGAGACCTCTTCAAGTCCACTCAACCTAAGGGTTCGGAGATTCGCGATATTCTTGTAAAAACTAGAGATGGAGAAGAAAAGGATTTTGAGGAATTAATCATACTCGTGGACATTCCTATTGCTTTTCCTAAGAAAGAGGAATAGTTCTTCAGGATACTGTTAAGTTATTTGTGATGAACTAGAATAGACCCTTTGACAAGGTCTTGTTACAACTGCGTGTCTATTGACTAATTTTGCAAAAGTTTTTAAATCCAAATTGATTCCAGATATATACCTTAGCTTCATAAGTATTAATTGCAAAGGCATCACTGGTTAAATTCAAGATTAGATTTGGAGATGCCTATTTGGCAAAATCCGAATTGCTTGAAAAACCAAAATCGCAAATAATCTTAGAGGGAAAAACAGAAAGCGTTTTCATCAAAAATCTCGCAGTCAAAGATCACGAAGTGTTTGAAGTCATTTCAGACCAAGCGGAACTTGAGCGTCCCGAGTTCATTAAGAGAGCTTTGAAAGTGGGCGTTATTGCGCTGAGAGATGTGCTGGTATCTGAGAAAATCGATTATGTAAAAAGAGAATTTGACGGCCTATGCATCGAGCTTGAAGGTATTTTCAGGCAAAAGCTAGGGAAGGAAGGAATGCAAGGAGAACTGGAAAGAGTATTCGGCGAAAAAGGAGAACTCCACAGTTGCCTACAAAAACTATTTGGCGATGACGGCAAACTAGTCCGTGACATTCTGGACATGAACAACAGCAAAAGTCCAATAGGCCAGCTAAGAAAAACCATAGAATCCTATTTTGTGGGCAAAGACAGCGAGATTTACAGCATGCTGGATCCGAATTCGAAAGATTCGCCGATGTCACGCCTGAAAACTGAAATTCTTCAAAGGCTTGATAGGATAGAAAATGACATAGCGACATATTTGTCCAAAAAGGAAGTTATCGATAAGGCGCCAAAGAAAGGGTTCATTTTCGAAGATACTCTCGAAGACTTCCTATTGCGATTGTCAAAGCCCTTTGGAGATATTGTTGAAAAAACCGGAACCCAAAAAGGCAAACTTGGAAGCAAGACAGGGGATTTTGTAGTAACCCTAAACGATCCGACAATAAAAGGACAAGCACCAAGAATCGTCATAGAAGCAAAGACAAATGCTAATGCTAGGCTCACAATCAAAAGCCTGGTCGGTGAACTCAGAGAGGCCATTCTAAATAGAGAAGCAGCGTTTGCCATTGTAGTAACAGACAACGCTCTTTCCGAGGCTGTAGGCTGTTTTCGAGATTTTGAGGGCGACAAGATCATATGTGCATTCGGAGATAATGGATTGCCTCTGGAAGTGGCATACAGAATAGCCAGAACCCACCTCATAATGAAAATTCATGAAACTCCTCAGCGATCTATAGACACTGGGAAAATCTGCGGAATAATTAGCAAGATAAGCAATGATCTCAACACGGTGAAAGGCATCAAGGCCAAGCTAACTAGTATCGGAAGTACTGCGGAGACAATAGCAGATGACATCAAATCACTTGAGCAAAACATACGCGATAGCTTAGACGATCTTCAAGATGCTCTTAGAGAGGGTGTCCAGGGACCGAGAACCCGGGGACAAAAAGCTAAGAGTTAAAGGTCTCACTTAAAACGTAGAGGAGGGCAGAACAAATGGGAAAAGGTGGAAAAATGACCAAAGCAGCCGCTGCTCGAATTCAGTCTAATTCTGCTAAGACTGGCAAAAACCAAGATTTTGCTAGAAGAGCCCAGTCAGCAGCAGATAAGCACGGAGAATAGAAAAAGTTCAGCAAGAAGGTTGTCTGGGTAGCCCGGGATAGCTTCAAACTCTCGGTTCAAACTTTTTCTGAATACTATCAATTTGCGAGTAGAAACTAGCTTAATTGCGATTGAAACGACTATGTCTTACTCGCTTTTTCGCTATGCACCCGAGAGCTCGACACTTATTCCCAGTCATGTTATGTTGCGCGTTAGAGTTCCAAAACGTTTGCGATTTGCTGTATGGGGATAGAACTCTACTCCCACCACCAACCACCAATGTATTACGCCGAA